>JAESFX010000032.1_pt1 | contig 360864 bp, 327 predicted proteins | sample 9269501 | NCBI WGS metagenome assembly JAESFX01 (sample SAMN14515570, study PRJNA621655) | algae metagenome | isolation source: Desmonostoc geniculatum HA4340-LM1 and co-occurring heterotrophs from cave... | place: USA: Maniniholo cave, Kauai, Hawaii | collected 2009-07-28 | reverse complement strand
TGCCGGCCTCCTGCTCCTTCAGCATCGCGATGATCTGCTCCTCGCTGAACCTTGATCGCTTCATCATCCGTCTCCTTGTCGGAGCGGATTCTACCTCAAACTGGAGGAAGATGCGGGGCTCAGGTCATGGGCAAGCCCTGTGCGGAGCGCCAGCTTCACCAGGCGCTGCTGGATGCCATCGCTGGTTCCTAAGTCACTCCTCGCAAAGCAGGAGATTGCCGATTGGCTCAATTTCGCGGACAAAGCTAGGTTCACGCTACGTTTTAGTTGCATAGCCAAACAGATTTTTGCACTCAAGGGTTGTGCAAATCTGGTGTACGCTGTTGAAGCTCAATAGCCTTGCCCATCGAATGTTTCTTGTCACCGGGCTCGCACTCGCGCCAGCGGTGGCCATTGTCATATACAACGTAGCCACGCTGCGTGACAGTCGGACAAATGAAATCCACACGAACGCCCTGAAGTCCGCAGAACTGGCGGCGTTGGAGCTTGAACGCATCATCAGTGGCACTGACAGTGTCATGACGGTCATGGCCAGATCGCCGGTCGTTGCCAGGCGCGACGGTGTGGAATGTTCGGCCTTTCTGGAGCGCATTGTCGCAGGTCTGCCGTTCCTGTCCTCCATCAGCGTTATCGGGCCAGATGGGATCGTATGGTGCATGCCAGAGCAGCCGGATACAGAGCTGTACGTGGGCGATCGACCCTATTTTATCGAGGCTGCCCAAACAGATGACCGAGTAACGGGTATCTTTACAGTCAGTCGGATAACCAATCGCCGGGTTCTGCCCATCGCCCGGCGATATACCACCCCAGAAGGGGCCCTGCAGGGAATCGTTACCGGGTACATCGACCTGGACTGGCTGCAGGCGACGATTGAGGAACGTACCCACAGCCCGGGAAGTTCGCTTACGATAGCCGACCGCGACGGCCGCATTCTTGCCCGAACGCCAGCGCCGGAGGAGTTTGTCGGCACCGTGATACCAGGCCCGTACCAACGCCTGGTCAATGCAACCGAACCCGGTTCAGAAGAGCTGGTCAGCCAAGACGGAACCCGACGATTCCTTGGGTACTACCCTGTATCTGTGGTCCCTGAGGGCATCTATGTCAGCTCCGGGGTATCCTCTGACGAAGCATTTGCGCCACTAAGGCATCTGGCGTTGACGGGCACCGTGATCTCGCTTTTGGGCATGGCTACAGCGTTTGTCCTTGCCGCCTATACAAGCCGCGCCTTTATCGTGCGGCCATTTGAACACCTGATCGAAACTGTCGATGCCTGGCGGACGGGCGAGGTGCAGGCGCGGTCGAACATGACGCCAGACGATGGGGAAATCGGCCGCGTCGGATTTGCACTCGATTCCTTCATGGATGAACTTCTTGCGACCCGTGCAGCACGACTGGAGGCCGAGGGTGAACGGCGCCTTCTGGCCGCCGAGCTGAACCACCGCATCAAGAACCTGCTCACCCTGATTCAGGCGGTCGCGCGTCAGACCTTCGCCCATGTGACCGAAACTGACGCAGTGGCAACTTTCGGTGCACGACTTCGGGCCATGGCTGCTGCGAGCGACCTTCTTCTGGAGGATCAGTGGCAAGCTGCTCCTTTGAGCAAAGTCGTCGAAACCAGCATCGCTCCGTTCCGGGACGTAAGGACCGATCCGTTCAAGGTGAAAGGCCCGTCTCTCCTCGTCTACAGCGGCGCGGCCCTTTCAATGGGCATGGCCCTGCACGAGCTATGTACCAACGCCGCCAAATACGGCGCGCTATCGGTTCAGACTGGGCATGTGAAGATCACCTGGTCGGTGGCAGAGCAAAACGGGGAGGATATGCTTACCTTGGTCTGGGCGGAGCATGGCGGCCCGGCGGTGGCCCAGCCGAAACGCAGTGGCTTCGGGTCCATGGTGATCAAGCAGGTGCTCGCGCAGAAGATCAGCGGGCAGGTCGACATGGAGTTATGCAAGGAGGGTTTGGTCTGTCGGATATCCGCACCTGTGAAAGCCTTGCTGTCTGGTCATCCCCATCCTTCATGAGCTTGCCGTCGGACGCGCCAAAGTGGACTGACGCAGAAACTTTTCCGTCCCGGCCCTGTTGATCGCTTGCGGGCAATCAAGCCAGCAGATCGAGCGTGGAGAAGATCATCATGGCCAACGAAAAGCAGACCCAAGGCGGCAAATCGTCAGGGGGCAACTTCAAGGACGATCCGAAACGGGCATCCGAAGCCGGGAAGAAGGGCGGCGAGGCGTCACACGGTGGAAAGGGGTCCAGTTCCAGTGGCTCCAAATCCAGCGGTTCGGGCAGCTCGGGCGGTAGCAAAGGCGGCTCTGGTTCTGGCAGTCGCTCCTGAACCCTTTGGACACGCAAAAATGCAGAGGGAGGCTACGGCCTCCCTCGCTGGTCGCACCTAAGGCGTGTCGTCAGCCCGCCGAAACTGCTGTTCCGGCAAGTTCCTGGCTTTCCAACTCATCAGCGACTTCGCGCAGCATTGCCGGCAGTTGGCGCACTGCAGACAGCTCCACCGATTGACGGTCCGCAAACGGCCCGCCAGAGCGGACGATGGTGGAAAGATCGATATGTTCGGTCAATCCGTCGCCACTCGGATCCCGACAGACCGCAATGCTGAACCCAACCTCAAAATTCAGCGGCTCGCGCTGCCCATTCTCGGATGCCGGTTGTGCCTGGCGCACTGTCCGGGCCGTGGGGACGCACTTCAGAACCGCACAAGAGCTTTCCAGGACTTTCATCGTTGGATCTCCTCCTTGGGGAATCAATTTTATGGGAAGAATTGTGAGGTGAACCCGCCCGGCCTTCACCTACATTGTAGCGGCTTTGCAGCCAAATAGGCCAAAAGGCGCCGATCGTTTCCACTATTGGCAACAGTGGTCAAAAGTTTTGTAGAGCGCCCGGCCTCATGCGCCTTAGCGGCGCGACCGATCTGTCTTTTCAGGCCGCTGTCCCGGGCATCCCAACCCAGGGGAAAGGCGATGGGTATCGCCTTTCCGCGCGGGTAAGGTTTGGGAACAACCCGCGCCGGCCAGCCTAGGGCTTACTGACCGCCTGACCCCTGAAAGAAGGGAGTTCTTAACCTGATGCCCTCTTTTCAGCTAAACCCCGCCAACCCGTTTTTGTTCCAAGTGACCGCTGGTGACGGACAGAGGCCGCTGCGCAGCCTACGCTGCAAACAGTCTGCCCATGCCATATTGAGTTGCGGGCCACATGCTTGCTCCGCTGGGGCGTCTCACGTCGGGCGGTGTCGCTGTGCTCAGGTCTGACTATTGGCAAAGCTGCGACGACTTCTGAAACAACCGAAGCAAGCTCGGGATAGACGCCCCTCACATCGCCTTCGAAGCGTTGCGTTAGCAACCCGTTCTGACAATCGCGGTCATCTTCCCACCCCGGATGGTTCAGGATTGGATACAGGCAAAGCCCTTCGATTGGCACTCCGCGTCGGCGGGCGCGGGTGACTTCGCTCCAGACGTATCGCAGCCAAGGGGCTCGGCGATGGTGACCGACTGGAGTGCTAAACCGGATGACCAATCTATTTGTTCCAGCCGGAGCCACGCCGTCGAATGAACCAGTCAGCGGTCTGGTCGCAGTAAAGGAATTGGGATCATCCTCGTTGGCCCAATGAGCGAAAGCGCCGACCCAGCGCGGCGCTTGGATGCCAGCCGATGCACTGGCATATCATCCAGATCCATTGACAAGCATCCGCCAGCCGGTTTCGGCTTTGCGAATGCTGTCACGTGCGCGGCGAACCCGATCAACCGCATGACCCAGACCAAACAATACCGTTTGGCGGCTATGGGCCAAAGGCCCTCGCTCCACCCAATGCCGACACGGGGGTCAGTCGTACTGTGGCGGTCTTTGGCTTTCAAAGCGGCCCTCCGACGCGTCAATTCGGTTGGATGCCGCGTTTGATCGAAAAAGCCCATAGAGCGTGATCGCCAGCAAGACACCGAAGACAATCAGCCCAGGGATAGGATGTTCCATCATTTTCCATGCTCCATATTTTCCGTTGATCGTCTGGTAACCAAAGACCTCCGGAAATGTTCCTCCGCCGCATGCGAATGCCGACGCGTTGGAATTGAAGCGTCTGAGGCAGCTTGCTGGATGCACGCTTACTAATGGTCGAGGGCCGCTACCAAGGCATCGAACACGACCCGAGCCCGTGCGAGGCGCTTTTGGTCCTCGTGCATCACGACCCAGGCGTCAAAGGTTGGAGCAATGCCTTCCAGAACCCGCACCAATCCGGATCTCTGCCCGATGGCGATCTGGCAGATGCCCACCCCGATGCCACTCCGAATTGCCGCAAGTTGGGCAAGATCGTCATCTGACCGAAAGACGGTGCGCGCGGGGGGCGTCAGGCCGAAGTTGCGCAGCCCTGCAGCAATTGTGCCAAGCCGGTCCTGACCGATCATCAGGCCCGTCGCGCTCAAAGCCTCGAAATCCATTCCGCGGACGCGCTCTGCCAAGTCAGGGGTGGCAAAGAAGCCAAGCCGCATGGGGGAAACCTTGCGGGCGACGAGGGCTGCTTGCTCGGGACGCATCAGCCGGACTGCGATAGCCTCGGCCTCGGCCATCAAGGCTTGATGTCCAGGCAAAGGATCGAGACCGGCAGCCGAGCGGGTGAAAAGCGCCGTTCCGACCACCGCTTCCAAAGCCTCAATCTGGCGCCGCACCGTTGGTTGCGACAACCCAAGGCTGCGCGCTGCCGCCGACAGGCTGCTGGTTCGGCAAACTGCCAGATAGGCGGCGAAGAGTTCCCAGTTTGAAGACCGTATGCTCATCAAATCTTTCTATGCAGGTGATCAAGGATAGACAATCGTGATCAGGCTTGGTGCGGTGTAACCTGCAGGTGCATCCATGTTTGAAAGGAAGACCCGTGTCGGCTTCAAACCCATCCATCCTCCTGCAAGGCGTTGTTCGCGACGGACCCAATCTGATCCTGCGCGCCGAAGGTCTGGCGTTGCTGACCGCCGCAACTGTGGCCTATGCGCAGACCGGGTCAGGATGGGGCCTATACGCCCTGCTCTTCCTTGCGCCTGATGTCTTCATGCTGGGCTATCTTCACAGTACGCGCGTCGGCGCCTGGATGTACAATCTTGGCCACACTACCATCGTTCCATTCGCGCTTGTCGGGGTCGGGCTGGCGTTCACCGCTCCGGTTTTCGTTGGCGTTGGCCTGATCTGGATGGCGCACATCGGCTTTGACCGGGCCGTCGGATATGGTCTGAAATACACCGACGCCTTCAAACACACACATCTTGGCACTTCATCCGCAAGAGAGCGCTGATTTTGCCCGATGCGTGCCAACACGCATCCTCTGCGGGGTCTGTTGGACGGGGCTCGGAACCATCAACGGCGAGGGAGCGTTTGCCGAAACTGGCCAGAAGAGGAGGAGCACATGAATTACATTGATGGATTTCTGATCCCTGTACGAACAGCCGATCGCGACACCTACCGCGACCATGAGGCCCACTGGTGGCCAGCGTTCCAAAAGCACGGAGCGTTGTCGATTGTCGTCGGATGGGGCGACGACGTGCCGGCTGGAAAGCAGACCGATTTCCTGCGCGCCGTCGATCTGAAGGAAGATGAGACGGTTGTTTTCTGCTGGATGACGTGGCCGGACAAGGAGACGAGGAACAAGGCCTATGCCGCCCTTGAGGCCGAGATGAGGGGGAGCATGGACATTCCGTTTGACGGCAAGAGGATGGTCTACGGCGGCTTCGTGCCCATTCTGCAGAAGGGTTGATCCGCGGTTCAAACGGCAGGGTTAGAAATCGGCTGGAATGCCGGCTGCACGCCGACCCTGCGCCGCAGGGTCCGACCCGAACGCTGTCGCGATCCAGCGGCCAACCGCCCGCCTGCGGAGCGTTGAACGGTCTTCCGGCTGATCTTGCTCGACAACACGGCAAGCCGCCGCGTTGCCCGGCCCAGTCTACTGGGCGAGGGTTTTCAGTTTGCCGACAGCATCGGCCGACAGGCGGTAATGGCCGGTCATGGGGTAGGTAAAGAGGATATCCTCCTCACGCGCGCCGGCGCCGATGTTGTGAAGCACAAGGGGCGTGCCCTTGGCTGTGCGGCGGTCCGAGACGATGCCGATGTGGGACAGGTTGCCTGGCAGCGTCCAGGTGATGATGTCGCCGGGCAGATAGGGCGTGGGGGCGTCGGTCAGCGGCAGGTCTGCGCCGATCCGGGTGAGCAGCGTCTGCAGGTTGGGCACGCGACGGTGGTCGATGTTGCGGTCCGTGCGCGTCAGGCCCCAGAGGGCCGGGTAGGCCGCGAAATTCGCCTGCATGTCGCGGTTGACGGCCAGTTGCAGGTCAATGTCCCAAGCATCCCGCAGGGCGCGGATCACCACATCGGTGCAGACGCCACGGTCACGCGGCAGATCGCCGCCGGGGAAGGCGAGGGCGGTGTAGGCGGGGTCATAAGTGACAGTCACGCCAACCTGATCGCGCGCCGCTTCGGTCAGGCGCGACGGCATGACCCCGGCAAGGGCGGGTGTCGTCAGAAGAAGCAGGATCAGGGCAAGGCTGCGCATGGCCGTGATGATGCGCCTTGGAAGGCGTTCTGGCGAGGGGGGAATTCTGACGCCCGCGACGGGCTGGCACCTTTCCGCCGGGTCCGGTAATAGCTTCGTGATGGCGATCACCCTGACCTCATTGGCTGACCTTGCCGCGCAGGATTTCGATGACATCATCGATGTGCGCGCCCCGGCCGAGTATGCCGAGGATCATCTGCCGGGGGCAATCTCGCTTCCCGTGCTAAGCGATGAGGAGCGGGCGCGGGTCGGCACGATCTACAAGCAGGTGTCGCCCTTCACCGCGCGCAAGCTGGGCGCGGCATTGGTGGCGCGGAATGCGGCGGGGCATCTGGAAGGGGTCTTGGCCGACAAGCCGGGGGGCTGGCGACCGCTGGTCTATTGCTGGCGCGGCGGGCAAAGGTCGGGGTCCTTCGCGACGATCCTTTCGCAGATCGGCTGGCGGGTAGAAACGCTGGCAGGCGGCTACAAGGCCTGGCGGTCGCTGGTGGTGGAGGCGGTCTATGACACGCCGGTCCAGTCGCCGGTCGTGGTGTTGGACGGGAACACGGGGTCTGCGAAGACCGAGGTGTTGAACCTGTTGCCGGGGTTTGGCGTGCAGGTGATCGACCTGGAAGGATTGGCGCGGCACCGGGGGTCGCTGTTCGGCTCGGTGGGTGAACAGCCGTCGCAGAAGGCGTTCGAGGGGGCCTTGGCGCAGGCTTTGGCGCGGCTGGACCCGGCGCGTCCGGTGGTGGTGGAGGCGGAAAGCTCGAAGATCGGCGAGCGGCGGTTGCCGCCGGAGATCTGGAAGGCGATGGTCGCAGGCCCCCGGGTGGCGATCGCGGCACCCCGTGCGGTGCGGGCGCAGTATCTGGCGCGGGCCTACAGCGACCTGACAGCGGATGCCGGGCGGCTGGCGGCGACGGTGGATTTGCTGCGGCCGATGCAACCGGCTGAAGTGATCGCCGAGTGGCAGGCCTTGGCTGGGGCGGGGGAGTTCGTGGCGCTGGCCGACGGGTTGATGGAGCGGCACTACGACCCGCGCTATGGCAAGCACCGGGCGCGGATGGGCAATCCGCTTGTTGAAGTCGCGGCCGGGGACCTGTCACCCGCAGCGCTGCCGGATCTTGCGGCGCAGGTGGCAAAGGCCGTGCGCAAGCTGGCGGGCTAGGCCGGAATTTTCAAAAATTCCGGTCCGATTTCCTTGAGGAAATCGGCCTTGCCCCGGTGTCAGGGCACCACGGTCAGATGCGGCTGTCCTACAGCAACCTCACCGATGATCGCGGCGTCATGGCCTTGGCCTTGCAACTGGTCAAGCAGATCAGCCGCCAGCGCCCGTGGCACGGCTGCCAGAAGCCCGCCACAGGTTTGCGGATCGGTGAGAAGGAGCGCGCGGGGGTCGTCTGGGGTGGTCATCCGGCAACTGACGGCAGCAAGGTTCGCAGGCTGCAGTGAGGAGGCCTGGCCCATCGCCGCCAGCTCCGAAGCGCCGGGCATCAGGGGGATGTCGGAAAGCTGGACCCTTGCCGCGCAGCTTGAGCCCTCCAGCATTTCCAGAAGGTGACCGGCAAGGCCGAAGCCGGTGACATCCGTCATCGCATGGGCGTGGGGGGCAAGGATCATGGCGGCGGTGGCCTGCGCGCGCGACATCTGGTCGATGCAGGCGGCCCAGACCTCGCCCAGCATCAGGCTGTCCGGCTGCGCCATCGCCATTTCGGCCGCAAGGATCGTGCCGGAGCCGAGGGGTTTCGTCAGGATCAGCGCATCGCCCGGCTGCGCGCCTTGCTTGGGGATGGCGCGGGCCGCCGTGCCCGTGACGGTGAAGCCGATGGTCAGTTCGGCCCCTTCGGTGGAGTGACCGCCGACGATATCGGCCCCGGCGGCACGGAAGGTGGCGGCGGCTTCCTCCATCACCTCGGCAAGCATCCGGGTCTGCAGGTCGGCGCCAAGACGGGGCAGGGTCACCTGTGCAAGCGCCACCTGTGGCGTGGCACCCATGGCCCAGATATCGCCCAGCGCATGCAGGGCGGCAAGGCGGGCCATCAGCCGCGGGTCATGGCTGAAGGCGCGGAGGTGATCGGTCGTCAGGACCTGCACGCCAGTGGGTGTGGCAAGGATAGCGGCATCATCGCCGGTGCCAGAGAGCACCTCGGGCCGATTTGGCGGGGGCAGGGTGGCAAGGGCGGTTGACAGGACGCTGGGGCCAAGCTTTGCGCCGCAGCCCCCACACAGCGGGCGTTGGTCAAGAAACGCGGTTAGCCCTTGGGTCGCCGGGTTCGGCAGCGCGGGGGTGGGCATTGCGGGATAGGGGCCGAAGCGGTCCATGAAGGTGCGGTCGATCCGGTCCTTGAGCCGCCAGAGGCGGGGGCCGGTGAAGGTGAGCCCCCATTTCTCGGCCGTGGCGGATCTGGTCCCAAGCGAGATGAGTTTCAGGTAGTCGGATTGCGGCTTGAAGGGGCGCAGCAGTTGGCCCGACAGCGTGGCGCGGAGGTTGTGAAGCAGGACAGGTGCCGCGCGGACGGCAAAGACCCCGGCCTTCGGGCGGGGGTCATGGGCAAGCGTGGCGCAGTCGCCAGAGGCGAAGATGCGGGGGTCCGAGGTGCGCAAGGTGGCGTCGGTGGTGAGGAACCCGTTGACGTGGTCAAGGCCGATGTCGGCCAGCCAGGGCTGCGGGCGGGCACCGGTCACGGTAAGGGTGAAGTCAGAACCGATCTCCTCGCCGGTGGACAAGGTCAGGCTGGTCGGGCCGACGGCGGTGACGTTCGCCCCAAGGCGGAGGGTGACGCCAAGGGCCGCGAGCGCGCCGAGGACCGTGCGCCGCGCGCGCGCGGAGAGGTCCGGCAGGGGGCTGTCGCCCCGGTCGAACAGGGTGACTTGCGCCTTTGCGCCCTCGGTTTGCAGGCGGTGGGCGGTGGCCAGCGCAAGTTCCACGCCGCCAAGCCCCGCCCCAAGGATCGAGACTCGGGGGTAGGCAAGCCGGCGGGCAAGGAACGCTTCCCACCGCGCGGCATAGGCCCCGAGGGGCTTTGCCGCCACGGCATGGTCCATCGCGCCGGGCAGGCCGGGCAGGTCCGAGGTGATGCCGATGTCGATCGCGGCAAGGTCATAGGGAAGCGGCGCACGACCGGTCAGGTGGATAAGGCGTGCATCGCGGTCGATGCCGGTGGCGCGGTCTAGGATCAGACGGGCATTGGCAAAGCGCGTCAGGCGGACGAGGTCGATCATCAGTTCGTCCCGCCGGTAATGCCCGGCGATGAGGCCGGGCAGCATGCCGGTATAGGGGGCGACGGGATCGGGGTTGATGACGGTCAGGCGAGTGCCGGGCAGCGGGTCCATCGCCCACATCCGCAGGACCAGCGCATGGGCATGGCCACCGCCAAGCAGGACAAGATCGCGGATCGGGGGATAGGCGGGGGTCATCAGGGCGCGGCTTTGCATGGGTTTGGGACGACGCCGGTTGTGGGGCCGTTCCGCCGCGACCGCAAGCGGTGGTTCCGGCGGCGGCGCAATCGTGATTGCGCGATTTGCCGCCCGTCACCATGCAGAGCCGCGAGACGCGGCACTGCTTTCAGGTCGCCTGCGCAGGCTTGCGCCCGCTTGGCTCCGCGGCCCTTGCGGCAAGCGTTCAGGCCGATGCGGGCTGACAGCGACTGCGGTGGCTGTGGATGCCTCCGGCGGGAGTATTTGGCAAAGAGCATGTGCAAAAACGGCGCATCCCGACGGTCGGCTGGGTCAGGCAGGGCCAATCCTGAAGCCAGTTGCTCTTTTTCAAATACTCCCGCCGGAGGCGTCTACGGGTCTTTGCGCGCGCGGGTTCAGGATCATCGCCCGGCAGCGCCGTCCGCAGGGGCTCGATGCCCCGAGGACGGCACGCCCTTTCAGGCAGCGTCCAGCGTGGGGCGCAGCAGCGCTACCGGGTGGGCGCGCAGAGTGAGGCGCATGGCGAGGTAGTCTTCGACCACCGCCTCGCCCAGAGTCATCTCGCGGAAGGTGACGGTGGGTTCGGTGATGACCTCGCCTTCCAGGTCGGTCGCGAAAAGGGGCAGGGCGGGGCCGGGGGCAAGGCCCTGGGCGGCCCAGAGCGCATCACGTCGGCTGATCCCGAGGGCGGCGAAAGCGTCGGCTTCGGCAAGGCGGGCCAGCACGTCCGGCGCTACCCCTGCGCGGCGCCAGACATCCTCGACGGTGTGATAGCCGTTGCCACGGGCGCAGACGATCCAGCGCGCCTCATCCTCGGCGATGCCCTTGATCTGGCGAAAGCCAAGGCGGAGGGCCAGTTCGGGGGGGGCTTTCGGGTCGGCCTCGGGCAGATGCACCCATTCCATGCGGTTGTCCCAGGTGCTGGACTGGATGCAGGGGGGCAGGACGATCACGCCATGTTCGCGGGCGTCACGGACGATCTGGGCCGGGGCATAGAACCCCATCGGTTGGCTGTTGAGCAGCGCGCAGGCGAAGATGCCGGGGTGGTGGCGTTTGATCCAGGCCGAGGCGTAGACCAGCAGCGCAAAGCTGGCGGCGTGGCTTTCGGGAAAGCCGTAGCTGCCGAAGCCTTCGATCTGGGCAAAGCAGCGCTGGGCGAAATCGGGATCATAACCGCGCGCCAGCATGCCCCCGATGAAACGGTCATGGAACTCGCTGACTGACCCGTGTTTCTTGAACGTTGCAAGCGACCGTCGCAGCCGGTCGGCCTCTTCGGGGGTGAAGCCTGCGCCGACGATGGCGATCTGCATCGCCTGTTCCTGAAACAGGGGCACGCCAAGGGTCTTGCCAAGGACGCGGCCAAGCTCATCCGACGGGAAGCTGACCTGTTCCTGCCCGTTCCGGCGGCGCAGGAAGGGGTGGACCATGTCGCCCTGGATGGGGCCTGGCCGGATGATGGCGACCTGGATCACGAGGTCATAGAAACACCGGGGCCGCATCCGGGGCAGGAAGTTCATCTGCGCCCGGCTTTCCACCTGAAAGACGCCCAGACTGTCGGCGCGGCAGAGCATCCGGTAGGTCTCGGCGTCCTCGGGCGGCAAGGTGGCGAGGGTAAAGCGCTGGTGGTGGTGGCTCTCCAGAAGGTCAAAGGCCTTGCGGATGCAGGACAGCATACCCAGCGCCAGAATGTCGATCTTGAGGATCTTCAGCGTGTCGATGTCATCCTTGTCCCATGGGATGATCGTGCGATCCTCCATCGTGGCGTTTTCCACGGGACATAGCTCGTCCAGCCGGCCTTCGGTGATGATGAAACCGCCGACATGCTGCGACAGATGGCGGGGGAAGCCCTGAATCTCGTCGATCAGCGCCATGGTCTGGCGCAGGCGGCGGTCTTTCGGGTCAAGCCCGATCTCGGCCAGCCGCGTGTCAGTTACCGCCCCCGGCCCGCCCCAGCCCCAGATCTGGCTGGACATGGCGGCGAGGGTGTCTTGCGACAGGCCCATCGCACGGCCAACCTCCCTCACCGCGCGTTTGCCGCGATAGTGGATGACGGTGGCGCACAGGCCCGCGCGGTGGCGGCCGTATTTTTCGTAGATGTGCTGGATCACCTCCTCACGCCGTTCATGCTCGAAGTCGACGTCGATGTCGGGTGGTTCGTTCCGCGCCTCGGAGATGAAGCGCTCAAACACCATCGTCCCGATCTCGGGGCTGACGGAGGTCACGCCAAGGGCGTAGCACACGACCGAATTCGCCGCTGACCCGCGCCCTTGGCAGAGGATGCCGCGTGACCGGGCGAAGGCCACGATGTCATGTACGGTCAGGAAGTAGGGCTCATAGCGCAGCTTGGCGATCAGGGCCAGTTCATGCGCCATCTGGGCGCGGGCCTTTTCGGGCGGGCCTTCGGGATAGCGCCAGTGCAGGCCCGCCTCGGCCAGCCGTGCAAGCCGCTGCGGGGCGGTCTCGCCATCGGCGTTCTCGGATGGGTAGTCATAGCGGAGTTCATCCAGCGAGAAGGCGGCGCGGGTGGCGATGTCCCCGGCGCGGGCGACAGCGGGTTCATGCCCGGCGAATATCCGCAGCATCTCGGCCCCGGACCGGAGGCGGCCTTCGTTGTTCGGAAGCGCGCGGCGGCCCAGCCTGTCGACCGGCAGCCCAAGGCGGATCGCGGTCAGCACATCGGCCAGACGGCGGCGCGACCCGTGGTGCAGGAAGGGCAGGCCACTGGCCACGGGCGGGATGCCCAGCGTGGCGGCCAGGCGGGCGAGGTGCCGAAACCGGTCGGGGTCCTGCCCGTCATAGCGCGGAGCCATGGCAAGGCTGACCTGACCGGGAAAGCGGCGGGCCAGTTCCCGCACATGCGCCCGCCAGCGCGGGGCATCGCCCATCGGTGCAGGCCCGGCCTCGGCCAGGGTCAGCCGCTGATCCTGAGGCAGGACCAGCATCTCCATCCCCTGACCCCAGTCGAGAAGATCGGGCAGGTGCAGCGCGCATTCCCCCTTTGGCGCGCGAAGCTGGCCCAGGCTCAGCATCCGGCACAGCCGCCCCCAGGCCGCCCGGTCGCGGGGCAGGCAGGTGACCTGGAAGCCGTCAGCCAGAATGATCCGCGCCGCCGGGATCAGCCGGACGCGCGGACCGCCATCGCGCGCCAGTTCCCGCGCCCGAGTATGTGCCCGCACGATCCCGGCGACCGAGTTCACATCGGCCACGGCAAGGGCAGGCATGCCCATTGCGGCGGCACGTTCCATCATCTCCTCGGGGTGGGAGGCCCCTGTGAGGAAGGTGAAGTTCGTCAGGGCAGAGAGTTCGACGAAAGGCATGCAGGCAGCGACTCGGCAATGAGAACAAAGATGGAACATATTGCCATGATCGCGCCCGCCCGACCAGCGGCATCGCAGGCTGGGCGGATCGTGAATCGAGCGCGTTCCGCGCGAAGACCTTTTGTCTCGCCTGTCGCGCGCAAGCGCGCAACCGGCTCGGACGAAGAGCCTCCGGCGGGGATATTTGGGCAGAAAGAAAGAGGCAAAGATCAGCGCAGGAGGTTCAGAACCTCAAGGCTGGGGTAGCCGTCGGGGACCATACCGCGCGCTTTCTGGAAGGCCTTGACGGCGGCGATGGTCTTGGGGCCCATCCGGCCATCGACGCCACCGGGGTCAAAGCCTGCGCGGCCGAGGCGGTCTTGCAGTTCGCGGCGTTCGTCAAGGGTCAGCGCCCGCAAGTCGCGCGGCCAGGCAGCGGTGATGGGCGGGCCGCCTTTCAGGCGGTCGGCAAGGTGGCCGATGCCGATGATATAGGCGTCGGCGGTGTTGTATTTCTCGATCACCTGAAAGTTCGGGAAGATCAGGAAGGCCGCACCCCGATGGCCTCCCGGCAGAAGGATCGATCCGGGGCCATGGTCGGGCAGGTCGCCGCCCGTGGCGGTGCGGATGCCCATGGCCTGCCAGTCCGGCACGGGTTTCACCACCCGCTCGGTCGTCTGGTCGTAGTCGAAGCCTTGCGGCAGCGTGACCTCCAGCCCCCAGGGTTGACCCGTGGTCCAGCCCCAATGCCGCAGGTAGTTGGCGGTGGAGGCCAGCGCATCGGCGGGGTCCTCGCCCCAGAGGTTGCGCTTGCCGTCACCGTCGAAGTCGACCGCGAACGTCTCCCAGGAGGAGGGCATGAACTGGGTATGGCCGGAGGCCCCGGCCCATGAGCCGGTGAAGGCCTCGACATGCCCGCCCTCGACGATCCGCAGTGCGGCGATCAGCTCTGCCTCGAAGAACGCGCCCCGCCGCCCGTCATAGGCCAGCGTCGCCAGCGACCCCAGAACAGGCAAGTCGCCCCGGTAGGTGCCATAGGCACTTTCAAGGCCCCAGACAGCGGCAAGGATCTCGGCCTCCACCCCGTAGTCCGCCGCGATCCGGTCCAACAGCGCGCGGTGCTTCGCCAGCGCCTTGATCCCCAGAGCCACCCGGTCTTCCGACACGGCGGTATCCAGATAGTCCCAGATCGTCTTGGTGAATTCGTTCTGGTTGCGGTCACGCTCCACGACCTTCGGGTTGAACTCCACCCCGCGCAAGCTTGCATCGAAGGTCGCCGCCGTCACCCCCGCCGCCAAGGCGCGCGGGCGAAACCCCTGAACCCAGGCGTCAAGCCCCGCTTGTGTGCCCATCGTCGCCTCTCCCTGCGCTGCGTCGGGCAGAATCGTTTGCGCAGCCGCAGGCCCCTGCAGCAAAGCCGCAAGGATCCCCCCAACCAACATCCGCCTCATCCTGCCGCCCAACCCCGCCTCATGAACCGGAACAATTTATCTAAAACTTGCGCTTTCTCTTCGACAAATATCCCACGGGAGGTCTGGAGGGTGTGAAACCCTCCAGTCCCGTCATTTCCGCCGACGCACCACCCGTCGTTTTGCCGCTGCCTGCGCGGGTTTCCTTGGCTGGTACTTCCCCGGCTTCCGCGTCGCAGGCCGCAAGGTGGCGCCTTCCACCGACAAGAGGTCCAGCAGCAGCCCGCCGGTCACGGGCACCGCCTCGGCCAGCCGCACCAGCACCTTCTGTCCGATGCCAAGGGTCACCCCCGTCTCGGACCCGGTCAGGGTCTGGCTCGCCTCGTCATAGTGGAAGAATTCCCGCCCCACGGCGCGGATCGGGATCAGGCCGTCGGCCCCCGTCTCGTCCAGCCGCACGAACAGGCCAAATCGCTGCACGCCGGAAATCCGCCCGGCAAACTCTGCCCCCACCCGGTCGGCCAGATAGGCGGCCAGATAGCGGTCGGTCGTGTCGCGTTCCGCCGCCATGCTGCGGCGTTCGGCGTCGGAGATCAGCTTGCCCGTCTCCTCAAGGTTCTCCACATCCCATTGCGACAACCCGTCCTTCCCCCAGCCATGCCCGGCGATCAGCGCGCGATGCACGATCAGGTCGGAATAGCGCCGGATCGGACTGGTGAAATGCGCGTAGTTCCGCAAGGCCAGTCCGAAATGCCCGAAATTCTCCGGGTGGTAATAGGCCTGTGTCATCGACCGCAGGGTGGAGAGGTTGATGAGTTCGTCAAAGTCCGTTCCCTCGGCCTGGCTCAGCAGCCGGTTCAGGTGGCTGGTCTGCAGCACTTGCCCTTTGGCAAGGGTCATGCCGGCACCTTCGGCCACCTCACGCAGGGCGTCCAGCTTCAGGGGCGAGGGTTCTTCGTGGACCCGGAACAGCAAGGGGCGCTTCAGGCGGATCAATTCCTCGGCGGCGGCGACGTTGGCCAGCACCATGAATTCCTCGATCAGCTTGTGTGCGTCCAGCCGGTCCTTGAACGCGACCGAAGTCACCTTGCCGTCGTCATCCAGCACGATCTTGCGTTCCGGCAGGTCCAGCTCCAAGGGCTGGCGCAGCTGACGTGCCCGCACCAGTGCGGCATAGGCGGCATACAAAGGCTTCAGCACCGGCTCCAGCAGCGGTCCCGTCACGTCATCCGGCGCGCCGTCAATCGCTGCCTGCACCCGCTCATAGGCCAGCGAGGCGACAGACCGCATCAGCCCGCGCGTGAAGCGATGGCTCCGCTTGTGGCCTTCGGCGTCGATCACCATGCGGACGGCCAGACAGGCGCGGTCCACGCCTTCGTGAAGGCTGCACAGATCGCCGGACAGGATATCGGGCAGCATCGGCACCACGCGGTCGGGGAAATAGGTCGAATTCCCGCGCTTGCGCGCCTCACGGTCCAGCGCCGACCCCGGCGTGACATAATGCGCGACATCGGCGATGGCGACCCAGAGGACGTGTCCGCCGGGGTTGCCGGGGTCGGGGTCCGCCTCGGCCAAGACCGCGTCATCGCGGTCGCGGGCGTCGGCGGGGTCGATGGTCAGAAGGGGCAGGTGGCGCAGATCCTCGCGGCCTTGCAGACCCACGGGTTCGGCCCGGTCCGCCTCAAGGATCACGGCGTCGGGGAACTGGTCGGGGATGCCATGCTGGTGGATCGCGATCAGGCTGGCGGCGCGGGGACCGGAGGGATCGCCCAGCCGTGCCACGATGCGGGCGGCGGGCAGGCCCAGACGGCGGGCGCCGATGGCCTCGGCCTCGACCAGTTCGCCATCCTTGGCGCCCATGGTCAGGTCTGACGACACGCGCCATTCCTTGTCCGACCCCTTCTCGATCGGCTGGATGCGCCCGCCTTCGGCATTCACCCGGAAGACCCCCAGCACCTTGGCCGGGTTCGACCCCAGCTTGCGGATCAACCGCGCTTCATAGGCGTAATCGTCAAGGTCCACCTTCGCCAGCCGCGCAAGGATGCGGTCACCGCCGCCGAGGGCCGGGTCGCCCTTCTTGGGGATGATGAGGATGCGGGGGGTGTCATCTACCCCTTCCTCCAGCGGCCGGGCATAAAGATCGCCCGAGGCATCCGGCGGCAGCACCTGCAGCACGGCGACCGGTGGCAGCACCCCCTTGTCATGGAACCGCCGCATGGTCTTTTCGACCACGCCCTCGCCTTCCAGCTCGCGCAGCAGGCGCTTCAGCTCGATCCGGCCATCGCCCTTGATGCCGAAAGCCTTGGCAATGTCGCGCTTGGCCGAGAGGCCGGGATTGTCGGTGATCCACTGACGGATCGCGTCTTTCGAAGGGAATGGGGTCATGCCGATTGCCTAGCACGACAAGGGGTCGAAGCCTATCCCCTCGGCGCGGGCGGCCCTAGACAAGGGCCATCACGACGCCGACAAGCCCCATCCCGATCAGGGCGAGCATCGCGAAGAACTGCGCCCCGAAGGCTGGCCCGCGCGACGCCGGATTGGCCATGTAAGACAGAAGGTAGACCACGCGCGCCACCAGCCAGACCAGCCCGATGGCCGCGGCCCAAAGGTCGCTCATCCACAGCGCCGCCATCCAGAGGCCGATCAGCAACGCCGGTGCCGCCTCGACCGCGTTCATCTGGACGCGCAGGGCGCGTTCCAGAAGTGGGTCGCCCGTCACCGTGGGGGCCGAGATCTTGACCTTGCCGCGCACGATGCTGACGTTGATCGCGATCCACAGATAATACAGCGCGATCAGCAGGGTGATCAGAGGGGTATAGACCGGCAATGTCATCGGAAGTCCCTACAGGTTAAGGTTTTTCCATTCGATATCCGTCACCGGTGACAAAAGCCAGCGCTTCCCGCGCGGTGGCCCGCAGGCAGGATGTCACAGGTCCAGCACCATCTCGCGGTGCGGGATGCCGGCGTCGATGAACTCATCGCCCACCACCCGGAAACCCAGCGCCGCGTAGAACCCGGTCGCATGGCTTTGCGCGCCCAGCGTGACCCGCCCGATCCCCGGCATGGCGCGGAACTGGGCCAGCGCCGCCCGGATCAGCGCCGCGCCCAGCCCAGTGCCCCGCGCCTGACGCAAGACGCAGACCCGGCCGATCTTGCCCATGGTGCCCTTGACCAAAAGCCGCGCGGTGCCTACTGGCACGTCCCCGTCGAACGCCAGAAGATGGATGGCCGAACCATCCAGCCCGTCCACCTCATCTGCTTCGGAAACGCCCTGCTCTTCGATGAACACCGTCCGGCGCAGGCGTTGGCAGGTGGCGATGTCCTGCGTGACCGTGATCATGCGAAATACTCGCGCAGGATACGGCCATAGATCGCTTTCAAGGTGTGGATATGCGCGACTTCCACCCGTTCATCCACCTGATGCATCGTCTTGCCCACCAGACCGAACTCCACCACCGGGCAGTGATCCTTGACAAACCGCGCATCCGACGTGCCGCCCGAGGTGGAGGCGACGGGTTTGCGCCCCGTTTCCGCCTGCACCGCCTGCGCCACCAGCGCCGAAAGTTCGCCCGGAGGCGTCAGGAAGCTTTCGCCCGAGATCGAGATCTTCAGCCCGATCTCCACCCCTGTCGCTTCGGCCACCACCTCGGCCTCGTGCCGCAGCCAAGCTGACAGGGTGTCGCCGGAATGGGTGTCGTTGAAGCGGATGTTCGCCGTCGCGGTCGCTCGGGCCGGGATCACGTTATTGGCCGGATTGCCGCAGTCGATCGTGGTGATTGCAAGGGTGGACGGTTCGAAATGGGGCGTGCCCCGGTCCAGCGGTTCCGCCTCCAGCCGGGCCAGCAGCTTGACCATTGCCGACAGCGGGTTCTTGGCCCGGTGCGGATAGGCGCTGTGGCCTTGCACGCCGGTCGCCGTGATCTGCGCCGTCATCGACCCGCGACGGCCGATCTTCATCATCTCGCCCATCTCCTGCGGGCAGGTGGGTTCACCGACAAGGCAATGCGTCATCCGCTCGCCGTTGAAGGCCATCCAGTCAAGGATCGCGACGGTGCCATCCTTGCCCTCGCCTTCCTCATCGCCGGTGATGGTGATGATGACGGCGCCGTCGGGTGGCGTCTGCTGCACGAAGTCCACGGCTGCGGCCACAAAGGCCGCGACGCCAGATTTCATGTCGCAGGCCCCCCGGCCATACATGACACCGTCCACGACATCGGCGCCGAAAGGGTCATGCGTCCAGGCGGTGGCATCGCCGACGGGCACCACATCGGTGTGACCGTTGAAGCCGAAGGCCCGGTTGGCGCCGCGCTGCCCCCAGCGGGCGTAAAGGTTGGCGATCCCGCCGCGATCCACCCGGGTGCAGGCAAAGCCGGCATCGGTCAGCAGCGCTTCCAGCAGGGCAATCGCCCCCCCTTCTGCCGGGGTGACCGAGGGGCAACGGATCAACTGCGCAGTCAGGTCGGCGGGGTCAAGCGGGTAGGGGGGCATGCAGCATTCCAGACGTGTTCTTGTGACCCCATTGCGTACCGCCTTGGGCAGCGGGCCGCAACTGCAACGGGTGGCCGCTTGTCGAGCCGTCAGTCGAAGAAGGGCGTCATCTCGGCCACGATGACCGAGTTTTCAGCCAGTGCGCGCATCATGAGCGCCTGTTCGTCCGGGTCAATCTCATCGCCCGCTTTCAGGCGGTCATCCAGCGTACCGTGGCCGGTCACTTCCAGCGGGGCAAGGTCGGCCTCTTTCAGGATGGCCACGGTTTCGCGCACGGCCTCAGCCTCATCCACGCCCGACGCATAGATCACAAGGCCCGCGCCAGTCGCCTTTTCGGGCAAGCCGTCACCGGCCTTGCGGCCGACTTCGACGACCAAGGTGTAGACTTTCTGTGGCCGTTTCGGACGCGAAACATCGGGTTCCTGTCCGGTCGCGGCTGGCGTTGCGTCGTCGTTGGTTCCGTCTTCCATGCTGATCCCCATGCCTTTGCTTCGAAGTGGCGGGGCCGGCCAAGTTTGTCAATGGTGCCCCGCCAACCCCCAAGAATGACCATTTCAGCGCCCAAACCATGCCGTAAACAGCATATATTAATGTCTAACCCCTAAGCCGAAACGAAGGAACTTCGGCGCGTCATGACGCAGGGCGAAAGGTTGGAGGACGCCATGGTTGATGCTGTGAAATTGCCGGTGACGACGGGTGTCGACGCCACGCAGATGGCCGAAGCCATGTTCGGCGAAAGCATCGAGATCATCAGCGCCACCTATTCGGGCGACCCCCAGTCCGGCGGCATCTACAGCAACGCGCTGGAACTTGCGCCGGGCGTTGCGCCATCTGATACCGGGGTCATCCTGTCCACCGGACGGGCCAGCGATTTTACCAACGCATCTGGTCAGGCAAACCAGTCGACCCAACGGACCACCAATACCTCGGGGGCAAACGGCGACCCCGATCTGAACAGTGTCGCCGGCACGCAAACCTTTGACGCCGCGATCTTCGAGGCCGAGTTTGTGCCTGAAGGCTCGGTCCTGACGATGCAGATCACCTTCTCGTCCGAGGAGTATCTGGAATACGTCGGTTCGGGTTTCAACGATGCCGTCGGCGTCTGGGTGAACGGCCAGAAAGCCGAATTGACCGTGGGCAACGGCGACATCTCGATCAACAACATCAATCCCGGGTCGAACAGTGACCTCTACGTCGACAATGCCAACGACGAGTTCAACACCGAGATGGACGGCTTCACCGTCACGCTGACGCTGAAAGCCCCCGTCATCCCCGGCCAGATCAACACGATCAAGATCGGCATCGCGGACGGTGGCGACGCCTCATATGACAGCAACCTGCTGATTGCGGCAGACTCGGTCCAGACGGCGGTGGTGGCTGGCGATGACACGTTCCTGGTCGCTAGGGGCAGCCAGACCACGGTGGACGTCCTGTCCAACGACACCAACAGCGGCGGCGGAACGCTGACCATCACCAAGATCAACGGGGTGGCGGTCACGGCTGGCAGCACGGTCCTCCTTCCCTCGGGGCTGGAGATCGTGGTGAACGCCAATGGCACGATCACCGTCGTCAGCGACTTTTCCGATACGCTGGGCGATGCGGGTTTTTCCTACGAAGTGTCCGACGAAAACGGGATCACCGATGTAGGGTTCGTGACCGGGGAAGTGATACCTTGCTTTGTCGAAGGGGCCCGGATCGACACGGCGCGCGGGCCGGTTCCTGTTGAGGATGTGGCGGTCGGCGATCTGGTGCTGACGCTGGACCACGGCTTTCAGCCGGTCCGTTGGCGTGGCGCGCGGCGCGTGGCCCGACCGGGGGCGCTGGCCGCAGTGCGGATTCCGGCCGGGGTTTTCGGGGACCATGGTGCGCTCGGCGTGTCGCCGCAGCACCGGCTGTACCTGACCGGTTGGCGGGCCGAACTTTACTGTGGTGAGGGCGAGGTGTTGGTCAAGGCCGCGCATCTGGTGCGCGCAGGCCGGTTGCGGCAAGACCCGCCGGATGTTGCGGTGACGTATCACCACCTCTTGTTCGACCGCCACGAGATCATCCGGGCCGAAGGGTTGTGGAGCGAAAGCTATCACCCCGGCCCGGCCACTCTGGGCGACCATGATGCCGAGACGCTGGAAGAACTGCTGACGCTGTTTCCAGAACTGGAGACTGACCCGGAGCATGGCTATGGCCCGATTGCCCGGCCCGAAGCCACGGCGAAAGCGGCGGCGCTGCTGGTGTGACCGGGCTATCGCCGGTCAGCTGCAGGTCCGCAGTTCGCTGACGGACCCATCCTGAATGATTGCGATCCCTTCGGGTAGCCGCATCAGCATGATCCGGTAGCTGTAGGTTTCGCCCTCACCAGCGCATTGGGCGTCGTAAAGGATGGCGTCCATGCCTGTGATCGGTACGGGGTTGGTCAGCAGGCACTGATTTTCCACACCGGTGAACACGTCCCCCTGCACGGCAAGTGCACCGCCATCCTGACCAACGCTTTGGCAATCCCAGCCTTCGGCCCAGGCATAGTCCGGGCGGTAGAGTCCGTCGAAAGGCCCGGCGGCAAGCGGGGCGGCGACCATGGTTGCAATTGCGACGATCAGGGGGCGATTGATCAGCATCTTAGTCCCGCAGCAGTTCGTTGATGCTGGTCTTGGACCGGGTCTGGGCATCGACCTTCTTCACGATCACCGCGCAGTAAAGGTTGATGCCACCCTTGGACGGCATGGACCCCGCCACGACGACCGACCCTGCCGGAACCTCGCCATACATGACCTCACCGGTTTCGCGGTCGACGATCTTGGTGGATTTGCCGATGAAGACGCCCATGCCAAGGACCGATCCTTCGCGAATGATGCAGCCTTCCACCACCTCGGAACGCGCGCCGATGAAGCAGTCATCCTCGATGATGGTTGGGCCCGCCTGCATGGGTTCCAGCACCCCGCCGATGCCGACGCCGCCCGACAGGTGGACGTTCTTCCCGATCTGCGCGCAGGACCCGACTGTGGCCCAGCCATCGACCATCGACCCTTCGCCGACATAGGCCCCGATGTTCACGAAGGACGGCATCAGGACCACGCCCTTGGCGATATAGGCCGACCGGCGAACGATGGACCCGGGAACGGCGCGGAAGCCTGCGGCCTTCCAATCGGCCTCAGTCCAGCCTTGCCACTTTGACGGAACCTTGTCCCACCAGTTGGACCCGCCGTTGCTGCCGGAAATTTCGTACATGTCGGTCAGGCGGAACGACAGCAGCACTGCCTTCTTGGCCCACTGGTTGACATGCCAGTCCTGGCCACGCTTTTCCGCCACGCGCAAGCTGCCGGAATCCAGCGCCGTCAGGGTTGCCTCGATCGCGTCCCGCGCCTCGCCCCTGGTGGCGGGGGTGATGCTGTCACGGACCTCCCATGCGGCTTCGATGGCGGCTTCAAGGGCGGCGTAGGACATGGGGGGTTCCCTTTTCGGTTGGTCACAGCGGCCCCGACCCTATAAAGCTTGGGATAGTCCCACGCAATCCGAGAGCCCCATGAAAGACGAACCCCGCGCCCATCCGTTCCGCGACAGCGCGCAAGACGCCGACGCGGTCAAGCGCGTCCCTGATACGCCGCAGACCCGGGCCCCGGCCTACCGCCTTGCCTTCACCGATGGTGATTTCATGAAGCGGGAAGAGCTGCGGCCGGTCCGTCTGCAACTGGAATTGCTGAAGCCGCAGCTGATCATGGACGAGCGCGGGATCGAATCCACCATCGTCATGTTCGGCGGCGCACGCATCCCCGCGCCGGAACACCGCGACACAGCGCCTACCAAAACCCTTGCCGCCCTCTCGCACTACTATGATGAGGCGCGCCGTTTCGCCAAACTGATGACCGAGCGCAGCCTTGAAACCTATGGCCGCGAGAATGTCATCGTCACCGGGGGCGGCCCGGGGGTGATGGAGGCCGGGAACCGTGGCGCGGATGAAGCGGGGGGCCAGTCCATCGGCCTGAACATCGTCCTGCCGCATGAGCAGGCGCCGAACGCCTATGTCACGCCGGACCTGAGCTTCAATTTCCACTACTTCGCGATCCGCAAGATGCATTTCCTGATGCGGGCCAAGGCGGTCTGCGTCTTTCCGGGCGGCTTTGGCACGCTGGATGAGATGTTCGAAAGCCTGACGCTGATCCAGACCAAGCGGATGAAGGCGATCCCCTTCCTGCTGTTTGGCCGCCAGTGGTGGGAGACGGTGATCAACTGGCAGCAACTGGCCGACGCGGGGGTCATCAGCCCTGAGGATCTGAACCTGTTTTCCATGGTGGAAACCGCGGAAGAAGCTGTCGGCGTGATTGATAGCTGGGTGGAGCCTTGCTGACAGGGCGGGCCAATCCACCCGGGGCAGGGGTCCCGCTGCCCTAGCCGAAGGGCTGGACCACCGGTTCGCGTTCCCAGCCGTCCAGAAACTCTACCCGATCACAGCCGGCAAAGCGGGCAAGGCGGTCAAGCTCGGCCCCCAGCCGCGCCAACCGGCCCTTGGTCAGCCGCACCCCCGGTTCCGGCCAGAAGCCCTTGACCCGCAGGCTACTGGCATCGCGGAAGGCCTTGGCGTCGATCCGTCCGATCAGGTGACTGCCTTCCAGCACCGGAAAGACGTAATAGCCGAAGGTTCGCTTCGGCTCCGGGACGAAGACTTCGATCCGGTAGCGGAAGCCGAACAGGAATTCCGCCCGCGCCCGGTCACGCAGCGCAGGGTCGAAGGGCGACAGGATGCGCAGGCGTGCGGGCGGCTCGGGTGGGGTTTCGGTCAGTACGTCAGGGCTGGCATAGGTTCGGCGGCGCTGGCCGGTGGCGCCTTCCACCTCAACCTCGATGATCCTGCCCTGCGCCAGCGCGGTCTGGCACCAAAGTTTGGCCGCCTCGGGGCCGATGGCGTTCCAGTAGGCCGCGATTTCGCCACTGGTGCCGAAGCCAAGGTGACCCAGCGCGCTTTGGCAGGCCCAATCCGTCACTTGCTCGGCCGGGATTTCCGCGCGGTGCGCTTCGGGGATAACCCGTTCGGTCAGGTCGTAGATTTTGCGAAACCCTTCGCGCCGGGTCACGGCGATCTGCCCGGTCCGCCACAGCCATTCCAACGCGGTTTTCGACGGGTGCCAATCCCACCAGCCGCCCTTGCCGCGCACCTCACCTTCGCCCACGTCGCTGGTGCCGACGGGGCCGTCGCGGGCAATGCGGTTCAGGATCGTGTCGAACTGCGCCTCGTACCCATCGCGAAACCAGCGCCGCCAGTTGTGGTGCAGGCGGTCGGCATCGCGGGCAAAGCGGTGCTGCCAGACGCCGTGCAGCCGGGCCGGCAGGATCGAGGCGTCATGGGTCCAGTGTTCCCAAAGGCTGCGGTCGCGTTCCAAGAGCCGCTTCAGCGCGGGCGGGCGATAGGACTGCCGCCGCGACCACAGGATCATGTCATGCGCCCGGGCAACCGTGTTGATGCTGTCGACCTGAACAAAGCCGATCCTGTCAATCAGCCCGTGCAGCGCGTCACCGCTGGCAGGGCCGGTCGGAGCTTCGGCCAAGGCGTGGCGGTGCAGGAAATGGCGGCGCGCGGTGGCGTTCGGGATCAAGGGGGCCATCTGCACTGCGTAGCACTGTGCACCCCTGTGACAAAAGCGGGAAAAACCGTGGCGCACCTGCAAGGGGCGTTGGAGAATTAACTATTTCGACTTAGCGTTACAGTGTCTTCCCTCCCTTGGACCAAGCCTGCGCATCGCCGCGTGCCGTTCGCGGACGGAGGCCGGAAAGGACCGCTCCCATTGCCCCATGAAACGCCGCTGATCACCACCCTTGTCGCAGGCTTTGGCCTAGCCTTCCTGTTCGGCATGCTGGCGCAGCGGCTGAAGCTGCCGCTGATCGCGGGCTATCTGGTGGCCGGTGTGGTGATCGGGCCGTTCACGCCGGGCTATGTTGCTGACATGGGGCTGGCGGGCGAACTTGCAGAACTCGGGGTGATCCTTCTGATGTTCGGGGTCGGCCTGCACTTTTCCCCGCGCGACCTGATGGCGGTGAAGGCGATTGCGGTGCCCGGTGCGCTGGGACAGATCGCAGTTGCCAGCAGTTTCGGCACCGCTATGGGCTGGCTTATGGGGTGGAGTTTGGGGGCAGGGCTGATCTTTGGCCTTGCGCTGTCGGTCGCGTCAACGGTGGTGCTGCTGCGGGCGTTGCAGGACCGCGATCTGTTGCAGAACGAAAAGGGCCGTGTCGCGGTGGGCTGGCTGATCGTCGAGGATCTGGTGATGGTGCTGGCGTTGGTCCTGATCCCGCCCTTGGCCGGGCTTCTGGGCGGCACACCCCTGCCCGTGGGCGAAGACGCCGAGATCGTGGCCGAGGTTGGCAGCGGCATCGGCATCGGACCGATCGCGGCGACGGTCCTGATCACCATGGTTAAGGCGGCGGCCTTTGTAGCGTTGATGCTGGTCGTCGGGCGGCGGGTCATCCCTTGGGTGCTGCATTTCGTGTCGCACACCAAATCACGTGAGCTGTTCCGGCTTTCGGTTCTGGCCATCGCGCTGGGCGTGGCCTACGGGGCGACCCATTTCTTTGGCGTATCCTTCGCGCTGGGCGCGTTCTTTGCCGGGATGGTCATGTCAAGCTCCACCCTGTCGTCACAGGCGATGCGTGAGACGCTGCCCCTGCGCGATGCCTTTGCCGTCCTGTTCTTCGTGTCGGTGGGGATGCTGTTCAACCCGTCCATCGTGCTGTCGGCACCGCTGGCGCTGCTGGGGACGGTGCTGATCATCATCGGGATCAAGTCGGTGGTGGCCTACTACATCGTCCGGGCGTTCGGGCATGACCATGACAAGGGCCTGACCATCGCCGCAAGCCTTGCCCAGATTGGTGAGTTTTCGTTCATCCTGATCACCATGGGGGTGACGCTTGCCATCGTCCCGCCCGAAGCGCGCGATCTGGTGGTGGCGGGGGCCATGATCTCTATCCTGGTGAACCCGCTTCTGTTTCACCTTCTGGACAAGCAGTTGGCGCGTCGGGTGGTACCGCCCCTCGCCGATGCGCCAGAGGCGGCGGCAGAGCCGACGCCGCAGGGCTGACGGGTCAGAGACCGGCTTCCGCAGCGATCTCGGCCCGGGATTTCCGTGCGCGTTCGGTGGCGGATTTCAACTGGCCGCAGGCAGCCATGATATCTTCGCCGCGCGGGGTGCGGATCGGACTGGCATAGCCCGCGTGATAGATGATGTCGGCAAAAGCATGGATCCGGTTGCCGGAGGACCGCTTGTAGGGCGCGCCGGGCCATTCGTTGAACGGGATCAGGTTCACTTTCGCCGGGATGCCTTCCAGCAGTTTCACCAGCCGGTGCGCGTCTTCCTTGGTGTCGTTGACGCCTTCCAGCATCACATATTCAAAGGTGATCCGCTCGCTGTTCGACAGACCGGGATAGGCCTTCAGCGCCTCAAGCAACGTGGCGATATTCCAGCGCTTGTTGATCGGGACCAGCTGGTCGCGCACCTCATCCGTGGTGGCGTGGAAGCTGACGGCCAGCAGGCAGCCGATTTCCGTCGCCGTGCGGGCGATTTCGGGGACGACACCGCTGGTCGACAGGGTGATCCGGCGGCGACCAAGGGCGATGCCTTCGTTGTCCATCACGACTTTCATCGCGTCGCGGACATTGTCGAAGTTGTAAAGCGGCTCGCCCATCCCCATCAGCACGATGTTGGAGATCAGGCGCACCTCAACCTTCGGGGCGCCCTGCACCGGCCATTCGCCAAGGTCGTCACGGGCCAGCATGACCTGACCGACGATTTCCCCCGCTGTCAGGTTGCGCACCAGTTTCTGCGTGCCGGTGTGGCAGAAGGAACAGGTCAGCGTGCAGCCGACCTGAGAGGAAATGCATAGCGTCCCCCGGTCGGTTTCGGGGATATAGACCACCTCAACCTCATGCCCGCCGGCGATGCGGACAAGGTACTTGCGGGTGCCATCCTCGGAAATCTGCCGGGTGACGACCTCGGGCAGTTCAATCGTGAAATGGTCGGCCAGAAGCGCGCGGTAGTCCTTCGCAAGGTTGGTCATCAGCGCAAAGTCGCGGACGCCCCAGTGGTAGACCCACTGCCAAAGCTGCCCAAGACGCATCTTGGCCTGCTTTTCCGGTGTGCCAGCGGCGATCAGGGCGGCGCGTAGCTGGTCACGCGTCAGACCGATGATGTTGGTCTTGTCGCTGACCGGCAATTTGCGCGGCAGGGTCAGCACGTCTTGCGTGATGGGGGCGGTCATCTGGGTCAGATCTTTCGGTTCAGGCCTTGCGACAGGCGATCTGGGGAAGCTGCGGGGGATATAGGTGATTCCCGGCCAAAACAAAAGCGCCCCGCAACGGGGGCGCTTTGGGCCGTGCAGTCTGGCTTACTTGCAGCGCGTTTCGGCGTCCGTCATGGCGGCGGTGAAGCCGCGCAGCGAGAACGTGTCCACCGTCTGCGTCCCCCGGCCGGACCGAGCGGTCATTACCGCCGTGGTGCCGCTTTTCATCGCCGCAAGCAGGGCGGCGTCATCCTCGGCGCTGCCTGGCCAGGCCCATTCGCCATCGGTGAACAGCTGATAGGGCTGACCGTCGATCGAGACATCGACGGTTGATCCGCCCGCGAAGGGGTAGCCGCCGGTAAAGCTGATCTCACCCGGTTTGCCGGGGCGGAAGGTGACGAACAAGAGCACATCGCCGCGCCGCACCGATACCGGCTGACCGTCGCGGGTGTTCACCATTTCCTTCGGCTTCGACACCCCCCAACATTCCTTGGGGCTTTCTTCGGTGAAGACGTTCCAATCGGTCATGGTGGCGACCCGGTTGGTGGATTCCTGGGCGAAGCCAGCCGTTGCAGCAAACGAGATTGCGGCAACCGCAAGCGTGCGACCGAAAAGGGAAGTCATGTCTGACGCAGCCTCCAGCTGTCTTGTGCCTCTGCGCCGATGCTTGGGGTCTTTTCGAACCCTTTTGACTGGCGTGGCGCAGTTCTACCCGATATTCCACCCATAGACAAAAACACCAATCCGCGAAACCCCTGTGGGCGACAATTCGCGCATATGTGACGGGATACCCTGATGCCGAATCCTGAACCGATGGTCGAGCTTTGGCGCGGCGGCCTTCTGGAAAGCACCCATGCCGGGCATGCGGTGATCTGTGACGCCAAGGGTGTGGTGACGGCCTGGGGTGATCCCGGCGCGGTGATCTTCCCCCGGTCGTCGTGCAAGATGATCCAGGCTCTGCCGTTGGTCGAGACCGGGGCTGCCGATGCCGTGGGCCTGACCGACGCGCATCTGGCGTTTGCCTGCGCCAGCCATCAGGGCGAGCGGCGGCATGTCACGATGGCCGCCGACTGGCTTTCGACGATTGGTCTTGCTGAGCCCGCCCTGCGCTGCGGCGCGCATGAACCCTATGACCGGGTAGAGCGGAACCGGCTGATCAAGACCGACTCCAGCCCCTGCCAATTGCACAACAACTGCTCCGGCAAGCATTGCGGGTTCCTGACCGTGACGCAGCACATGAAAGCCGGGCCGGAATATGTTGAGGTTGACCACCCCCTGCAGCGCGCCATCCGCCAGGCAACCGAAGAGGTGACGGGCGAAACCGTCGCGGGCTATGGGATCGACGGTTGTTCCGCCCCGAACTTTGCTGTCTCGATCACCGGACTTGCCCGCGCGATGGCGCTATTCGCCAATGCCAGTGAGGGCGGCGACACAAGATCGCGCGCCATGCACCGGCTGACGCGGGCCATGGCCACCTATCCGGAACTGGTGGCGGGTGAAGGCCGGGCCTGCACCGAGTTGATGCGGGCCATGGGTGGGAAAGTGGCGCTCAAGACCGGGGCCGAGGCGGTCTTTGTCGCCATCCTGCCGGAACAGAAGCTGGGCATGGCGGTGAAAATCACCGATGGCGGCACGCGCGGGGCCGAGGCGGCGATCACCGCACTTCTGGTGCGGGCGGGGGTTCTGGACGCCAACCACCCGGCGGCGCAAAAGCGGCTTGGCGGCGCGCAGACCAACTGGCGCGGGCTGCAGACGGGCGAAACCCGCACCGCCCCCGGTTTTCCGGCCTGACCTGACCGGTTGAATCGCCAGTTGATTCGACAGTCGAAGCGGGTAGACTTTCCCGATGAATGCAGAAGCGCCCATCCCGTTCCCGACCCCCAGCCATCGCACGGATGAGGTTGTCAGCTTCAACCGCAAAGAGCTTGGCCAGATCCTGCGGGTCTATGGCCAGATGGTCGCCGCGGGCGAATGGCGCGACTACGCGATCTCGGCCTTGCGCGATCTTGCGGTGTTCAGCGTCTTTCGCCGGACCGCTGAACACCCGCTCTACCGCATCGAGAAACGCCCGAAGATGCGGCTGCGGCAGGGGCTTTACGCCGTCGTCGGGATGGATGGCCGCGTCCTGCGCCGGGGGCAGGATCTGGAACAGGTGCTGAAGGTGCTGGAACGCCGTCTGATCGGGCCGGTTTGACGGCGCCCTAAACCACCCGCTGCCGCGCCTGCACCAGCCCGCCGCCACCCGCCGAAATCCGGCCGACTGCTTCACGGATGCCTTCATAGGCGACCGACATCGTATGGCCGTTGGCGTGGATCAACAGCGTTTCATTGACCACCATCGCCACATGGCCACGCCAGAAGACCAGATCGCCCCGCTGGAGGCTTTCGCCCGAAACAAGACCCCTGCCCATCGCCATCTGCATGTCGCTGTCGCCGGGACACTCACGCCCGCAGGCATGGAACGCCACCTGCACCAGGCCCGAGCAATCCATCCCGAAGCGGGAATTTCCCCCCCAAAGATAGGGTGTGCCCAAAAGGCTTTCGGCGACGGTCACCGGATCCGGGGCGTGCTGGTCAATCGGGCGCAGGTGGGTCATCGGGACATAGCCGTGCGGCGTGTTGGCCCAGGCGCCCCAGGCCCCCACTACCGCCAGCCGTGACCCGATGGACAGGCAGCCCTTTTCCGGCGCCTGCACGACCGGTTCGGAATAGAGATGCGTCGCGGGGGCGGCCACCCAATGCGTCACCTCGGGCCCGCGCCCCACGGCTTTTTCCGACAGCCAGCCGCAGTAGCCATCCCGCACCGATTGCACGAAGACATGGCCCTGATCCCGGTCGATCAGGGTGACGTCGGCCCCCAGCAGCAACTGCCGGTTCCGCGCCCCGCCCGGTTTGTCCAGAAGATTGGCGATGGGCAGGATGATCTGCGCCGTTTCACCTTCGGTGAAGCGGGCCGTCATGACGCCTTGCAGGGTGGCAAGGGCGATGCGGCCAGAGAACGGGGTCGTGCGCTTGTCCATTATGCGGCCTCCAGCTTCAGCATGGCGGGAAGGGCACACAGAAGGGCCCGCGCGCCTTGGCCAACGCCGCCTTTCGGGCGGGCGGGTTGGTCGGTCGGGGTGTGGCCATAGATGTCAAAGTGGATGTAGCGCCGGCCGTCGACAAACCGGCGCAGGAACAGGGCTGCGGTGATCGACCCGGCAAAGCCAAAGCCGGGGGCATTGTCCAGATCGGCGATCCCCGGTTCGATCACCGTTTCATAGGCGTCATGGAACGGCATCCGCCACGCCGGATCGCAGCCGGCTGCGGCCCCAGCCTCCAACGCCGCGGCAAGATCAGCGTCATCCGTGTAGAAGGGGGCCAGATCCGGCCCCACCGCCACCCGCGCAGCACCGGTCAGCGTGGCCATCGAGATCAGAAGATCCGTATCCTCTTCGCAAGCCAGCGCCAGCGCATCGGCCAGCACCAGACGACCTTCGGCGTCGGTATCGTTCACCTCGACCGTAAGGCCCTTGCGGCTGGTCAGGATGTCCTTCGGTTTCAGGGCATTGCCCGCGACCACGTTTTCAACCGCCGGGATCAGGACCCGCAGGCGCAGGGGCAGCTTCAGCGCCATGATCATCTGCGCCAGGCCCAGCACCGTTGCCGCACCGCCCATGTCCTTCTTCATCAGGTTCATGCCGGATGAGGGCTTCAGGTTCAGCCCCCCGGTGTCAAAGCACACGCCCTTGCCAACCAGCGTCAGCGCCGGGCCATCGCTGCCCCAGCGCAGGTCCAGAAGGCGTGGCGCGCGCGGGCTGGCGCGGCCGACGGCGTGGATCATCGGAAAGTTCTGGTCCAGCAGCGCCTCACCGCAGATCGCGCGGGCCTTGGCGCCAAAGCGGTCAGCCAGACCCATCAGCGCGCCCCCAAGCTCTTCCGGTCCCAAGTCCTGCGCGGGGGTGTTGATCAGGTCTCGCGTCAGCGCCTCACCCTCCGCCATGGCGACAAGGCGGGCGGCATCTACGCCGTCCGGGCACACAAGCCGGGGCAGGTCTGGCCTCTTGCGCCCGGGGCGATAGCGGTCAAAGCGGTAGCCCGCCAGCAGCCAGCCAAGCGCGGCTTCGGTCTTTTCCGGCCCTGTCAGGTCGCCCGTCAGGGCCCAATCCCCCGCGGGCAGGGCCGCGACGGCCTTTGCGAGCCCGAACCGCAGCCGCCGACGCGCCTGTGCCGTGCCAAGGCCTACTACGGCTGCGGCCACGCCGCCGCTGGCATCGGGCAGAACCCGGCAGTCGCCCAGCCCGGCTTCGAACCCGGTCGTGCGCAGCCAGCCGGCCCAGCCAGCGCCTGGCCCCGCAAGGAAAGCGGCCAGTTCGTCAGCCTTGACGACATGCAGCGCCCGGGCGTCGGCTGTCGGGTTGGCAAAGGCATAGGTTCGGGGACTAGTCATGCTGGGGTCAATCACTACTGCTACCTGCGGTTCACGTCAGAACAAGTGCAGGAGGAATCCCCTGCGACGCAAGCATAGCATGTTCATCCCCTCAGATTCCCTAAACAAATCCGGCATATCCCGGCGATTGGCCGCCGATGCGGAAGCAAGCGTTCCGGGCCGATAAAACGATGGATTGCACCCTGTTTTCGCAAAACAACCTGCCCTTGTGCCAAGCACCGATTCGCACGCGCGTTTGCCCTGCCCTTGGCGCGGGCCACGCGGTCATCCGGACAGATCCACCACCCCCTCGTCCAGCGACAGGGACCGTTCGGCCACCCGCAACAGCCGCGCCCAGACGGCAGAAAAGGCCGTGCTGTCCGCTCGTTCAAGGCAGGTCTGCGCGTCGCCCGCAACCTTGGCGAGGCTGACCAGCCCGATGTCATCGGCCAGACGCCGCAGCCGCATCAGGTGTCGCGCCAGATCCCGAAGGTCCTGGTCGCGGACCTTTTCCACGATGCCCGCCATAGTCAGCGCGAGTTCGCGCAGTGCCCGCGTCACCATCACTTCCGCTGTCGGAGCGCCGAGATTGCGGTAGATTTCCGCAACCGCGTCCATATCCTGACGAACCACCTCACGGGGGCGCAGCCTTGCCACCTTTGTCATGCAAACACCTGTTCATCCACCACTACCCATCCGCCATGCTGGGGGCACATGCTGAAGATTTGGTTGTGCCGCATCCGGGCCAAAGGGGAATTGTCTCTCGAATTTTTCATGAATGCCGCTTAGGCAGGTCACGCCAGACCGCCTTTCAAGACCAAGGCCCCCCAGACGAAGGACCGCCCCGATGACCGAGATCCGCCCGCTGCCAACCTATCTGGTCCAACGCTTCCACGGCTGGCGCGCGACGACCTATCAGGACAACCGCGCCTGGTACCGGAGGCTTGCGCAAAGTGGCCAGCACCCCCGCGCGATGGTGATTTCCTGCTGCGACAGCCGGGTGCACGTCACCTCGATCTTCGGCGCGGATGAAGGTGAGTTCTTCATCCACCGCAACGTCGCCAACCTTGTGCCGCCCTACAACCCGGATGGCGAGTATCACGGCACCTCGGCGGCGGTGGAGTATGCGGTCACCTCGCTGGGGGTGGCGCATATCGTGGTGCTGGGTCATTCGAACTGCGGCGGGGTGAAAGGGTGCCACGACATGTGCCGTGGCCATGCGCCGGAGTTGGAGGAGAAGTCGAGCTTTGTCGGGCGGTGGATGGATATCCTGCGGCCGGGTTTTCAGGCGGTGGCGCATCTGCCGGAGGATGAGATCCTGCAGGCGCTGGAAAAGCAGGCGGTGCTGACCAGTCTGGCGAACCTGCTGACGTTCCCTTTTGTGAAGACGGCCGTCGATGATGACCGTCTGACCTTGCACGGGCTGTGGACCGATACGGGCGAGGGCGGGCTGCAGCAGTATGATCCGGCGCGCGACGGATTTGTCGAGGTGTAGTGTCCCGGGCAGGGACACTGCGTTGCGACAAATGAGTCCAATGGGTTGGCTGGGGGCGTTTACCGATTGATAACGGTTGCCGGGGCCCCTTAGCGCAGCTCCATCCCGTCCGGCCAGCTGAGGGTGTGTTCCAGCGTGATCGTCTGTTTGCCCCCGGCGGCAAGGTCGAATTCCCATGCCAGGATGCCGCGCTGGCCTTCGACGTCCTCCTCGGACGGGGCGGGGGTGGCGTTGACCGAAATCTCAAGATCATCCTGTTCGGTGTAGGGCACCTGATCCAGAAGGCGGACGGGCCAGCCTTCATTCCCGGTGTTTTCGACAGTGATGACGGCGCTTTCGGTGCGTTGGTTCGAGGTGGTGAACACGCCCGTCTCCCCTTCCGCCGCCCGTGGCATTTCGCGCTTGATGCGCAGGGTTTCCAGCGCGCCAAAGGCGACGTCGGTTTCAACGCTGGGGGCGATCACGTCCAACCATGTGGTGCCGACCAGCACGCCTTCGCGGAACAGCATCGCTTCGCCGGGCAAGAGCGGTTCGTCGCTGGCATTGGTGAAGCTGGCCATGACAAAGGCGGTGCGGTCCATGCGGGGGACGGCGACGGCTTTGACGACGGGCGCGAAGGCAAGGCTGTCAAGCGCCAGCCGCAGGTCTTCGGCACCTGAGGCGACGGTAACGGGGTCGGGGTAGATGTAGACGACGGTATCGCCTTCAACCGCTGCGGCGGCGGTGATCGGGGCGGGGGCGGCTTCCATCACGACCTCGGGCATTGCTTCATCCGAGGCCGCCATGGATTTGCGGGCCATATCCTCGGCCTCGCCTTCGGGTTCGATCCGGCGCAGATCGGGCCAGAGGGTTGAGGGCGCCGCCTGCTGGCTGGGGGTGGAGGAGGACAGGGTCAGGGCCACATCAGACCAGTCTTCGCCCGAGTATTGCGTGACAAGGACCGACCGGCCAAACGCCAGCGCGTCGCCGCCATCGCGCGTCAGGTTCAGGTCGTAGAAGGGCCGCCAGCTGGCCCCACCGATATACTGGGTGACGGTCACCGAATGATCGCCCGCCGCATCCGCCGTGATGGCCACGGCAAGGGCGGTATAGTCCATGTCAGCCGACGGCAGCGCGTCATAAGCGGCGCGGGCCTTGGCGAGGGTTTCCTGCACATCTTCCAGCGCTTTCTGGGCGGGGTAGAGGTCGGCGCGGGCGGCAAGGGCAGCCTGCCGCGCGGTCAGGGTTTCAACGCCAATCATCGCGGCCATGGCCCTCACCGTCTCGGGAGTTGCACCATCCGGCAGCGCGCCGTTGAAGGAGGAGAGGAAGCGCACCTGCGCCTCTGCCGCCTCGACCCGCGCCTGTACGGCGTCGAAGGCAAGGAGGGCGGTCTGTTCGGCAGCCTCAAGCCGTTCAACCTCGGCCTTGGCGGCCTGCTGATCGGGTGTCAGCGGGTCTTCACGCGGGGGCAGGCGGTCGGCGCGCAGGTTGAAGGCGCCAAGCTGCACACCTTCGGCCGGGGCGATCTGGATCAGGCCGGGGTCGCTGTCCGCTGGCAAGTCGGTGATGATGAGGTCATGGCTGCCGGGCGCGGGGGCGGTAAACGTGACCTCACGCGTCAGTTTCGCGCCTTCGGGGTAGACGGTGACGGCGGTAATGCGGCTGGTGGCGGGGATGGTGTCGGCCAGCGCAGGCAGGGCCGTGCTGGCGAGGAGGAGGGCGAGGAGCGCACGCATGGGCGGGGCCTTTCAGGCTGAGGTTGGCGGCAGGGTAGGTCTGGCCGGGCGTGCGGCGCAAGTCGGGAAACCTGCCGGGGGTGGTTGCCAAGCGTTGCCCTTTGGCGCGCGTCTGAGGCGATGACGGGGAAACCTGCACGTCAGGTGTTGCGCCGGGGGTGGGGCGCTGCGACAAGGCAGCCGACCTTGGGAGGGGCTGATGCGTGTAGGGATTGCGGCGCTGGTCTGCGGCTATCTGCTGAGCCAGTTCTACCGGGCGTTTCTGGCGGTGCTGTCGCCGGTCTTGCAGGAAGATCTGGGGGCGACGGCGGCGGATCTGGCCAGTGCCTCGGGCTGGTGGTTTCTGGCCTTTGCGGCAATGCAACTGCCGATTGGCGAAGGGTTGGACCGCATCGGGCCACGCCGGACGGCGGGGGGGCTGATGCTGGTTGGCGCAGCGGGGGCGGCGCTGTTCGCGCTGGCAACGGCAATCTGGCAGATCAAGCTGGCGATGGCGCTGATCGGGGTCGGCTGCGCGCCGGTGCTGATGGCCTGCTATTATATCTTTGCGCGCAGCTATGCCCCGGCCTTGTTTGGCACGTTGGCGGGGGTGACGATTGGCGTTGGGTCGCTTGGGAACGTGGCGGCGTCCTTGCCCCTGTCAGCGGCGGTTGAGGTGTTCGGCTGGCGCGGGGCGGTCTGGGGGCTGGCGGGGTTCACGGGCGTCGTGGCGTTGGGGATTCTGGCGTTGGTGCGCGATCCGCCAAGCCTTGGGCGTCAGGAGAAGGGGTCGCTGCTGGACCTGCTGAAGATCCCGGCGATCTGGCCGATCCTGGCGATGATGGCGGTCTGCTACACTCCGGTCGCCGGGTTGAGGGGGCTGTGGGTCGGGCCGTATTTCAGCGATGTCCACGGGTTTGACGCGGTCGAGATCGGGCGGATCAGCCTGTGGATGGGGCTGGCGATGGTGGCCGGCAACTTCGCCTACGGCCCGCTGGACCGCTGGGTGGGCAGCCGGAAGTGGGTGATCTTCACCGGCAACGCGCTGACGGTGCTGTGTGTTCTGGGGCTGTGGGCGTTCGCCGATGGGTCGCCTGCGGTGGCGGCCGGGCTGCTGGTTGCGGCGGGGCTGTTTGGTGCCAGTTTTCCGATGGTGGTGGCACATGGCCGGGCGTTCATTCCGCCGCATATGATCGGGCGGGGGGTGACGCTTCTGAACCTGTTCGGGATCGCGCCCATCGGCCTTGCGCAGATCATCACCGGGCGCATCCATGCGGACACCCCGGCAGACCCGGTCAGCGCGCCCTATCAGGCGGTGTTCCTGTTCTTTGCCGTCACTACGGCCATCGGATTGGTGATCTACCTGTGGTCGCGCGACCGCACTGACTGAGGGGAATTCCGAATCCGCTTCCCCCCGGACCCGCCATAGGCTAACAGCCGCCCGTCCCCGCAGGGGGGACGCACAAAGGAGAACCCCGATGGGCTACAAGGTCGTCGTCGCGGGTGCCACGGGCAACGTGGGCCGCGAAATGCTGAACATCCTGGCGGAACGTGAGTTCCCGGTGGACGAGATCACTGCGCTTGCATCGCGCAAATCCTTGGGCACTGAAGTCAGCTTTGGCGACAAGACCCTGAAATGCAAGGATCTGGACACCTTTGACTTTACCGGCTGGGACATTGCCCTGTTCGCCATCGGGTCGGATGCGACAAAGATCTATGCCCCCCGGGCCGCTGCGGCGGGCTGTGTGGTCATCGATAACTCCAGCCTTTACCGCTATGATCAGGACGTGCCGCTGATCGTGCCGGAAGTGAACGCGGATGCGATCTTTGGCTATACCAAGAAGAACATCATCGCGAACCCCAACTGTTCCACCGCGCAGATGGTGGTGGCGCTGAAGCCGCTGCACGACCGCGCGACGATCAAGCGGGTGGTCGTGGCGACCTACCAGTCGGTTTCGGGCGCCGGGAAAGAGGGGATGGATGAGCTTTGGGATCAGACCAAGGCCGTCTACAACCCGGTGCAGGAAGTGCCGCCCAAGAAATTCCAAAAGCAGATCGCCTTCAACGTGATCCCGCAGATCGACGTGTTCCTGGACTCGGGCGAGACCAAGGAAGAATGGAAGATGGTGGCGGAGACGAAGAAGATCCTGGACCCCAAGATCAAGGTCACCGCGACCTGCGTGCGGGTGCCGGTGTTCGTGGGCCATTCGGAAGCCATCAACATCGAGTTCGAGGACTTCCTAGACTGGCAGGAAGCGCAGGACATCCTGCGTGAAGCGCCGGGGATCATGCTGATCGACAAGCGCGAGCCGGGTGGCTACATCACCCCGATCGAGTGCGTGGGCGAATATGCGACCTATGTCAGCCGGGTCCGGCAGGACAGCACCATCGAAAACGGGCTGAGCCTGTGGTGCGTCAGCGACAACCTGCGCAAGGGTGCGGCGCTGAACGCGGTGCAGATTGCCGAACTCCTGGGCCAGAAGTGCCTGAAAAAGGGCTAAGGGTTTCTTAACCTTGCTATGGAAGGGTCTTGGTCCATGGCCGAGACCCTTTTCCATTGCGATGACGCCTTGTGGCAGCGGTTTGTGGCGCTGTGCCTGGACCGGGATGAGACACCTGGAGCTGTCCTGCGCGATCTTGTCCGGTTGGAGGTGAAGCGCAACGCCGCACGGAAAGCGAAGAGTGACGAAGTCATCGATGAGCGGCTCCTCGTTCGACTTCGTCTTCTCGTCGCGGAAGCCTTGGCAGAGGCTGAAAGCTGGCCCGCTCTGCAAGCCGCGCTGCGCATACGGGGCCTGCGCTTCGTGGCGTCAGGTGGGGGCCTTGTGCTGACCGATGCGGCAACGGGCAAGCCCCTTGCCAAGTCAAGCGAGGTTGGGCCGGCCTACCTTGCCCTTGTTCGCCGCTTTGGTGCGGGTTTTCCCGGGCACCCCCGGCCCGGGCTTGCGGCCCAGGTTCTCAGGCCGCCTGCGCCTGCATCGGCCGTTCACGGATCGGCAGGTGGACAAGCGCGCTGAACGCGCCCACGCCCACCCCGATCCACCAGACCAGCGTATAGTCGCCGTTCAGGTCATACATCTTGCCGCCCAGCCAGACGCCAAGGAACCCGCCGATCTGGTGGCTCAGGAACACGAACCCATAGAGCGTGCCCATGTAACGGATGCCGTAGATATGGGCGACAAGGCCGGATGTCAGCGGAACGGTCGCCAACCACAGTGACCCCATGACTGCCGAGAACACCAGCACGCTGACTGGCGTGATCGGCATCATGATGAACACGGCGGCCGCGATGGTGCGCCCGACATAGATCCCGAACAAGAGGTATTTCTTGGTGTACCGCTTGCCCAGCCACCCGGCATAAAGCGTGCCGGCGATGTTGAAGAACCCGATCACCGCGATACTGACCGCGCCAAGGGCCGAGGTCGTGGTGACCCCGATCCCCGCCAGCATTCCGTTCGGGTCAATCGGGCCGCACAGTTCGGTCACGAAGGCGGGGAAATGGGCGGTGATGAAGGCAAGCTGATACCCGCAAGAGAAGAACCCAAGGAAGATCAGCGTATAGGTCGGGTCCTTGAACGCGCGGATCAGGACGGTGCCAAGCGATTCCTCAAGCTCTTGTTTTGACGCAAGTTTCGGGCTGCGCAGGAACGGCAGCGCCAGAAGTGTCGTCAGGATCACGACGGCGAAGACCACGAACACCGATTGCCATGGCATGAACCGCAGCAACCATTCGGCCGTCGGTGCGCCGAAGACCTGACCGGCGGACCCGGCAGCAGTGGCAATGCCAAGCGACATTGACCGGTTCTCGGGGCTGGTGGCCCGGCCGACGATGGCAAGGATGACACCGAAACCGGTGCCCGCGATGCCGAAGCCGACAAGGATCGCCAGCAGTTGATGCTGGCCGGGCGTCACCGCGTAGGACGACAGGACCAGACCCGCGGCATAGAGGATCGCGCCCCAGATGATCGCCTTGCGGTCGCCAAAGCGTTCGGCCAGCGCGCCGAAGATGGGCTGGCCGATCCCCCAGGCAAGGTTCTGGATCGCGATGGCCATGGAGAAGTCGGCGCGGAGCCAGCCGAACTCGGCCGCGATGGGGATCTGGAACACGCCAAAGCTGGCCCGGACCGCGAAGGAAAACATCAGGATGGCGCAGCCGGCGATCAGGACCGGGGTCAGAAGGGGTGTCTTGGTCATCGGCGCGCTCCGGCAGACAGGCGCGGAAGGTGCGCCGGGGGGCGGGCGCCGTCAAATGGAGAATTGTGATGGATACAGGCGCGTGTCGGTTGCCTGTTTCTTGGGCGATCCGTGGCGGAAGTGCCGCAAATGCCCGGATTATGTGCGGTTTCCTGGGGCTTGCTGCGGTGTGGACCTGTTGCGAGGCCAAAAGGGCAGCTATGCGCGGCTGAGGGTGGGGCGAGGGGGGCGTGATGCAGGACTGGTGGCGCGGTGCCGTGACCTATCAGGTCTATCCCCGGTCGTTTCAGGATTCGGACGGGGATGGCGTGGGCGACCTGCCCGGCATCACGCGACGGCTGCCGTATCTGGCCGACCTTGGGGTAGAGGCGGTGTGGCTGTCGCCGTTCTTCCGCAGTCCGATGAAGGACATGGGCTATGACGTCAGCGACTACTGCGACGTGGACCCGGTCTTTGGCACTTTGGCCGATTTCGACGCTTTGGTCCTGCGGGCGCATGACCTTGGGCTGAAGATCATCATCGACCAGGTGCTGAGCCACACCTCGGACCAGCACCCGGCCTTTGCGGAAAGCCGGGCGGACCGGGCAAACCCAAAGGCGGATTGGTATGTCTGGGCCGATCCCCGGCATGACGGGACGCCCCCGTCGAACTGGCTGTCGGTCTTTGGCGGTTCGGCCTGGGCCTGGGACGCGCGCCGGAAGCAGTATTATCTGCACAACTTCCTGACCAGTCAGCCGGACCTGAACTATCACAACCGCGAGGTTCAGGACTGGGCGCTGGACACCCTGCGCTTCTGGCTGAAGCGGGGGGTGGACGGGTTTCGGTTCGACACGGTGAACTACTTCTTCCACGACCCTTTGTTCCGCGACAACCCCGCCGACTACCGCGTGAAGGCCGAGGCTGAGGGTAACCCCTACGGGATGCAGTACCACCTGTTTGACAAGAACCAGCCTGAAAATCTGGCCTGGATGGAGCGCATCCGGGGCGTGCTGGATGAATTCGGCACGGCAAGCGTGGGTGAGATGGGCGAAAGCCATCATGCGATCCGGATGATGGGGGAGTACACGGCCCCGGGGCGACTGCATCAGTGCTATTCGTTCGAGTTGATGGGCTATGACTATTCCGCCGGGTTCTTTCGTGACCGGGTGGAAGGGTTCTTCAAGGGCGCGCCGGATGGCTGGCCGATGTGGGCGTTTTCCAACCATGATGTGGTGCGCCATGTGACCCGCTGGGCAAAGCATGGCGTGTCGCAGGACGCCTTGGCCAAGCAGGCGGGGGCGCTGCTCTTGGCGTTTGAGGGCTCCATCTGCCTGTGGCAGGGCGAGGAGTTGGGGCAGACCGATACGCCCCTGGCGCTGGAGGAACTGACCGATCCGCAGGGCATCGCCTTCTGGCCGGAACCGGTGGGGCGCGACAATACGCGGACGCCGATGGTCTGGGATGGGTCGGCGCATGGCGGGTTCACGACGGGGACGCCATGGCTGCCGGTGAAGCCAGAGCAGGCGGCGCGGCATGTCGAAGGGCAGCTTGGCGCGCAGGGGTCGGTGCTTGAGGCTTACCGGGCGATGCTGGCGTTTCGGAAAGGGTCGGCCCTGAGGGCCGGGCGGACGCGGTTTCTGGATCTGGGCGAGCCGCTGCTGGGGTTTCAGCGCGGCGAAGGGGCGGGGGCGATCCTGTGCCTTTTCAACCTGTCGCCTGTGACGCGCACCGTCACGGTTCAGGGCGTGGGAGAGGTGACCGGGCCTTCACTATCGGCGCTGATGACGGGGGATCGGCTGACGCTGGGTCCGAACGGGGTTGCGTTTCTGACGGTGACAGCCTCAGCCCCGGGCGCAGTGGCGGTTGCCGATTGACCCCGTCCCGGGTTTGACCGGGGACCTCGTGCCACGCGTGGTGTCGTGGGCTGGCGGAGGCTCCGGATCAGGTCCGGGGCGGGGTTTATTGCGGCTGAAGCGGTGTCCAGTGAACCCCGGCGGGGGGGATGGTCACCCCACCCCATTCGGCTGGGACCGGGTTGTAGTTGAACAGGAAGCGATGCGTCGCGGTATCGCGGCGGCGCAGGCCTTCGGGCAGGGGGTCGGTCTCGACCCCTTCGGCGGCACAGGCGCGGTGCAGGATCCGGGTCAGGGCGTGATCGTCGGGCCAGCCCGCCAGATAGTGCAGGCGACCGGAGGATACGAGCGCGGGCCAGCCATCCTCGGCCATTTCGGTCACGGTTGCCGTCCCCTCCAGCTTTTCGCGCCAGTGCTGCAGGTTGCCGCCTTCGGCCAGCGGCACGGGGACATCGGGCGGCAGGCTTTCGACGCGGATGACCTTTGCGTCGAGGCCCGGCAGATTGGGGGGAAGGGGGACGGGGATCGCGAAGTTTCCGGTCTTGGAGTTGGTGCGGGGGCCAAGGACCGCCGTGCCCTGATGCGAGCCAAGCGCGGCTTTCAGCGGATCAGACAGGGTGAACAGCCCCGGTGCGAGGACCAGTTTGTAGGCGGACAGATCACTCGTATCGGGCGGCAGGATGTCCACGTTCAGGCCAAGACGGCGGAGGCCTTTGTAGATGTGGAACACCAGCCAGAAGTAGCTGAAGCTGCGGCCCTGCGGCTGGATTTCCCACGCCCAGTCCGAGGCGTAGTCGAAGATCAGCGCGACGTGGGCCTGCGCGGTATCCACATCCGGCATGTCGACAAGCTCGCGGGCGACGGCCGCAGCCTCACCAAACGCCTGCGCGGGGGCAGAATCGGGGCGCAGAAGTCCCGCGTGCATCTGTTCCTGCGCGAAGGGGGCCTGGCGCCAGCGGAAGTAGCAGACCGCCTCGGCCCCATGGGCGAAGGCCTCCCACGCCCAGAGGCGGGCCATGCCGGGCAGGGGGTCGGGGTTGTAGGGTGCCCAGTTCACGGGACCGGGCTGTTGTTCCATGATCCACCAGCGGCCCCTTCCGACGGCGCGGTAGAGGTCATGGTGGAAGGCCTGGAAGTCCGGGTCGCCCTGGCGGACGAAACGCAGCTTGTGGTCGGCAGGCGCAGGGATACGGTCGGAGAGGAAGCCAAGGGGGTAGCTGTCCCAGCTTGCGATATCAAGGTCAGCGCCGGTGGCGAAATGGTCAAACTCCGTCACCGCGCCCATGTAGTTATGCGCGATCGGGGCGGGGGAGTGTTTGCGGATGATGTCGGTCTGCAGGCGGTTGAAGCTGACCACTTCGTCTGAGGCGAAGCGGCGGAAATCCATGACGTGGCTGGGGTTCGGTTCGGTTACTGTCAGGTTTGGAAGGCCGATGTCACTGAAGTCGCTGTATTCCATCGACCAGAACACATTGCCCCAAGCGCGGTTCAGGGCGTCGGGCGATTGGTATCTCTGCGCCAGCCAGTCGCGGAAAGCGGCCTTGGCGGCGTCGGAGTAGGACAGGGTCGTGGCGTGGCAGGCGTATTCGTTATCGGTCTGCCAAGCGGCGACATGGGGGTTCTTCCCGTAGCGCTCGGCCATTGCGGCGACAATCTTGGCGCATTCGGCGCGATAGCTGCGATGGGAGAAACAGTAGTGGCGGCGGGACCCAAAGCCCCTGGGCTTGCCGTCCTTGTCCAGCGCCAGCATGTCGGGGTGGCGGTCCAGCATCCAGCGCGGCGGGGTGGCGGTGGGGGTGCCGAGAACGACTTTCAGGCCGTGGCTGCCCAGCGTTTCGATTGCGCGGTCCAGCCAGGCCCAGTCATAGGTGCCGGGGGTGGGTTCCATCCGGCTCCACGCGAATTCGCCGATGCGGACCCAGGTCAGGCCAAGGGCGGCCATGCGGGCAGCGTCTTCGGCCCATTGGGTTTCGGGCCAGTGTTCGGGGTAGTAGCAGACGCCTAGTGTGCGTTTCAAAGGATCACCTGATGTTCTTTTTGCCCCGTGGCGATGCCGCGGGCCATGAAGGTCTTGCCCGCATGCGGGTTGGCGGCCTTCGCGGCGGCGTCCATGCCTTGCAGGGCGGTGGTGCAGTAAATCGTATCGCCCCCGAAGGCCGGGCAAGAGGTGTGCGGCGCATCGAAGCTGACCGCGCGGAGGAATTGGCCATCGGGCGCATAGGCGGCAACGCGGGCAGCGCCCCATTCGGCCAGCCACATGACGCCGGAGGTGTCGATCACCGCGCCGTCGGGGTTGAGGGCTTGGGCCGTGAGGTCAAGGTAGACCTCTGGCTGACCCTTGGGCCAGCCCTGCGCGTCAAGGGTCACGCGCATCACGCGGCTGGTTTCGGTGTCCGAGAAGCAGGCGGTCGTGCCATCCGGGGCAAAGGAGATGCTATTGGAAATGGCAATGGGGGCGAAGAGCTTGCGCAACTCTCCCCGGTAGAAGCGGTAGATCGCACCCTTGGCCGGCAGGCCGCCGCCATGGGACTTGCCCAGTGTGCCGATCCAGAAGCCACCCTGCGGATCGGCGCGGCCATCGTTGGAACGGTTGTCGGGCAAGTCCGCCTCAAGAGCTGCGATCAGGGTCTTGGTGCCGGTTTCCAGGTTGAAGCGGTAAAGGCCGGTTTCGGAGCCGAGCAGCAGGTCGTTCTGGCTGACCCAGCCGGCGGCGGATACCATCTCATCCATCGGCCATTCCTGAGGGCCTGCGTCGGTGCGGGACAGCATGCGCTTGCCAGTGATGTCGAACCAGATCAGCTGCTGGCGCAGGGGGTGCCAGAGCGGGCCTTCGCCCAGCTGGCAGGGGCGGTCGTCAAAGATCATCTGAACGCCTCATCATGGGCGGCCACGATGGCGGCGGCGCGGGTGATGATCTCGGCCGGGGTGGTGCCGGGGGTGTAGAGGGCGGTGCCGATGCCGAAACCGGACGCGCCGGCGTTCACCCATTGGGCGAAGTTTGCGGGGCCTGCGCCGCCGACGGCATAAACGGGGGTAGCTTTGGGCAGAACCGCGCGGATTGCCTTGAGCCCGTCAGGGCCGACAAGGGACGCGGGGAAGATCTTCAGGCCGTTTGCCCCGGCTTGGATCGCTGCGAAGCATTCGGTGGGGGTCATCACGCCGGGCCAGCTGGCCATGCCGCGCTCGCGGGTGGCTTTGATGACCGCGGGGTCGCAGTTTGGCGAGACGATCAGGGTGCCGCCTGCGGCCTGCACTTGCGCGACCTGTTCGACCGTCAGGACCGTGCCGGCGCCAACCTCGGCCTCGGGGCCAAGGGCGGCGGCCATGGCCGCGATCGAGGTGAACGGGTCGGGAGAGTTCAGCGGCACTTCGATCCTTGTGATCCCGGCGGCAACAAGGGCGTGGGCCACGGGCACGGCGTCATCAGGGGTGATGCCGCGCAGGATGGCGATAAGGTTGCGATGTGTCATCTGGCGGCCTCGGTCTGAAGGGCAAGGCTGGACAGCCCGGCAAGGGTGCAGTCGGTAACGGAAAGGCTGTGGGCAGCCACGCCTTGGGATTTCAGCGCGCGAGCGTAAGCGCTGGAAAGCCGCGACGCGCCGACAAGGGTGACACGCTGGCCTAGCCAGTAGGGCCGGGCGGCGGCAAGTTCGGTGCCGATTAGCAGGCCAGACAGGCGGGCGCGGGCGGCGGCGGGCGTCAGGCCCGCGATCAGGCCTTCAGCGCGGAGGGAGAAGAGCCGCGCGCCAAGGCGTTCGGGGCGGGAGAGGGCGTCGGATACGGCGGCGTCGAATGCGGTGTCATCCCAGCCATCGCCTTGCAGCCCGTGGCGCAGCACCGATTGTTCGGACAGAAGGGCAAACATCTCACCCGTCATGAAGGTCTGGAAGCTGACGACTTCGCCCGCGCTGATCTGTGCCCATTTGGAGTGGGTGCCGGGCAGGCAGAGGATGCCGTCATAGTCCGGCATCAGCGACAGCGCCCCGGCGATCTGGGTCTCCTCGCCGCGCATCACGTCGGCCGGGGTGGTCTGCTTCAGGCCGGGCGCGATGTGGACGGTCAGGCGCGAGTCGGTGGTTGGGGCAAGCACCTGTGCGGCGGGGTCAAGCGGGGAGCAGGGGACGGTGCGATAGGGTGCCTCAACCCACCCCTGGCGGCTGCCGACCATGCCGCAGGCAAAGACGGGGATTGGGCCGCGGTCTAGCCATGGGGCTATGAGGTTGACGAGAGCCGGTTCAAAGCCTTCGCGGGTCAGCTTGCCCATGCCGTCATCGGATTGGATCTCAGCCAGCACACGGGTGCCGTCCATGGCCCAGGAGCGGAGGTTGGACGTGCCCCAGTCCACCGCGATCCATTTGGGGATGATCTGTGCCTCGGTCATGTTGCGATGAAGCCCCCGTCAAGGACCAGCGTCTGCGACGTCATCATGCGTGAGGCGTTGGAGGCGAGGTAGAGGACCGCGCCAGAGATGTCGGCGGGTTCGATCGGGTCGGGCAGGCACTGCTTGGCAAGGTGGTTGGCAAGGCTTTCGGGGGTGACCCAAAGTTCCTTCTGGCGGTCGGTCAGCACCCAGCCGGGGGCAATGGCGTTGACGCGGATGCGGTTCGGGCCGAATTCCCGCGCAAGGGTGCGGGTCAGGCCGACGATACCGGCATTGGCGGTGATGTAGGCGGCGTAGCCAACGTCAGCCATCATGAAGCTGATCGAGGAGAAGTTGATGATGCTGCCGCCACCTGCGGCCTGCATGCCGGGGATGACCGACTGGCAGGCGAAGAAATAGGACCGAAGGTTCACGGACATCGACCAGTCCCAGAAGGCCTGATCGGTTTCCAGCGTCTTGTGGCGTTGGTCGTTGGCGGCGTTGTTGACCAGAACGGTGATCGGCCCGTGCACCTTGGCCGCCGTCGAAAGCGTCAGCTGCAACTGGTCCGTCACCGAGATGTCGCAGGGCAGGAACAGCGGTCGGTTGCCGGTCGCCGCCTCCATCGCGTCACAGAACGGCGTGGCGTCGGATCGTTGGCAGAAGGCGACCTTGGCCCCCTGCCGCAGGAAGGATTCCGTCAGTGCGGCACCGATGCCAGAGCCGCCGCCGGTGATGAAAACCGACTGGCCGTGCAGGTCGGGGAAGGTGGGGTCGGTCATAGTCGGGTTCCTTCGACAACCCACATGGTTGCGGGCCATGCCACGGGAAGCAAGATGCCCCGCGTCATCAGCGCTTGGCCGGTCAGGGTCAAGGGGGCGGCTTTCAGCGCGTTCGGCCCGCGAGACTGGCGGGGGGCGTCTTCGGGGTTCAGAAGCCGAACGGTGTAGCGGGCATCCGGATCAAGCCCGGTCAGGCGCAGCGGGCGCGGCAGGATCTGGCGGCTGGTCTCGGCTTGGCCGGCGAAGGTGACGAAGCGGCTGCCGTCCTTGGCAAGCTGGAGTTCGGCGGTCACGGCGGGGTCATCGCTCTCCAGCCGGTGAATGCTGCCGTACAGTGTCCAGTCGCGGTTATCCTTCCACCAGCGGGTGATTTTCGCCAGCGTCAGAGCCTCATCCTCGGTCAGTTCGCGCAGGTCCATCTCGAAGCCCATGTGGCGCTGGGCCGCGACCCAGGCGCGGAAGGCCATCGGCAGGACGCGGCCCGAGGTGTGGCAATGGCGTGGGCCGACGTGGGAACCGGTGACAGCGGCGGGCAGGAACAGGGCGGCGTCATGCTGGATGCGCAGGCGTTCCAGCGCGTCGTTGCTGTCGGAAAGCCAGACGCGGTGGGTGTGGGCGAGGATGCCCGCGTCGATCCGGCCACCGCCGCTGGCGCAGGATTCGATCTCCACGGTCGGGTGGGCGGCGCGGAGGCGGGAGAGCAGGTCGTAGATGCCGTGGGTCTGGGCCGCATCGACCACGGGCAGCAGGCGGTTGTGGTCCCATTTGACGTAGTCGATGGGGTATTCGGTCAGGATGGCCGAGACTTGGTGAAAAAGGTTTTCACGCACCTCTGGCAGGGCAAGGTTCAGGACCATCTGGTTGCGGCCGGTGGTCTGGCCCTTGGGGCCCAGCAGCCAGTCCGGGTGGGCGCGGTAGAGGTCGGAGTTGGGGTTGACCATCTCGGGTTCAAACCACAGCCCAAAGGTCATGCCGAGCGAATGGATATGGGCGATCAGCGGGTGCAGGCCATCGGGCCATTTGGCGCGGTCGATGGTCCAGTCGCCAAGGCTGGTCGTGTCGTCGTCACGCTTGCCGAACCAGCCATCGTCAAGGACGAACCGCTCGGCCCCCAAGGCGGCGGCGCGGGTGGCGATTTCGGCAAGGGTTTCAAGCTTGTGGTCGAAGTAGACGGCCTCCCAGCAATTGTAGTGCACGGGGCGCGGGCGGGCGGGGTCGGGCCATTGCACCACCCGGTCGCGGAGGTCTTGTTGCAGGGTGGCAGCGATGCCGTTCAGGCCGGTGGTGGAGCTTGCTGCGATCAGCTCGGCCGTTTCGAAATGGGTGCCGGGGGCGGTCTCGGCCCCGAAGGGCGCGCCGAACTGGATCTGGCGGCGGCCGTCCGGCAGTTCTTCGGCCACCATACGGTGCCCGCCGGACCATGCGTAGTGGAGCGCGAGGGCTTCGCCTTGGGTGTTGGCGCAGCCCTGACCGGCGAGGATCAGGTAGGGCGGGTGTTCGTGTCCCGACCGGCCGGTGCGGGATTCGCGCAGGCGGCTGCCGGGGGACCAGGGGGTGCGGATCAGGTGAAACTCACCGATCCATTTGCCGTGCACGTCGATCATCTCGCCATGCTGTGGCGCTGGCAGGACAGGGGCGGCAAGCCAGTGGACGCGGATTGGGGCGTCAGACTGGAGGGTGGTCTTAAGGGTGATGACGCCGGTGGGGTGCGCGGTCAGGTGATGCGACAGCGTCAGACCATCGGCGCGGCTGATGAGGGTCAGACGGCCGGGGGATGCCTCGGCGCGGTCGAAGGCGAAGGCGGGCGCCAGGGGCGTGCCGTCAGCCTCGGCAAGAAGATGCCCCGGCTGGCCTTGGAAGGCGCGGCCCGGTTCGGGGGACAGCGAAAGCGATGGCAGCCGGTCCAGCATCCCGCCGGTGATGTCGTTCGCTTGCGCAAGGGCAAGCTGGGCAAGGTCTTCGTCCATTGGCAGCGACGGACCCCACCAGATCACCTCGGGGATGCCGCCCGAAGTCGCCAGGGCGATGGTCTGGCTGCCCGCATCAATCCGCCAGTGCATTACTTCACCGCCCCAAGGGTAAGGCCTGCGATGAAGTGCTTCTGCATCAGGAAGAACATCGCCACCGGCGGAAGGGCCGCCAGGATGGAACCCGCCGAGACGAGGTGCCACTGGGCGATCCACTGGCCGTTGAGCGACGACAGGCCTGCCGTGATCGGCTGGCTGTCGACGCCCTGGGTCAGGACGGTGGCCCAGAAGAAATCGTTCCAGATGAAGGTGAAGACCAGCACGCTGAGAGCCGCGATGGCCGGGCGCATCAGGGGCAGGACAATGTACCAGAATATGCGCCATTCGGTGACACCTTCAACACGGGCGGCCTCGATCAGCTCATAGGGCAGGGCCTTGATGAAGTTGCGCATGAAGAGGGTGCAGAACCCGGTCTGGAAAGCGATGTGGAAAAGCGCCAGCCCATACCAGGTGTCGTACATCCCCAGTTGCAGCGTCATGTCGCGGACCGGGACCATCAGGATCTGGAACGGCACGAAGTTGCCCGCCACGAACATGAAGAACACCAGGATGTTCGCGCGGAAGCCGTAGACCGCCAGCGCAAAGCCGGTCATCAAGGACAGGCTGACCGCGCCGATCACCGTGGGGATCGTGACCCAAAGCGAGTTCACCATGTACTGCCCGATGGGCGTTTCGGTGAAGATGAAGACGTAATTCTCCCACGCGATGCCGGAGGGCATGCCGAAGTAGTTGCCTTGTGCCAGATCGGACGCCGGTCGAAGCGACGTCAGCGCGACGCCAAGAAGCGGGAACAGCCACAGGATCAGGGCGATGGGCAGGGCGATGGTGTAGAGCCACTGCGCGCCGGTCGAAGACTGCTGGATGGGGCGTGGGAACATCTCAGCGCTCCTTCTCGTCGCGCCACATCTTCCAGATGAAGCCCGAAATGAAGACCATCATGATCAGGAACAGCACGACTGCGATGGCGGCACCATAGCCCATGCGAAGGCCAATTTCGCCCAGTGCCATTTCAAACATGTAATAGGACAGGACCCGGGATGATCCGAAGGGTCCTCCGCTGGTCATGATCGACACCAGGTCAAAGCTCCGCAGTGCGCCGATGACGGTGACGATGACGGCGATGAAGGTCGCCGGGCGCAGTTGCGGCAAGACGACATACCAAAGCATCCGCCAGCCCTTGGCCCCGTCCAGTCTGGCCGCCTCGATCTGGTCGGGGGCGACGTTGTTGAGGCCCGTCAGATACAGGATCATCACATAGGCGATTTGCGGCCAAAGGCCTGCCGCGATGATGCCGTAGGTGACAAGGTCAGGGTCGGCGAGGATTGCAATACCCTTGCCGAGCACCGATTCCGTCAGCAGGTAGAACAATCCGAAATTCGGCGCATAGAACCAGGCAAAGATCAGGCCGACAACAACCTGGCTGATCACGAAGGGAAAGAAGAACAGCGACTTGTACAGTCGGATGCCCCTGACCGTCTGGTTCAGGAAAATCGCAAGGAACAGCCCGATGGGCAGGGCCAGCATGTAAAGAACCAGCCACTTGAGGTTGTTCCAGAGCGAGACCTCGAAATACGGGTCGCGCGACAACTCGACATAGTTGGCAAGGCCGACATAGGTGCCGGTGAATTCACCATCCTGATTGTAAAGGCCGTTCCATTCGTAAAACGAAAGGGTCACGCTTTGGACAATGGGCCAAAGCACGTAGACCGTGAACATGATGAGGCCCGGCGCAAGAAACAGCCATGGTGCAAGCGTCCGCTGGTTCCACGTCTGCCGGGTCGGAGCGATTGCTGCCATTTCCGAAGCCTGTGCCATTGCTGCCCCCCGGCGAAATGAATTGGGCGCCCCATGTCAAGGGGCGCCCGTGGTGTCAGATCACTGCGGATAGATGCGCAGGCGGGCCTGCTCCAGCCGCTCAAGAATGGCCTCAAGCTCTTCGGGCTGGACGAGGAACTGCTGGAAACCGTCCATACCGATGCTGGCATATTCGGCTTCCGCATCGCGGTCCCAGAACTGGGCGATGCCGCCCGTCGCAGTCGACAGCGCCTCGAAGCCCGCCACCAGGAACGGATCATCCGCCGGAACGGTCGCGTTCTTGTTGGTCGGCAGCTGGCCGACGGCGGTGTTCCACTTGGACTGTGCTTCCGCGCTGGCCATATAGGCCAGGAACGCCTTGGCATCCTCGGGGTTCTTGGCGCCGCTGGTCAGGTGGATGGTGTCGGTCGGGGCTTCCTCGGCGCGCGGGATGCCGGGGGTGATTTCGGGGAACACCATGAAGCCCAGATTGTCATTGGTCATGCCGCCTTCCTTGAAGACGCCAACGGCAAAGTTGCCCATGACATAGTTGGCGGCCTTGCCCTGCGTGAAGATCGCCGCCGCATCCTGCCAGTCGATGGCAGCATGGTTTTCGGTGACATAGGGCTGCAGCTTGGCAAACTCGGCGAACACGGCGCGCGCCTCGGGCGAGGTCCAGCTGATCTTGCCGGCGGCAAGGTCGGCATGGAACTGGTAGCCATTGGTGCGCAGGGACAGGTAGTCAAAGATGCCCGCGACCGGCCATTTTGCGACCGAGCCCGTGGTCACGCAGTCGATACCCGCAGCCTTGAACTTTTCGCAATTGGCTAGGAAGGTCGCCCAGTCAACCGACGCATCGGCGGCCGGCGGCTCAACGCCTGCGGCGGCGTAAGCGTCGCGGTTATAGTAGATGCCCCACTGGTAGTAGGTATAGGGGATGGCATATTGCTTTCCGTCGATCGTCGAAGACGGCACCGACGACGCGAGCGCTTCGGTCAGGCCATTTGCGGCCCAGACATCCGAGATATCTGCAAAGAGGCCGGCCTCGACGAAAGGACGCATGCGGTTTGCAGCGTACCAGTTGGCCAGATCCGGCGGATCAGCGGTCAGGAAGTTGCGGATCGCGTTCTTGTACCCTTCGTGGTCGAAGTTGGTAAGTTGAACGTCGATCTCGGGGTTCGCGGCCTCGAAGTCGGCAATCAGAGCTTCGGCAGCCGCAAGCGGAATCGGATCGTAATCCGCGTTCCAGGTAACGACGCGCTTGTCCTGCGCCATTGCCGAAGTGGACAACAGCAACGCCGCCACAAGGGCGAGCGCGCCCGCTTGTCTATGGACCATGGTTTCCTCCCGTTTGGTTCCATTATTTGAAACTTAGTCTTGAATATTGAAAACTATGTCGGCTATCGTCTAGTCTGTCAACACACACGTTGGGCGGGAGGGACAATGGGCGCCGAGGGACATGCGGACGGAACAGTCGGCAAGGCGCTGGATGTTCTGGACATGGTCGCGCGCTTTGGACGCCCGGTCAGGTTCTCGGATCTGCTGGCGCAGGCCGACTATCCCAAGGCCACGCTCTACCGGCTTTTGCAGACGCTGACCCATCAGGGGATGCTTACGCTGGACCCCGATCAGGGCACTTATGCGCTGGGCGTGCGGCTGGTGCGACTGGCCCATGCGGCATGGGCGCAATCGTCGCTGGCGCCGATCGCGCGGCCCTATCTTGATGAACTTGCGGCGAAAACCGGAGAGACGATCCATCTGGCGCAGATGGATCAGGGGCAGGTGCTCTACGTCGACAAGCGCAACGCAGCGCGCCCGGTGGAAATGTTCGCCCAAGCCGGCAAGGTGGGCCCCGCCTATTGCACGGGCGTGGGCAAGGCGATGCTGGCCTGGGCCACGCCCGAGGCGCTGGATCAGGCGCTGGCGCGGCAGTCGTTTCACCGCCACACCGACCACACACTGGACACTCCGGACAAGCTGGTGACCGAGCTGAAGGCGATTCGCGCCCGGGGCCATGCCTTCGACCGCGAAGAGCACGAGCGGGGAATCATCTGCTGCGCGGTGCCGATTCTGTCCCGCACCGGGCGGGTGCTGGGGGCCTTGTCGGTGACCTCGACCACGGCACGCACGACGCTGGAGGCCCTTGAAGGGCAATCCGGGCTGATCAAGGACATCGCGGCGAAGATCGCCACTGAAGCGGAAAGCTGGCGCTTTCCGGAACAGAACTAGGGGGAGGGACAAACCATGACAGGCGTGACGCTGGACAAGGTGACGAAACGGTACGGCGATGTGCAGGTGATCCACGGGGTCGATCTGCGGGTTGAGGATGGCGAGTTCTGCGTCTTTGTCGGCCCGTCGGGCTGCGGCAAGTCCACGCTTCTGCGGATGGTCGCGGGGCTGGAGGAAACGACGGGCGGAAAGATCCAGATCGGCAACCGCGATGTGACCAAGGCCGACCCGAGCGAGCGGGGCGTCGCGATGGTGTTCCAGACCTATGCCTTGTACCCGCACATGACCGTGGCGGAAAACATGGGCTTTGGCCTGAAGATGACCGGCCATCCGAAGGCCGAGATTGACGGGAAGGTCAAGGAAGCCAGCCGCATCCTGAAGCTGGACGACTATCTGGCGCGAAAGCCCAAGGCGCTGTCGGGCGGCCAGCGTCAGCGGGTGGCCATCGGGCGCGCCATCGTGCGGGGGCCGGAGGTGTTCCTGTTCGATGAACCCTTGTCGAACCTCGACGCAGAGTTGCGGGTGGAAATGCGGGTGGAAATCGCCCGCCTGCACCGCGAGATCGGGGCCACGATGATCTATGTCACCCATGACCAGGTGGAGGCGATGACGCTGGCCGACAAGATCGTCGTCCTGCGCGCGGGGCGAGTGGAGCAGGTGGGCAAGCCGCTGGACCTGTACAACGACCCCGACAACAAGTTCGTGGCAGGCTTCATCGGCAGCCCGGCGATGAACTTTGTCGCAGGCGTGGTCGAAAGTGCGGGGAAGGTGCAAGCCAAGGGGCTTGCGCTGCCCCTGACAACCAGCGCTGCCTTGCCCGGCGCGGGGGCAGAGGTGTCGGTCGGGCTGCGGCCGCAGCATCTGAGGATCGAAACTTCCGGCAACACGCACCGGGTGGAGCTGACCGAAGCTTTGGGCGGGGTGTCCTACGTTCACTTGGCAGCGCCCACGGGCGAAAAACTGATCGTCGAACGCCACGACCAGATCAGCCTTGAACCGGGCACAATGGTCGGCCTTGGCTTTGACGGCAAGGATGCAATGGTGTTCGACAAGGACGGCAAACGCCTGCGCTGACCCTGCTGGTGTCAAATTGAGCGCGTTCCGCGCATTCCTTTTGTCTCGCCTCTGCGCGCAAGCGCGCAACCGGCTCGGGCAGGCGCGCGCCGCGCGGGAGTATTTGGAAAAGAGCAAGCGCATTTGCTCTTTTTGAAATACTCCGGGGAGCGCGAGGGGCTGGCCCCTCGCCTGCCTTCATCCTGCGCGTCTTCGCGCAGGATGAAGAGAACAGGTCTTCGCGCCGCAAGGCGCTCCGACAGATCGACGTCAGTGGCCCGAGAGGAACTTTTCCGCGTCAAGGGCGGCCATGCAGCCCATGCCGGCGCTGGTGACAGCTTGGCGGTAGACGTGGTCGGTCAGGTCGCCTGCGGCAAAGACGCCGGGGATGGCGGTGCGGGTCGTGCCGGGTTCCACCACGACATAGCCGCCGTTGTGCAGCGGCAGTTGGTCCTTGACCAACTCGGACGCCGGGGCGTGGCCGATGGCTACGAAGAACCCGGCGCAGGGGATGTCGTGTGTCACCCCCGTCTGCACGTTGCGGGCGCGGACGGCGGTGACGCCAAGCGGGGTTTCGTCGCCCAGAACCTCGGTCACTTCATGGTTCCACAGGACCTCGATCTTGGGGTTCTTGAACAGGCGGTCCTGCATGATCTTTTCAGCCCGCAGGAAATCGCGGCGGTGGATCAGGGTGACCTTGGTGGCGAAGTTGGTCAGGAACAGCGCCTCTTCCACCGCCGTGTTTCCACCGCCGATGACCACAACCTCTTTGCTGCGATAGAAGAAGCCATCGCAGGTGGCACAGGCCGAGACGCCAAAGCCCTTGAACTTTTCCTCGCTCGGCAGGCCCAGCCATTTCGCCTGCGCCCCGGTCGCCAGGATCACCGCATCCGCCGTGTAAGTGGTACCGCTGTCGGCGGTGGCGGTGAAGGGGCGTTTGGACAGGTCAAGCCCGGTGATGTAGTCGCTGATGATCTCGGCCCCCATGGCGGTGGCGTGATCCTGCATGCGGACCATCAGATCGGGGCCCTGGACATGTGTGTCGCCGGGCCAGTTTTCCACCTCGGTCGTGATGGTCAGCTGGCCGCCGGGCTGCAGGCCCTGAACCAGAATCGGGTTCAGCATGGCGCGGGCGGAATAGACTGCGGCGGTATAGCCTGCCGGGCCGGAGCCGATGATCAGAACCCGTGTGTGCCGCGTCTCAGCCATTTTCGCCCCCATTGCTTCGGACCCCGATATAGTCGGGAGCCGCCGGGCCGGAAAGCCCCTGCATGGCGGCCATGCAGAGCTATCAAGGCATAGTGAAATGCCATTTCTTGCGCGATGTTGAAATATTATTGCGCAAGGCTGCGCCGCAACGTAAGTAAGACAGGCAACGGAGGCAGGCATGGCCGGACATAAACTCGACCCCATCGACCGTCAGATCCTGGCCGAGCTTCAGGCGGATGGGCGCATGACCAACGTGGAACTGGCAAGCCGGGTGGGCATTTCCGCGCCGCCGTGTCTGCGCCGGGTGCGCGGGTTGGAAGAGGCGGGTTTCATCCGTGGGTACCATGCCGACATCGACGCGCGCGAACTGGGGTTCGAAGTGCAGGTCTTTGCCATGGTGCGGCTGAATTCGCAGGCTGAGGCGGATCTTTCGGCGTTTGAGGCGCGGTGCCGGGCCTGGCGCTTGGTCCGTGAATGCCACATGCTGAACGGTGAGATCGACTTTATCCTGAAATGCGTGGCCCCCGATCTGTCCAGCTTTCAAAGCTTTCTGACCGAGCAACTGCTCAAGGCCGATCATGTGGCGAATGTGAAGACCAGTCTGGTGATCCGTTGTGCCAAGGACGAACCCGGACTGCCGTTTGACGTTCTGGAAGCGCGCCTGGCGAAGAACGCCTGACGCGGCTTAGCGGGCGGCGTCGGCCAGCGGGCGCGTGGCTGCCTTCAGCCGCATCGCAAAGCCCTTTTGGCCCGGGTTCATCCGGTTGCGCCCTGTGCTGCGGCGTACGGTAGCGCTGACGGTCACGCGGGTGTCGGACGATTCTGCCACGGCTTCCAGGACGGAGACGATCCAGCGGCGCTTGGTTCTCAACTCGATGATCATTCACTTCCCCGGCGGCATGACTTCCCTGACTTTAGAGATGCCTTTGGAATACGGCGGGGGTTGGGAAAAGTTGCGCTGCAAACGGTGCATTTTCATGCCCGATTGAGTCCCATTAAAGCCTTATTGTCGAGATGAGGCGCCCATAGTCCACCTCGCCGGCATGAGTGGTGCGCCGGAAGGAATAAAAGCGTCCTGCGTCGCGGTAGGTGCAATGGCCGGTCCATTCCGCGTGGCCGACGCCAGCCGCGCGCAGGCGGTAAAGTCCGTAGCCCGGCAGGTCAAACAGCATCCGGTCGCCCGCGCCATTGGCAAAAAAGCGCAGGTTTGCAGGGTCTTCGTCGCGGAAACGGTCAAGGAATTCGGGGCCGACCTCATAGGCGGCCTGACTGATCGTGGGGCCGATCACGGCGCGGATGTCGCTGCGGCGGGCCCCCAACCCCTCCATCGCGTCAAGGGTGGCTTCAAGCACCCCGTCAACCGCACCGCGCCATCCGGCGTGGGCGGCACCGATGACACCGGCGGTGGGATCGTGAAACAGGACGGGCTGACAGTCGGCCGTCAGGACGGCAATCAGCACACCCGGCGTTGCGGTGACCAGCGCATCCGCTTCGGGCCGGTGGGACAGTGGTCCGTCTACGGTAAGGGCGCGGGCCGAATGGACTTGATGCACGGTGACCAATGCATCGAGGGAAACCCCCATCGCCTCGGCCACACGGGCGCGGTTGATCGCCACGATCTCGGCCTGGTCAGAGGACCCTGTGCCGCAGTTGAGGCCAGCGAAGATGCCAGAGGACGCACCGCCCTTCCGGGTGAAGAACCCGTGGCGGGTGGACAGGGCGTCCGAGGTGATGATCTCCAGCGTCGAAGGCATCAGGGGGCAAATCCGGGCGGCAGGGGGGCACTGGCACGGGTCACGGCCAGTACCTTGAACAACGAACCCATTTCCTGCGGGTGGGTCAAGCGGCGATGCGCGGCATGGTGGCTTTCCAGCTTGTCCCCGGACAGGTTGCGGGCAAGACGTTCGGCCCGTGCTGCAATTCCAAGCCGGGTCAGAACGGCCCCTTGCGTGTCATAGGCATAGGCGGGGGCGAGTGCGGCAAGCGGTTCAAAGTCGACATGCGCGGTCAGGTCGGCCTGACCTGGATGGGCAAGCGGGGGGTCAAAGGCATGGGCGCGCAGGGCCTGCAGCGTGTCGCCCTGCGACCGCCAGCCGCCATAGTCGATCAGGTAGGCAAGCCCGCCATGCCTGTCGATCCGTGAGGCGAGGGTCGCGACGGCATGGCGCGCTGGGGCGCAGTCTTCGACCACGGTCCCAAGGGCGGCTGTCTGGAAGGCGGGGGTGTCGGGGACTTTCGCCAGAAGATCGGACAGGCCAAAGGCCAGTTGACCTTGGGCCAGACCCACCAGCCGCTCGCGCCAGCCGTCTTCGCCGCGCTGGAACTGGCGGATCGGCAGGGCGTCAAGGAATTCATTGGCCAGCAGGAACAGGGGGGCATCGGGCAGATCGTCGACCGTGTCGGCCCAGCTGGTATCAACCCCGAAGGTGGCCAGCGCTTGCCCTTGCACCGCGCGCAACCGGGGGGAGGCTTCGACCAGCACCACGCGGGCAGCGGTGTGAAAGCCCGGAACGGCCCGGGTGGCGCGCAGCACATCGGCCATCAGCGTACCGCGACCGGGGCCGAGTTCGGCCAGCGCAAAGGGCGCGGGGGCCCCCTGATCAATCCAGGCCTGCGCCAGGGCCAGACCGAAGAGTTCGCCGAACATCTGGCTGATCTCGGGCGCGGTGGTGAAGTCACCGGCAGTGCCGAAGGGTTCGCGCGTGGTGTAATAGCCGTGGACGGGATGCAGCAGGCAGTCCGTCATGTAGTCGGCCACCGTGATCGGCCCGCCTTCGCGGATGCGTTCGATCAGAAGCTGGCCAAGCGGGGTCATCAGCGCCTCGGTCAGCGCGCCCTTGCGCGCAGGGTGAACCACAGGCCTGCCGCGATCATCGGCAGGGACAGGAGCTGCCCCATGGTCAGCCCATAGCCGCCGATGTGCAGCGCAAGGCCGATCGGGTTGCCTTCGCTGACGAATTGCGCGTCGGGCTGGCGGAAGAACTCGACAGCGAAGCGCGCCAGACCGTAGCCCAGCAGAAACACCCCCATGATCGCGCCCGGCCGCTTCAGCCACCCGCGCCGGAAGGCCAGCCAGATCAGGACGATGGCAAGCAAGAGCCCTTCAAGCGCGGCTTGGTACAGTTGGCTGGGGTGACGCGCACAAAGGCCGACCACGCCGTCGCAGGCTTGCGCCGCTTCGCCCGGGAAGACCACGCCCCAAGGCAGGGTGGTTGGCCGGCCCCAAAGCTCGGCGTTGATGAAATTGGCCAGCCGGCCCAGCATCAGCCCTACCGGCACCGCCAGCGCCAGAAGATCGCCCATGGACAGCATGGGGATCTTTTCGCGCCGGCAGAACCACAGACCGGCAACGGCCACGCCAGCAAAGCCCCCGTGAAACGCCATGCCACCTTCCCAGACGAAGGGGATCTTCCACGGTTCGGCAAGGTAGGTGGCCGGGTCGTAGAAAAGGACATAGCCAAGCCGCCCGCCAAGGATGATGCCAACCACCGCCCATGTCGAAAACCGCTCCACCTGCTCGGCCGTCAGGGGGGGGGTGCCCTGCCACAGGTGCGGGGTGCGGATGGCGCGCAGGATGATCCACCAGCCAAAGACGATCCCGGCGATATAGGCCAGCGCATACCAGCGCAGCGCAAGTGTCAGGCCGAAGATCTCGACCTCGAACAGGGTGGGCGACAGGTCGGGGAAGGGGATCATTGCGCACTTTCCGAGGAACTCGCTGCTTGTCGCGGGGGGGGCGTGCGATGTCAACCGGCGGCGATCGGTCGCCCTTTCACACGCTTGTGTCGGGGCCTGCGCGGCCCATATAAAGAGCAGAACGGCGAAGGAGAGGCCCATGCAGACCCGCAACAAGTTTCTGGACGACATGAGCCAGCTGATGACCAATGCAATGGGCGTGGCCCAAGGTGCCAAGACCGAGGCCGAGACCGCCTTCAAAAGTCTGGTTGACCGCTGGATGGCCGACCGCGATTTCGTGACGCGCGAAGAATTCGACGCCGCCCGCGCCATGGCCCAGAAAGCCCGCGAAGAGAACGCGGCGCTGGAGGCGCGGATCGTGGCGCTGGAAGCGGCGCTGGCGAAGAAGAAGGGCTAAAGGGGGCGTCCTGGCCTGCCGCTCGTCGATGACTTCGTCACTCCTCGCGGGGGTCACCCTGACGACGAGAAGACGAAGTCGCACGAGGAGGGGTCGTCAGGCCCTGACCAGCCGGAACGCCGCCGAAGCCCCCCACCCTGCGACCGCCGCCAGCACCAGCGAGATCAGCCCGTAGATCAGCGGCTGCTCCTGCGCGAGGTTGAAGATGAACCGCTCCAACCCCTCTTTCCGGACACCGATCAATCGCTCCTGCTGCGCCACCACCCGCTTGTCGCGCAGAAGGAACAGCCGCACCTTGTATTCCCCCTCGGTCAGATTTGCGGGCAGGACCACATCGGCCCGGAACAGGGTTTCCTCGGTCAGCTCCACCTTGCCTTCCAGCACGCGGTAGCGGTCTTCATCGGTCCGCACACGCAGTAGCGCCAGCAGGAATTCGCCCGACTGCTCTGCCTCGGCGGTGATGCCCACGGCCCGGATCACCCGTTCGATCGTGATGCCATGCCGCAGGTTTTCGATGTCTGACAGGATATGGTTCAACGGGCCGGTTGTCGCCACGGCGTAGAAGCTGGGTGCGCTGTCCACCACCACTTCTGCGTTGTTCACCCAGATGCCCGCCACCCGGTCCTTCCGGCGCACCGTGACCGGGGTTGATGGCCCTTCGACCGTGACGATCACCTCCATCGGGCCACCCTCGGGGGCCGGGGTGTCGCGCTTGACCGCGCCGTAGATCAGGATTTCCGACCCGTCAAAATCGGCAGTGATCGAAACCCGGTTCTGGCTGAGGCCCGAGACGATGGTTTCTTGCGCCAGCGCGGGGGGGGCGAGGGCGAGCAGCAGCAGGAGTGTCCTGACAAGGCCTTGCGCGCGGATCATGGCAACACCCCGGGTGCGACCGAGTAAAGCTCGCCCGGCTTGACCAGAAGGTCGACGGCGATCCGCACGGAGACTGCCAGCACCAGAAGTGACAGCAGGATGCGCAGCTGTTCCGCCTTGAGCCGCACACCCACGCGCGTGCCGATCTGCGCGCCGACCACCCCGCCAAGGATCAGGATCAGCGCCAGCATCATGTCAACCGTCTGGCTGGTCACGGCGTGCATGACCGTGGTGAAGGCCGTGACGAAGATGATCTGGAACAGCGAGGTGCCGATCACCACCTTCGTAGGCATCCCCAAGAGGTAGATCATCGCCGGAACCATGATGAACCCGCCGCCAACCCCCATGATCGCCGCCAGAAAGCCGACCAGCGCCCCCACGATCAGGGGCGGGATGACGCTGATGTAAAGCCCGCTGGCCCGGAATTTCATCTTGAGCGGCAGGCCATGCACCCAGGAGTGCACATGGCTTCGCCGGATCGGCGCGCCGGGTTTGCGGGTACGGAGCAGGCTGCGCAGGCTTTCCTGCAGCATCATCGCGCCAATGAGGCCAAGGAAAAGGACGTAGGACAGCTGGACAAACAGGTCGATCTGCCCGGCTTCGGTCATGAGCCGGAACACCCAGACCCCGATGGCGGACCCGGCAATGCCCCCCGCCAGAAGGACACCCCCCATGTGGAAGTCCACGCCCTTGCGCCTGAGCTGGGCCAGAACGCCCGAAATCGACGAGGCGACCACCTGATTGGCCCCCGTGGCCACGGCCACGGCAGGGGGAACGCCGATGAAGAACAGGAGGGGTGTGATCAGAAAGCCGCCGCCCACGCCGAACATGCCTGACAGGAACCCCACGACCCCACCCAGCCCCAGAATGAGGAAGGCATTGACCGATATTTCGGCGATGGGGAGGTAAAGCTGCATCTAAGCGGCCCAATCGGCGGCGAAAGCGGTGGGATCATCAAAGGGTTGCGCGCCTTTGAGGGTGAAGTCAAACGCCTATGCGCCTTGTCGGAGGGTCCGCAGGAAATCCCTCAGGATGCGTTCCAGTTTTGCCGCACCCAAGGGGGCCATGGCCTTGGTGTGGTCGTGGCTGATCTTCTCGTCGCTCATCCCGGCGGCCATGTTGGTGATGGTCGAGATGGCCGCGACCCGTAGGCCAAGAAAGCGGGCAAGGATCACTTCGGGCACGGTGGACATGCCGACGGCATCGCCGCCGAGGGTTTTCAGCATGCGGATTTCGGCAGGGGTCTCAAAAGACGGGCCGGAGTACCAGCAGTAAACGCCTTCGGGCAGGGCCAGCCCCTCGCGCGCGGCGGCGGCCTTCAGCGCGGCCCAGAGCCCGGGATCATGCGCATCGGTCATCGGCACGAAACGGGCATCGGTCTTTTCGCCGATCAGCGGGTTGAGGCCGCTGTAATTGATATGGTCCGACAGCAGCATCAGATCCCCCGGCGCAATGTCGGGGCGCAGCGACCCGGCGGCATTGGTCAGGATAAGATCGCCTGCCCCCAGAGCCTTCAGCACCTGCAGGGGCAACAGCATCGCCCGGGGATTGCCGTTTTCATAGTAGTGTTCCCGTGCGCCGAACACGGCGACCCGGACCCCTTCCAGCGTGCCGATATGAAGGTTGGGGTTGTGACCGGAAACGCCGACATGCGGGAAGCCGGGAAGATCGTCGTAGGGGATCGCCACCCCCTCAACCTGATGCGCGATATGGCCAAGGCCCGAGCCGAGGATCAGGCCAAGCCTGACGGGCGCGTCCCCGGCGCGGGCGCGGATCGCTTGGGCTATGCTGGCAGCATCGGTCATCAGGATCGCCTTTGGCTGGTCGAGGAGCGGGGGTTTCACACCCCCGCACCCCCGTGGGATATTTGGGCAAATGTGAAAGGGCTTAGCGTTCCTTCACATAGGGCTCACCGCCAGCGCGGGGCGGAATCGCCTTGCCGATGAAGCCTGCAAGCACCACGACCGTCAGGATATAGGGCAGGGCGTCAAGGAACGGGACGGGCACCTTCATTTGTACGACTGCCTCTACCACATCGGGGCGCAGGGCAAGCGCCTGGAAAAACCCGAAGAGGAGGCAAGCCCACAGCGCCGCGACCGGGCGCCATTTGGCGAAGATCAGGGCGGCAAGGGCGATGTAGCCGCGCCCCGCCGTCATGTCCTTGCCAAAGCCAGCCTGCAGGGCGGTTGCCATATAGGCCCCCGCCAGCCCGCACAGGACGCCGGTGATCGCCACGGCCGCAAAGCGCAGCCCCACGACTGACACCCCGGCCGTATCCACCGCCGCAGGGTTTTCACCGACAGCCCGCAGGCGCAGGCCAAACCGTGTCCGGTTCAGGACCCACCAGGACAGCGGCACCAGTCCCACTGCCGCGTAGACCAGCAGCGAGTGGCCGGAGATCACCTCATAGTAAAGCGGGCCAAGGATCGGCACGTCGCGCAGGCTTTCCGCGAAGGGCAGGGTGACCGGGTTGAACCGCGCCTCACCACTGAGCGGGGGGGTTCTTCCGCCCTGACCGAACAGGCGCTGCGCCACAAGGACAGTCATCCCGGCGGCGAGGAAGTTGAGCGCCACGCCGGAAATCAACTGGTTGCCGCGAAAGGTGATCGACGCAAGACCATGGATCAGCGCGAAGACGAGCGATGCACCAATGCCCGCAAGCAGCCCGACCCAGACGGACCCGGTCAGGAATGCCACGGCCCCCGAAGCCATGGCGGCAGCCAGCATCTTGCCCTCAAGCCCGATGTCGAAGATGCCGGAGCGTTCGGAGAACAGCCCGGCAAGGCAGGCAAGCAGCAAGGGCGTGGCCAGACGCAGGGTCGAGTCGAGCAGTTGCAGCAGCGTTGCATAATCCATCATGCGGCTCCCAGCTTCTGGCTGTGGAAAAGGCCGAAGATGCGGGTCAGCAGCATCCGCACCATCATGTCGAGCGCCCCGGTGAACAGGATCACAAGGCCCTGCACCACGATCCGCATCTCGATCGGGATGGAGGTCCAGAGGCCGAGTTCTGCCCCGCCCTGGTAGAGAAAGCCGAACAGCAGTGCCGCCAGAACCACGCCAATCGGATGGTTCCGCCCCATCAGCGCAACCGCGATGCCGATGAAGCCTGCGCCTTCGGAGGAGTTCTGCAGCAACCGTTCCGCTTCACCCATCACGTTGTTGATGCTCATCATCCCGGCAAGGCCGCCTGACAGCAGCATTGCGACCATGATGATGTAGACCGGGTTGATCCCGGCGTAGCGCGCTGCCGGTTCAGACTTGCCGAAAGCGCGGATCTGGTAGCCCAGCCGCGTGCGCCACAGGATCGCCCAGACGACAACTGCCATGGCCAGCGCGATGAACAGCGTCACGTTGGCCGGGACCGCCTTCTGGAACACCAGGCTGAAGCCGGGGATGGTGTCCAGCGTCGGCAGCTTGGCGCCTTCGGGGAAGCGGGCCGAGGCAGGGTCCATCTGCCCTGCGGGCCGCAGGACGTCGACGAGGAGGTAAACCAGCACAGCAGCGGCGATGTAGTTGAACATGATCGTCGTAATGACGATATGGCTGCCGCGTTTTGCCTGCAGATAGGCCGGGATCGCTGCCCAGGCGGCCCCGAAGATCGCGGCACCCAGGGTCGCTGCCGTCAGCGCAAGGGTCCAGTGCGGCCAGGGAAGCGACAGGCAGACCAGCGCCACGCCAAGGCCACCCAGTTGGGCCTGCCCCTCGCCGCCGATGTTGAAGAGGCCTGCATGGAAGGCGACGGTCACCGCAAGGCCGGTGAAGATGAAGCTGGTGGTGTAGTAAAGTGTGTACCCCCAGCCATAGGCTGACCCAAGCGCGCCATCGACCATGACGTTGAACGCCTCGACCGGGCTTTGTCCGATGGACAGAAGCACGAGGGCCGAGATGATCGCGGCCAGCAACAGCGAGACAAGGGGGACAAGGGCGACATCGGCCCAACGCGGCAAGCGGTCCATCACGCGGCTCCCCCTTCGGCTTTGCAGTGAGCCCCCCCACCCCCTCCCTCCCCCACAGAGGGGGGAGGGAGGCGCTTTGGCCCGACCATTGGGACAAGGCGTTTGGCCAGGGCGGCTCCCCTCCCCCGCTGTGGGGAGGGGATGGGGGTGGGGGGCTGCCTTGGAAGATCGATCACGCCGCCTCTCCTTTGCCCGTCATCCCGGCCATCATCATCCCCAATTCGCGCTCATCAGTCTTTTCGGGGTCGCGGAAGCCCATCAGCTGGCCGTCGAACATCACGGCGATGCGGTCGGACAGGCTCATGATCTCGTCCAGTTCCACCGAAACCAGCAGGATCGCCTTGCCCTGGTCGCGGAGCGCGACGATCTGCTTGTGGATGAACTCGATCGCGCCGATGTCCACGCCGCGGGTGGGCTGGCCGATCAGCAGAAGTTCAGGGTTCTGCTCGATCTCACGCGCGACGACGATCTTTTGCTGGTTGCCGCCGGAAAAGGACTTTGCCGGAAGCCACGGGTTCGGCGGGCGGACGTCGAACTTTTCCATCTTGCGGCGGGTGTCTTCGCGCAGCGCTTCGTTGTCCATGAACAGCGCGTTCTTCTGGTACTCCGGTTCGTTGAAATAGCCGAAGGCCACGTTCTCCCAGGCCGTGAAATCAAGGATCAGGCCATAGTGATGCCGGTCCTCCGGCACATGGGCGATGCCTGCGCTGCGGCGTGACTGGCCGTCAGACCCCTTGCCCGACAGCGGCAGATCCGCGTTGTTCAGCGTGATACGGCCCGTGGCGCGCATCATGCCGCCCAAGGCCGCCAGCAGTTCGGATTGCCCGTTCCCCGCCACCCCTGCGATCCCGAGGATTTCGCCCGCGCGGATGTCGAAGCTGACCCCTTTCAGGCGTTCCACCTTGTGTTCGTCCCGCACTCGCAGGTCTTCTACCTTCAGGACCACGGCCCCGGGGGTGGCAGGTTTCTTTTCCACCTCCAGCAGGACCTTGCGGCCGACCATCAGCTCGGCCAGTTGTTCGGGCGAGGTCTCGGCGGTCTTCACCGTCGCCACCATCGTCCCACGCCGCATGACGGACACGTTATCCGTCGCCTCCATGATCTCGCGCAGTTTGTGGGTGATCAGGATGATGGTTTTGCCCTGATCTTTCAAACCTTTGAGGATACGGAACAGGTGGTCCGCCTCGGCCGGGGTCAAGACGCCCGTGGGTTCGTCGAGAATAAGGATGTCGGCCTGCCGGTACAGCGCCTTGAGGATTTCGACCCGCTGCTGGTGGCCGACCGACAGGTCTTCGATCAGCGCGTCGGGGTCGACGTCGAGTTCATAGTCGCGTGACAGGTCCGCAAGCACCTGACGCGCCTTGGCGAGGCTGGTGTTCAGCAGGGCACCCTCTTCGGCGCCAAGGATGATGTTTTCCAGCACGGTGAAGTTCTGCACCAGCTTGAAATGCTGGAACACCATGCCGATCCCGGCGCGGATCGCGCTTTGGCTGTCGGGGATGGCGGTCAACTGGCCGCCGACGAAAATCTCGCCGGCGTCGGCCTTGTAGAACCCGTAGAGGATCGACATCAGTGTCGACTTTCCCGCGCCGTTTTCGCCGATGATCCCGTGGATCGTGCCGCGCGGCACGGCGATGTTGATGTCCTTGTTCGCCTGTACCGGACCGAAGGCCTTGGAGATGCCCTTCAGTTCAATGGCGAGTGCGCTGTCCGCCATGCAACCCCCCCCTGACACCCCGTTTCGCCGAGGTGACCGCCGCACATGCCCGCGGCCTTTGGTCATTTTGAAAAAGTGCCGCGCCATGGGATGGCGCGGCACCCGACTTTTCTGGACGAAAACTTAGAACGTCGCTGCCGGGCAGGTGTTGTCCGACATGTAGTCGTGCACGACCAGCTCGCCCGCCTTGATCTTTTCGGCGGCTGCGTCGACGGCGGCCTGCATTTCCGGGGTCACGAGCGCGGCGTTGTTTTCATCCATCGCGTAGCCGACGCCTTCCGACTTGAGGTCCAGCACGTTGATGCCGGGGGCCAGATCGGTGCCTTCCATGAAGGCGTTGTAGACGGCCACGTCCACCCGCTTCAGCATCGAGGTGAGGACCATGCCCGGGTGCATCCCGTTCTGGTTGCTGTCCACGCCGATTGACAGGATACCCTCTTCGGCCGCCGCTTGCAGGACGCCCACGCCCGTGCCGCCGGCCGCCGCATAGATCACGTCCGCGCCTTGTGCCTTCTGGCCGCGCGCCAGTTCACCGCCCTTGATCGGGTCGTTCCACGCCGCCGGGGTGGTGCCGGTCATGTTCAGGACGACCTTTGCTTCCGGGTTCGCGGCGACGACGCCTTGCGCATAGCCGCAGCCGAAGCGGCGGATCAGCGGGATGTCCATGCCGCCGATGAAGCCGACAGTGCCGGTTTTCGAGGCAAGCCCGGCCATCATGCCGACAAGGTAGCTGCCTTCATGTTCGGTGAAGACCACCGATTTCACGTTTGGCTGTTCGACGACCATGTCGATGATCGCGAATTTGGTATCCGGGAAATCGGGGGCGACGGTGTTCAGCACGTCACCGAAAGCAAAGCCGGTCATGACAACCGGGTTTGCACCGGATTCGGCCAGACGGCGCAGGGCCTGCTCACGCTGGGCCTCGGACTGCATCTCCAGTTCCTTGTAGGTGCCACCGGTTTCCTTGGCCCATTTCTCGGCACCGTTGAAAGCGGCTTCGTTGAACGACTTGTCGAACTTGCCACCCAGATCGAAGATGATCGCAGGTTCCGCCAGCGCTGTGCCAGCAGTCAGGGCCATGGCAGTGGCGCCCATCAGGGATTTCATGAAGGTCATCGGATGCTCCCGGTCGGTTGTTGTTATCTGTCATGCCAGCTTGCGCAGACAGAGGCCCCGGAAGGGACCAGAGTCGGCACTGGCACTCGCTTAGAAGTTGGGCGTAGTCGCTTGGGGTGGTCAAGGGATATTCGCGGCGACGTCACGGGAATTTTGACCGTCCGGTCAGGTTGAGCCTGTGCCTGCCCCATCCGTCAGCACTCGCCGCAGGACCAGCGCATCGACCGTCTGGCCCTGTGGCGTGCGATAATACCCGCGCCGCCGCCCGGATTCCGCGAAACCGGCGCGGGAATAGACCGCTCTTGCCGGTGCGTTATCCTCGGCCACTTCCAGAAAGGCCACCTCGGCCCCCCGCAGCCGCGCCTGATAAAGAAAGCGTGAGACAAGGCGTTGACCAAGCCCCCGGCCCCGCGCCTCGGGGGCGATGGCCACGGTCAGAAGCTCCGCCTCGCCCGCGACGGCGCGGCCCAGCAGAAAGCCCGCATCCCCTTCTTCCAGCAGGAAGGTCAAAGGATCGGCAAGCCAGCCGGCAAATTCTTCCGCACTCCACGGTCGGGGCGTCGTGAAGGCGCGGGCGTGCAAGGCAGAGAGGGCGTCAGGCGTCACAGCCAACCCCTGCTTTCTCTTCCACAAATATCCCGGGGGAGGCGCCCGGAACGGGCGACGGGGGCAGCGCCCCCTCTTTTGCATCAGGCATCCAAGATCACCGGTGGCGGATCGGACGGGGGAGCTGCATCCGCCCCGCGCAAATAGAACGGTGCCGGGCGCGGCTGCTGCGTCAGGGCCCGCTCTGCGCCGATTCGGGCAATCGCTTCGGCCAATGGCAGCGCGGGGCCAAGGGCTTGCGGGCCTGCCGCCGATCCGGTCGCCGGGCCTGTCAGCGCCAGATTTTCCAACGGGATCAGCCCGGCCGGACCTGCGCCCGCGGCATCGAACGCCTGCACATAGACCTCACCGCGCCGGGCATCTTCGACAACTGTCAGGGGGCGCGGCAAGCCATGCGCCAGCGCCTCCAGCCGGGTGACCCCGATCGCCGGGATGCCCAGCCCCAGGGCCAGCCCCCGGGCGGCGGCAACCGCGATGCGAACACCGGTAAAGTTGCCCGGCCCGGTGCCCACCGCCAGCGCTTTCAGGTCCGGCCAGCCAATGCCGCCTTCGGCAAGCAGTTCCTCCAGCAGCGGCACAAGACGTTCGGCCTGGCCCTTCTCCATGGGTTCATGCCGCAGGATCACCCGGTCTTCGAACAGCAAAGCGGCCGCGCAATGCGCGGCCGATGTGTCGAAGGCGAGCAGGGGAAGCTTCTCGTGCGACGTCGTCTTCTCGTCGCCAGCCGCCGCGCGAGGAGCGACCCGAAGGGAGCGAGGAGCCGCCACGAAAGGTCAGGCCGCGACCGGGCGCACTTCCAGCACTTCGGGGATGTAGTGCCGCAGCAGGTTCTCGATCCCCATCTTCAGGGTCAGGGTGCTGGACGGGCAGCCCGCGCAGGCGCCCTGCATGTGCAGGTAGACCACGCCGCGGTCAAAGCCGTGGAAGGTGATGTCACCGCCGTCCTGCGCGACGGCAGGGCGGACGCGGGTGTCCAGCAATTCCTTGATCTGGCGCACGATGTCACCGTCTTCGCCGGTGTGTTCGGCGTGGCCGCCCCCTGTGGCACCCTCACCTTCCATCACGGCGGCGCCGGACTGGTAATGTTCCATGATCGCGCCAAGGATCGCGGGCTTGATGTGCTGCCAGTCCATGGCCTCGGCCTTGGTCACGGTCACGAAGTCCGTGCCGAAGAACACGCCGGTCACTCCGCCCACTGCAAAGATGCGCCGGGCCAGAGGCGATTTCTCTGCGGCATCGGCGCTGGGGAAATCGGCAGTGCCAAGTTCCAGCACGGTCTGGCCGGGCAGGAATTTGAGCGTTGCGGGGTTCGGCGTGGATTCGGTCTGGATGAACATCTTTTGGTCTCCGACAGTTCTACTCGGATATGCGCCTTGCATACCCGACTGTCAAGTTTGGAACCGTTCTAAATCTTCGCGGGCCGGTCCGGGGCGGGCGATGCTGCCCCCTAAAGGACCACCACCCAGACCGCATAAAGCCCGGTTGCCACCAGCGCGCACATCACCGCGAAGGACCCCATGTCCTTTGTGTTCTTCGCAAACTCCGACCAGCCGGGCGATGCGTTGTCGACTAGCTCCTCAATCGCCGTGTTCAGAGCCTCGACGGCCAGAACGATCAGCGACAGGACCAGAAGGCCCAGAAACTCTGCCATCGTCGCGCCGGTGACGGCAAAGATCACCACCAAAGCGCCAAGGGCCAGCACTTCTTGCCGGAAGGCGGATTCGCGCCACAACCGCCGCGCGCCCCCGATGGAATAGCCCGCTGCAGCCACGAAATGCGCCAGACCGGTCTTTCGCGGCGGTTTGCTTACCGTCATCGCTCAGGTTGCCTCGGCCCGACAGGTGGCCGCAAGGTCCAGTTCCGCGTCCTTGGCCGTGGTCTCGACGTCCAGCAGCCCAAGGATGGTCGAGAACATGTGGTCGTGCGATACCGGCTTGGTCACCTGCGTCTCCATGCATCCAACATCGTGCCCCATGCTGTCACGGAACCGCTGCGACATCCAGATCACCATCGGCACATGCGTCTGCGTGTCCGGCGCCATGAAGTATGGAGTGCCGTGCAGGTAGATGCCACTTTCGCCAAGGCTTTCGCCATGGTCGGATACATAGAACATGGCCGGCTGCACCCGATCTTCGGCTTCCAGCAGATCAATCACCTCGGCCAGGAAATGGTCGGTGTAGGCAATCGTGTTGTCATAGGCGTTCACGATCTCTTCGGTCGAACACAGCGACAGTTCCGGCGTCTGGCAGGCGGGGGTAAAGCGTTCCTGATCTGCCGGATAGCGCAGCCAGTAGCTGGGCCCGTGGCTGCCAATCTGATGCAGGACGATAACCGTGTTCTTGCTGATCGAGGCAGCCTTTTGTTCAAGGTGCTTCAGGAACACGCCGTCAATGCATTCCGGTTCGCAGAATTCAGCCCCGTCCTCTGCGGTCATCATCCGCGATGGCACCCGGGCGGCGACGGCCTTGTCACCGGTGTTGTTGTCCCACCATTCCACGTCGAACCCTGCGCGGACCAGCACATCCAGCACGTTCTCGGTCCCAAGGCCCCCCTCGTAGGAATAGTCATTGCGGGTCAGGGGCGAAAACATGCAGGGCAAGGACGTCGCCGTGGCCGTGCCGCAGCTGCTGACGTCGGTGAAATAAAGGATGTCGCGCTTGGCCAGTTCGGGGTTCGTTTCGCGCGCGTAACCACCAAGTGACCAGTTGGCCGCCCGCCCGGTTTCCCCGGCCACGATGACCATCAGCACCGGCTTGTCCGCCGCCGCCAGAAAATCGCCTGGCCGCGCGTCGGTCCCGGTTGCCTGCAATGTGACGTTGGTCGATTTCAGCATCATCTTGGCATAGCGCAACGCCCCGCTGATCGGTGCCAGCGGCTGAACCGACCCCATCAGTTCCTTGTCGGCGCGCAGCACCGTCGCATAGGTCTTGAGGTTGGTGAACAGAAGCCCGACGACCAGCACTGCCGATCCTGCGGTGACCAAGGCCCAGACCCCCAGTGCAGGCCACACCGTCCGTCTACGCACCCGCACCAAAAGCACCAGCGCCGCCGGGACCAGCCCGTAAATCCCGACATGGATCAGGAATTGCGGCGTGATGAGGTGCTTGGATTCGGCCACCGTCGTCGTCACGGCGTTCTGGATCATCTCGCGGTCGATGACCACGCCCAGCCGGTCCATGTAGAACGACGTCACGGCGGAAATCACGATCAGCGCCACCAGCACCGGCTTTTGCGCCCGCCTGACCGCCAGCAGCGAGATGACCAGCAGCATCAGTGCCATGACCGCCCCGGCAAAGGTCCAGGCGGCGATGGGTTGGTTCGGGAAGATGCGGAACAGATGGCCCCAGAACGTCGCGTTGCACAGCGCCATCAGATAGGTGGCGACCGCGACGTTCAGCGCAAATGGGGACAGGACCGGGCGCTTGCCCGAGACGGTAGAGAGTGTGGGTGACATGGGGGGTTCCTTGGGGTTGGACCGGACCTAGTCCCCCACCCATGTCTGTCGCAATATTCAGGCGCTTACCGACGTAAGCCTGCGCTTATCGGGTGGCATTCCTGGCCCCGGATCGCCCCAAGACCCCGCCAAAGTGGCGCACGGTCCCCGTGGTCAGGTGATCGCTTCCAGCCGTTCCTTGGACATGTCGCCCGGCACGATGGTGATCGGGATCGGCAGGTTGCCCGAGGCGCGGGTCATCGCGGTTACCAACGGGCCGGGGCCGGACTTGTCGGTCCCGGCGCCAAGGACAAGGATGCCGATCGACGGGTCATCGTTCACCTGTGCCAGAATCTCGACGACCGGGTCGCCTTCACGGATGACGAGCTCCGGGTTGACGCCCTGCTTGTCGCGCATCCACTTGGCGAAGACCTCGAAATGCGCCTCGATCCGTTCCCGCGCTTCGGCGCGCATCAGGTCGGCGACACCCATCCAGGTCTGAAACTCTTCCGGCGGGACGATCGACAGGATCGTGACCCCACCCCCGGTGTGCGCAGCCCTGAGCGCGGCAAAGCGCATTGCGTTCAAACATTCGCGGCTGTCGTCCAGCACGACCAGAAACTTCCGCATGGTATCCCCCGATTTGGCGCGGCGATCATGGCCCCGGGCGTGGGCGGAAGGCAAGCCTTACCCGCGCGCCGCCAGTGCCAGCACCTTGGGATAGCGCCGCCAGAGCGTGTAGGTCCGCGTCGCATTCAGGATCATCAATGCGGCCCAGAGGCCGTGGTTGGCCAGAGTCGGCACCAGAACCAGCAGAGCCAGAACATAGACGACGACCGAAATCAGCATGGCGCGCACCATCTGTCCGGTCAGAAGCGCGCCGATGAAGATGCCGTCATAGATCCATGCCGCCGCCCCGATCAGGGGTGCTGCCACCAGCCATGGCAAATAGCGCCGCGCTTCCTCGCGCACCTCGGACGATGTGGTCATGACGTCGATCAGCGCGGGCCCGGTCAGCAGGATGATCAGCGCCATGAAAGCCGCCCCGCCAATGCCCCAGATCATGCAGATGCGCGCCGCTTGCCGCGTTTCGGCCACCGCACGGGCGCCGATGGCTTGGCCGACCAGTGCTTCGGCGGCGAAGGCGAAACCGTCAAGGGCGTAGGCGGTGATCTCAAGGAACTGCATCACGACTTGGTTGGCGGCAAGCGTGACATCGCCAAAGCGCGCGCCCAGAAAGACAAAGCTGGTGAAAGATAGCTGCAGGATCACCGTGCGCAACATGATGTCGCGGCTGGCGGTGAACAGGCGGCCAAGGGCCACCCGGTCGCGCACCCGCGCAAGGCCCGCGCGGAAGCCCGTGCCAAAGGCGTCGCGCGCCAGCCACAGGGCAAGAAGCAGGCCCGACCATTCGGCGATCAGCGTGGCCGCGGCCACCCCCGGCACGCCCCAGCCAAGCCCGATGACGAACCACAGGTCCAGCCCGATGTTCGCCCCGTTCTGCCACAATTGCAGGACCAGCACCCCCCGAGTCCGCCCCAGCCCGATCAGCCAGCCGGTCAGCGCATAAAGCCCGATGGTGGCGGGCGCGCCCCAGATGCGGATCGTCAGGTACTCTGCGGCCAGCCCCTCAACCTGCGGGCTGGCCGGGGCCAGCCGGAACGCCCCCGCGATGAGGATTGTCTGCGCGGCGACCAGCAAAAGCCCTGCGGCAATGCCGACCATCAGCGCACGGATCAGGACGGCTGAGCGTTCGGCCATGTCCCCCGAACCTTGCGCCTGCGCGGCAAGGCCCGAGGTAGACATGCGCAGAAAGCCAAAGGCCCAGTACAGCGTGGCAAGGATCACCGCGCCGATCCCCACTGCCCCCAGCGCCGCCGGGTCGCCCAACTGCCCGATGACGGCCGTATCGACCGCGCCCAGCAAAGGGACGGTGGCATTGGCCAGCACGATGGGCCCCGCGATCCTGAGGACGCGGCCGTGGGTGATCTCTGTCATCCGGGGGTGCCGGTGGTCGGCATCAGGAAATGCCCTGTCGCCTGTGCAAACAGCCGGCTGCGGTTATCCTGCCACGCCTCGACATGGACCGATGCGTAGCGCCGCCCGGACCGGTTCACCCGGGCGCGGGCATAGGCGTCGCGGGGAAGTCCGGCGCGCAGATAGTCAACAGTAAAGTCGATGGTCTTCGGCAGGCGCAAGGGGCCGGTCGGCAAAGCGCCTTCGGCCTCTACCCCTTCCCAAAGCGACGACCATGCCAGTTCGATGATCGCCGCCACTTCAAGGAACGCCGCTGTCGCCCCGCCGTGCAGGGCGGGCAGCATCGGGTTTCCGATCAGCTGGTCGTGATAGGGCAGGATGGCGGTAAGTTCATCGCCCCGACGATCAAACTGGATGCCAAGGAAGCCGATATAGGGCACGCCGTCCACTAGTGACCGCAACAGCCCCTCGCGCCGCTGTTTTATGACGTGAACGGGTTCGGGCCGCTTCATGTCTTGCGCCCTTCCACCGTGAAGGCCCCGGTTGCCATGGCCACCGGGCGGGCTTCATCGTCATCCGTCGCCACCGCTCGGATGAAGGCCACGCTGCGGGTGACGTGGTGACACTCGGCCCGCGCGCGAATCGTCTGGCCGGGTGTTGCCGGGCGCATGTAGTCGATCCGCAGGTCCAGCGTTGCGGTGGAAACTCCCGCCTCCGGGTGGCTCATCACCGCGGCCCCCGCCGCCGTATCCATCAAGGCGCTGACCGCGCCGCCATGGATCACGCCGGTCGTCGGATCGCCGATGAACCGGGTGTCATAGGGCATCGAGATCACGGCGACGCCTTCGCTGATGTCATCAAGATGCATCCCCAGCGCCTGACTGTGCGGCAGGGCGGCGATGAACTGACGGGCGATTTTCAGGGTGTCTGGCATCTTGGCTCCTCGACTGGCGGCATCAAACCGCCGGTCTGCGGAAATCACAAGACCCCGCAACCGTTGCGCGACCCCGGTCGCAGGCGCTAGGCTTTGCGGCGGGAGGACTGCGCATGACCGACACCCGCCTTACCTTCAAGGAGATGTGCGCCAGGTTCGACGTGACCCCGCGAACGCTGCGCTATTACGAATACATCGAGCTTCTGGCACCGGAAAAGGAAGGACGCGCCCGGTTTTACGGGCCGCGGGAACAGGCGCGGATGAAGCTGATCCTGCGCGGGCGGCGGTTTGGCTTCAGCCTTGAGGAAATCCGCCAGTGGCTGCTGATCTATGGCAAGAAGGGCGAACGCCCGCAGCTTGAAGCCTGGCTTCGGCTGGCGGACCGGCAGTTGGTGGAACTTGACCGGCAGCGGGCCGAACTTGAAACCTCGCTCGCCGATCTGCGCGCTTTGCGCGAGACGGCGGTGGCGGAACTGGACAAGCTGCCCAAGGACTGAGGGCCTAACGCCGCTGACTTCACGTCAGGCGATTTCATGACGTGACGTTACGCTGACGTTAACGTCAACCTGTCTGGTAATGTGACCTCACAGTGCGCATCTGCCCTCGCAGATATTCTTGACGCACGAGTTCAACATGACCACGACCCGCAGAACCGATCCGGACGCAGACCTGATGACTATCAACAAGATGTGCTCGGCCTATGATGTGACCCCGCGCACGCTGCGATTTTATGAGGCGAAGGAACTGCTTGCCCCGATCCGGCAGGGCACCAAGCGGCTGTTCACCCGGCGTGACCGGGCGCGGCTGACGCTTATACTGCGCGGCAAGCGCTTTGGCTTCAGCCTGGAGGACATCCGCCAGACGCTGGACCTTTACGACCGTGACGGGTCCGATGCGGCACAGCGCCAGCGGGCCTGCGAGATTGCCCGCGAACGCCTTGTCGTGATGGAGGCGCAGCGGGCCGAACTGGACGTGGCGATCCGCGAGTTGAAGGCCGAACTGGCCAATGCCGATGCCAAGGGCCACGCGCCCCGGCAAGCGGCCGAGTAAGACAGGGAAGGAAGACCGACGATGCCCAGCTACACCGCCCCCGTGAAGGACATGCAGTTTCTTCTGCATGAGGTTCTGAAAGTCAGCCAAGCTGACATCCCCGGCTATTCCGACATGGATCAGGGGTTTACCGGGGCCGTGCTGGACGAAGCCGGCAAGGTCGCCGCCGATGTGCTGGCACCCCTGAACGCCGTTGGCGACCGCGAAGGCTGCGTGCTGGAAAACGGCGTTGTCCGCACTCCGGACGGCTTCAAGGCGGCCTTCGACACCCTGCGTGAAGGCGGCTGGATGGCCCTTGATGCGCCGGAGGAATTCGGCGGGCAGGGCCTGCCATACCTGATGCACACGGCAGTGAACGAGACCTTCGTTTCGGCCAACATGGCGTTCAACATGTATCAGGGCCTGACACATGGCGCGGTCAGCGCGATCCTTGCGCATGGCACGGATGACCAGAAGGCGCGCTGGTTGCCGAAGATGGTGTCCTGCGAATGGACTGGCACGATGAATCTGACGGAACCGCATTGCGGCACCGATCTGGGAATGATGCGGACCAAGGCGGACCCGCAGGCCGATGGCAGCTACAAGATCACCGGGCAGAAGATATTCATCTCGGCCGGGGATCACGACTTGGCGAAAAACATCGTCCATCTGGTGCTGGCCAAGGCCCCCGGCGGGGGTGAGGGGACCAAGGGGATCAGCCTGTTCATCGTGCCGAAGGTTCTGGTGAACGACGATGGCAGCCTTGGGGCGCGCAACGCAGTGTCCTGCGGCAAGGTCGAAGAAAAGATGGGCATTCACGGCAATTCGACCTGCGTGATGAACTATGACGGGGCAACCGGCTGGCTTTTGGGCGATCTGCACAAAGGCATGCGGGCGATGTTCACCATGATGAACGAGGCCCGGTTGGGTGTGGGTCTACAGGGCTATGCGCAGGCGGAAGCCGCGTATCAGAACGCGCTGGCCTATGCCAAGGACCGGCTGCAGGGCCGCGCGGTGACCGGGGCGGAAAACCCGGGTGGCCCGGCTGACCCGCTGATTGTCCACCCCGACATCCGCCGCAACCTGATGGAGCAGAAAAGCTTTGTCGAAGGCGCGCGGGCCTTCACCTTCTGGGGTGCCACGCTGATCGACCGGCACATGCGGGCGCATGATGATGCAGCGGAAGGGTTGATCGGCCTTCTGACCCCGGTGCTGAAGGGGTTCCAGACCGACAAGGGCTTCGACATGGCGGTGCAGGCCCAGCAGGTGTTTGGCGGGCATGGCTATATCGAGGAATGGGGCATGTCCCAATTCGCCCGCGATGCCCGGATTGCGATGATCTATGAAGGCGCGAACGGGGTGCAGGCGCTTGACCTTGTGGGGCGCAAGCTGGCCTCGGATGGCGGCAAGCATGTGATGGCGTTCTTTGACCTCGTGAAAGCCGAGATCAAGGCGCATGAGGGCGATGCGCGAATGAAGGGCCTGGTGGAACCCCTGAAGGTTGCCTCCAAGCAGCTGCAGGCGGCGGGGATGTATTTCATGGGTCAGATGAAGACCCCGAATGCGGCTCTGGCGGGGTCCAACGATTTCATGCACATGATGGGGCATGTCTGTCTTGGCCTGATGTGGGTGCGGATGGCGGCGGCGGCCTATGTGGCTTTGGACGCAGGGACCGGCGACCGCGCGTTCTATGAAGCCAAGATCGCAACGGGGCGGTTCTACATGGCGCGGCAGTTGCCGGCCTGCGGGATGCATCTGGCGCGGATCGAATCCGGGGCAGAACCGGTAATGGCGCTGGCGGCCGAGGCGTTCTGACGCCTTGCAGGGGGGACGATGCCACGAAAGTTTCGCCTGACCCGCCGGTTTGCAGCCGCGATGACCGAAGACGGTTATCGCGCGCTGCGGCGGTTTTCAGCCGACACCGGGCTGGAGGAGGGGGAGGCCCTGTCCTTCCTGTTCGAGAACCTGACTGCTGTGGTGGACGAAGAGGAACTTGCCGCGCGCCTGCGGCAGTTCCGCACCGATCTTGAGGCGCGCAAGGCGTAAAGCCATCCGGCCCGGGGAGGGGCCCAGCCAGTGAACCAACCCATGAAACTGTACTGCTTCGGCGAAAGTGGCAACGCCTACAAATGCGCCCTTGCGCTGGAAATGGCCGACCTGGAATGGGAGCCGATCCACGTTGACTTCTTCCGTGGCGAAGCGCGCAGCCCCGAGTATCGCGCCATCAACGAGATGGGCGAAGTGCCCGTTCTGGTGGATGGCGACACGACGCTGACGCAGTCCGGCGTGATCCTGGACTACATCACCTCAAAAACCGGGAAACTTGGTGGGCGGTCCGCAGCCGAACGGCGTGAGGTCTTGCGCTGGCTGTTCTGGGACAATCACAAGCTGTCGACCCAGATCGGGACGACCCGGTTCCTGATGAACTTCCTTGCGGCGGATAAGCGGCCGGAAGGCGTGATCCCTTTCATGCAGGGCCGTTTGAAGGCGGCCTACACCGTGCTGAACGACCATCTGGCCAACCGCAACTGGGTGGCAGGTGAAGCGGTGACCATCGCCGACCTGTCGTGCTGCGGCTACCTTTACTATCCCGAACCCTACGGCTTTGATCGCGCCGATTGGCCCAATATCGACCGCTGGCTGGACCGGATCGCGGCCCTGCCGGGATGGAAACACCCCTATGACCTGATGCAGCGGGCCCTGCCTGCCGCAACCGCCTGAGGAGACCGATGATGTCCGACGCCTATATCTACGACGCCGTTCGCAGCCCTCGCGGCAAGGGCCGGGCCGATGGGTCGCTGCACGAGCTGACCTCGGTCGCGCTGTCGGCCAAGGTGCTGAACGCCGTGAAGGAGCGGAACGGGCTGGAAGGGCATGTCATTGAAGACGTGATCTGGGGCAATGTCACGCAGATCGGCGAACAGGGCGGCTGTCTGGCGCGGTCCGCGGTACTCGCGTCAGACCTTGACGAACGCATCCCCGGTCTTGCGATCAACCGCTTTTGCGCCAGCGGGATGGAGGCGGTGAACCTTGCCGCCAATCAGGTGAAGGCGGGCGCGGGCCACGCCTATATCGCCGGCGGGGTCGAGATGATGGGGCGGGTCGCCATGGGCAGCGACGGGGCGGCAATTGCCGTCGATCCGGGGCTGGCGATGAAGACCTACTTCGTGCCGCAGGGCATTTCGGCCGACATCATCGCCACCGAATACGGCTTCACCCGCGACGATGCCGATGCGCTGGCAGTGGAATCCCAACGCCGGGCGGTCAAGGCGTGGGAGGAGGGGCGGTTCGCCAAATCCGTCCTGACGATCCGCGACCAGAACGGGCTGCCCATCCTTGACCGCGACGAATACATCCGCCCCGGCACGGACATGCAGACGCTGGGTGCCCTGAAACCTGCCTTCAAGGACATGGGCGAAGTCATGCCGGGCTTCGACAAGGTGGCGATGCTGAAATACCCGCATCTGGAGCGGATCCACCACATCCACCACGCCGGAAACTCCAGCGGGATCGTCGACGGGGCTGCTGCGCTGCTGATCGGTGACGCCGAATTCGGCCGGGCGCATGGCCTGACCCCGCGCGCCCGCATCCGCGCGACGGCAAAGATCGGGACCGACCCGACGATCATGCTGACCGGCCCGGTGCCAGCTACGGAAAAGATCCTGCGCGACAGCGGCATGACCATCGCGGACATCGATCTGTTCGAGGTGAACGAAGCCTTTGCGTCCGTCGTCCTGCGGTTCCAGCAGGCCTTCGACGTGGACCCGGGCCTCGTGAACGTGAACGGCGGGTCCATCGCCATGGGTCATCCGCTGGGGGCAACCGGGGCGATCATCATCGGCACGCTCTTGGACGAACTGGAGCGGACGGGCACCTCGGTTGGGCTTGCCACGCTGTGCATTGCCAGCGGCATGGGGGCCGCAACCATCATCGAAAGGGTCTGATCCGATGCACCCACCGGCCCAGGCAAAGCGCGGGCGGACACAATACTGCCTTCATGTTGCCATGTCTGCATCTGACAGTGTCAAGATAAAGTATTTTCACGGCGAATCGTCTGCGCCTCAGTCAGACCTTAACCACAATTGCGGGCATCGCCGTGCAGTATTCGCAAGTCATCGCGCAGATGAACCGCAGGGCCGAGTGCCTTTTGCGTGGCGATCTGGACGATCTGGTGAAGGACTATGTCTTTCCCTTTCCGGTGGACCTTCTGTCGACACGTCTGGTCGTCTGCAACGCGGAAGACGGGCGCGCGATGCTCGACCTGCAGCGCAAGTCCCTGATGGACCGGGGCGTGACCAGATTGCATCCCGAGGTGACGGCGATCGACCTGCCGCGCACCGGTCGGCTGCGGATCTGGGTGGATTGGCACGAACTGGCACCCACGCAGGACGCGGTGCGGGTGTCATCGGCGGTCTACTATTGCTCGGTCCACGGGGACCAGTTGAAGTTCGAGATGATCAACTACGTCCGGCTGTCGATGCCGGAGATGCAGCCGCAATTCGCGGCGCTTGCCCTGTCGGCCTAAGGCCGGACCACCCGCGTTTCGGCGCGGATGCAGGGAAAGGGGGCAGCGATGCCCGTCATTGATCCCGAAACGGTTCCGGTCAAGACCGGGTCGATCTATCCGGAACCCTATGCATCCATGATGGCGGGGCGGTCGTCGCTTCGGCTGGGGGATGCGGGCGGATTGACCCAGTTTGGCGTCAATCTGGTGACGTTGGAGCCGGGGGCGCTGTCGTCCTTGCGCCACTGGCACCTGCATGAAGACGAATTCGTGATGGTCACCGAAGGCGCCTGCACCTTGGTATTGGATGCCGGGGAAACGGTGATGCACCCGGGCGATTGCGCCGCGTTTCCGGCGGGAAACCCGGATGGCCACCACTTCATCAACCACACGGACCAAGTGGCACGGTTTCTGGTTGTGGGCACCAAGGCCCCGCGTGAGGTGGCCACATATTCCGACGTTGATCTGCAGGTGGAGATTGAGGCTGGAAAGGCCCGCTTTACCTACAAGGACGGCACGGATTGGGAGGGGCCGCGATGACCGCTGCATGGCCCAGCCTGTCGCGCATCACGGCCGTCCGGGCAATCTGCCACGGCCGGGGGAGGCGGGGATGATTGTCGATGCAGTCAACGCGCCATCCTCGGCCCGCAGGGGGCTTCACACGCTGCACCTTTCGGACGCGGGGGGCCTGACCCAGTTCGGTGCCTATCTGGAAGCGCTGGACCCCGGCGCATGGTCAAGCCGGCGGCACTGGCATTCGGCCGAGGATGAGTTTCTGTATCTGCTGTCCGGGACGGCAACCCTGCACGATGACCATGGGCTGACTGACCTGTTTCCCGGCGATGCCGTGGCATGGCGGCATGGTGACCCGAACGCGCACCACCTGACCAATCGGGGCGACGTGCCTTGCCGCTGGCTGATTGTCGGCAGCCGGGCGGCGGGCGATGTCTGCACCTATCCCGATGACGGGCAGCGGCAGGTGAATGGGGCAACCCGCTGGCAGATGATCGCGGCCGACGGGACGGTCCTGAACGAAGGCGACTTGCCCCCCGATCAGTCGGGGCTGCGCGCACCTTGGGGTAAGGCCCATGATGGCACGCCGTACCCGACGATCCTGCCTGCCGGGGCGGTCAAGGCCGAGGTCTGTGGCAGCAATTATCCTGGAGACTGGGCAGAGCTTGGCCTTGCCGAGGATATCGCCCTGTCGGATGCGGCTGGGCTGACCCAGTTCGGCGCCTTTGTCGAAATCCTGTATCCCGGCGCGCGGTCATCCTTGCGGCACTGGCATGAGGCAGAGGATGAGTTTCTCTATGTCCTCGACGGGACGGTAACGCTGGTTGAGGAGAGTGGCCCCCGCCAGATCGGCCCCGGCACTTGCGTGTGCTGGCCTGCAGGGGTGCCCAACGGCCATTGCCTGCGCAATGACGGCGCGGCCCCCGTGACACTGTTCATTGCCGGCACGCGCCTGCCCGAAGATACCTGCCGCTATCCCGACATTGACCTGCTTTACCTTCGCCAGAACGGTCAGCGCGGCTTTTACCGGAAGGACGGCACCCCCTATCCCGGGTGGCCCAAGGCGGTGGTCCGATGATCCGGGCCTTGAGGGGGATGATCCATGCTGGCCACTGACGTTCTGCAGCGCTTTGTGGACGAGATGGGCGAAGCCGTGATGCGTGACCGGTTCGACGACTATCGTGCCGGTGTCCGCTTGCCGCTGAACATTCTGACGTCCGTGGCGAACCTGACCGTATCGACGGTCGAGGACCTGCGGGGCGGTTTTGACGACTTTACCGAGATGCTGCGCAACCGGTCCGTCACCGACATGATCCGCGTCGTCATGGACGCCGGGTTCGAAAGCCCTGACTGCATCGTCGGCATTTACGAGACAAACCTGCTGAGCGGCGACCAGCACGTCGTGCCGCCGTTCTATTCGAAGATGTGGCTGTGTCGCAGTGGCGCTGCGTGGCAGGCCACCAAGATCCATAACACGACCCAGGACCAGCGCTGGCCGATGCTGCTGTCCAGGGTCAACCCTGTCAAATGGCCTCCGAAGGAGCTTATCCAATGACCGATTTCACCATGACCACCGACGCCGATGGCGTTGCCACCATCACTTGGGATGTGGCGTCAAAATCCATGAACGTCATGTCGACCGAGGCGTTCATGGCCCTGTCCGGTCTGGTTGATCAGGCGCTGGCTGATGCGGCGGTGAAGGGGATCATCCTGACCTCGGGCAAGAAGGACTTTGCCGGGGGGATGGACCTGAACGTCATCGCACGGATGCGGGCCGGGGGCGCGCAGGCGATCTTTGACGGCGTGATGCAGATGCATCAGGTCTTGCGCAAGATCGAACGCGCGGGGATGGACCCGAAGACGCTGAAGGGCGGCAAGCCGATTGTTGCGGCCTTGCCGGGGACGGCCCTGGGGATCGGGCTGGAACTGCCCCTGTCCTGCCACCGGATCATTGCCGCCGACAACCCGCGCGCCAAGATCGGGCTGCCGGAAATCATGGTCGGCATCTTCCCCGGCGCGGGCGGCACGACCCGGCTGTCGCGCAAGCTAGGCGCGATGATGGCCGCGCCCTTCCTGCTGGAGGGCAAGCTGGTTGACCCGAAGGCCGCCAAATCCGCCGGGCTGATTGATGAGGTTGTCGCCCCCGAGGCGTTGCTCGCTCGCGCGAAGGAATGGGTGCTGGCAGCGACCGACGCAGACCTTGTGAAGCCGTGGGACGCCAAGGGCTACAAGATGCCGGGCGGCGCGCCCTATCATCCGGCGGGCTTCATGACATTTGTTGGCGCGTCCGCCATGGTACATGGCAAGACGATGGGGGTCTATCCTGCGGCCAAGGTCTTGTTGGCGGCGGTCTATGAAGGCGCGCTGGTGCCGTTTGATACCGCGCTGAAGATCGAGGCGCGGCACTTCACCTCGGTCCTGCTGAATCCGTCCTCCTCGGCGATGATCCGCAGCCTCTTCATCAACAAGGAGGCGCTGGAGAAGGGCGCGAACCGGCCCAAGGCGCCGGACCAGTCGGTGAAGAAGCTGGGCGTCATCGGCGCGGGCATGATGGGGGCGGGGATCGCCTATGTGTCCGCCCTTGCGGGGATTGACGTCGTGCTGATCGACGCCAGCCAGGACTCCGCCGACCGGGGCCGCGCCCATTCCGAAGCGATCCTCGACAAGGGGATGAAGCGGGGCAAGGTGACGGCGGACAAGAAGGCCGAGGTTCTGGGCCGGATCACCGCCACCACCGACTATGCCGCGCTGAAAGGCTGTGACCTGATCGTCGAGGCCGTGTTCGAAGACCCCAAGGTCAAGGCCGAGGTGACCGCGAAGGTCGAGGCTGTGGTGGGTTCCGACTGCATCTATGCGACGAACACATCGACGCTGCCGATCTCGGGCCTTGCCGGGGCAAGCCAACGCCCCGAGGGCTTTATCGGCATCCACTTCTTCAGCCCGGTTGACCGGATGAATCTGGTCGAGATCATCCGGGGCGCGAAGACGGGTGACGTGGCGGTGGCCAAGGCGCTGGATTTCGTGCGCCAGATCCGGAAAACCCCGATCGTTGTGAATGACGCGCGGTTCTTCTACGCCAACCGCTGCATCATTCCCTACATCAACGAAGGCATCCGGATGGTGGCCGAAGGCGTGGAACCCGCGCTGGTGGAGAACGCGGCCAAGCTGGTGGGCATGCCGCTGGGGCCATTGCAGCTGGTCGATGAAACCTCCATCGATCTTGGGGTGAAGATTGCCAAGGCGACGAAGCAGGCGATGGGCGCCGATTACCCGGACGAAGCGGTGGACAAGGTGCTGTTCTGGATGGCCGATCAGGGGCGGCTGGGGCGGAAATCGAAATCCGGCTTCTATGCCTATGACGACAAGGGTGACCGTCAGGGCCTGTGGGACGGGCTGGAGCAGAAGTATCCGCATGACAAGATGCAGCCAAGCCTGACGGACGTGCAGCACAGGCTGTTGTTCGCGCAGGTGCTGGAGGCGGTGCGGGCGCTGGAAGATGACGTGTTGACCGACATCCGCGAAGGTGATGTGGGCGCGATCCTTGGCTGGGGCTTTGCGCCATGGTCGGGCGGGCCGTTCTCGTGGCTGGACATCATCGGCGCTGCCCGGGCGGTTGAGATCTGCCGTGGCCTGACGGCGCAGTTCGGCCCCCGCTTCCACGCGCCAGCCTTGCTGCGTGAGATGGCGGAGAAGGGCGAGACCTTCTACGGTCGGTTCGGGGAGCAGAAAGCAGCCTGAGACGGGCCACGCCGAGGATAACGGGCCCCGTTCCCTGAAAGCTGGGTTCTTCTAAGGGTGCCCCCCATCCCCATCCCCTCCCCACGAGGGGGAGGGGAGGCGCTTGATCCACGAGGGTAGCTCGCCGTTGCCACGGCCGCTGCCACAGGGCCCGACCAAAGGGTCAGGGATTGACGAGGTTCGGTGGGGTTTGGCCGTCGGCGAAGGCGATCAGGTTGGCAACCGCCATCATCCCCATGCTTTCGCGCACCTCAAGGCAGGCGGTGCCGAGATGGGGCAGAAGGGTCACATTCTCCATCGTCATCAATGGGGCCGGGACTTTCGGTTCAAACTCATAGACATCAAGCCCCGCCCCGGCGATACGCCCGGCTTGCAGCGTGTCGATCAGGGCCGCTTCATCCACCACATCGCCCCGGCTGATGTTCACGAAGATGCCTGACGGCTTCATCATCGCCAAAGTCGTGGCGTTGATCAGGTGATGCGTTGCGGCACCGCCCGGGACTGCGACCACCACAAAATCAGCGGCCATCGCTTCGGCCATGTCGACCTGCCGTGCGGGCATGCCGGGGTCTTCGACCTTGGAGCGGTTGTAGAACACCACCTCCATGTCAAAGCCGAAATGGCAACGCTTAGCGATGGCCTTGCCGATGCGGCCAAAGCCGATCACGCCAAGACGCTTGCCGGTAACATGCGCGCCCAGCATCTGGACCGGACCCCAGCCCTCCCACTTCCCGGCGCGGAGGAGGCGTTCGCCTTCGCCCAGACGGCGGGCGGTCATCAGGATCAGGCTAAGGGCAATGTCCGCGGTGGCATCGGTCACAGCGCCGGGGGTGTTGGTCACGGCGATGCCGGCGGCCTTGGCGGCTTCGACGTCGATGTGGTTGTAGCCCACGCCGAAGTTGGCAAGGATCTTCGCCCGGGGGTTGGGCACGTCGCCAAACACATCCGGCTGGAACCGGTCCCCCAGCGTGGGCAGCACCAGATCATAGTCGCGCAGCGCGATGCGAAGTTCCTGGCCCGACATCGGGTCCGTCCGGTCACGCATGGTGACATCAAACCTCGCGCGGGCGGCTTCCAATACGCGGTCGGGCAGGCGGCGGGTGATCAGAAGTGTCTGCATCAGAAAAGTTTTCCTCCCAAGGGAACGTCATGGCCGGGGCCGATCAGGACGACCTGGCCGGTTTCATCTGGCACGCCCAAGACCAGAACCTCGGACATCACGGGGCCGATCTGGCGCGGCGGAAAGTTCACCACGGCAAGGACCTGACGGCCGACCAGCCCTTCGGGCGTGTAATGCGTCGTCAGCTGGGCCGAGGAGCGTTTTTCGCCAATTCCGGGGCCGAAATCCACCCACAGCTTGATCGCGGGTTTTCGCGCCTCGGGGAAGGGTTCGGCGCGGGTGATCTTTCCAACCCGGATGTCGACCGCCTCGAACTGATCATAGGTGATCATTTCCCAAGCTCCCGGCCCCGGTCGGCGGCGGCTTTGACCGCGCGCTTCAGGAGCGCAGGAAAGCCGGTTTCTTCATCCATCAGAACGGCAAGCGCTGCGGCGGTGGTGCCCCCGGGCGAGGTCACGTTGATCCGCAGTTGCGCGGCGGTTTCCGGCGATTGGAAGGCCAGCTCGCCTGCCCCGCAAACGGTGGCACGGGCCAGTTGCATGGCAACCTCGGGCGGCAGGCCTTCGGCGACGCCCGCGGCTGCCATGGTTTCGATCAGGTGGAAAACATAGGCGGGGCCAGAGCCGGACACGGCAGTCACCGCGTCGATCTGGTGTTCGCCGTCAAGGTCCACGACCTGACCCACAGCGGCCATCAGCTCCCGCGCGAGGGCGAAGCCGTCATCGGTCACATGCGCGTTGCGACAAAGCGCAGTGATCCCCCGGCCGACCATCGCAGGGGTGTTCGGCATGGTACGGACGATGGGGGTCTGCGCGCCAAGCGTCGCCTCGAACGTGGCGATGGTGGTGCCTGCGGCGATGGAGATGAACAGCGTGGTACCATTGCCCATGGCCTGAAGGGCAGGCAGGGCCTTGCCCATCATCTGCGGCTTGACCGCCAGCAGGGCCACGGCGGGCGCTTCAGGCAGCCCTTCGTTCAAGTGCACGCCAGTCTGGATTAGCCAGTCGGTCGGGTTGGGTTCCACCACCCAGACCGCATCCACCGGCAGTCCTGCCGCCAGCCAACCCGTCAGCAGCGCCGTGCCCATCTTGCCGCAACCAAGCAACACAAGCCCATCGCGGGCCACCAGGTCCAATGTCATGAAACCCCCCATTTTGTCGGGGGACAAGTTAGGCGCGGCCGTAAGCCTCGGCAATGGCGACTTTCATCGCTTCGGCCGGAGTCTCGTTGCCCCAGGCGACCATCTGGAACGCCGGGTAGAACCGTTCCGAGGCCATGACGGCAGATGCGATCAGTTTGTCGATCTGTTCTGGCGCCACCATCTGACCGCCAGCCAGAAGAAGGCCATAGCGCCAGACCATCAGTTTCTGTTCCGCCCACCAGGTGAAGGCGCCGGTCCAGACCATGTCATTGCAGCGGTTCAGCACGTCATACAGGCCACTGATCTTGTCTTCTGGCGGCTCCATCTCGAAGGTGCAGATCAGGCGCAGGGTTTCGTCCTGCGGGCTCCACGCAAGGGTCAGCGAATAGGTGCGCCACTGCCCTTCGACCGCCATGGCGATCTGGTCTTCGGTCACGCGGTCAAATTCCCAGGCGTGGTGTTCGGCCAGAGTCTCGACGATGTCGATCGGGTGGAGATCGTCCATCGTTGCGTAGTCTTCGGAAAGCGACATTGCCCGGCCTCACTATTAAGCTTCAGGCGGGGCGAGACCCACAAGAAGCTGGGTGTCTGGCAAGGGTCTGCGTTTGCCTGACGTGACCCTTACTAGATATGGTGTGACCAAAGCGGAAGCCTGTAAAGCGATTTCTGCATGAATTAGCTGTGGACAACCGGTTTTCTGTCCCCGGAGAGTCAAAAGAGTCAAAGGCTTGGCAGACAGTGCCCAAGGGTGGGCGGGTCAGGGCAACTGCGGGTAGAAAAAAGCCCCTGTGCGGGGACGCACAGGGGCATGTCGGCAAGCCCTTGGCCGCTCAGGGGACAGGTTGGCCGGGGCCGGAGCGATGGGGACAGATCGCATCTCCGAACAGCAATGGGTATAGGCCGGGCCGGAATCGGGAATGTGACAGCCGGGCAGGCGGGCGAAGTTTCCTGTGGATGGAATGCGTGGGGCGGCTTTGGGGCCTTGGTCCTTGGCGGATGCCCCCCAACCTCTCCCTCCCCCACGAGGGGGGAGGGAAGCGCCGGGTTTCGGGGTGTTTGGCCTTACATCGGGCGGGAGCGGATCATTCCGACGACGTCCTTGGTACGCTCAAGGATCGGGCGGGCGATGGCTTCGGCGCGGTCTGCGCCACGGCCAAGGATGCGGTCAATCTCGGCCGGGTCTGCCATCAGGCGGTTCATCTCGGTCGTGATCGGCGACAGCTTGGCCACAGCGAGATCGGCCAGCGCGGGCTTGAACGTCCCGAACTGCGCGCCGGCATAGTCGCGGATCACCTGATCGACCGTGTGGCCGGACAGCGCCGCGTAGATGTTCACCAGATTGCGCGCTTCGGGCCGGTCTTTCAGGCCTTCGACGGTTTCCGGCAAAGGCTCCGGGTCGGTCTTGGCCTTGCGGATCTTGGCGGCGATGGTGTCGGCGCTGTCGGTCAGGTTGATCCGGCTTTGGTCTGACGGGTCGGATTTCGACATCTTCTTCGTGCCGTCCCGCAGGCTCATCACCCGTGTCGCGGCCCCTTCGATCAGGGGTTCGACGACGGGGAAGAAATTTCCGCCATAGTCGTTGTTGAACTTGATCGCGATGTCGCGCGTCAGTTCCAGATGCTGCTTCTGGTCCTCGCCCACCGGAACCATCGTGGCGTGATAGGCCATGATGTCGGCTGCCATCAGCGACGGGTAGGCGTAAAGGCCCAGCGACGCGGCCTCGGCGTTCTTGCCGGCGGTCTTGTCCTTGAACTGGGTCATCCGGTTCATCCAGCCCAGCCGGGCGACGCAGTTGAAGATCCATGCCAGTTCGGCATGGGCCGAAACCTGTGACTGGTTGAACAGGATCGACCGCGCCGGGTCGATCCCGGCGGCGATGAAGGCGGCGGCACCCTCGCGGGTCTGCTGGCGGAGTTTTTCGGGGTCCTGCCAGACGGTGATCGCGTGCAGATCGACAAGGCAGTAGATCGTCTCGATCCCCTCATCCTGCTTTTCGACAAAGCGCTTCAGCGCGCCAAGGTAGTTGCCCAGCGTCAGCCCGCCCGAGGGCTGGATGCCCGAAAAGATGCGGGGCTTGTAGGCTTTTGGCGCCTCGGTGGCCGGGGATGCGGAAGACATGAAAGGCTCCGGTCTGGAATTCACTGACGAACCCGCGTAATCCAAGGGGGCAAGGGCGTCAATTGCCGGGAACCGACATGGGGCCCAGATACGGATGCAGACGCGGGATGAGGGACAAGATGCAGCCAGATCAGAATGCGGCGCCGATCAATCCGTTGCCGATGATCGTCTGGGTGCTGGCCCTGCCCATCGTCGCGATGGAGGTGGTGCTGGCCTTGGCCGAAGCGGGGCTGGTCGGCGGCGCGGGTGGCATCGGCTGGCGGCTGCAAGCGGTTGAGCGGTTCGGGATGTTCCCGGAACTGCTGCGGCGGCAGGTGGAAACCGGGGGGCACCCGTATGAGGAACTGGTGCGGCTGGTGGCCTATCCCTTGGTCCATGCCAGCTTCACTCATGCGCTGTTCGCGGTCGTCATCCTTCTGGCCTTGGGCAAGATGGTGGGTGAGATCTTCCGTTGGTGGGGCGTGGTTGTGGTTTTCCTTGGACCGGCCATTGCCGGTGGGCTGGTCTATGGCCTTGTGATCCCCGACCTGCGCGCGCCGTTGATCGGGGCCTATCCGGCGGTCTACGGGTTGATCGGGGCGTTCACGTTTCTTTTGTGGACCAACCTCGCGCGGAGGGGTGCGAACAAGTACCGGGCGTTCAGCCTGATCGGGGCGCTGCTGTTCTTTCAGCTGCTGTTCGGCGTGCTGTTTGGCGGAACATGGGACTGGGTGGCCGATGTGACGGGCTTTGCGGCAGGGTTCCTGTTGTCCTTTGTCGTCAGCCCGGGCGGTTGGGCCCGGGTTGTGGACATGGTCCGTCAGCGCTGACGCCGCAGCGCCCCGCGCAGCTCGGCCCAGCTCATGCCGCCGATGGCCATCACGGTGCCAAAGTAGACGGCCATTGCCGACAGGATCATGCCCAAAAGCACGACGGCGCGGATGCCCCGGCTGTTCAGCGGCCCGACAAGCAGATGGGACAGGACCCACAGGACCAGCCCCATGAGAAGGGCCGCCACGATGATCCGCGGCAGGCGATAGCGGAACCGGTCATCAAACCGCGCCGCATCGCCCATCGCGCGGCTGCCGCGCCAAAGCTGCCAGACCATCACCCAGGCCGACACCGACGTGGCGATGGCCGCGGCCATGAAGCCGATCAGCGGCATCAGCCCAAGGGCAAGGACGGCGTTGACCACCATCGACCATACGGCAAATCGGAAGGGGGACCGGGTATCCTCACGCGCGTAGTAAAGCGGTTGCAGCACCTTGTGCAGCACGAAGGCCGGCAGCCCCATGCCATAGGCCGCCAGCGCAAGGGCGGTGTTGGCCGTCGCCTCGGCCCCGTAGGCACCGCGCTGGAACAGGACCGAGATGATCGGATAGGCAATCACCACCAGCGCCACGGCGGCGGGAATGGTGAGGAGGAGCGCAAATTCCGTTCCCCGGTTGTAGGACGCGCGTGACCCTTCGGCGTCCCCCGACCGCAGGCGGCGTGACAGGTCGGGAAGCAGGACAATCCCGATGGCGATGCCAACGACTCCCAGGGGCAGCTGATAGATCCGGTCGGCGTTGTAAAGCCACACAACCGCGCCTTCGGTCATCGAGGCGACCTGACGGCCGACGATCAGGTTGATCTGCACCACCCCGCCCGCCAGAACGGCCGGGGCTGCGATGATGGCCAAGCGTTTCAGTTCCGGTGTCAGGACGGGCCAGCGGAACGGCAGGCGATACCCAAGGTGCCGCACGGCAACCCAGGTGACCAGCAACTGCAACACGCCCGACAGGGTGACCGACCAGGCCAGCGTGCGCCCGATGTCCCAGCCCATCCGGTTGGCCAAGATCATGCCGACGATCATGGTGGCGGACAACAGGATCGTTACGACCGAGGTGATGACGAACCGCCCCGCCGCGTTCAGCATCCCGGACAGCAGGGCGGTCAGCGAGATGAACAGGATGTAGGGAAAGGCGATCTGGCCCAGCGTCACGGCAAGGTCAAAGCGTTCGTCGCCGACAAAGCCCGAGGCCATCATGATGACCAGAAGCGGCATCCCGAGGATCGCCAGCACCGAGAACACGGTCAGCAGGGCCGCCATGCCCCAGAAGGCATCGCGGGCAAAGGCTTCGGCGTTTTCACCCGCTTCGACCTTTTTGGCGAACATCGGGATGAAGGCGAAGTTGAAGGCCCCTTCCGCGAAGAAACGGCGAAACATGTTGGGCAGGGATTGGGCGATGACGAAGGCCTGCGCCACCGGACCGTCGCCAAGGTACTTGGCAAGGAAGATGTCGCGCACCAGCCCGGCGAAACGGCTGATCAGCGTCCAGAAGCCGACAGTCAGGAAACCCTTGACGATACGGACGGGTTTCATGCGGCAGGGACTTTCCAGTGGTGGGGTTGCTCGTCGAGCACTTCGTGCACTCCTCGCAGCGTGGCGACTTCGCGAGGAGTGCACGAAGTGCTCGACGAGCCTGCTGGCATCATGCCCGTGCCCGCTCCGCGCCTTCGGCAATGGCGGCGCGCAACTTGCGGTCCAGCGCTTCTTGCTTGTGCTTCTGGTGCAGTTTCAGGCCGAACATGTCTTTCACATAGAATGTGTCTACCACCTGCGCCCCATAGGTCGCGATCACGGCACTTGCAATGTAGATATTGTTGGCGGCCAGCGTGCGGGTCAGGTCATACAGCAGTCCCGGGCGGTCGCGGGTGTCCACTTCGATGATGGTGTAGATCTCGGACCCTTCGTTGTCGAAGGTGATGTGGGTGGGAAACCGGAATTCACGGTCGCGCTTCTTCAGCTTGTCGCGGTCCTTCAGCGCCTCGCGGGCGACGACCTCGCCGCGAAGGGTCTTGTCGATCATCTGCCGCAGGCGGGGCAGGCGCGTGACCTCATAGGGTTTGCCTTCGGTGTCCTGCACCCAGAAGACGGCAGTCGCATAGCCGTCTTTCGAGGTATAGGTCCGCGCGTCCACCACATTGGCCCCGACCAGTGCCAACGCGCCCGCAAGGCGACTGAAGATGCCGGGGTGATCAACCAGCGCGAAGCAGGCGCGGGTGGCGTCGCGGTCCGGGTCGGGGTGCAGGTCGATGCGGATTTCGTTGTCGCCAAGGTCCTGCAGCAGGCTGGCGAATACCTCATGCGTATTGGTCGACAGGCCTTGCCAGTAGGGTGCGTAGTGGCGGCTGGTTTCATGGTCAAGCGCCGCCTTGCCCCAGGTTTTCAGGCGTTCGCGCAGGGCATCTTTCGCGTCATCCTTGCGGTTTTCGCGGTTGACGTTTTCCAGCCCGCCTTCCAGCGCCTCGGCCGTCTGCTTGTAAAGCTGACGCAGCAGCATGGCCTTCCAGTTGTTCCACGTCCCCGGCCCGACGCCGCGGATGTCGCAGACGGTCAGGACGGTCAGAAGGTCTAGCCGCTTGCGGGTCTTCACCGCCTTGGCAAAGTCGCGCACGGTGCGCGGGTCGCCGATATCGCGCTTTTGCGCCATGTCGGACATGAGAAGGTGATAGCGCACCAGCCATTCGACCGTTTCACATTCCTCCGGTTCCAGCCCCAGCCTTGGGGCGATGCGGCGTGCCATCTGCGCGCCAAGGATCGAATGATCCTCAGGCCGGCCCTTGCCGATGTCGTGAAGGAGGAGGGCCACATAGATCACCCGGCGGTTTATCCCGTCCTGCAGGATGCCCGAGGCGACGGGCAGTTCCTCAACCAGCTCGCCCCGTTCGATCTGGGCAAGGCAGCTGATGGTCTGGATGATGTGCTCGTCCACCGTGTAGTGGTGGTAGACGTTGAACTGCATCATCGCGACGATGGCTTCGAATTCCGGGATGAAGGCCGACAGCACGCCCAACTCGTTCATCCGACGCAAGCTGCGTTCCGGGTTGCCGTGCTTTAGCAGCAGATCAAGGAAGATGCGCCGCGCTTCGGGGTCGTCGCGCATGTCTTCGTCGATCAGGTCAAGGTTGGCCGCCAGCAGCCGCATGATATTGGGGTGCAGCAGATAGCCGGTACGCAGCGCCTCTTCGAACACCCGCAGCAGGTTCAGCTTGTCGGCCAGAAAGGCCTGCGGGTCGGTCACGTCGATCCGGCCCTGCACCAGCTTGTAGCCGGGCCTGACCTGCTTGGTGCGCTTGAAGATGCCGAACAGGCTGGCTTCGCGCTTGGCGTGGCGGGCCTCAAGCTCGGTCAGGAAGATCCGGGTCAGTTCCCCCACGCGGGTGGCCTGACGGAAGTAGTCCTGCATGAAATGTTCAACCGCCCGCCTGCCGCCGGTATCGCGGTAGCCCATGCGCGCCGCCACTTCGACCTGGAGGTCGAAGGACAGCACATCGGTGGCGCGGCCGGTGACGTAATGCAGATGACAGCGCACCGCCCAAAGAAAATCCTCGGCCCGGGCAAAGGTATCAAACTCGTCGCGGCTGAGGAGGCCCGCAGCCACCAGCCCTTCGGAGGAGGACACGCGGTGCAGGTACTTGCCGATCCAGTAAAGCGTCTGCAGGTCGCGCAGGCCGCCCTTCCCCTCCTTGACGTTCGGCTCCAGCACATAGCGCTGGCCACCCTGCCGCTTGTGGCGGTCGGCGCGTTCGGCCAGCTTCGCCTCGATGAATTCGGGGCCCGAATTCTTGAACAGGTCGGACCAGAGCTTCGTGTCCAGATCCGCCGCAAGGGGGGCATGGCCGCAGATGAAGCGATGCTCCAGCAGGGCCGTGCGGATGGTGATATCCTCGCGCCCAAGGCGGATGCAGTCCTTCACCGTGCGGCTGGAGTGCCCGACCTTCAGCTTCAGGTCCCACAGGATATACAGCATCGTCTCGATGACGCTTTCGGCCCAAGGGGTGATCTTCCACGGGGTCAGGAATAGCAGGTCCACGTCAGAATGCGGGGCCATCTCGGCCCGGCCGTAACCGCCCACGGCAAGGACGGCGATCCGTTCGGATTCGGTCGGGTTGGGGACCGGGTGCAAGTGGATGGCCGCCGCCAGCGCCGTCTGAACCAGCGCATCGGTCACCATGGATTGCGCCGCGATCAGCCCGCGTGCCGCGCGCGGGGTGGCCATGAAGGCGGTATCCAGCGCTGTCGCTGCCGTGGCCTTGGCGGCGGACAGGTGCTTGACGACTAGCGCCCGCGCTTCCTTCGGGTCTTGCGCCCCGGCAAGCGCTTGCAGGACAAGCGCGGTCAGGTCCCCAGCGTCAGGCACCCCTTGGGCTGCCAGCCCCGCAGTGCTCTGCGGCGCAGGGACGGCCCCGACCAGAGCGGTCATGCCCTCAGAACCCGGCGCCGGCAAAGCTGCGAGGAGCGGAGTCGATCACGACAACCTGATTGCTGCGGATCTGCGCCACCGCAAGGCCGCGTTCGTTCGTGCCGTTCGGCAACAGCCGGAAGATGCCCGAAACCCCCGCGAACCCGGCGGATTGGGTGAGTGCCGACCGCGAAATCGGCGCACCATTGCTGGACCGCGCCAGCGCCCCGATCGCCGCAATGCCATCATAGGCCAGCCCCGCCACCGCCGAGGGGCCGGTGCCATAGGCCGCAAGGTAGCGCGACTGGAACTGTGCCTGCAGGCCCGGGTCCGGCATGGCAAACCAGCCGCCCTGCACGCCCGGAAGCGCCAGCGTGGCAGGCGGAATATCCCAGCGCGTCAGGCCGATGAATTGCGTGCTGGCACGGTCGATCCCGTTGTCCACCAGAAGCTGCGACAAAAGCGGCAGCGCGCCCGCCGTGTCAGCCGTCAGGAACAGCGCCGTCGCGCCAGAGGACCGGGCGGTGTTGACGATGCCGGTTGCCGCCTGAACGATCCCGTTCTGCGAGAATTCGTAAGAGGTTACGCCCACGACAGACCCACCGGCGGCGGCCACCCCACGCTCGATCGCGCTCTTGCCGACTTCGCCGGCAACGTTGCGGTCATGCACGATCAGGATCTTTGACTTGCCACTGCGGACGGCAAAGCTGGCCAGCCTGCGGGCCGTGTTGTCAAAGGTCTGGCCCAGAACGAAGACATTGCCCCCGGCAATGGCGGCATTGTTGGAAAACGCCAGCACGTTCACGCCGGAACTGGCGACAGCCACACCGGCTGCGTTCGCTTCTTCCGAATAGAATGGGCCCAGGATGACTTGCGCCCCCTCATCCACCGCCTGTTTCGCCAGCGCCGAGGCTTGCGCCGGGCTGCCGCCAGTCCGGTAGACGCGCAGGTCGATGGTGACACCGCTCAGGTCGGCCATGGCCAGACGCGCGGCATTCTCAAGGTTCTGGCCGAACAGTTCATCCTGCGCCTGACCCGACCCCGAAGGGATCAGCAGCGCCACCTGCACGGTGCCGCCTGCGCCGGTGACAGGGCCGGTCGACGTGCCCCCGATCGGCACGCAGGCCGACAGCACCACCGCACAAAGGACGAGGAAAGACCGACCCAGCGACTTGCGGGTCCGATGAATAACGGACAACATGAAGGTTCCTCACTCTGCAGCGGCACGGCGAACACGCGCCTGGACTTTCGCCAGTCAAGGTAATGGGTTCGGAAAGGGAAGTAAACTTGTGAGGCAGTCATCAGGCCCGTCCGAGATCGGACACAAACCAGCCCTGCGCGCCATTCCGCCGGGCCTGCATTTCGTGTCGACGCCAATCGGCGCGGCCCGCGACATCACGTTGCGGGCGCTGGACGTGCTGGCAGGGGCGGATGTGCTGGTGGCCGAGGATACGCGCACCTTGCGCCATCTGATGGAAATTCACGGCGTGGCTCTGGGGGGGCGACCGCTGATCGCCTATCACGACCACAGCGGCGAAGCGACGGTGGCCCGCCTGCTTGGGCTGGTCAGCGAAGGCCGCAGCGTGGCCTATGCGTCCGAAGCGGGGACGCCGCTGATCTCGGACCCCGGGTTCGAACTGGCACGCGCGGCGGCGGCGGCCGGCTTGCCGATGTCTGCGGCCCCGGGCCCCTGCGCCGCGATCTGCGCGCTGACTCTGTCGGGCCTGCCGACAGACCGGTTCCTGTTCGCGGGCTTTGCACCGGCTGCCCAAGGGGCCCGGCGGAGCTTCCTGGCGGAACTTTCGGGTGTGAAGGCAACGCTGATCCTTTACGAAAGCCCGAAGCGCCTGAGGGCGCTGCTGGCGGACATGGCGCAGGCCCTCGGTGAGGAGCGACAGGCTGTCGTGTGTCGCGAAATGACCAAACGCTTCGAGGAAGTGTCGCGCGGCTCGCTTGCCACGCTGGCGGCAGATTTTGCCGACAGGGACGTCAAGGGCGAGATCGTGGTGCTGGTTGATCGCGCCGCTGCAGTGGTGGCCGGGGCGGAAACTGTCGAGGCGGCGCTGCTGGACGCGCTTGGTTCGATGAGCGTTAAGGATGCAGCAACTTCTGTGTCGCAAACTCTGGGGGTATCGCGCAAGATTGTGTACCGGATCGCGCTTGATCTTGACCGGACCCGATCCGACCGCGCCCCATCATGAGGATGCCATGCCTTTCGACTTCGTCGCTGAACCCATCGCGCGCAACAGGGCGGCCCGGGGGCTGACAAACTATCACGCCGGGCTTGCGGCCGAGGCTGCGGTGGCCCGCCTTTACGAAGACATGGGCATCCCGATCTGCGCCCGACGCTGGCGCGGTCTGACCGGTGAGATTGACTTGATTGGACGCTCCGGCGATGAGGTCATCTTTGTCGAGGTCAAGCAAAGCCGAACCCATGATCTTGCCGCCTCCCATATTTCGCAGGCGCAGATCGCCCGGATCTTCGTGACCGTCGACGAATTTCTTGCCGGGGAACCAAAGGGTTTGCTGACCGATGTCCGGATTGACCTTGCGCTGGTCGACGGACAGGGCCGGATCGAAGTTATGGAAAACGCCTTCGCGGGTTGAATTGCATCTTTCGCCGCCATGGGCCATCACTCGGCTAAAAGCGAATGGAGCGTGCGATGCCCTTGAAGATAGCCCTGCAGATGGATCCGATCGGTTCGGTCAACATCCATGCCGATTCGACCTTCCGCATCGCGATCGAGGCGCAGGAGCGGGGGCATTCCCTGTTTTATTACACGCCCGACCGGTTGGCTTTTGTCGAAGGGCGCGTCACGGCGCGGGGATGGTGGATCACGTTGCGGCGTGAGGTCGGCAATCACGTCAGCTATGGAGATGAGGCCGAAGTCGATCTGGGCGAAATGGATGTGGTCTGGCTGAGACAGGATCCGCCGTTCGACATGGGCTACATCACCACGACGCATCTGCTGGAGATGATCCATCCGCAGACGCTGGTGGTGAATGATCCATTCTGGGTCAGGAACAGCCCGGAAAAACTTCTGGTCCTGCGGTTCCCCGACCTGACCCCGCCGACGGCGATTGCGCGGGATCTGGCGACGATCCGGGCGTTCAAGGCGCGGCATGGCGATGTGATCCTGAAGCCGCTTTACGGCAACGGGGGGGCGGGGGTGTTCCGGCTGGATCCCGGGGACCGGAACCTTGCGTCGCTGCATGAGCTGTTCATGGGGATCAACCGCGAGCCGTTGATCGTGCAGAAGTTCCTGCCAGCAGTGGAAAAGGGGGACAAGCGGATCATTCTGGTGGATGGGGAGCCTGTAGGGGCGATCAACCGTGTGCCGCTGGCGGGGGAGACGCGGTCGAACATGCATGCAGGGGGACGGCCGGAGAAGGTGGGCTTGACCGAGCGGGATCTGGAGATCTGCCGGAAGATCGGGCCGGTCCTGCGTGAGAAGGGGCAGGTTTTTGTCGGCATTGATGTGATCGGGGACTGGCTGACCGAGATCAACGTGACCTCACCCACCGGGATTCAGGAGCTGGAGCGGTTTGATGGGACGAACGCGGCGGCGAAGATCTGGGACGTGATCGAGGCGAAGCGGGGGATGTAGGGGCCCTGTCCCGGGCGGGGACACTTGGGCAAGGCTTTGAAATTACAGAGTTATGGCCTGCGCGTTAGCTAAGCGTTAATCGCTTTTTCGCGGGTCGCGGGCGCAAGGTGCCGAGGCCGCTGGGCGCTGCAACGCTGGTGGAAGTGGGGGTTTTGCACCCCCACACCCCCGCAGAGTATTTGGGAAAAGAGCAAGCCAAAGCTGGACCTGCGGTTGATCGCGTTCCAGATTGGCCATGATCCGCTTGCAGGAGTTTAAGGATCGCTGGTTATCTGGCAAAAAGGGCAGGGGCTCAGGGGCGCGGTATGGGGCCCCATGACCCGAGGTCGATGTTCCGGCGGTCGGGCAGTCCTTCCCGGGACGCAGGTCGTGCCGACCGCGGCATGTTGGCTTTGTGCCGTGCGTTCTTCCCCTTGGGATGTCGGGAGGGCGAGCGGTTCCCTAGAGACCGCCGATGGCTGACGACAATCGGAAGCTGATCGCCTCGGCGATGTGGGGTTTGCGGACAGCGGCGGAGCCTTCGAGATCGGCGATGGTGCGGGCGACGCGCAGGATGCGGTGGTAACCGCGCGCCGAGAGGCCCATCCGTTCGGCGACGCGGGAGATCAGGGCCTTGCCTTCGGGATCGGGGGTGGCGAATTCCTCCAGCGTGGCGCCTTCGAGGTCGGCGTTCACCCGCAGGTCCGGATGGTCGGCAAAGCGGGTGGACTGCCGGTCACGCGCCGTGGAGACGCGGACGGCGATGGTTGCGGAGGCGTCGCCCGAAGAGGGCAGGTCGAGATCGGTGAAGGCAACGGGCGGGACTTCAACCCGCAGATCGAAGCGGTCCATCAGCGGGCCTGAGATACGGCCAAGGTAATCTTCGCCGCAGATCGGTGCGCGGCCGCAGGCGCGGTTCGGGTCGGAGAGGAAGCCGCATTTGCAGGGATTTGCCGCCGCGATCAGGAGGAATCTGCAGGGGTAGCGGATATGCGCATTGGCGCGGGCGACGACGACCGTGCCCGTTTCGATCGGCTGGCGCAGGGTGTCGAGCACGGTGCGGGGAAATTCGGGAAATTCATCGAGAAACAGGACGCCATTGTGGGCAAGACTGATCTCACCCGGTTTGGCGCCGCGCCCGCCGCCGACGATGGCGGCCATGGAGGCGGTGTGATGCGGTTCGCGGAACGGGCGGTCGCGGGAGATGCCGCCTTCGGTCAGCAGCCCCGCGAGCGAGTGGATCATCGAGGTTTCGAGCGCCTCAACCGCCGAGAGGGGCGGCAGGATGCCGGGCAGGCGGGCGGCGAGCATGGATTTGCCGGACCCGGGCGTGCCCACCATGAACAGGTGATGCCGCCCGGCAGCGGCGATTTCGAGGGCGCGCTTGGCGCGTTCCTGGCCCTTCACTTCGCGGAAGTCGCGCGGGTCGCGGGTACGCGTCACTTCGCCCGCCTCGGCCGGGGAAAGGGGCGCGCGGCCGGTGTAGTGGTGCAGCACCTCTTCCAGCGAGGCGGCGGCGAGGACCTGGGTCGCGCCGACCCAGGCGGCCTCGGCCCCGCAGGCGCGGGGGCAGAGGAGGGTGCGGTCTTCGACGGCGGCGGCCATGGCGGCGGGCAGGGCGCCTGCGACCGGGATCAGGCGGCCGTCGAGGGAAAGTTCGCCAAGGGAAACGATGCCTTCGACATCCTCGCGCGGAATGATGTCGAGCGCGGCGAGGAGGGCGATGGCGATGGGGAGGTCGAAATGGGAGCCTTCCTTGGGCAGGTCGGCGGGGGAGAGGTTGATGGTTATCCGCTTGGATGGCAGTGCGATGGACAGCGACTGGAGCGAGGCGCGGACGCGTTCCTTCGCCTCACTCACCGCCTTGTCGGGGAGGCCGACGAGCGTGAAGGCGGGTGCGCCGGGAGTGACGGCGCATTGCACTTCGACAAGGCGAGCCTCGACCCCTTCGAAAGCGACGGTGTAGGAGCGGGCGGTCATGTGCTGTGCCTGTTGGCAGCGGCTGCCCCCCACCCCCGGCCCCTCCGCACGAGGGGGAGGGGAGGCGATGGTTCTGTGACCGGCAGGCGGGTTGGGGCGGTTCCGGAATGGAGCGCGTTCCGCGCAAGCTTTTTGTCTCGCCTCTGCGCGCAGGCGCGCAACCGGCTCGGTCCGCCTCCGGCGGGGATATTTGGGCCAATGTGAAAGGGGTTTGGCGGCGGGATGGGCCCCGTCGCGGTCTGTTGTGCTTGGCCCTGCATGCGCCCCACCCGATTCACAATAGTTAACGGGTAGGGGGGAATGGTTTACGATTGGTAAAGGGCCATGAACTTCGGCCAGGCTTCGGGGTCGGCGACGGTCTTGTCGCGGCAGAAGGCGTTGCAGAAGCCGAAGGTGCGACCCTGAAGCTCTAGCATGTGGGTGACGGGTTCACCGGAGTAGGGGCAGGCGGTGTTTTCGGCTTTGGTCCCTTCGGTGGCGCGGGCGGGAAGGGGGGCGGGGCCGGGCCAGGGCCGGCGGGGGTAGTCGCGGCGGTAGAAGTCCTGATCGGGGCCGTCGACCATGCCCATGGCGCGCCAGCGGCGAAAGCCGGGATGGGCGAGGTGGGCGTTGACGTAGGCCATGGCATTGGCCCCCAGGGGCAGGTTGTAGGTGGCGATGCGGGTGGCGACGGGGGCGAAGAAGGCATCGGCTGCGGAATAGGCGCCGCAGAGCCATGGGGTGGTGGAGTTGGTCGTCTGCCGCGCCCAGGACCAGAGGGTTTCGAGGCGCTTGAGGTCTTTCAGGACGTCTTCCGGTGGCTGGCAGTCCGTATAGCTGACGCGCAGGTTCATCGGGCAGTGGCTGCGAAGCGCGGTGAAGCCTGCGTGCATTTCGGCGGCAAGCACTCGGGCCGTGGCGCGGGCGTGGGGGTCTGACGGCCAAAGGCCGGCGTCGGGGTGGCGGGTGGCCAGTTCTTCGGCGATCGCGATGGTTTCGGGGACGACGCTGCCATCGGGTGTGCGCATCGTTGGGGCGGTTCTGGCGGGGAAGTAATCGCGCAGGATCGTGGCGAGTTCGTCGGTGTAAAGCCGGGCGCGGTGAGTTTTGACGGGGATGTCGAAGGCGTCGAACAGGAGCCAGCCGCGAAGGCTCCAGCTGGAATAGGCGCGGTCGCCGATCACGAGGTCATAGGTCATGTTCTGGGGTCCTTTTTCCCATTGAAGCCGGTCCGGGGCGGGAAGGGAAACGACGATTTGTGCGGGGCTGCATCACGGACAGTGATTGATCGCGTGGACCTGCGGCGGGTCCAGGGTCAGGCAAGTGACCGAGAGGTTATCGATCCGATGGGCGAAGACGGCCTCGGGGGAAAGATTTTCGGCCCGTTGCAGGGCGGCGAGGATCGGGCCAAAATGGGCGACGACGATCAGGTCTGGGGCCAAGCCCTGCAAGCGGTCCAGCACGGCCCAGATGCGGTTTGCAAGGTCGTTCCAGCTTTCGCCACCGGGGGGGCGGATATCGCCGGGGGTTTCCCAGAAGGCGCGGATGTGGTCGGGACTTTCGGCCTCGATCTCGGCGAAGGCGCGGGTTTCCCACTGGCCGAAATGCATCTCGCGGAGTGCGGGATCATGGGGCAGGCGGGGACGGGGGCCAAGCGCATCGGCGGTGGCGATGGCACGGACAAGGTCGGAGGAGATGACCGGGGCGTCTGGCGGCAGGTGGGCGTTCAACCGCGCCAGGGCTGCACTGTCGGACAGGTCGGCGGGCAGGTCGGTCCAGCCGACCATGGTTTTCGCATGGGTGGGCCCGTGCCGGACCAGCCAGAAACGGGTCACGGCAGTTGACCCTTCAGCACCAGTGGCAGGCCCGCAATCACGGTGACGACCAGCGCGGCTTCGGCGGCGAGGCGCTGGTTCAGGCGGCCTTGCGCGTCGCGAAACCGGCGGGCGAGCGCATTTTCGGGAACAATCCCCCAGCCGACTTCGTTGGTCACAATGACAACTGGGGCCGGGCAGGCGGCGAGGGCTGTGATGAGGCCATCGGTCTCATCCTCAATATCGTGCTCGGCGAGGACGTGGTTGGTCAGCCAGAGCGTGGCGCAGTCGATCAGCACGGCCTCATCCTTGCAGGCGGCGGCGAGGGCGGGGGCAAGGTCGCGGGGCGCTTCGACCGTGGTCCAGTCGGTGCCGCGATCCTGTTGGTGCTGGGCGATGCGGGCGCGCATTTCGTCATCCCAGGCCTCGGCCGTGGCGATGTAGCGGCGGGGGCGGGCTGTGGCGAAGATCAATCGCTCGGCATAGGTGGATTTGCCGGAACGCGCGCCGCCGATCACAACCGTGAGAGGTGGCAAAACTGTCGGTAGAAGTGATCCGGTCACGCGGAAGCCTCGTAGATAGGACAAAGAACAGGCGAAAGCGCCGCAAGATACCGATCTGGAGGTCATCATGGCACTTGACGGATATACTGACCAGACGATGTCGCGCCAAGCGATGAAGGCAGAATTGCTGGACGCGGAAACCGAGTTGCGGCTGGCCTATGCCTGGCGTGACCAGCGGGATGAGCAGGCGCTGCACCGGCTGATCACGGCCTATATGCGTCTGGCGATCAGCATGGCGTCGAAGTTCCGCCGCTATGGCGCGCCGATGAATGACCTTATTCAGGAAGCGTCGCTGGGTCTGATGAAGGCTGCGGACAAGTTTGATCCGGATCGGGGCGTGCGGTTTTCGACCTATGCGGTCTGGTGGATCAAAGCCAGCATTCAGGACTATGTGATGCGCAACTGGTCGATGGTGCGGACCGGGTCCACATCGTCGCAAAAGGCGCTGTTCTTCAACCTGCGCCGGGTTCAGGCCAAGCTGGAGCGGGAAGCCAGCCAGCGGGGCGAACGGCTTGACCAGCACCAACTGCGCCAGTTGGTCGCTGCCGAGGTTGGCGTGCCGATCCATGATGTCGAGATGATGGAAGGGCGGCTGTCGGGGTCTGACTATTCGCTGAATGCCACGCAATCGACCGATGAGGACGGGCGCGAATGGATTGACGCGCTGGAAGATGACGGCGTGCAAGCTGCCGAAGTCGTTGAAGGCGCGCATGACACTGACCGGCTGCGTCGCTGGCTGGTCAATGCGATGCAGCAGTTGAACGCCCGCGAACGCTATATCGTGGCCGAGCGCAAGCTGCGCGACGATGGGCGGACGCTGGAAAGCCTGGGCGAGGAGTTGGGGCTGTCCAAGGAACGGGTTCGCCAGCTGGAAGCAGCGGCCTTTGCGAAGATGCGCAAGAGCCTTGAGGGCCAGTCGCGCGAAGTGCGGCATTTCTTCTGACGGCAGGGGATTGTGCCGCTGACGCTTTATGGCCCGGGCTTTGTGGCCGGGTCAGCCCCCCTTGGCTTTGGGTCCCGGTGCTTCTAGCGTGGAACAAACCTGTTTCGGGGCGGACCCATGCTGGCTGGCAAGCGTATTCTTCTGATCATTGGCGGCGGCATCGCCGCCTACAAGGCGTTGGAGTTGATCCGGTTGGTCCAGAAGGCTGGCGGTTCAGTTGTGCCGGTCTTGACGCGGGCAGGGGCAGAGTTTGTCACCCCGCTCAGCGTGGGGGCACTGGCCGGGGCCAAGGTCTATCAGGACCTGTTTGATCTGACGGATGAGGCCGAGATGGGGCATATCCAACTGTCCCGCGCGGCCGATCTGGTGGTGGTGGCCCCGGCGACGGCGGACCTGCTGGCAAAGATGGCCACTGGGCGTGCGGATGACCTGGCCTCAACCCTGCTGCTTGCGACGGACAAGCGGGTTCTGGTGGCCCCAGCCATGAATGTGCGGATGTGGGCACACCCCGCCACACAACGGAACCTTGGGGTTCTGCAGGGGGATGGGGTGCTGGTCGTGGGGCCGGATGAGGGCGAGATGGCCTGCGGCGAGTACGGCCCGGGGCGGATGGCAGAACCTGTGGCGATTGTGGAGGCGATCGGGGTCGCCTTGGGCGGTGGGCCCTTGGCGGGGCGGCATGTCATTGTGACTTCGGGTCCGACGCATGAGCCGATTGACCCGGTGCGCTACATCGCCAACCGGTCGTCCGGCGCACAAGGGACGGCGATTGCGGCAGCGTTGCGCGATCTGGGCGCGCGGGTGACGTTTGTGACCGGACCTGCAGTGGTGCCAGCGCCCTCTGGCGTGACCGTGGTTGCGGTGGAAACGGCGCGCGAGATGGCCTTGGCGGTTCAGGCGGCCTTGCCGGCGGATGCGGCGGTGATGGCGGCGGCGGTGGCGGACTGGCATGTGGCCAATGCCAGTGGGCAGAAGATAAAGAAGACCGGGTCGGGGGTTGGCCCGGCGCTGGAGTTTGCCGAAAACCCCGACATTCTGGCCGCGGTCTCGAAAGGGCCGGGACGGCCCCGACTGGTCGTGGGCTTCGCTGCCGAGACGACCGATATGGTCGCCCATGCCACGGCCAAGCGCGCCCGAAAGGGCTGTGACTGGATCGTGGCGAATGACGTGTCGCCGGGGACCGGGATCATGGGCGGCGCCGAGAATGCGGTGGTGGTGATTAGCGACGCGGGGGCCGAGGAATGGCCCCGGATGGGCAAGGACGTGGTGGCGCGGCGGTTGGCGGACAAGATTGCGGGGGCCTTGGCATGACTGGGTCTGGGGCCGTTGCGCAAGGCAGGACGAGGGTCGCATGCGTCCTTTGATACAATTGGTCTGGGAGGAATGGGCGGACAAGAGCCTGCCGTTGCCCACCTATCAGACGGCAGGGGCGGCCGGGGCGGACCTGTGCGCCAACTTCCCGGCCGAGCTGCGGGATGCGGGGCTGACGCTGTTACCGATGGGGCGGGCGATCTGCCCGACGGGGATCATGGTGGCGATTCCGGACGGCTATGAAATGCAAGTGCGGCCCCGGTCCGGGCTGGCGTCAAAGCACGGGATCACTTTGCCGAATACTCCCGGCACGATCGACAGCGATTACCGGGGGCCGCTGGGGGTATCGCTGATCAATCTGGGGCTGGAGTCCTACACGATCCGCCATGGCGACCGGGTGGCGCAGGTGGTGGTGGCCCCGGTGGTGCAGGCGGGGTTTGCGGTGGTCGACGCGCTGGACGAGACGGCGCGGGGGACGGGGGGCTTTGGGTCCACCGGCTTTGGCACGTCTGGCCCACCGACTGGTCCCGGGACGGCGGACAAACCTTGATCGGCCTTCTGGGGTTCGTGGCGATCTGGGGCCTTGGGCGCTGGCGCGGCTGGGGCGGGCGGTGGTTCGGCCTTGCGGTCGGTTGGTGGGCGATCCTGATGATCGGGCATCTGCCGTTGCAGGGGCAAAGCCCGTTTGCTCGTATAACGGGGGGGGACTTCCGGGCTTGGGCGGTGTTCGGGTTGCTGGTCGCGGCGGTGCTGGCCTATCGGGCCGGGCTGCGGCGGCTGCGAAAGCACAAGGCTGAGGACGTGGCCCCAGCCACCCCCTCCGGCGCCTTCCGCGAGGCGGAGCTGGACCGCTATGCCCGCCACATCATGCTGCGCGAAATTGGGGGCGCGGGGCAAAAGCGGCTGAAGGCGGCGAAGGTTCTGGTCGTTGGGGCGGGGGGGCTGGGGGCGCCGGCCTTGCTGTATCTGGCGGGAAGCGGGGTTGGGACGATCGGCGTGATTGATGACGATGTGGTGGAAGGGTCAAACCTGCAGCGGCAGGTCATCCACACCGACCAGCGGATCGGGATGCCGAAGGTATTCTCGGCTGAAATCGCGATGCGGGCGCTCAATCCGTTCATCGAGGTGCGCCCCTATAACCGGAAGCTGACGGATGAAAACGCCGCCGCGCTGGTGGCAGACTTTGATCTGGTGCTGGACGGGACGGATGACTTTGACACCCGCTATCTGGTCAACCGGGCCTGCGTGGCGGCGGGGGTGCCGCTGATTTCCGGCGCGATCACGCAGTGGGAGGGGCAGCTTGGGCTGTTCGATCCGGCGCAGGGGGGGCCGTGCTACGCCTGCGTTTTCCCGGTGAAACCTGCGGCCGGGCTGGTGCCCTCATGCGCCGAGGCGGGGGTGGCGGCACCGCTGCCCGGGATCATCGGCGCGATGATGGCGATGGAGGCGGTCAAGCACCTGACCGGCGCGGGCGAGACGCTGTCAGGGCGGCTGATGATCCACGATGCGCTTTATGCGGACAGCCGGGTGATCGGGGTCAAGCGGCGGCCGGATTGCGAGGTTTGTGGCGGGCACTGACCTTTGGTCGCCCGTGGCGCAAGCCGTGCCTCAGGAGCCTGCGTCGATCTGGTTTGCCACAAGGCGCTGCAGGTCCCACAACCCGCGGTCGTGGATGCCGCGGGCTTCCAGATGGGTCACGGTGTTCAAAAGATACTCCGCCCCGCTGCCCCAATGGCCGCAGGCGCGCGCCAGTAGTGCGGCCTGATCCGGCAGCGACAGGCGGGCATAGGCGGGCGAGGCGCGGTTCATCACGAAGGCCAGGGCCGTGGCGGGGCCTTGCGCGGTGCGGACGGTGATCCACCGCGGCATGGAGTTGATCGGCTTGACCGTGAACTCACGCCGGAAGAGGCGATCAAGGGTGGCGGGCAGGTCTCCGCTGGGCAGATCGTAGAGCACACCCCGGCAACTGCCGCCGCGGTCCAGCGCCATCATCAGGCCGGGACAGTCCGGGGTGGCACGGAACCGGATCATCCTGAGGCAAAAGCGGCGGTGCCAGCCATGCGCGGTGGCGGGTGTTTCGGCGGTATGGTCAATCTCGGGCTTCCAGATCAAGGACCCGTAGGCGAACAGGCGCAAGGGCCCGGGCGGCGCGCGGTCAGCGATCAGGCTGACCCAAGCTGCGTAGTCGGCATCGTCGTGCAGCACCATTCCCGGAGGCGGGCCGGTATCGGGCACGTCGCGGTGGACGCGGGCGATATGGGCTGGGGTCAGGGCCAAACTGCGGGACATTTTGCGCGCCTCTTGCGCTGCATGGTTCTTGAGCATTGCAGGCGCGTCAAGCTCTTTGCCGCAAGGCGCGGACCTGCTGGCATCTTGTGCTTGGCCCGGGTGCGCGGCATGGTTGCGCAAAGTTTTCGTGACAGGGAGTCCGACCAATGAAACTGACTGCTGCCTTGGGCCTGATGGCCATGACCCTTTCCACTGCCGCCTATGCTCAGGACGTGCCCGATCTTGCGGGGCGTGAGGTGGTTGTGGTGACCGAAAACGCCTATCCGCCGCTGCAGTTTCTGGATGCCTCAGGTGCTGCGGTGGGTTGGGAATATGACGCGATGGCCGAGATTGCCAAGCGGCTGAACATCACCGTGACCTATGAGAACATCAGCTGGGATGCGATGATCCCGGCGGTCAGCGAAGGCCAGTTCGATCTGGGGATGACCGGGATCACCATCCGCGATGACCGGAAAGAGCAGGTGGATTTTTCCGACAGCTACATGACGAGCGAGATGGTGATGATGGTCCGCGGCGATGAGGAGCGGTTCAGCGATGCCGCCTCGTTCGCGGCGAATGCGGACCTGCTGATGGCGGCGCAACCCGGCACCACGCCGTTCTACGTCGGCGTCTACGAAGTGCTGGACGGCGACGAGGCGAACCCGCGCATCAAGCTGTTCGAGACGTTCGGTGCCACGGTCGAGGCGCTGAAGGCCGGCGACGTCGATCTGGTGCTGACCGATGGCACGGCAGGCGCGGGCTATGTGGACGCTTCGGCTGGTGGCCTGAAGATCGTGGGCGGCAAGCTGGGGACCGAGGATTTCGGGTTCATCTTCCCGAAGGGCAGCGATCTGGTAGCACCGATGAACGCGGCGATTGCGGCGATGAAGGCCGATGGGACGATCGACGCGCTGAACAAGAAGTGGTTCCTTGACTACAAGATGGGCGGCTGAGGCCACATGGCCCGGGTCTGACCGCCCGGGCCTTCGCCCATGACCCCCAACCCGAAGCCGGATGAAGACTTTCCATGGTGGCTGGTGATCGTGACGGTCACCGGCATTTGGCTGTTTTACGAGGTCTGGGCGAGCGATGTCTATTCCGCGGCGTTGAGCACGCTGGCGAAAGGCGTCTGGATCACCATTCTGGTGACCTTGGGGGCCTATTTCGGGGCCTGTCTCATCGGGCTTGGGCTGGCGCTGGCAGGACTGTCGCGGTTTGTGGTGCTGCGGCAGGCGGCGCGGCTTTACATCGAGGTGATGCGGGGCGTGCCGATCATCGTGCTGCTGCTCTATGTCGCCTTCGTGGTGGCACCGGGGCTGGTGGCGGCGTGGAACTGGATGGCCGTGCCACTGGGGCTGGACGAGGTGCGGGGCCGGGATTTCCCATTGCTGTGGCGGGCGGTGATCGCGCTGATGCTGGCCTATTCGGCCTTTCTGGCCGAGATCTTCCGGGCGGGCCTGCAAGCGGTGGACAAGGGCCAGATCGAGGCTGCAAAGGCGCTGGGCCTGAACGGCTGGCAGCGGTTTCGCCACATCGTCTTTCCGCAGGCGTTCCGGATGGTCCTGCCGCCGTTGGGGAATGATTTCGTGGCGATGGTGAAGGATTCGTCTTTGGTCAGCGTGCTTGGGGTGACGGACATCACCCAGTTGGCCAAGGTGACAGCGGCAGGCAATTTCCGGTATTTCGAGACCTATAACGTGGCGGCGCTGTTGTATCTGACCATGACGATCGGCCTGTCGTTGCTGCTGCGCCGACTGGAGGCGCGGTTGCGCGGGCGGGACGCGCGGTAATCTTGCGGAGCGCGTTCCGCGCTGGTCTTTTGTCTCGCCTCTGCGCGCAGGCGCGCAACCGGCTCGGTCAATGGGGGCATTCTGCCCCCAAACCCCCTGAGAGTATTTCGAAAAGAGCAAGCCCATGGGTGGACCTTGGGGCGTTGCGGGCCTAGCTTTTCGGGAAAGGAGATTTGCCATGAATGTTCTGCTTCAGGCTTGGGATACGCCCTTTGGGTTGCCGCCTTTCGCGCAGGTGCGGGATGAAGATTTCGGACCGGCCTTTGACGAGGCACTGGCACGGGCGCGGGCGAACATCGCCGCGATTGCCGAGGGGTCGGGGGTATCCTTTGCCGAGGTGATCGAGGCGCTGGAACTGGCCGAGGGCGATCTGGACCGGGTGGCGGGTGTGTTTTACAACCTTGCCGGGGCTGACAGCACCGAGGCCCGGGAGGCGCTGATGCGGGAACTGGCGCCGAAGATGAGCGCGTTTTCCAGTGAGGTCACGAACAACAAGGCGCTGTGGGGCAAGATCAAGGCGTTGTGGGAGGGCCGCGAGGGTCTGGGTCTGACGGCGGAGCAGTTGCGGGTGCTCACGCTCTACCGGCAGATGTTCGTGCGGTCCGGCGCAGAGCTTGAGGGCGCGGCGGCGGAGCGGTTGACGGCGGTGAAATCTCGGCTGGCGGTGTTGGGGACGGCCTTTGGGCAGAACCTGCTGGCGGATGAGCGGAGCTGGTTCATGGAGGTGGGCGAGGCCGATCTGGCCGCGCTGCCGGGGTTTGTGCAGGACGCGGCCCGGGCGGCGGGGGCGGAGCGGGGCCTTGGCGCGGTGGTGACGCTGAACCGGTCGCTGATCGTGCCGTTCCTGCAGTTTTCACCCAACCGGGCGCTGCGGCAGAAGGCCTATGAGGCATGGGCCGCACGGGGCGCGAATGGGGGAGAGACGGACAATCGCGCGGTGTCGGCGGAGATCCTTGCACTGCGGGCAGAGCGGGCGGCGCTGCTGGGATACGCGGATTTCGCCAGTTTCAAGCTGGAGCCGGAGATGGCGAAGACACCGGATGCTGTGCGGGACCTGCTGATGCGGGTCTGGGAGCCGGCGAAGGCCAAGGCTTTGGGCGATGCCGCTGTGCTGGAGGCGATGCTGCTGGCAGACGGGCTGCCCGCGCCACTGGAAGCCTGGGACTGGCGCTATTACAGCGAGAAGCGGCGGAAGGCCGAGCATGATCTGGATGAGGCGGCGTTGAAGCCTTACCTCAGTCTGGAGGCGATGCTGGCGGCGCAGTTCGATTGCGCGAACCGGCTGTTCGGGCTGGAGTTCCGCGAGATCGAGGGGCCGTTCTATCACCCGGACGTGCGGGGGTGGGAGGTGACCCGCGGGGGGAACCATGTGGCGGTGTTCCTGGGGGATTACTTCGCGCGGGGGTCGAAACGGTCCGGCGCGTGGTGTTCGGCGATGCGGTCGCAGCGCAAGCTGGGCGGCGATCAGCGGCCGATCGTCGTGAACGTGTGCAACTTCGCCAAGGGGACGCCGTCGCTGTTGTCCTATGACGATGCGCGGACGCTGTTTCACGAGTTCGGCCATGCGCTGCACCAGATGCTGTCGGATGTGACCTATGGGTTCATCAGCGGAACCTCGGTCGCGCGGGACTTCGTGGAACTGCCGAGCCAGCTTTATGAGCATTGGCTGGAAGTGCCGAGCGTGCTGGAGGCGCATGCCCGCCATTGGGAAACCGGGGAGCCGATGCCTGCGGCCATGCTGGAGCGGCTTTTGGCGGCGGGGACCTATGACCAAGGGTTTGCGACGGTGGAGTTTGTCAGCTCGGCCTTGGTTGATCTGGAGTTTCATACTGGGCCGGCCCCGGCGGACCCGATGCAGAAGCAGGCTGAGGTGCTGGAGGGGCTGGGCATGCCGCGGGCGATCCGGATGCGGCATGCGACGCCGCACTTTGCGCATGTGTTCAGCGGTGACGGGTATTCGGCGGGGTATTATTCCTACATGTGGTCGGAGGTGATGGACGCCGATGCCTTCGCAGCCTTCGAAGAGGCGGGCGATCCGTTTGACCCTGCGGTGGCGGCAAAGCTGGAGAAGTTCATCCTGTCGGCCGGTGGGTCGGAGGAGGCGGAGGCGCTTTATCTGCAATTCCGGGGACGGATGCCGGGAGTCGAGGCGCTGCTGAAGGGCCGGGGATTGCTGGACGCGGCGTAAGCGGGGGGCCTGCCCCCCGCACCCCCCGGGATATTTCTGGACAGAAAATGGGGGTCAGCGGGTTCTGAGTGAGCCGGGGGACTGGCCGAACTTTGCCTTGAACGCACGGGAAAGGGTTGCCGGGCTGGAAAAGCCGGTGCGAAGTGCGATCTCGGCCAAGGGGTGGCGCGTGTCGGTCAGCAAACGACGCGCCGCGGCGAGACGCAGGCTGAGGACATAGGCGCCCGGCGTGAGGCCGAGGTTCTGGCGGAAAAGCGCCTCAAGCCGACGGGGGGAGAGGTTCACCCGCGCGGCGATGGCGGCGATGGGGGCGGGGGTGTCCAGCGCCGCCTCCATCATCGCGACTGCGCGGGCGACGCGGGGGTCAAGCGCGGGGTCCTGCGCTGAGGGTGCGATCTGCGGTTCGGAGCCTTTCCGCACGGTTGCAAGAAAGCTGGCGGCCACCTGACGGGCCAGCGCCGCGCCATGGCGGGCGCGGATCAGATGCAGCATGAAATCCGACGCGGCCGCAGCCCCGCCGATCGTGGCGCGGTTGCGGTCGATGACATAGCGGTCAGGCAGGACCGTGGTTTCGGGGTGGGCGGCGGCAAGGTCTTCAAGGTCTTCCCAATGCACCGTGGCGCGGTAGCCGTCCAGCAGGCCCGCGCGGGCCATGACCCAAGGGGCGGCATCGACACCGCCGACCAACTGGAACCGCGACGCCATACGGCGCAGGTCGCGGATCAAGGGGCGGGTGGCCACCTCAGCCAGACGGTAGCCGGCGATGACGACTAGGGCGTCCGCGCCTGCGGCGTGGGAAAGGTTGCCGGCAGAGGGAAGCTCAATCCCGCAGGTCAGGGGGACGGGCTGGCCGTCAGGGGTGACGACGCGCCAGCGGTAGGCGTCATGCCCAAGGTGGCGGTTGGCGTTCCGCAGGGGGTCAAGGGCCGAGGCGACCTCAAGGATCGAGGCCTGCGGCAGGACGAAGAAGGCGATGGTCAGCGGGCCAGTCGCGGGCGAGAAGAGTGCGCTTTCCGTCATGAGGAATTCGTAAAGTGCAAAGCGCGGGCTGGCAAGCGGGCTATGCTGGGCGCAAATTGGAGGATGCCATGCCGCTGACCATGAACCGTGAGGTTTTCATCACCTGTGCCGTGACGGGATCAGGGGGCACGCAGGACCGCAGCCCGCATGTGCCCCGGTCACCGAAGCAGATCGCCGAAAGTGCCATTGCCGCGGCAAAGGCGGGCGCGGCGGTGGTGCATTGCCACGTGCGCGATCCCGAAACCGGGAAGCCCAGCCGCAAGCTGGAATACTACCGCGAAGTGACGGAGCGGATCCGGGACAGCGACACCGATGTGGTCCTGAACCTGACGGCGGGGATGGGGGGCGACATCTATTTCGAGGGCACCGAGGATATGGGCCGCATCGGCCCCCGGTCCGACATGGCGGGGGCCGAGGAGCGGGTGGCGCATGTGGTCGACTGCCGGCCGGAAATCTGCACGCTCGATTGCGGCACGATGAACTTCAACGAGGCTGACTATGTGATGGTCAACACGCCCGGCATGCTGCGCGACATGGCGCGGCGGATGACAGCGGCGGGGGTGCGGATCGAGATCGAGGCTTTTGACACCGGCCATCTGTGGCTGGCGAAGGAGTTGGTCAAGGAAGGCGTGATCCCGGACCCCGTGCTGGTGCAGCTGTGCATGGGTGTGCCGTGGGGCGCGCCGGATGACCTGAACACCTTCATGGCGATGGTGAACAACGTGCCGGCAGGGTGGCACTGGTCGGCGTTCTCGCTCGGCCGCAACGAGATGGCCTATGCCGCGGCGGCGACGCTGGCGGGGGGCAATGTGCGGGTCGGGCTGGAGGACAACCTCTGGCTGGACAAGGGCGTGCTGGCAACGAATGCGCAGCTGGTGGAACGGGCGGCGAGCATTGTCGAAAACATGGGCGCGCGGGTGATCACCCCTGCGGAAGTGCGGGCGCGGCTGAAGCTGGAAAAGCGCGCGCCCGTGGGGCGGTGATCTGACGGCGGCCCCCCCACCCTCTCCCTCCCACACGAGGGGGGAGGGAAGCGTGAGGCGGCAACGGCGGGACTAGCGATTGATGGGCGCCTTCCTCCCCCCTCGTGTGGGAGGGATGGGGTGGGGGGGACCCCGGGAAAGGGCAAGGCATGACACGGAAAGCAGCGATCATCGGCGGCGGGGTTATCGGCGGGGGTTGGGCCGCGCGGTTCCTGCTGAATGGCTGGGACGTGGGGGTCTTTGACCCCGACCCCGAGGCCGAGCGCAAGATTGCCGCAGTCATGGCGAACGCCCGTCTGGCGCTGCCCGCCCTCAGTGATGTGCCGATGCCGGTGGAAGGCAAGCTGACCTTCCACGGCACCATCGGCGAGGCGGTGGAGGGCGCGGAATATGTGCAGGAGTCGGTAAGCGAGCGGATCGAGCTGAAGCACAAGGTCTATGCGCAACTGCAGCAGGCCCATCCCGGCGTGCTGATCGGGTCTTCGACCAGCGGGTTCAAGGCCTCGGACCTGCAGAAGGGCAGCCCCGCGCCGGAAAACATCATCGTCGCGCATCCGTTCAACCCGGTTTACCTCTTGCCGCTTTCCGAGGTCTCGGGGTCCGACAAGAACCCCCCTGCCGTGGTCGAAAAGACCGTGCAGATCATGAAGGACATCGGGATGTTCCCGCTGGTGATCCGGCATGAGATCGACGCCTTCATCGGCAACCGCTTCCTTGAGGCGGTCTGGCGCGAGGCGCTGTGGATGCTGAAGGACGGCATCGCCACGACCGAGGAGATTGACGACGCGATCCGCATGGGGTTCGGCCTGCGCTGGGGGCAGATGGGTCTGTTCGAGACCTACCGGATTGCGGGCGGCGAGGCCGGGATGCGGCACTTCATGGCGCAGTTCGGCCCGGCACTGAAATGGCCCTGGACCAAGCTGATGGACGTGCCCGAGTTCAACGAGGAACTGGTGGACCTTGTGGCCAACCAGTCCGACGCGCAGTCCGGCATGTATACGATTCGCGAGCTTGAACGCATCCGGGACCAGAACCTTGTCGGCTTCCTGCGCGCGTTGAAAGAGCGGAACTGGGGCGCGGGGAAGGTGCTGCGGGAGCATGATGAGCGTCGCGCGGCGGCATTCCACGCGGGGCTCGACACCACCCCGAAGGCCGCGCCGCTGGTCATGGCGCAGATGCAGGTCCTGCCCGGTTGGATCGACTACAACGGCCACATGACGGAAAGCCGCTACTACTTTGCCAACTCGGAAACAGTGGATGCCTTCTTGCGGCTGATCGGCGCCGGGATGGATTATGTCGCCGCGGGGCACAGCTACTATTCGGCCGAAACGCATATCCGCCATCTGGGCGAGGCCAAGCTGGGCGACCGGCTGACTGGAACGGTGCAGATCATCAGCGCCGACGAAAAGCGGTTCCGCAGCTTTGTGCGGATCATGAAGGGCGAGGTTTGCGTGGCCACGGTGGAACAGCTGTGCCTGCATGTCGACATGCAGGCGGGCAAGACCGTGCCGGCCTCGGCAGAGGTCTGGGCAAAGCTGCGCGCGGTGGCGGAAGCCCACGCCACGCTGCCCATGCCGGACGGCGCGGGCCGGGCGGTCGGACAGGGGAGGGCGTGATGGATTTCGGGCTGACCGAAGAACAGGTGATGATCGTCGACACGACCCGGGCCTTTGTCGAGACCGAGCTGTACCCGCATGAGGCGATGGTCGAACGGACCGGCATCCTGCCGCTGGAACTGATCCGCGAGCTGCAGAAAAAGGCCATGGCAGCAGGGCTTTACGCGGCCAACATGCCGGTGGAGCTGGGGGGCGCGGGGCTCGATACCCTGTCCTGGCTTTTGTATGAAAAGGAACTGGGGCGGGCGAATTACGCGCTGCACTGGACCTGTGTGGCGCGGCCGTCGAACATCCTTCTGGCGGGGAATGCCGAACAGCGGGAGCGGTACCTGATGCCCTGCATCCGGGGCGAGACCTGGGATTGCCTGGCGATGACCGAACCCGGCGCGGGGTCGGACCTGCGGGGGATGAAGGCCTCCGCCCGGTTGGATGGCGGGGATTGGGTGCTGAACGGGACGAAGCATTTCATCAGCCACGCCGACCTTGCGGGCTTTGCCATCGTCTTCATGGCATCGGGCGAAGAACAGACCCCGCGCGGGCCGAAGAAGCTGATCACGGCCTTCTTCGTCGACAAGGGCACGCCGGGCTTTACCGTGCGGGACGGGTACCGGAACGTCAGCCACCGCGGCTATACCAACGCGGTGCTGGAGTTCGACGATTGCCGGGTGCCGGCGGCGAATGTGCTGGGCGAGGTGCACAAGGGCTTCGAGGTTGCAAACTCATGGCTTGGCGCGACGCGGCTGCAGGTGGCAAGCACCTGCCTTGGCCGGGCAGAACGGGCGCTGGGCCATGCGGTGTCCTATGCGGCGGAGCGCAAGCAGTTCGGCCAGGCGATTGGCAAGTTTCAGGGCGTTAGCTTCAAGCTGGCCGACATGGCGCTGGAACTGAAGGCGGCGGAACTCCTGACGCGCGAGGCGGCCTGGAAATACGACCAAGGCACAGTCACCGAAGCCGACATGGCGATGGCCAAGCTGAAGGCGACCGAAGTGCTGGCGATGGTGGCCGATGAGGCGATCCAGATCCACGGCGGGATGGGTTTGATGGACGAGCTTCCCTTGGAACGCATCTGGCGGGATTCGCGCGTGGAGCGGATCTGGGAGGGCACTTCGGAAATCCAGCGCCACATCATCAGCCGCGAATTGCTGCGGGCAGTGGGTGGGTGAGGCGTCGGAGCGAGGGGTTTCACACCCCTCGCGCTCCCCGTGGGATATTTGAGGACAGAAAATGTATGCTTTCCTTGTCGCTGGTAACCGCGCGTTAACGTTAATGCGCGACTCTCATGGAGCGGTACAGGCGGGGACGCCGATGACCGCGACGGGAAATGGCACCTCGCTTCGGTCTCCGGGGCGGGGTGTTCTCATTTTCTGTCCACAAATATCCTCGGGGGTCCGGGGGCAGACAGCCCCCGGCGGGTTCAGCCGGGCCGGAGGCCGGGAATGAGCCGCCTCGACCGCCTCCTCCGACCACGCCACATTGCCGTTCTGGGCGCAGGTTGGGCGCTGAACGTCATCGAGCAATGCCGGAAGATGGGGTTTCAGGGGCCGGTCTGGCCGGTGCATCCGACCAAGGATCAGATTGGCGGCCTCAAGGCCTATGCCAGCCTCGCCGATCTGCCTGAGCCTCCAGATGCGACGTTCATCGGGGTCAACCGCTTTGCCACGCTTGACGTGGTGGCGGAACTTGCCGCGATGGGGGCGGGTGGGGCGATCTCGTTCGCCTCGGGCTGGGAGGAGGCGGGGGAGGCGGGTTTGCAGGACCGGCTGGTAGAAGCGGCGGGGGATATGCCGATCCTGGGGCCGAACTGCTACGGCGTCATCAACTATCTGGATGGGGCGCTTCTCTGGCCGGATCAGCATGGCGGGGTGCGCGTCGAGCGTGGCGTGGCGCTGGTCAGCCAGTCGTCGAACATTGTCATCAACATGGGCATGCAGGCGCGTGGCTTGCCTTTGGCCTATGTCGCCTGTCTGGGCAATGCCGCCGTTGTCGGCCTTGCGGAACTGACCGGGGCGCTGCTGGACGATCCGCGTGTGACGGCGGTGGGGCTTTACATCGAAGGGATCGACGATGCCCCGGCCTTTGCCGCCCTGGCAGAGAAGGCGCGCGCCATGGGCAAGGGGGTGGCGGTCATCAAGTCCGGCAAGACCGAATCGTCGCGGGTTGCGGCTGCCAGCCACACCGCTTCGCTGGCGGGGGGTGGGGCGGCCTCCAGCGCGTTTCTGCGGCAGATCGGGGTGGCAGAGGTAAACACGCCGTCCGAACTGATCGAGACGCTGAAGATATTTCACGTTCACGGTCCGCAGATCGGGACGCGGATCTGTTCGCTGTCGTGTTCGGGGGGCGAGGCGGGGTTGGTCGCGGACCTTGCCGCGCCCTACGGGATCGACTTTCCACCGGTGCCGCAGGCAACGCATGACCGGCTGTTTGCGGTGCTGGGGGAGATCCCTACAATCTCCAACCCGCTGGACTACCATACCTTTATCTGGGGTGACGGGCCAAAGACGACCGAGGTTTTCAGCGCCATGCTGGAGGCCTATGACGCGGGGCTTTACATCATCGACACTCCGCGCGTGGACCGTTGCGACCCTTCCAGCTATCAGCCGGCGCTGGATGCCATCCTTGCCGCGCAACGGGCCACCGGGAAGATTGCCTTCCCCGTTGCCCTGATTTCCGAGAACTTTGGCGAGGCGCGGGTGCAGGGGATGATGGATCAGGGCATCTGCACGCTTCTTGGGCTGGAAACCGCCCTTGCCGCAATCAAGGCAGCGCAGACCTTGCCCGGTGTGGCAGGGTGGCGGCCTGCTGCGGCACTTCCCCAGCGCGAGACGCGGACGTTGTCCGAGGCCGAGGGGAAGGCGCTGCTGGCGGCAACCGGGGTGGTGGTGCCGAAGTCGGTGACAGGGGCGACGATTGCCGATGTTGCTGATGGCGCGGTGGGTTTGCACCCACCCTACGCTTTGAAGGGGCTTGGGTTTGCTCACAAGACAGAAGCCGGGGCCGTGCGGTTGGGCCTGACCTCGCTGGACGGGCAGGCTGCGATGCCGGGGGCCACGGGCTATCTGGTCGAGGAAATGGTGACAGGGGCGGTGGCTGAGGTGTTGCTGGGGTTGCGGCGCGATCCGGTTTATGGCGCGACGCTGACCCTCGGTATGGGCGGTGTGACGGCAGAGGTGCTGGCTGATACCGTGACGCTGGTGCTGCCGGTGACCGAGGCCGAGGTTCTGGCTGCTGCGCGGCGTCTGCGGCTTTGGCCGCTTCTGGATGGCTACCGGGGGCGGCCACGGGCGGATATGGCAGCGGTGGCTGACATTTCGGTGCGGCTTGGCGCGCTGATGCTGGCAGATGAAAGCCTTGAGGAAATCGAGATCAACCCGATCATGGTGCGCGAGACGGGCGCCGTGGCGGTGGATGCATTGGTCAGGAGGGTGTGATGCCAAACATGCAGATGCGGACTGAAGGCCCGATCAAGACCCGACGGGAAGGCGCGATCTTGGAAGTGACGCTGGATGCCCCCAAGGCCAACGCGATCAGCCTCAAAACCAGCCGGATCATGGGGCTGGCCTTCCGGGATTTTCGCGATGACGACTCTCTGCGGGTTTGCATCATTCGCGCGGCGGGGGAAAAGTTCTTTTGCCCCGGCTGGGACCTTAAGGCCGCCGCCGAAGGGGATGCGGTGGATGGCGACTATGGCGTGGGCGGGTTTGCAGGCTTGCAAGAGTTGCCGAACCTGAACAAGCCGGTGATCGCGGCCGTGCAGGGCATCTGCTGTGGTGGTGGGCTGGAATTCGCGCTGTCGGCGGACCTGATCCTGTGTTCGACGAACGCGACCTTTGCTCTGCCCGAGATCCGGTCGGGCACTGTGGCGGATGCAGCCAGCATCAAGCTGCCCAAGCGCATTCCCTACCATGTTGCGATGGACCTGTTGCTGACCGGCCGCTGGTTTGACGCCGAGGAGGCGCATCGCTGGGGGATCGTGAAAGAGGTTTGCGCCCCCGAGGAGTTGCTGCCCAAGGCCTGGGACCTTGCGCGCTTGCTGGAAAGCGGCCCGCCCCTTGTCTATGCCGCGATCAAGGAAGTGGTCCGCGAGGCCGAGAACATGCGGTTTCAGGATGCGCTCAACCGGGTCACTAAGCGGCAGATGCCAACGGTGGACCGGCTTTATTCCAGCGAGGATCAGCTGGAAGGCGCGTTGGCGTTTGCCGAAAAACGCGACCCTGTGTGGAAGGGGAAGTGAGGGACAGGAGCTTCATGGAGCCAAACGCTCAACTGCGGTCCAGGTCACACGGACCTGCCCGCCCTTGGTTCGGGGAAGGGCCTTTCGGTCCACCAGCCTGCCCGAGACGCAGAAGTTCTCATTGATCTTCACCAGGAGAAGCTTGTTGAAATTGCCGTCAAGTCTGACGGTCACCCGATCATGCTTGTTGAACGGTGTAATGGTTTTGATTTCGATGTGGTCGTTGCCGAGGCGCCCGTCCGCACCGGGTGCGTAGTTCCGGTTCAGCTTGATGCCGTAGGTAATTGCCCCAAAAAGCTCGCCGATGTCGCCGTAGACTTGCAAATGCCTGCCTGTATCGACGAAGAAGTTCTCGGCAAGTTTGAGAAGCGCTTCAAAGTAAGGGATCAGTGAAATGTCGGCCTTGGGGAACCTAAGCCGCAGATCGGCCTCGTACTCCAGACGAGACAAATGCGAATCTTCCTGCACCTCCTCTGAGGTCACGTCATCCCAGCTGATCCATTCACCGTCATCCCAAAACGCGTTGTCTGGACCCAGGATCACTTGCAAGCTCCACCCACTCTAGCAACGCCAGATTGCAACGCCTTTGCTTGCGCCGCAAGCTCGCCCTACTGTCAGGAGATGCCCCATGCCCACCCACGACTACACCACCCGCATCCTGTGGACCGGCAACCGCGGCGAGGGGACGGCGCATTACAAGGCCTATGACCGGACCTGGGACATCGCGGTGCCGGGGAAGGCCACTGTTCACTGCTCCAACGATCCGCTGCTCGGGGGCGATCCGGCGAAGATGAACCCGGAGGATCTGCTGCTCAGCGCCCTCTCGGCCTGCCATATGCTGTGGTATCTGCACTATGCCTCGGACGCGGGGATCGTTGTGACGTCGTATTCTGACAGCCCGATTGGCGTGGGCGAGGTCGGGCGCGGGGGGGCGGGGCGGTTCGTCAAGGTGACCTTGCGGCCCCATGTGGGGGTTGGGTCCGGCACCGACCTTGCCATGGCCGGGGCGATCCACCACCGGATTCACGAGGTCTGTTTCATCGCCCGGTCGGTTAACTTCCCGGTCGACTACGCGCCGACGTTTGAGGTGACCGGGTGATCTGCTGTCCGTTGGCCCGCGACCTTTACCCTGCGTAGCTCGGGCGGGTGGCGACGTGCTTGCGACATCCGGTGTCGTATTCCTTCGGGTTCCGTTCTGATCTGAAGGCTAGGGTGCTCCGACGTGCCGGGGGGCAACATGGACGAGACCGATTACATCATCGTCGGCGCGGGCAGTGCCGGCTCGGTGCTGGCCGAACGGCTTTCCGCCAATGGCCGCCACAAGGTGACGGTGCTGGAGGCTGGCGGGTCGGACCGGCGCTTTTACATCCATATGCCGCTTGGCTACGGCAAGCTGTTCTACGACCCTGCGGTGAACTGGCTTTACAAGACCGAACCCGATCCCGGGCTTGCCGGAAACCGCGACCACTGGCCAAGGGGGCGGGTGCTGGGCGGGTCATCCTCGATCAACGCGATGGTCTATATCCGCGGCCACAAGGCGGATTATGACGATTGGGGCCGCGACAATCCCGGCTGGGGCTGGGAGGACTGCCTGACCGCCTACAAGGCGATGGAGCATTGCGAGGCCGGGGCGGATGATTGGCGGGGCTGTGATGGGCCGCTGTTCGTGTCGGCCAACAAAAGCGGGCTGCATCCGCTGGTCGAACATTTCGTGGACGCCTGTGGCGAAGGGGGGCTGCCGGAAAACCCGGATTTCAACGGTGCCCAGCAGGAAGGCGCTGGCGTCTACCAGATGACGATCAGGAATGGTCGGCGCAATTCCGCCGCCCGGGCCTTTCTGCGCCCGGCGATGAAGCGGTCGAACGTGCGGGTGATCACCGGGGCCATGGTGACGCGGGTGCTGATCGAAGACGGCCGGGCTGTCGGCGTCGCCTATACACGGGGCGGTCAACCGCAGGTCCTGCGGGCGAAGGGCGAAGTGATCCTGGCGGGGGGTGCGATCAACTCACCCCAGCTGTTGCAACTGTCGGGGATCGGGCCGGGCGGTCTCTTGCAGTCGCTCGGCCTGCCCGTGCTGCGCGACAATCCGAACGTGGGCGACCATCTGAGCGACCATCAGGGGGTCAACTATACCTGGTCGATGAACGTGCCGACCTACAATGACGCGCTGCGCCCATGGTGGGGCAAGCTGCGGGCCGGGATGCAGTACCTCTTGTTCCGCGAGGGGCCTCTGGCGAAAAGCATCAACCACGCCGGCGGGTTCTTCCGCACAAGGGCGGACCTCGACCGGCCGAACATGCAGCTATACTTCCAGGCCTTCTCGACCCTCATCCCGCGGGACGGGGAGCGCCCGGTCCTGTCGCCAGACCCGTGGTCGGGGATGAGCATCGGGCTGTCGAATTGCCGCCCGACCAGTCGCGGGCATATCCGCCTGCGCTCGGCTGATTCGGGGGTGCATCCGGTGATCACGGCGAATGCGTTTTCGACCAACCACGATGTCGAGGAAATGCTGGCGGCCGTGAAGTACCTGCGCCACATCGCGTCGCAGCCAGCCTTGGCGCGGCTGATCCGCGAGGAATTGCGCCCGGGGCCGGAGGTGGTTTCGGACGAGGCGCTGATTGCCGATTTCCGCGCGCGGTCAGGGACGGTCTATCATCCAAGCTGTACCTGCCGGATGGGGCAGGATGCGGCGACGTCGGTCGTGGATGCCCGGCTGCGGGTGCATGGGGTGGCGGGGCTGCGGGTGATTGATGCAAGCGCCTTTCCAAACATCATCGCGGGCAACACCAACGCCCCGGCAATGCTGATGGGTTGGAAGGGTGCCGATCTGGTGCTGGCTGACGCCCGCTGAACCCTGAGCCAGCCGCCGCCGTCGGGGGCATCGAGCCCCCGCCAGCGGCCTTGCCAGCGCAAGCTGACACCGGTCGCGAATGTCAGGCGGCGCGCCAGCCACGGCGTTTTGTTTGAGTATTTGAAAAAGAGCAATTCTGCAGGTTTGCTCTTTTCGAAATACTCTCAGGGGGTGAATTGGCCGGAACGGCCAAGAGGGGGCGCGAGCGCCCCCTGAACGCGATGTATGGGCTTGCGGGCTTTGCCCGCTCCGCCGGATTACTCGCCGCCAGATCACTCTCCGCGGGGGAAGCGCTTGCTTTCTTCCAGCAGGTTCAGGTCCATATGGTTGCGCATGTAACGCTCGGACGCTGCGCGCAGCGGTTGGTGGTCCCACGGGTAATAGGCGCCGTTGCGCAGCGCCTCGTAGACCACCCAACGCCGGGCCTGGCTTTCGCGGACCGCAGCGTCATAGGCGGCGAGGTCCCATCGCCGGTCTGCCATAGCGCGGAAATGTGCCAGCACTTCGGCCGCGCGGGGATCGGCTGCAAGGTTCTGCCGTTCCGCCGGATCGTTCGCGAGGTCGTAAAGTTGCTCCGGGTCCGCCGGGCAGCGGATGTATTTCCATGCGCCTTCACGCAAGGCCACCATCGGGGTGATCGTGCCTTCGGCGGCATATTCCATCGCCACGGCGGGGCGCGGCGCGCCTTCGGTCACCGGCAGCAGGTTCACCCCTTCGGTCCAGGGTGCCACCTCGGCCATCGAGATGCCGGCAAGGGCGGCGATGGTCGGGGCAAGGTCGATCGAGGAGACCGGGGTTTCCACCTTCCCCGGGGCAACACCTTGCGCCGAGATCATCAGGGGCACGCGGGCCGAGCCTTCGAAAAAGCTCATCTTGAACCACAGGCCGCGGTCGCCCAGCATCTCGCCATGGTCCGACACGAACAGGATGGACGCGTCTTGCCGGGTTGCTTCCAGCACTGCGAGGATCTCGCCGATCTTGTCATCGACATAGCTGATGTTGGCGAAATAGCCCTGCCGGGCGCGGCGGATCTGGTCGGGCGAAATGTCGAAGGCGCGCCAGTCGCAGGCATCCATCAGGCGTTGGGAATGGGGGTCCTGGGCCGCGTAGGGGATGGGTTCGGGCGGCTCCAGTTCCGGGGCGCCTTCATAGAGGTCCCAATACTTGCGCCGGGCAACGAAGGGGTCATGCGGGTGGGTGAAGCTGACCGTCAGGCACCAGGGCCGGGCATCCTGACCGCGCGACAGGTCGTAGAGTTTCTGGATCGCCTGATGGGCGACGTCGTCGTCATATTCCAGCTGGTTGGTGATCTCGGCCACGCCCGCCCCGGTGACGGAGCCGAGGTTGTGATACCACCAGTCGATGCGTTCGCCGGGCTTGCGGTAATCCGGGGTCCAGCCGAAATCGGCGGGGTAGATGTCGGTGGTCAGCCGTTCCTCAAACCCGTGCATCTGGTCGGGGCCGACGAAATGCATCTTCCCGGACAGCACGGTCTGATAGCCCGCGCGGCGCAGGTGGTGGGCGTAGGTGGGGATGTCCGACGCAAACTCGGCCGCGTTGTCATAGACGCGGGTGCGGCTGGGAAGCTGGCCCGACATGAACGATGCGCGGGCCGGGGCGCAAAGCGGCGAGGCGGTGTAGCAATTGGCAAAGCGGGCCGATCGCGCGGCAAGCCGGCGCAGGTTCGGCGTGTGCAGGAACGCGGCAGGTCCATCGGGGAACAGCGTTCCGTTCAGCTGATCCACCATGATGACAAGGATATTGGGGCGGGTGGTCATCGACGGCCTTTCCGGCAAGAGTATGCGGTGCCAGACTGTCCGGGCCGGTCCAGCCGGTCTGGTTCCGAAACGACGCAGGACAATCATATCCGCCATCGAAAGGGAGCGCCATGCCAACGGTGATGGAAGTGCCGGACCAGCGGATTGCGATGCCGGATGGCGTGAAGCTTTCAGCCCGGCTTTGGCGGCAGGCGGGGGTCGGACCGGTGCCTGCCGTGATTGAGATGATCCCCTACCGCAAGCGCGACGGGACGGCGGCGCGGGATGAGGCGATTCACCCTTGGATCGCCGCGCAGGGCTATGCCTGTCTGCGGGTCGATCTGCGCGGGACGGGTGACAGCGAAGGTATCCTGACGGATGAGTACACCGCCGAGGAATTGGCCGATGCCTGCGCGGTGATCGCCTGGGCCGCAGCGCAACCCTGGTGCACGGGTGCTGTGGGGATGATGGGCAAAAGCTGGGGGGCTTTCAACGCGCTGCAGGTGGCGGCGTTGCAACCGCCCGCGCTGAAGGCGGTGATCGCAGTCTGCGGCACGGTGGACAGGTTCGGCGACGACATCCATTTCAAGGGCGGGTGCCTCTTGGCCGAGAATTTCGGCTGGGCGTCGGTCATGCTGTCCTATTCCTCGCGTCCGGCAGATCCGGCCTTGCGGGCGGATTGGCGGGAGGACTGGCTGCGACGGCTGGACGCAAACCCCTGGCTGGCCCCGCGCTGGGCCGAGCATCAGACGCGCGATGACTACTGGCGGCACGGGTCGGTGTGTGAGGATTGGTCGCGGCTGACAGTGCCGATTTTGGCGATTGGCGGCTGGGCAGATGGCTACATGAACATGGTTGGCGCGCTGGTTCGCAATGCCGCTGGCCCGGTCAAGGGGATCGTCGGCCCGTGGGTCCATCTTTACCCGCATATGGCTGTTCCCGGTCCCCGCATCGGGTTTCTGACCGAAGCGGTGCGCTGGTGGGACTGCTGGTTGAAGGACCTGCCGACCGGGGTCGAGGATGACCCCGCCTTGCGCCTTTACCTGCAAGACCATGCGCCGCCTGATCCATCGGTGCAAAACCGTGCGGGCCGGTGGATCGGCCTGCCCGTGCGCCCCGCGACGGCGACGCTGACCCTTCCGCTGGGCCCCGGAGGACTGGGTTTTGAGACGCGGTTTCCGGCGCGCGTCGCGTCGCCCCAGACGCTGGGGACGGCGGCGGGCGAGTATTTCCCGACAAGCGACCACGCCGAGATGGCGGGCGATCAGGCGGCAGATGATGCCCTGTCGTTGTGCTTTGACGGGCCGGCCTTGACCAAACCGATGACGCTGGTCGGGCGGGCAACCTTGCGGCTGGCACTGACCCTTGACCAGCCGGTTGGCATGGTTGTCGCGCGGCTCAGTGATGTGGCGCCGGATGGGACATCGGCCCGCATCGCGCATGGGATGCTGAACCTTTGCCACCGCGCAGGCAGCGCCGACCCGCAGGCTTTGGAGCCGGGCCAGCCGGTACAGGTTGCGCTGGTGCTGGATGCGATGGCGCATCGACTGCAGCCCGGCCACCGGCTACGGCTGGCGCTGTCGACCAGCTATTGGCCGTTCGTCTGGCCTTCGCCGCGGCCTGTGGTGCTGACGCTGACGGCAGGTTCCCTTGGCCTGCCGATCCTGCCCGAGGCGGCACCGGAGTGGCAGCCGCCCCGGCCGGAACGCCTGCCCCCACCGCGCCAGCGCACCCTGCGCCCCTCGGCGTGGTCACGTCAGACCGAGGTGGACCTTGCCACCGGCCACCAGACCCTTTCGATCCACGATGACTCCGGCGAGGTGGTGGAACCGCATGGCCTGATCCACGGCGCGACCATGGATGAGGTCTGGCAGATCACCCCGGACGATCCGCTCTCTGCCCGGGTGACGATCCGCTGGGAACAGCGCCTGTCGCGCGGCGACTGGCGGGTTCGGACAGTGGTTGAGACCGAGATGACCGGAACGGAAACCGATTTGCGGATGAAAGCCCGCCTGACGGCCTTCGAAGGCGAGGATCAGGTGTTTCAGCGCGACTGGGACGACTTGGTGCCCCGTCGGTTTGTCTAGCCAGCGTAGCCCGGTTCTGCCTCATCAAGGATGGCGCGCAGTTCGCGCAGATGCGCTTCGGCAAAGCCGGGGTAGGCCTCCCATTCCTGCGCGGTCTTTTCGGCGATCTCGTCAGGCAGGACACGCAGCGGGCGGCCGGTCTGCAGGGCACGAATATAGGTCTCGGCCGCGCGTTCGAAGTAGTAAAGGCGGTTGAAGGTTTCGGCCACGGTCGCGCCGATCACCAGCACACCATGGTTGCCCATCACCATCGTGGTGATCTTCGGATCGGCCAGAAGCGTGGCGCAACGCGCGCCCTCAGCCTCAAACGCCATGCCGCCATAGTGGTCGTCAACCACTACGCGGTTGTGGAACATGGCGGTGTTCTGGTCGATCGCGGGCAGGCGGCTGTCCGCCAGACTTGCCAGTACCGTGGCATGGATCGAATGGACGTGCATGACGCAGGCCGCATGCGGGCAGGCGCGGTGGATCGCCCCGTGCAGACCCCATGCCGTAGGGTCAGGCGCATCGGGCCGGGCCATGGTGGCGGGGTCGTTCGCGTCAATCTCGACCAGAGACGAGGCGGTGATCCGCGAAAAGTGCCGCCCGTTCGGGTTGATCAGGAACCGCGTGCCCTCGGGGTTCACGGCAAGCGAAAAATGGTTCGCCACCGCTTCGTGCAAGTTCAGGCGCGCGGTCCAGCGGAAGGCGGCGGCAAGGTCCTGCCGCAGGCCCCAATGTGTCAGATTGGCGTGCTGGTTCATCTGTCCCTCACCGATTCGGTTGTCTTGCAGGAAAATCAGCGGCTGCAATTTCCTTCAGATTAGGGTAGCACGGTCTTCGTGGCCATGCGCAATGCAATGGCGCTGTAGCTGTGCAACTCTGACGCGGGGCAGGCTGGTCCCGTTAGCAACCATTGCTTGAATGTGGCGAACGCTCTGAAAATTACCTGTAAGTTTCCTTTATTCCGGCGGATGCTCACCGCATTGCCGGTACATAGTGGTTCAAGGGTGTAGGAGGTATTCCGTGCAGATTTCAGTCAGACTTGACCGCCAACCTCTGTCGCGCCAGTCCATGGGTGCCAGAGTCATGCTGTTGACCGACCGGCCCGAAGGCCAGACAGCGTGCCGTCTGGCAAGCTATGACTGCCTTGTCGAGGTTGAGGAAGAATTTTACGCAGCCCTGTCCAGCCTTCTGGACGATCCGATGGGCTATGACCTTTTCGTCATGGATTGTGACGCTTTTGGCGGCGTTCTTGCCGCCGAACGCGCGATTGCCACGCTGATTGCCGCCGATGCGCGGATGCGGGTGATGTTGCTGAGCAGCGAGTTCGACATTCCCGCCTATCCCCTCGGTCGCCGTTCAGCGGTCTGTCTGCCAGATGCGGTGTCCGAAGCAGGGTTTCGCAAGGGCTTTGAGCATGTCCTGCGCGACCGTAGCGCCATCAGCATGATGTAGCGCACGCGTGGTCTGCTGGGGGTCTGGGGGGCGGCACACCGCCCACCCAGTCAGACGCCCTAGTCGAGCGCGAGGTTTGTGGCAGATTCGCGGCCATCCCGACCGGCTTCGATGTCAAAAGTGACCGGCTGGCCATCCTTCAAGCTGCGAAGCCCGGCGCGTTCCAGCGCGGTGATGTGAACAAACACGTCCTTCTTGCCGCCTTCCGGGGCGATGAAGCCGTAACCTTTCGTCTCATTGAACCATTTCACGGTGCCCTTGGCCATCGTGACGTCTCCTGTGTCGTGATCCGCCCGCGAGATTGCGGCGGCTTGGCCCCGTCAGCTTAGTGTCGATTGCTGTGGCCGATGGTCGGAGACAGTGGTCGAAAAGATAACGTCGCGGCGAAACAATCGCATATTCTGGGGTTGATTCCAAGGGTTTCCGGCACTTCTGGCATGGTCCCGCTTTCGGGCTGTGCCGCGAAGGCGATTGGGCTTATGCTGCGCTGCAGCAAGGAAAGGGAATCGCGATGGGCAAGGTTGTGACGGTCGCACAGCAAAAGGGCGGGTCCGGCAAAACCACGCTGGCTGTCAATCTTTGCGTAGAGTTTCACCGTCGAGGACTGAAGGTCGCACTCTTGGACACCGACCCTCAGGGCAGTCTGGGCCGCTGGTTCATGGCCCGGCGCGACGCCACCGGGGTTGAGGGGATGGAGTTCTCCACCGCCTCGGCTTGGGGTGTCAGTTATGAATGTGAGAAGCTGAAGAAGCTGGCTGACATCGTGATCATCGACACGCCGCCGAAAGTGGATGCCGACCTGCGCCCCGCCCTGCGTGAGGCGGATCTGGTGCTTATTCCGGTGGCGGCGTCGATGATGGATCTTTGGGCGACGGACGGGGTCATTGACCTGATCGGCCGCGAAGGCAGACGCGCGGTCATCGTGCTGAACCGGGTCAAGGCGGGCACGCGGCTTGGCGTGCAGGTGGCCGATGCCGCGGCGGCGGTGGGCGGCGTGGCGACGTCTACCCTGGGGCAACGGGTGGTCTATGCCGAAAGCCTTGGCGAAGGGCGGGCTGCGTCCGAAACCCGGGGACCCGCGGCCGCAGAGGTGCGACAGCTTGCGGATGAGGTTCTGGCGCTGCTGGACGAATGACGCTCTTGCTTTCCGGCCCGGCAATCCTGCTTTAGGGTGGCTGCGACACGGAAAGGGACGCGATGGCCTGGGAATTCTGGATCGACCGGGGCGGCACCTTCACCGATGTGGTGGGCCGCGCACCGGATGGCCAGTTGGTGACGGCCAAACTTCTGTCAGAAAACCCCGAACGCTATGCCGACGCAGCCGTTCAGGGCATCCGCGATTGTCTGGGGCTTGGCGCTGATGACCCGATCCCCGATCACTCCATTTCGGCAGTGAAGATGGGCACCACGGTGGCGACAAACGCCCTGCTGGAGCGGAAGGGCGAGCGTGTCCTGCTGCTGATCACCAAGGGCTTTGCCGATCTGTTGCGGATCGGCACCCAAGCGCGGCCGGCGCTGTTTGACCTCAACATCCGCCGCCCCGATCTGCTGCATGACCGCGTGGCCGAGGTTCCGGGCCGGCTGGACGCCGACGGGAACGAGGTTCTGCCCTTGGACGAAGACGCCGTGCGCGTAGCTCTGGCGGCAGCGCGGGCTGACGGGATTGCTGCGGTCGCGGTCGTGTTGATGCACGGCCATGTGAACCCCACGCACGAAGCGCGGGTTGGAGCGCTGGCCGTGGAGGCGGGGTTCAGCCAGATCTCGCTGTCGCATCAGGTGTCCCGTCTGGCCAAGATCGTGCCGCGCGGGGATACGACCGTGGTGGACGCCTACCTGTCGCCGATCCTGCGGCGCTATGTGGCGCAGGTCGAAGGTGCCTTGGATATGGGGCGGGCAACCGGGCGGCTGTTGTTCATGCAGTCGAACGGCGGCTTGACCGAGGCTGGGCGCTTTCAGGGCAAGGATGCCATCCTGTCCGGCCCGGCGGGGGGTATTGTCGGGATGGTAAAGACGGCCCACGCTGCGGGATTTGACCGGCTGATCGGGTTTGACATGGGGGGGACGTCAACCGATGTCAGCCACTATGCCGGGGTTTATGAACGATCATTCGAAACTGAAGTGGCCGGCGTGCGGATGCGCGCGCCGATGATGGACATTCACACCGTTGCCGCGGGGGGCGGGTCGATCTGCAGCTTCCGTGACGGTCGGTTTCAGGTTGGGCCCGAAAGTGCCGGCGCAAACCCGGGGCCGGCCAGCTATCGGCGCGGCGGGCCGCTGACGATCACCGATTGCAACGTGATGCTGGGGCGGCTGTCGGCAGACCATTTCCCCGCCGTCTTTGGCCCCGGGGGCGATCAACCGCTGGACGCGGATGTGGTCCGCGCGAAGTTCGAGGCTTTGGCCGCCGACATTGCCGCCGAAACCGGCAAGCTGGACCCGCCCGAGGTGGTTGCCGAGGGTTTCCTGCGCATCGCCATCGACAACATGGCAAATGCAATCAAGAAGATAAGTGTCCAACGCGGGCATGATGTGACCGGCTATACCCTGCAATGCTTTGGTGGGGCGGGCGGGCAACATGCCTGTGGCGTGGCTGACGCGCTGGGGATGCGGACGGTCTTCCTGCATCCGCAGGCAGGGGTGCTGTCGGCCTTCGGCATGGGGCTTGCCCACCTTCGTGCCCTGCGTGAAGTGCAGTTTGATGCCCCGGTGTCGGACCCCTCCGCTGCCAGCCGGATTGCGGACCTTGCCGCCGAAGCGGTGGCCGAGTTGACCGAACAGGGCATCGCCCAACCCCGGACAATCCTGACCGCGCATCTGCGCTATGAGGGGTCGCACCAGTCGTTGCCGGTGCCATTCGGAACCGAGGCCGAATTGCGTGCCGCCTTCGCGGCCGCGCACCACGCCCGGTTCGGTTTTTCCTCACCCGAACGTGCGATTCTGTTCGAGATGCTGGCGGCAGAGGCAGAAGGCGGCGGCGCAGACCTGCCGTTGGTGAATGCGGGTTCACAAACTGGCCGCTCCTCCGCTACGCTTAGGCTGTGGGCCACTGGCTGGCAGGATGTTCCCCTGTGTCGGCGCGAGGATTGTGGCACGGGTACCCGTATCACCGGCCCCGCAGTTATCACCGAAGCCACCGGGACCATCATCATCGAGCCGGGGTGGCAGGCGCGGGTGGACGGCCAAGCGAACCTGATCCTGACCCGGACCGAGGCCATCGCCCGCCCCCCCGCCGCAGGCACCAAGGCCGACCCGGTCCTGCTGGAGGTTTTCAACAACCTGTTCATGTCGGTCGCCGACCAGATGGGCGCGACGCTTGCCAACACCGCCTGGTCCGTCAACATCAAGGAGCGTTACGACTTTTCCTGCGCCATCTTCGATGCCAATGGGGACTTGGTGGCCAACGCCCCGCATGTGCCGGTGCATCTTGGGTCGATGTCCCATGCGGTCAAGACCGTCATCGCGGCGGTGGGCGCGACAGCGCGGGAAGGTGACGCGTGGATGCTCAACTCACCGTGGAACGGTGGCACGCATTTGCCGGATGTGACGGTGATCACGCCGGTTTTCGTAGGCTCCCAGCCCGCCTTCTGGCTGGGGTCGCGCGGGCACCACGCCGATATTGGCGGACGGACGCCGGGGTCCGGGCCGCCTGACAGCACGACGATCGAGGAAGAGGGTGTGGTGATCGACCTCTTCCCGCTGGTCGCCCAAGGGCACCTGCGCGAGGGTGAGACGCGGCAACTTCTGGCTTCTAAGCGCTGGCCGTGCCGGTCACCGGATCAGAACATGGCCGACTTGAAAGCCCAGATCGCCGCGAATGAGACGGGACGCCGGGAACTGCTTCGCGTCGTCGAAACCCACAGTGCCAAGACGGTTGCCGCCTATATGCAGCACGTCCAGAACAACGCCGAGGAATGCGTTCGCGCCGTGATTGACCGGCTGGCCGATGGGAAATTTTCCTATCCGATGGACATCGGCACTACGATCCGGGTGCGCGTCGCCGTTGACCATGCAAATCGCGCCGCGACGATAGATTTCACCGGGACCAGCCCGCAGCATTCCGGCAACTACAACGCCCCTCAGGCGGTGACGCGCGCGGTGGTGCTTTATGTCTTCCGCACGCTGGTCGGCAAGCCGATCCCCCTGAACGAAGGCTGCCTTGCGCCGCTGACGATCATCGTGCCCGAAGGCTCGCTTCTCAACCCGCGCGCGCCTGCTGCTGTGATCGCCGGGAATACCGAAGTCAGCCAAAGTGCGTGCAACGCGCTTTATGGTGCGCTTGGGGTGGTGGCGGCGGCGCAGGGGACGATGAACAACTTCATCTGGGGCAATGACACGTTCCAGAACTATGAAACCATCGCCGGTGGAACCGGCGCAGGGCTGGGGTTCAATGGCTGCGATGCGGTGCAAAGCCATATGACCAACACGCGGATGACGGACCCGGAAGTGCTGGAGAAACGCTTTCCCGTTCGGTTGGAGGAGCTTTCGATCCGCCATGGCTCGGGCGGGGGCGGGCGGTGGCACGGTGGCAGTGGCGCGGTGCGGCGGCTGCGGTTTCTGGCGCCGGTCACTGTCACCACGCTCTGTGGCAGCCGCAAGGTAGCACCATTTGGCCGGGCGGGTGGGGGCGCGGGGGCGGTGGGCGAAAACCGTGTGCTTTGGCCTGATGGGCGGGTTGAGGTCCTTCAGGGCAATGACGAGCGCGACCTGCCCGCAGGGGCCGTGTTCGAGATGCGCACCCCAGGTGGCGGCGGCTGGGGGTGACCCCGGCCCCGGGCCTTAGGGCCGCGTTCCGCCCGTCGCTTCGGTCACCCGGTCGGCAGCCGCCCTGACCAGCGCACCGATGCGGGTGGCATCCGACAGCCCCACCCGGAACGCGGGGCCTGAGACGGACAGACCTGCAACCGGCTCGCCATAGGCGTTGAAGATCGGGGCGGCGATGCAGCGCATTCCCTCGGCGCGCTCCTGATCGTCGATGGCAAAGCCGCGCTCTCGGGTGCGGGCAAGGTCGCGCAGCAAGGCACTGTCCGAGGTCAGCGTCAGCGTGGTGAACTTCTGCAGGCCCTGCCGGGCGATGATGTCGCGTGCGCGTTCTTCGGGATACCAGGCCAGAAGCGCCTTGCCGATGCCGCTGGAATGCATCGGGCCCTTGGTGCCCGGCGGAAAGAAGGCGCGGATCGCCTCGTTCGTCTCGACCTGAGCGAGGAACAGCACCTCACCCCGCACTTCGACGCCAAGGTTCGCAGTCTCGCCCGTTTCGCGCATCAGGGCGTCCATCGGCTGGCGGGCGCGTTCCACCACCTTCGTCCGGCGCAAGAAGGCAGTGCCGATCCGGAACGCCCCCGCGCCGATGTGCCAAAGCTGGCCGGGTTCCTCAACCTCGACCATCCCGTGGCCTTGCAGCGTCTGCAGCGCGCGGAACGTGGTGGCGACGGCCTGTCCCGTTTCCTCGGCCAGATCGGAAAGCGTGCGGCCCGGGCTTTGGGCAAGGTGTTCCAGTAGGAACAGGGCCCGGTCCAAAGCCTGCACGGTGTTCTGATCGGTCTTGTCGTTGAAGGCCTTTGGCCGACCGCGCGGTTTTTGTGCCATTTCCACCCCATCCAGTCTGCTGAAAAAGTGCAAGCCTATGTTAAGATGCAAGAATGACATGTGCTGGTGCAAATGAAAAATCTTTTCGAAAAAATTGTGCCGCATCGTCCCAGCGGATAGGTTGCAGGCATCCTCAAGGGAGAGAATCCAATGTCCTTCCAGAATCCCGTCTTCATCCCGGGCCCGACGAACATCCCCGAAAGCGTCCGCAAGGCCTGCGACATGCCGACCATCGACCACCGGTCGCCCGCCTTTGCGCGCATGTTCAAGCCCGCCGTCGAAGGTGTGCGCCGGGTGCTGAAGATGGATGCGGGTGAGGTGATCCTGCTGCCATCCACTGGCACCGGCGGGTGGGAAGCAGCTGTCTCCAACACCCTTTCGCCCGGCGATACGGTGCTGGCCGCGCGCTTTGGCATGTTCAGCCACCGCTGGATCGACCTTTGCCAGCGCCACGGCCTGAACGTCCGCATCATCGAAACGCCCTGGGGCCAAGGTGCCCCCTTGGCCGCGATTGAGGCTGCGTTGAAGGCGGACAAGACGATCAAGGCCGTCCTCGCCACCCATAATGAGACGGCAACCGGGGTGAAGTCCGACATCGCCGGGATCCGCAAGGCAATGGACGCGGCGGGACATGGGGCAATGCTGTTTGTCGACGGCGTGTCCTCCATCGGGTCGATGCCGTTCGAGTTCACCGCTTGGGGCGTGGATATCGCCGTGGCGGGCAGTCAGAAGGGCTTCATGCTGCCTGCCGGGCTGGCGATCCTTGGGGTTTCCCCCAAAGCCATTGCAGCGATGGACATGGCAACCTTGCCGCGTACCTTCTTTGATTTCAAGGACATGCTGACCAGCTACGCCCGCGGCGGCTTTCCCTACACCCCACCCGTCGGCCTGATCGCGGGTCTGGCCCATGCCATTGACCTGCTGGAATCTGAAGGGCTGGAGAACGTCTACGGCCGCCACCACCGCCTGGCCGAAGGTGTGCGCCGCGCGATCACCGCCTGGGGGATGACACCCTATGCCGCTACGCCGGACCTCTATTCTGACACCGTCACGGCGGTGAAGGTGCCCGATGGCTGCGACGGCACGGCCTTGGTGCAGCTTGCCGCCAGCAAATACGGCGTCGCCTTTGGTGTCGGTTTGGGCGAGGTTGCGGGCAAAGTCTTCCGCATTGGCCACCTTGGCATGCTGACCGACGTCATGGTCCTGTCGGGCCTTGCGACGGCTGAGATGTGCATGGCCGATCTTGGCTGGCCTATCAAGCTCGGCTCAGGCGTGGCGGCGGCGCAGGACTACTACCGTGGCACTGTGCCCGCCATGGCCATGGCCGCAGAATGAAGGATTTTCCCATGCTGATCCCGACCTATGATGACGTGCTGGCCGCCCATTCCCGCATTGAACCCTACATTCACCGCACGCCCGTCCTGACCTCCAGCTACCTGAACGACCTGACCGGGGCCGAGTTGTTCTTCAAGTGTGAGAACTTCCAGAAGGCCGGCGCGTTCAAGGTGCGCGGCGCGTGCAACGCGGTCTTCGGCCTGTCCGACGAAATGGCCGCCAAGGGCGTCTGCACCCACTCCTCCGGCAACCACGCGCTCAGCCTCAGCTATGCCGCCGGTCGCCGGGGCATCCCCTGCAACGTCGTCATGCCGCGCACAGCACCGCAGGCGAAGAAGGACGCCGTCCGGGGCTACGGCGGGGTCATCACCGAGTGCGAACCCTCCACCTCCAGCCGTGAGGCGGTGTTTGCCGAAGTGCAGGACCGCACCGGCGGTGAATTCGTCCATCCCTACAACGACCCCCGCGTAATCGCCGGGCAAGCCACCTGCTCCCGCGAACTCCTCGATCAGGTTGAGGGGCTGGAGGCCATCATCGCCCCCATCGGCGGCGGTGGCATGATCAGTGGCACCTGCCTGACGGTGTCAACCATCGCCCCCGACGTTTCCATCTACGCCGCCGAGCCAAAGAACGCCGACGACGCCTTCCGCAGCTTCAAGGCCGGCCACATCATCGCTGACGACGCGCCCGAAACCATTGCCGATGGTCTGAAGGTCCCGCTCAAGGACCTGACCTGGCACTTCGTGCACAACCACGTCACGGACATCTTCACCGCCACCGAGGACGAAATCATCGACGCGATGAAACTGACCTGGAAGCGCATGAAGATCGTGATGGAACCCAGCTGCGCCGTGCCGCTGGCAACGATCCTTGCAAACCCCGAAACTTTCCGCGGCCGCCGCGTTGGCGTCATCATCACCGGCGGCAACGTCGATCTGGACAACCTGCCTTGGATGAAAGGATAATCCATGAACACGCATCCGAAATTCGAAGGTCTCGAAGTCGGCTACGACATTCCCGCCCTGCCCGGCATGGCCGAGGCGGATATCCAGACCCCCTGCCTGGTGCTGGACCTTGATGCGCTGGAGCGGAACATCAAGAAGATGGGCGACTATGCCAAGGCCCATGGCATGCGCCACCGGGTGCATGGCAAGATGCACAAGTCGGTCGATGTGGCCCTTTTGCAGGAACGGCTTGGCGGGTCGGTCGGCGTCTGCTGTCAGAAAGTGTCCGAGGCCGAGGTTTTTGCGCGCGGCGGGATCAAGGATGTCCTCGTCAGCAATCAGGTCCGCGACTCTGCCAAGATCGACCGTCTGGCGCGTATCCCCAAGCTGGGCGCGCGGACGATCTGCTGCGTGGACATGCTTGACAACGTGGCCGACCTTTCTGCCGCGGCCGTAAAACACGGAACGACCATCGAATGTCTGGTTGAAATCGACTGCGGCGCCGGGCGCTGCGGGGTCAAGACCACCCCCGAGGTTGTGGCCTTGGCCAAGGCGATTGACGCGGCCCCAGGCCTGAAGTTCGCCGGCATCCAAGCTTATCAGGGCGCGATGCAGCACATGGACAGCTATGACGACCGCAAGGCGAAGATCGACCTCGCCGTGGCGCAAGTGAAGGACGCGGTGGATGCGCTGAAGGCCGAAGGCATTGCCTGCGACATCGTCGGCGGCGGCGGCACGGGTAGCTATTACTTTGAATCCACCTCGGGCGTTTACAACGAACTGCAATGCGGCTCTTACGCCTTCATGGACGCCGACTATGGCCGCATCCTCGACAAGGACGGCAAGCGGATCGACCAGGGCGAATGGGAAAACGCGCTGTTCATCCTGACCAGCGTAATGAGCCACGCCAAGGCCGACAAGGCCATTGTCGACGCGGGCCTGAAAGCCCAGTCGGTCGATTCCGGCCTGCCGGTGATCTACGGCCGCACCGATGTGAAATACGTCAAATGCAGCGACGAACATGGCGTGGTCGAAGACCCGCAGGGCGTGCTCAAGGTCAACGACAAGCTGAAACTCGTCCCCGGCCACTGCGACCCGACCTGCAACGTACATGACTGGTATGTCGGCGTCCGGGGTGGCGTGGTCGAAGTGGTCTGGCCCGTGTCGGCCCGGGGCAAGGCCTACTAAGCCTTTCATTCTGGCCCAAATATCCCACGGGGGGCGCGGGGGGTGTGAAACCCCCCGCTCCAACGCCTGCACAAAGGACCGCGCAATGCTCATCATCCCCGAATCCCTCATCGCCGACCTCGTCTCGCCCGAAGATGCCTTCGCGGCGGTCGAGGCGACCTTCGCCGCCATGGCACGGGGCGAGGCCTACAATTTCCCCGTGGTGCGTGAGGCTTTGGGCGAGGGGCGGCAGTATGGCTTCAAGTCGGGTTTGGACCGGTCGGGCGGGCAGTTGGGCGTCAAGGCCGGGGGCTACTTTCCCGGCAATGCGGCCAAAGGGATCATCAACCACCAGTCGACGGTCTTCCTGTTCGACCCCGAAACCGGCCGACCCACGGCCATGGTCGGCGGGGGCCTTTTGACCGCGCTCCGCACGGCTGCCGCCTCGGCCATTTCCATCGACCGGCTGGCGCGGGCGGATACAAAGGTGCTGGGGATGGTCGGGGCCGGGCATCAGGCGGGGTTCCAGCTCCGCGCGGCGGCTCGGGTGCGGGAATTCCAGAAGGTCATCGCCTGGAACCTCCATCCCGACATGTTGCCAAAGCTGGCGGCAATCGCGACCGAGCTTGGCCTGCCATTCGAGGCGGTTCCGCTTGACCGGATGGTCGAGGCGGATGTGATCATCACCATCACCTCCAGCCCCGCGGCAAGCCTGATGTCCGCGCATGTTGCGGACGGCACGCATCTGGCCTGCATGGGCACCGATACGGTCGGCAAGCAAGAGGTGGAGCCCGCCCTCCTTGGCCGCGCCTCGGTCTTTGCCGACGAGGTGGCGCAGTCGGTAAGCCTTGGCGAAGCGCAGCATGCCGTGGCCGCGGGGCTGCTGGATGCAACCGCGATCACCCCGCTGGGCGATGTACTGGTGGGCCGTCATCCGGGGCGGCGGACGGCGGCCGAGATCACGCTTTTTGACGGCACCGGGGTCGGGCTGCAGGACCTTGCGGTCGCCGCGATGGCCGTCCGCCGCGCAGAGGAGCGCGAGCTGGGGTCAAGGGTTGCTGTCTGACCGATTGTGACGGGCACAAAACTTAATCAAACGCAGGTTGAAGCGGCAGCGCGCCCGTGATGAGACTGCGCCGGGCGAATGTCTGGAAGGGCAGGTCATGCGGGTCTTCGTGAACGGGTTCGGGCGGATCGGGCGGTCGGTGGTGCGGGCCTGGGCCGAGCGACCCGAGGCTTGGCCGGGGCTGGAGATCGTCGGGATCAACGACATCGCAGCACCCGAGATGTGTGCCTATCTCTTTACCTATGACAGCACCTTCGGGCCGTGGCGGGGGACGGTGGACCTGACGGGCGGGGCGCTTGTGGTCAACGGCCGCGCGCTGCCTTTGTACCGGGTGGCCGATATCTCGACGCTGGATCTTGCGGGGGTGGACGTGGTGCTGGAATGCACCGGCCGGGCTGAAACGCGCGAGGTTGCGGCGCGGGGGCTGGCGGCAGGGGCGCGGCGGGTGCTGGTGTCGGGGCCATCGGCTGCTGCCGAGGTGACGGTGGTGCTTGGCGCGAACGAGGCGGCGCTGGGGGACCACCGGATCGTGTCGAACGCCAGTTGCACGACGAACGCGCTGGCCCCCCTTGTGCGGCTTCTGGACCGCGAGTGGGGCGTGGTGACGGGGTCGATGACGACGATCCATTGCTACACCGGCAGCCAGCCCACCGTGGATGCCCCGGCGGCGGACTTTGCCCGAAGCCGGGCGGCGGCGCTGTCGATGGTGCCGACGACGACATCGGCCCAGCGGTTGCTGGACGTCGTCCTGCCCGAGATCGCGGGGCGCATTCAGGGGTCGGCGGTGCGGGTGCCGGTAGCCAGCGTGTCTTGCGTTGACCTGACGGTCGTCACGGAAAGGCGGGCGACGGTCGAGGCGGTCAACGCGGCGTTTCGGGCGGCTGGTGGGGTGATCGGGGCGACGGATCTGCCCTTGGTCTCATCCGACCTGCGGGCCCGGGCAGAGAGCATCGTGATGGCCTGTCCCGAGACAAGAGTGACGCCACAGGGGTTGCTGCGGGTCTTTGGCTGGTACGACAATGAATGGGGCTTTTCCAACCGGATGCTGGATGTGGCGCGGTTGATGGAGTGACTGTCCCGGGCAGGGACAGGGGTTCAGTCTGTGCAAGATCAAGGGCTTGCAGGCAGGCATTCAGGAATTCTTAGCATTTCGGGGCGCTGCGCGGGGGGCTGGCGTGGGACTGGAGGGTTTCACACCCTCCAGACCTCCCGTGGGATATTTGGAGAAGAGAAAGTTTGGGGAAGGGCACAGGTGCTGCGCTTGTGCCAAGTTTTTTGCGTGCCAGTTGCGAAAAAATCAGCGTCTCTGTCGAAATGTGCGGGGGCCCGGGTGTCATGGGGGCAGATGATGTCATGACGGCATCGTCGTGAGCCTGTGGGGACCCATGATGTCTGTATCTTCTTCGCACGAGAAACCGGCCCGCGCGCCGGTCTGGCTGTTGGCAACCGCGTTGGGCGGAATCGCCTGGAATGTCTTTGGTGCCGTCCAGTTTGCAGGGTCCGTCAGCGCCATACCGGAAAGTCTGATCGCGCAAGGCCTGACGGCGGAGCAGGCAGCGGTGATGACTGGGTATCCGGTCTGGATGACGCTGGCTTTCGCCATTGGTGTGGCGGGGGGGCTGGCGGGCAGCGTCCTTCTCTTGCTGCGCAACGCGCGGGCGCGGCCCGTGCTGCTGGCATCGGTTCTGGCCTATGTGGCCTTGTGGATCGGGGATGCTATCCATGGCGTCTTTGCCGTGATGGGTTTGCCGCAGATCATCATCCTGACCGTGGTCGTGGCGATTGCGGCGGCCCTTTACGCAGCAAGCCGACACCCTGCCGCCAAAGCCTGAGATCTTGCAGCGCAGCCCATGCTACCTTTCATGAAACGGAGAGACCCGATGCAATTCATGCTGATTCTGAACGAGACACCGGAAGAATTTGCCCGCCGCGCCGACCCGGTCGAGGCGGGGGCCTATTGGGGCGGCTGGAACGCCTTTATCGGGGCGATGGCACAGGCTGGTGTCATCGTGAAGGGCGATGGGCTGCAAGGCCCGCACACCGCGACGACGCTGCGCATCCGCGATGGCAAACGGATGGTGGAGGATGGCCCCTATGCCGACACCAAGGAACAGTTGGGCGGCTACTTCGTGATCGACGTGCCGGACCTTGACGCGGCGCTGGAATGGGCGGCACAGGCGCCATCCGCCTTGACCGCATCGGTCGAAGTGCGACCGGTGCTGGCGATGCCTGCGCCCCCGGCGTGAGCGGCAGCGACGATGCAGCCCGGACTGCCGAAGCGGCGGCCCGGGCCAGCTATGGCAAGCTGGTGGCGATCCTTGCCATGCAGGGCCGCGATATTGCGGCGGCGGAAGACGCGCTGTCGGAGGCGCTGATTTCCGCCCTGACGGTCTGGCCGGAGCGGGGGGTGCCGCAGAACCCGGAAGGCTGGCTGGTGACGGCGGCGCGTAACCGGCTGAAGAACGCTGACCGGGCGGGACGGGTGCGCCAGCTGGCTGTGCCCGAGGTGGAGCGGCGGTTGGGCCTGCCCGAGGCCGAGGCTGCGGTGCCCGATCATCGGCTGCGGCTGATGTTTGCCTGCGCCCATCCGGCCATCGACCCCGGCGTGCGGACCCCCTTGATGCTGCAGACGGTGCTGGGCATTGACGCGGCGCGCATGGCGCCGGTGTTCCTGACCCAACCGGCGACCCTGTCCCAGCGCCTTGTGCGCGCCAAGCTGCGCATCCGCGATGCTGGCCTGCGCCTGACGCTGCCCGAGCCCGAGGCGATGGCCGAACGGCTGGGCGCGGTCCTTGACGCGATCTACGCTGCCTTCGGGCAGGGCTGGGACGGGATGGAGCATCCCGACGCGCAGGAGTCGTTGACGGGTGAGGCGATCTGGCTGGCGCGGTTGGTTGTGCATCTCTTGCCAGAGGAACCCGAACCTGCTGGACTGCTGGCGCTGATGCTGTATTGCACGGCGCGGCGGGGGGCGCGGCGCGATGCGTCAGGGGCCTTCGTGCCGCTGGACCGGCAGGATGCGCGGCTGTGGGATCGGACGATGATCATCGAGGCCGAGGGGCTGCTGACCCGGGCGGCGCAGGCCGGGCGGTTCGGCCGATTCCAGTGCGAAGCGGCGATCCAGTCGGTGCATGTGCAGCGTCCGATCACCGGGCAAGTGAACCTGAAGGCGCTGCGGCTGCTGTATGACCTGCTGGTGCAGCAGACCGACAGCATCGGCGCGCGGATCGGGCAGGCGGTGGTGATCGCCGAGGCGGGTGACCCTTTGGCCGCGCTGGAGGCGCTTGACGCCCTGCCCGCACAGGTTGCGCGACACCAGCCATGGTGGGTGGCGCGGGCGCATGTCGCACAGCTTGCCGGGCAGCGGGATCGGGCGCTGGCCGATCTGGCGCAAGCGATCGCGCTGACCGAGGACGCGGCCGTGCGCGCCCATCTGGTGGACGTCCGATTTGCGCTGGATGCAGGGCCGTAAGTGGCGGGTTTTCGGCAAGGGACTGGCCCAGGCTGCGAAAAGGCTGGCTATTTCCCTTAAAAAGGCGCATACGAACGGGGCGAAAACACCTGCTGTCGACTTCTCTGTTTCCTTTTCGGCTTCAGACACTCGATCTAACGGATGAAAGCCAGGCCATCGCGTGTTGCGGATGGCACTATGAGAAGGAAAATCACGATGGCCAAGGGCACCGTGAAATGGTTCAACGCAACCAAGGGTTTCGGCTTCATTGCTCCGGAATCCGGTGGCAAGGACGTGTTCGTCCACGTGACCGCGCTGGAACGCGCTGGCATCCGTGGGCTGGACGACGGCCAGGCTGTGACGTTTGACGTGGAATCCGGCCGTGACGGCCGCGAATCGGCGATCAACCTCGCGCTGGCATAAGCCTTACGCTTTGAAAGACTTGGACGGGGGTGGCGGAAGCCATCCCCGTTTTGCTTTGTGGCTGACGGGATCAGTCGCCCAGATCATCGGGCAGAAGCAGGTTCAGCACGATCGAGATTGCTGCGGCGGGCAGAAGCCCTGATGTCAGCAGGATCTGTGCGGTGCGGCCCATGTGCTGCAGCGCCTCGGGCGCTAGTTGCAGGCCAAGGCTGATCGACAGGGCGGTGGCGAAGATCACCATGTTGCGGCGGTTCCAGCGCACTTCGGACAGCATGTTGACGCCAGCGGCGCAGACCATGCCGAACATCACCACGACCCCGCCCCCCAGCACGTTGATCGGCACGGTGTTGATGGCAGCACCCACCTTGGGGATCAGGCCGCACAGGATCAGGAACACCGCGCCGATGGTCACGACATGGCGGCTCATCACCCCGGTCATGGCGATCAGGCCGACGTTCTGGCTGAACGAGGTGTTGGGCAAGCCGCCAAAGATCCCCGCAACGGCTGTTCCGGCCCCGTCGGCAAAGGTGGCACCTTCGATCTCCTTGTCGGTCGCCTCCCGCCCGGCACCGCCTTTGGTGATGCCCGATACATCGCCCACGGTTTCGATGGCCGATACCACGGCCATGAAGCACATGCCGATGATGATGGCCGCATTGATTTCGAACCCCCATTTGAACGGGTTCGGCAATGAAAAGTAGCCCGCCCGTTCCACAGCCGTAAAGCTGACCTGCCCCATGGCAAGAGCCACCGCATAACCGGCAAGGATGCCGATCAACACGGCGGCGACGGCCATGAAGCCCCGGGTAAAGAACTTGATCGCCAGCGTGACAAGGATCACGACCAGCGCCGGAAGCCACTGGTTGAAGCTGCCGAAGGTGATGGTCGACCAGTCGACGGGCGTGCCCGCGGCCTTGGCATCGGCGATGGCGCGCATGCCGGCCTCCATCGCCGGAACACCGCCAGCCGCGTATTGGATGCCGACCTTGACCAGCGCAAGGCCGATCATCAGGACAATCAGGCCGGTGACGAGCGGCGGCAGGGCATAGCGGATGCGGCCGACGATGAAGCCAAGGCAGAAGTGGAAGATGCCGCCAAGGAAAACCCCGGTCATCAGGCCCGCAAGGCCGGCCGAGCCAAGGCCCGCGACCGCCGGAATCATGATCGGGACGAAGGCGAAGGAGGTGCCCTGCACGATGGGAAGTCGCGCGCCGACCGGGCCCATGCCGATGGTCTGGAACAGAGTGGCGATCCCGGCAAACAACATCGACATCTGGATCATGTAGGTCATGTCCGGAAAGCCAAGCGCGCCCTGGTCGGACCCGAAGCCGATCCCCGCCGCGCCGCAGACGATGATGGCGGGGGTGACGTTCGAGACGAACATCGCGAGTACATGCTGGATGCCCAAGGGCACGGCCTGGCCAAGCGGCGGCAGATAGTTCGGGTCGCGAAGTTGCTCTGGTGATCCCAGAGATGCGCTGGTCATTGCGGTTACCTTTCCCTCGGGGCGTTTATGGTCACTCCGTCGTCGCACCGCCCCTCGGGTGCGCTTCGGTTGGTGGCCCCTCAGGGGGCAAGGACCGTCCACGGTTGGGTGTAACGGTGTTCTTCCAGGTTCGGCGTGGGGCCGATCCGGTCAATCACGGCAAAGATCCCGGGAGAGTGCAACGGTGTCAGCACGCCATGCCAGGTTCCGCGGTGCAGGTTTATGCCTTGCGCACCGTTTGTCAGAAAGGCGCGGGGGGATGCCTGAAGATCAAGCGCCACGATGACAAGAAAGGGGTGCTGGGTCATGGGGATGAAGGCTTGCGAGCCATCGGGGTGACGCTCGATCAGGTCAAGGCGATAGGGGAGCGCGCGGGCTTCGGCATGGAAGATCGAGATGCCCGCCCGGGCGTCTGGGCCAAAGTCCAGCCGGGCGCGGTCATGGTGGCGGTGACAGAGGCCGTCGTTGATCAGGCGGAAATCGCCGGTGGCGTCGAGGACATCGCCGAAGGGGGCGAAGGCGGCAGCGGTCAGGGGTTCGGGTTTCAGCGTCTGCATCGGTCGGCGCCTTTCGCGGGCGGCGGAAGCGAGGGGTTTCACACCCCTCGCGCTCCCCGTGGGATATTTGTGGACAGAAAATGGGTCAGCGGTTGAAAGGGCCGCGTAGGGCCGCGTGGCGGTTGACGTCCTTGTAGAGGAGGTAACGGAACGGGCCGGGACCGGCGGCGATGCAGGCCTGCGGGCAGAAGGCGCGGAGCCACATGAAATCACCCGCCTCAACCTCTACCCAGTCCTGGTTGAGCTTGTAGGCGGCGCGGCCTTCAAGGACGTAGAGGCCGTGCTCCATGACATGGGTTTCTTCAAACGGAATCCGGCCGCCGGGCTGGAAAGTGACGATGTTGACATGCGCGTCATGGGCGACGTCGTCAGGGTCGACGAAGCGGGTTGTGCCCCAGGTCTGGTTGGTGTCGGGCATCCAGCGCACGGGCACATCGCGTTCATTGATGACAAGGGGGGCGGGCGGGCGCAGGCCGCTGGCGGGTTCGTAAAGTTTGCGCAGCCAGTGGAAGCGCGCCGGGGTGCCGCCTTCGGCATGCAGGGCCCAGGGGGTGGCGGGGGGGATATAGGCGTAGGAGCCTGCCTCCATCTCATACCCCGTGCCTGCGATGGTGACGGTGGCAAGGCCGTCGGTGAAGAACAGCCAGTGTTCGGCGCCGGGGTCGGGATCGGGCGTGTCGGAGCCACCGGTGGGGGCGACCTCCATCACATATTGGCTGAAGGTTTCGGCAAAGCCGGACATTGGCCGGGCGATCAGCCAGAGGCGGGTCTTGGTCCAGCCGGGCAGGTTGCTGGTGACGATGTCGGAAAAACATCCGCGCGGGATGAAGCAATAGGCCGGGGTAAAGACGGCGCGGGCGGTCATCAGGGTGGTTTGTGACGGCAGGCCGCCGGTGGGGAAGTGGTAGCCAGAGGGGGTGTCGGTCATGGAAGCTGGTCCTTCAGGCGCAGTTCGGCGATGCGTTCAACCTGAGCGCAGGCGATTGTGAACTCTTGTTCGGTATCGTTGGCAAGGCGGGTCTGGAAGGCCTGCAGGATGCTTGCCTTGGTATTGTCGCGGACGGCGACGATGAAGGGGAAGCCGTGCTTTGCGACATACTCCTGGTTCAGCCGCTGGAAGCGGCTTCGCTCCTCGTCGGTCAGGGCGTCGAGGGAGGCGCTGGCCTGTTCGGCGGTGCTTTCGGGCGTAAGGCGTTTGGCGGCGGCGAGTTTGCCGGCAAGGTCAGGGTGGGCGCGCAGGACGATGAGGCGCTGATCGCGGCTGGCGCTGCGGAAGACGCGGGCCAGCGCGTTGTGCAGGCCGGTGGCACTGTCATGGACGGGGCCAAGCTCAAGGTCGAAGGCGTGGTCGGCGATCCAGGGCGAGTGTTCGAAGATCGACCCGAACCGTTCGATGAAGCGTTCCCGCGACATCCGGCTGGGGCGTTCGATGCGGCTGTGTGGGTGGGTGGCGGCCCAGTGGTCGGCGATCTGGGTGCGGGTGGCGAACCAGACACCATCATGGCGCTGGGCATGGTCAAGAAAGCGGATCAGCCCGGCGATCTTGCCCGGGCGGCCAATCAGGCGGCAGTGCAGACCGATGGAGAACATCTTTGGCGCGCCTTCGCCGCCTTCGGCGTAGAGGGTGTCAAACGTGTCGCGCAGGTATGTGAAGAACTGTTCACCTTCGATGTAGCCAGGTGCTGTCGCAAAGCGCATGTCGTTGGCTTCCAGCGTGTAGGGAATGACCAGCTGGTCACGATCCCCCACCTCCAGCCAGTAGGGCAGGTCGTCGTCATAGGTGTCCGAGATCCAGTCGAAAGCCCCGGTTTCGGCGGTCAGGCGGACGGTGTTCAGCGAACAGCGCCCGGTGTACCAGCCGCGCGGGGGCGCGCCTGTGACTTCGGTGTGGAGGCGAATGGCTTCATGAATCTGGGCGCGTTCTTCCTCTTCCGGCATGTCGCGGTGGTCGACCCATTTGAGGCCGTGGCTGGCGATGTCCCAGCCTGCCGATTTCATGGCGGCGACCTGTTCGGGGTTGCGGGCCAGCGCGGTGGCGACGCCGTAGATGGTGACGGGCAACCCGCGCCCGATGAACAGGCGGTGCAACCGCCAGAACCCCGCCCGCGCGCCGTAATCGTAAAGCGATTCCATGTTCCAGTGCCGCATGCCCGGCCAGGGTTGGGCACCGGCAATGTCGGACAGGAACGCCTCGGACTGGGCATCGCCGTGGAGGAGGCAGTTTTCGCCCCCCTCCTCATAGTTCAGGACCAGCGAGATGGCGACCTTCGCCCCGCCCGGCCAGCGGGCATCGGGGGCGTTCGGGCCATGGCCACGGAAATCTCGGGGGTAGCGGTTCACATGTCTCTCCTGCATGAGGGCAGATTAGGGGGGAATGGCAGCAGATATTTTCAGGATTTTCCGGAAAGTCATATGCGTGCAATGCGGGGTCGCGGGGGGCGGGGTTTCGTGGTCTGATGCGGCAAAACGGAGGGTTCGGATGGGACGGTTGTCAACGCATGTGCTGGATACCGCGACAGGCAAGCCTGCGGCGGGCGTGAAGATCATGCTGTACCGCATTTCAGGGCAGAGCCACCGGAAGATCAAGGACGTGGTGACAAACGTCGACGGACGGACGGACGGGCCACTGCTGGAAGGCGCGGACCTGACCGCAGGCAGCTATGAGCTGGTGTTCTGCGCTGGGGACTATCTGCGGGCCAGTGGTCAGGCGGGCGACGGGATGTTGTTTCTGGACGAAATCCCGATCCGCTTTGGCGTGCCGGACGCAGGCCAGCACTACCATGTGCCGCTGCTGCTTTCTCCTTTCGGGTACTCGACTTATCGCGGATCATGACGGGCGGGTCGTGAAACGGTTACTTGCGGTTGTCTGCAAGACAGGGTTTGCTGTCGCGGTCAAATTTCCGGTTGGGAGAATCGCATGTTTCGGATGACGTCTTGCTTCGTTGCACCCGCTTTTGTTGTCTTGATGGGGGGCACCGCCCATGCAGCGCTGACGGCAGATCAGGTCTGGCAATCCTGGAAGGATGCTGCGGCCACTGTCGGGCTGCAGGTGACGGCCGCCACCGAAAACAGTGACGGCGGCGTGCTGACGCTGAATGGCGTTTCGATCGCGCCAGCCGGGATCCCCGGGATCACGATTTCCGACATGGTGCTGACCGAGGCATCGGATGGGTCCGTGCTGATCGAACCCGGCGCGGATATCGGGCTTGACCTTGCGGGCGAGACCAAGGGTTTTTCCAAGGTCGTCCATGAAGGCCTGACCCTTACCGCGCGTGAGGCAGATGGCGGCGTGGCCTATGACTTTGCCGCCGACAAGCTGGATGTCGTTTATGACACCACCTATCCGGGGATGACGTTTGACGGTTCGGCGGCGCCGGATGTTGCGTCGAAAGGCACTGTCACCTTGGCCGATGTTTCGGGCACCTATTCCGACACGCCCGGCGCCAACCGCACCTTCGGCCTGGATATCACGGCGGGGATGATGGCCTATGATACCAGCCTTGACGACCCATCCCTGTCGTTGAAGCAGCAGACCAAGAGCGAGACCGCGGATATTGCCGTGTCGTTCGATCTGGCGCTGCCGTCGTCGATGCAGTTGGGGTCCATGGAGTCCGCCACCGATTTCGGGACCGCGCTGCAAGAAGGGCTGAGCGTCAGCTTTGCGTCCACCCAAGGGGCGACCAGCGGGTCGATGAACCAGGAAAGCGACGTGATGCCGATGAGCTTCACCATCGCGGCAGGCGGCGGGGAATCGTCGGGGGTGTTCAACAAGGACGCCTTCAGCATCAAGTCGACCGGCACCGGAATGGAGATTCAAACCTCCTCCGCGATGATGCCGGCGCCGATCAATGTGACCTCGGGCCCAATTGAGTTTGCCATGACCTCGCCGGTCATCGCGACGGACGTTGCCGGCGATTTCGGGCTGGTGATGAAGCTGAGCCAGTTCAGCGTGAACGAGGAAGCCTGGGCGATGTTTGACCCGACAGGCGCGCTGCCGCGGGATGCGGCGGATCTGGCGATTGATATCTCGGGCAAGACCAAGATGGACATCCCGGCGATGATCGAGGCGAACGAGACGGGTGGGATGCCGCCGACGCCTGCGCCGGAATCGCTGAACATCACCGAGATGACGTTGAAGGTCGCTGGGGCGGCGCTGGCCGGGACCGGGGCGTTCACCTTCGACAACTCGATGGGCGTGCCAATGCCGATTGGTGAGGCGAATGTATCGGTGACCGGTGCGAATGCGCTGATCGACGGGCTGATCGCCACGGGCCTTGTCACGCAGGAAGATGCGATGGGCGCGCGGATGATGATGGGGGCCTTCATGTCGCCGGGCGCGGGCCCGGACGAGCTGACCTCGAAGATCGAAGCCAAGCCGGGCTTTGAAATCTATGTGAACGGTCAGCGCATCCAGTAAAGAGCGCCTTTCGGGCACGGCAGGGGCGGGGCTTCGGTCCCGCCTTTTGCATGAGCAGGGTGCTGCGGCCTAAAGCACAGCCATCGCGTGCCGCAGGTCTTCGCGGATTTGCTGGGTCATCCATTCGGTGAACAGCTGCACCTTGGGGTCCTTGAGCCGCCGATGCTGGCTGAGGGTGGACAGTTGAACCGGCAAGGGCGGTGTAGCCGTGGCCACCGGCACCAGCGCGCCCGAGCGCAGGTGATCTGCCACCTCGAACAAAGGTTTCAGCACAATTCCGCGGCCATCCAGCGCCCAGCCGGTCAGCACATCACCGTCATCGGATTCGAACGGGCCGGAAATTTCAAACCGGCGCGGGCCTTCGGGGGTCAGTAGGGTCCACTGGAATTCCTTGGCCCCCGGATAGCGCAGGTTCAGGCAGTCATGGCGGTCCTGCACCAAAGCCGCACCATCGGCGGGCATGCCGCGCCGGGCGATGTAGGCAGGTGCGGCGCACAGGAGGCGCGGGCAATCGGCGATGGTGCGGACCTTGAGGGTGCTGTCTTCCAAAAGGCCAAGGTGGAAGGCCACGTCGATGCCTTCGGTCACCACGTCGATGCCCCTGTCTGACAGGCGCAGGCGCACGTCGATCTGGGGGTACAGATCCTTGAAGGCTGGAACGCGGGGCGCGATCAGGCGGCGACCGATGCCCAGCGGGGCGGCGATGAAGATTGTCCCGCGCGGGTTTTGGGTCACGTCCATCACGGCGGCTTCGGCCTCATCAATCGCTTCCAGCACGCGGCGGGCACCGTCATAGAAGATGCGGCCATTCTCGGTCGGTTGCAGGCTGCGGGTGGTGCGGCTGAACAGCCGTACGCCAAGGTGTTTCTCAAGGTCCGAAATCCGGGCCGAGGCGACGGCAGGCGACGTGCGCTGATCCCGGGCAGCGGCGGACATGCTGCCCAATTCATAGACGCGAACGAACATGCGGATGGTGTTGACGTAAGACATCTGGCGGCCATTCTTCGGCACGGGTTGAAAGTGATGCGGGGTTTCTATGGATTATCAGAAAGGTCATCGGCAGGATAGCATTTTGACAAAGTGCAGGGAGACGCGCGCATGTTTGACGTCGCAGTGATGTGGGAATGGATCGAGATCGCGGTGCGCTGGCTGCATGTGATCACGGCGATTGCCTGGATCGGGTCCAGCTTCTATTTCATCGCGCTGGACCTTGGTCTGCACCGCGACCGCAACCTTGCCTCGGGTGCCGATGGCGAGGAATGGCAGGTCCATGGCGGGGGGTTCTACCACATTCAGAAGTATCTGGTGGCTCCGGCGTCGATGCCGGACCATCTGGTGTGGTTCAAATGGGAAAGCTACGCGACCTGGCTGTCCGGGGCGGCGCTGCTGGCGCTGGTCTACTACATGGGGGCGGAGCTTTACCTGATCGACCCCACGGTGCTGGAGCTGACGACATGGCAGGCGGTGGGCATATCGGTGGCGTCGCTGGCCTTTGGCTGGGTGGTCTACAACACGCTGTGCAAGGTCTTTGTGAACGCCAACCAGACGCTGCTGATGTTGGCCCTGTTTGCCGTGTTGGTCGGGATGAGCCTGTTTTACACGCATGTCTTCAGCGGTCGGGCGGCGCTGCTGCACCTGGGGGCCTTCACCGCGACGATCATGAGCGCGAATGTGTTCTTCATCATCATGCCGAACCAGCGGATCGTGGTGGCTGATCTGAAGGCGGGGCGGAAGCCTGACCCGAAGTATGGCAAGATCGCCAAGCAGCGCAGCACGCATAACAACTATCTGACCTTGCCGGTCGTGTTCCTGATGCTGTCGAACCATTACCCGTTGGTTTTTGCGACGCCATGGAACTGGCTGATCGCCAGCCTTGTCTTCCTGATGGGGGTGACGATCCGGCACTGGTTCAACACCCACCACGCCCGCAAGGGCAACCCGCACTGGACATGGGCGCTGACGGCGTTGCTGTTCATCCTGATTGCATGGCTGTCCGCCGCGACGATCAAGACCGTGGAGGGCGAAGCCGCGCTACGGGGCGAGGCCCTGCGTCTGGCCAGCGCCGAGGGATTCGAGGATGTGGTGGGCATCGTGCAGGGCCGCTGTTCGATGTGCCATGCGGCAGAGCCGGGCTGGGATGGCGTGCCTTGGGCCCCAAAGGGCGTGGTGCTGGAAACCGAAGCGCAGATCGCGCATGAGGCGCGGCGGATCTACCTGCAATCGGGCGTCAGCCATGCGATGCCGCCCGGCAACTTGAGCTATATGGAACCGGAAGAGCGTGCGGCCATCGTGCGCTGGTTCCGGGGGGAAGGGGCGGACGATCCGGTTTAGGGCGCAAAAATTTTCGAAAAGTTTTGCAAATTCCTTCGAAGGAATTTGGCTCAGCCCTCGGTCCGGCCGTCGCTCTCGCGGTTCTGCGGGTAGTGCCGCATCCCCTGAAACTCGGGCAGCCAGCTTTCGCGGCGGGTGGTCCAAAGCTCATAAGTCGGGCGGAACTGGTCGGAGGCGTTCAGCGCGCCAAGGTTCACCTCGACCTCATCCCCGCTGCGGCCAAAGACCGGTGAGCCGCAGGCGGGGCAGAAGTGGCGGCAACGAAAGCTGTGCGTGTCGCCGGTGACGGTGACGGCATCGGCAGGGAAGATGGCCGAGGCATGAAACAGCGCGCCGTGATGCTTGCGGCAGTCAAGGCAGTGGCACATCCCGACGCGGTAGGGCTGGCCGGTTGCTACAATCCGCACTGCGCCACACAGACAGCCACCCGTGACCTGATCCACCCTTAATCCCCCAGCTTGGCGTGAACCTCATCCAGATCAACTGGGCCTTTCGGCAGCTTCCGTCCCGGGTTGTCGAAATCGTAGCGGAACAGCTGGAAGTCGCGTTTGTAGATTTCCCACATCAGATGCATCGACAGATCGTCGAAATAGGCCTCGACCGGGTGGGCACGTTTCGGGCCGTGGCCTTCGCTTTCGTTGAAGCGGGGGATGGTCTTCAGGTCGACGGTGTGCCTGACCTCGATCTTGTCAAGCACGGTCTGCATGCCGGCATTGAAATCCTCGGTGAAGAGGATGTGGTTGTAGCGCCCGCCGTTGACGATGAAGGTCGAGACATGCCCCGACATCGCGGACCAGTGGATGTCCGGCTCCATCGGTTTTTTCCAGCGGATCGTGTCGCGCGCGAACAGGAGGAAGCGGCGGAAGCTGGCGATCTGGTCGAACTCTTGCTTGCCGTCGTCGCCGCCGACCTCGACCCCGTACTTCTGCACCAGAAGCGGCACAAGGTTGCCCCGGTAGCGTTTGCCGTTGCGCTGGATGCCGCAGATCTTGTCAAAGAAGGACGAAAGGATCCGGGTATAGGGGTTGCGGACGCAGGTGAAGGCAAAGGTCTGGCGCGCGCGCACGACGCGTTCGATCTTTGGCTGGCTGTCTTCAAGCGCCCATTTGTGCAGGCCCGTCGTGGCGTCGTGAATATCGCCGTCGAAAAAGCGCCCGTGGTCAGAGTAGAACATGATCTGTCCGATGGTCGAGCAGGCACATTTCGGCACGACCCGGTAGACGACGCTTTCGCTTTCCGTCATCCAAGTACCGGGAAATCCCATGCAACAACTCCTCTCGCGTTCAGCATAAAAGCGACACAATGCCAAGATTGAGGCAATCAAGCAGACAAGTTCGGCCTTTTCAAGGAACGTTGGCGCAGTTTACGGAGACCGGCATGAACCACACACCAACAGCACGGGCCCGATGACCACCGTTGCCTTCATTCTTCTGTGCCACAAGGACCCTGAGGGGATCATCGCGCAGGCGCTGCGGTTGACGGCGGCGGGGGACTGCATCGCCATCCATTTCGATGCCCGGGCCAAGCCGGCGGATTACGATCGTATCCGCAGCGCGCTGGCAGGCAACCCGCAAGTGACCTTCACCAAGCGCCGGGTGAAATGCGGCTGGGGCGAATGGAGCCTGGTCGCCGCCACGCTTGAGGCGCTGCGCGCCGCCGTGGATGCATTTCCGGGAGCCACGCATTTCTACATGCTGTCGGGCGACTGCATGCCGATCAAGACAGCCGAGCACGTGCATCAAAGGCTGGAGACCGAAGACGCCGATTTCATCGAAAGCTTCGATTTCTTCGCCTCGGACTGGATCAAGACCGGGATCAAGGAAGAGCGGCTGATCTACCGCCACTGGTTCAACGAACGGCGGCAGAAGGCGTGGTTCTACCGGTCGATGAACCTGCAGAGGCAGTTTGGCTTGGCGCGCAAGGTGCCTGCCGATCTGCGCATCCGCATTGGCAGCCAGTGGTGGTGCCTGCGGCGGCGCACGGCCGAGGCGGTGCTGGCCTTCATCGACAAGCGCCCGGACGTGACGCGCTTTTTCCGCACGACATGGATTCCGGACGAGACGTTCTTTCAAACCATCGTGGCGCATCTGGTGCCGGAGCGCGACATCCGGTCGCGGACGCTAACCTTCCTGATGTTCACCGATTACGGGATGCCGGTGACATTCCATGACGACCATCACGATCTGCTGCTGGCGCAGGAATATCTGTTCGCCCGGAAGATCAGCCCGGATGCCCTGACGCTGAAGGAACGGCTGGGCACGCTTTATGTGGAAACCGGGCGCAGTTTTCCGACGACAGCCGACGGGCGGCGGCAGTTCGAATTCCTGACGGGGCGTGGCAGGGCAGGCCGCCGCTTTGCCCCCCGCTTCTGGGAGACGGAGACCAGCGTTGGCCGGGGCCGCACGCTGATGCTGGTGACCTGCAAGAAGTGGCATGTGGCCAAACGGCTGGTGGACCGGGTGCGCGCGGCCACGAACCTGCCTGCGGTGGATTATCTGTTCAACGAAGAGGCGACGGCGCTGCCGGACCTTGGCGGTATCGAGACCACGCTGGAAAAGCGGATGCGCCACCGCCGCGCGCTGGTGCGGATGTTGTTCGATTACTGGGATACGGACCGGCTGATCCTGTGCGTTGATCCGGCCAGCACGGAACTTATTCAGGATTTCTACAAGGATCGTGCCAAAGTGCGGCTTCTGGAAATCGACTGTGCCTTTACCGACGACTACCTTGTCGGCCATGCCCGGCGCGTGGGTCTGGCGAGCGCGAACACCCCCCCGGCGGCGCTGGCGCAGCTTTTGCCGACGATCCGCTATGACGTGCGCTTTGAAAGCGACCGCTTGCGCGACATGGACCTCGCAGGTCACCATCGGATGCGCGAGGGTGCAAGCGTCGAGGAGAACGCACAGGCTTTGGCCGAGTTTCTGGGCATCCCGCCTGAAACGGCGCGACAGATTGCGGCAACCGATTATCTATTCGTGGATTGACGAGCATGAGCTGGACATACGACCCCACCAACATCTTCGCCCGCATCCTGCGTGGTGAAATCCCCAACCGCACGGTGATGGAAACCCCGCATACGCTGGTGTTTCATGACATCCGGCCGCTGGCGCCGGTGCATGTGCTGGCGATCCCCAAGGGTGCCTATGTGACGCTGGACCATTTCGCAGCCGAGGCGGCCGACGTCGAGATCATGGACTTCCACCGTACGGTGGCCAAGACCTGCGCGATCCTGGGGCTGACCGGGCCGGACGGGTTTCGCGCGATCACCAATGCTGGCGCGCATGGCTTGCAGGAGGTGCCGCATTACCACCTGCACATCCTCGGTGGCCGGGTGCTGGGGCGTCTGGTCGAGCCGGAGTGATTGCGCAAACTTCGGGTCGCTTCGTCGGACCGGACTGGGGCATCCTTCCGGAAACTGGAGGATACGATGCGATTTGTGGCGATACCAACAGACGTGGCCCGGCATTATCAGGCAGGCGGGGCCGATGCCAACGGGCAGGTGCCGGAACATCAGGTTTCAGATGGCGGCGGCAACCCGTGCCGGCATTGCCTGAAGATGATCCCGGCGGGAGAGGCGATGCTGGTTCTGGCGCACCGCCCCTTCCCCAAGCCGCAGCCCTATGCCGAGGTGGGGCCGATCTTCTTGTGCGCCAAGGCCTGCGACCGGGGTGGCGGAGAGGTCCTGCCAGAGATCCTCGGCTCGACCGATTACATCGTCCGGGGCTATGGGGATGATGACCGGATCGTCTATGGCACGGGTGGGGTGGTCGAGACGGGCGCCCTGATGGCGCGGGCCGAAACATTGTTTCAGGACGCCCGTGTGGCCTATGTGCATGTCCGGTCAGCCCGCAACAATTGCTATCAGTGCCGGATCGACCGCCAGGTTCGGGCGGTTTTCTGACGGAGCGGCGTACCGCCGCAAGTCTGTTCTCTTGGGTCTGCGCCAAGGCGCAGACCCAAGGGCGTGGGGGGCGCTGCCCCCATGAGGGGCCATGGGCCCCTCATCCCCCCGGGATATTTTTGCAGAAAGAAAGACTTGGGCGCTGGATTGGTTGGGGTCAGCCCGATGCGCCAGTCAGCGCAGGGGTGCTTGGTCGCCGGGGTGGGTTTCGTCCCAGGTCTTAAGCCAGCGCTTTGGGGCTGCATCGCGCCATTGGCGGATCAGTCGGGCACGGGCCCAGCCTTCGTCGATCCGCCCTGCGCGGACCAGCACCAGATTGTGCGGCGCGTAGTGCGGATGCAGGAAGAAGGTGTCGGGGTCGGCTGCCATCAGCATGTCGCGTTCATCGCGGTTGGCCTTGAAGACGGCGGCATCGACGTAAGGGCTCCACCAGCACCACATCTTGCCATGGGCCTTGAGGCATTCGTTGCCCCAAGGGTGGTCGATCGTGACCATGGGCAGGTCCAATGCCAGGGCGAAGGCCTTGAGGGCGGGCCAGTCGGGGATCAATGCGCTTCGGCCCAGTTCCTGCCTTGGCCTGCTTCCACCGCGAGGTGGACTTGCAGGCTGACGGCGGGGGCGGAGGCTTGCTCCATCACGTCCTTGGCGATGGGGATCAGTGTCGCGGCCTGATCCTCGGCGACTTCGAACAGGAGTTCGTCATGGACTTGCAAAAGCATCCTTGCGTCAAGGTGGGCGATGGCCCTTGGCATGCGGATCATCGCGCGGCGGATGACGTCGGCTGCAGTCCCCTGAATGGGCGCGTTGATCGCGGCGCGTTTGGCAAAGCCTGCTCCGGGGCCCTTGGCGTTGATTTCGGGGGTGTTGATTTTCCGACCGAAAAGCGTCTGCACATAGCCGTTTGATTGCGCGAATTTCACGGTATCGGACATGTAGGTCTTGATGCCGGGGAACCGTTCGAAATAGCGGTCGATGAAGCCCTGGGCTTCCGCGCGGGGAATCCGCAAGTTGCGGGCAAGGCCGAAGCCGGAAATGCCGTAGATCACGCCGAAGTTGATCGCCTTGGCCTTGCGGCGGATGTCGGAGGTCATCTGGTCGAGGGGGACGTTGAACATCTCGGACGCGGTGAGGGCGTGGATGTCGATGCCGTCCTCAAACGCGCGGCGGAGTTCGGGGATGTCGGCGATATGGGCAAGGATGCGCAGTTCGATCTGGGAGTAGTCGAGGGATACCAGCACCCGGCCCTGCGGCGCGACAAAGGCCTCACGGATGCGGCGGCCTTCTTCGGTGCGGACGGGGATGTTCTGCAGGTTGGGGTCGGTGGAGGCGAGACGCCCGGTGTTGGCGCCCGCGATGGAATAGCTGGTGTGGACGCGGCCGGTATCGGGGTTGATCGCCAGTTGCAGCGCGTCGGTATAGGTGGACTTCAACTTGGCGATCTGGCGCCAGTCGAGGATGCGCGCCGCCAGTTGCGCCCCGGTGGGATGGTCGTCCAGCGTGGTGATGTCTTCTAGGATGTCCGCGCCAGTGCCATAGGCGCCGGTCTTGCCCTTTTCGCCGCCGGGGATCTGGAGCCGGTCAAACAGGATTTCGCCCAGTTGCTTGGGCGAGCCGACGTTGAACTTTTCGCCCGCGATGTCGTGGATTTCCTCCTCAAGCTGGACAAGCTTTTGCGCGAAGGCGTTGGACATGCGGTTAAGCGTGTCGCGGTCAACCTGGATGCCCGCCATCTCCATATCCGCAAGGACCGGGACGAGGGGGCGTTCGAGGGTTTCGTAAACGGTGGTGACGCGGGCGCGGTGCAGTTGGGGTTTCAGGTGCTGCCAGAGGCGCAAGGTGACATCGGCATCTTCGGCGGCGTATTTCACCGCGTCGTCGATGGCGACCTTGTCAAAGGTGATCTGCGATTTGCCTGACCCGAGCAGAGTCTTGATCGGGATCGGCTGGTGCCCAAGGTAGCGGTCGGACAGTTCGTCCATGCCGTGATTGTGGGTTCCGGCGTGCATCGCATAGGACATGAGCATGGTGTCGTCGAAGGGTGTGATCCGTACCCCGTGGCGGGCGAAAATCTTCCAGTCGTATTTCATGTTCTGGCCGATTTTCAGGATGGCCGGGTCTTCAAGGACGGGTTTCAGCGCGGCGATCGTGGCGGTCAGGTCAAGCTGGCCCTCGGCAAGGGCGGTCGCGCCGAACAGATCGCCGCCGCCGGTGGTATGGCCAAGCGGGATGTAGGCGGCCTTTCCGGCATCGACGCAGAGAGAGATGCCGACGAGGTCGGCGCGCATCTCATCAAGGCTGGTGGTTTCGGTGTCAACCGCCACATGGCCGATGTCACGGATATGGGTGATCCAGCGGGTCAGAGCGTCCATGTCGCGGATGCATTCGTAGGCGGCGTGATCGAAGGGCAGGCGAGGCTCGTCGTTCGACTGCGTCTCCTCCTTGCCGGGGGCGACTTGCAACTGTGACGTTTCTGGTAGGGCGGGGGGGGCGATGCCCAGCTTGTCGGCCACCCGTTTCGTCAGCGTGCGGAATTCCATCTTGGTCAGGAAATCCATCACCTTGTCCGGTTCCGGCAGGTGGATTTCGAGGTCCGACAGCGTCACGTCCAGCGGGGTGTCTTCTTTCAGCGTGACGAGGTCGCGGGACAAGCGGATCTTGTCGGCATTGTCCAACAGCGCCTCGCGCCGTTTGGGTTGCTTGATTTCGCCCGCCCGGGCCAGAAGCGTATCAAGATCGCCGTATTCGTTGATGAGGAGCGCTGCGGTCTTGAGGCCGATCCCGGGCGCACCGGGGACGTTGTCGACGCTGTCGCCTGCAAGGGACTGCACGTCGATCACCCGGTTTGGGGGGACGCCGAATTTCTCCATCACCTCATCGGGGCCGATGGCGCGGGTCTTCATCGGGTCGAACATGTCGATCCCCGGGCCGACAAGCTGCATCAGGTCCTTGTCGGAGGAAATGATGGTGCAGGACCCGCCCGCCTTCACGGCTTCGCGGGCGAGGGTGGCGATGATGTCGTCAGCCTCATACCCTTCGGTTTCAAGGCAGGCGACGTTGAAGGCGCGGGTGGCTTCGCGGGTCAGCGGGAACTGGGGGCGCAGGTCCTCGGGGAGTTCCGGGCGGTTGGCCTTGTAGTCGGGGTAAAGCGTGTTGCGGAAGGTCAGCGAGGAATGGTCGAAGACCACGGCAAGGTGGGTCGCGGCCTTTCCGTTCGAAGCGCGGGAAAGCTCGTTCCACAGGATGTTGCAGAACCCCGCGACCGCGCCAACGGGCAGGCCATCGGACTTGCGCGTCAGGGGCGGCAGCGCGTGATAGGCGCGAAAGATGTAGGCCGAGCCGTCGATCAGATGAAGGTGGTGGCCTGCGCCGAAGGTCATGGCTGTGCTCCCTGCGTTGGTCGGGATTATTGGCAGATCGGCGGGGCAAGGGCTACCCGGAATGACCGCTCAGATGCCAGTCAAGCGACAGGGTCACCGACCAGTTGGCGGGTGTCCAAAGGCCAAAGGGGATGCCGGAGGCGCGCAACGTCTCGCCCAGCCAGACGTTGCAGGTGCGGAATGCATGGAAGGTGCCTTTCGCCGGGAAGAAGGCGTCAAGCCCGGTGAAGCCGGGGTGGTCAAGCGGGGTTTCACCGGCGAAGGCGGCAAGGGATTGGGTCAGGAGTGCCTGAAACTGTGCCTCGGACAAGTTCAGAAAGCGCAGGTTATCCAAGGGCGGCAGGGGTCCGGTCACGTCCAGCCGGATCACCGCGTTATCGCCGGTGGCGGCGGTGAGGACAGCCCCGGCCGTGATGTCGGCATAGGTGCCGGCGGTGGTGTAGAACGCGGCTGACCCCCAGCCGAGGATCAGCCAGTCCGCCTCGGGGTGGGTGACGGGCACGCCAGCGGATGCGGCAAAGGCAAAGCGGGCGCGGGCGTCGGGGGTAAGAGGGAACAGGATGTCGGTATGAATCGGGCCTTGCAGCAGGCCTATCTGGCGAGTGGGCGGTCCGGAAAGATCCTGCCCCGGGCCGGGGATGAAGGGCAGGACAAGCGACGCTGCGGCGTAGGCCATCGGGATGGCAAGGATCAGCGTCAGAAGGCGAAAGGCGCTTCGCATGCTGGCCCTATTGCGGCGGGGGTTGGCAGCTAGTGGTCGTCGTGCGCGTGGTCGCGGTCGATCACATAGCGCTTGTCGCAGTAGCCGCATTCGACCCAGCCGGTATCCTGCGGGATCGTCAACCATACGCGGGGGTGGCCCAAGGCACCCTCGCCCCCGTCGCAGGCCACTTTCCAGGTGGTGACAACTTGGGTTTCCGGCGCTTCGATTGGCATTTTGGGGCTTCCTGTCTTGGCTTCGCGCATTCTAGCGGCTGAGGCCGGGCGGGCACAAGAGGAGGCTTGGCCAAGCGGCCCAGAGTGGAGCAGTGGCTGCACCACCCTGCGCTCCGCTAACCGCCAATCGGCTGCCCGCGCGACTTCAGCGCCGTCAGCCAGCCAAGGCCCTGCGCGGTGCCCTTTGCCGGGCGGTATTCCGCCGCGATCCAGGTTTGGGGGCAATGCCGGTCCACCTCATCGCAGAGGTCCGGCAGGGAAAAGCCGCCGCCACCGGGTTCGTTGCGGGCCGGGAAGCCCGCGATCTGGACATGGTTGATCCGGTGGCGGTGATCGGCCCAGACCAGACCCGCATCGCCATGCAGGCGGGCGGCGTGCCAGAGGTCGAACTGCAGCCCGATCCTCGGGTTGGCAAGATCATCCAGAATGCGGGCCGCCTGATCGTAATCGTTCAGGAAATAGCCGGGCATGTCATCGGGGTTCAACGGCTCGATCGTCAGCACAAGGTCGGGCGCTTCGACCAGCGCCCAGGCGAGGTTTTCGGTATAGCATTGTTCGGCCTGTGCGCCCTTGGCAACTCCGGCCATCACATGCAACCGCCCTGCCTGCAGCCGGGTAGCATAGTCGGCGGCGCGCAGGAAACTGTCGCGAAACCGTAGCTCCATCCCCGGAACCGCGGCAAAGCCGCGATCCCCGCTGCCCCAGTCCCCGGGCGGGGTGTTGATCAGCGCCAGCGGCAGGCCTGCCAGCGCACGCTCCCAGTCTGCCATCGTATTGTCATAGGGAAACAGCACCTCGACCCCGTCAAAACCGCAGCGTGCCGCCCAGTCGGGGCGGTCAAGCATCGGGACCTCGGTGAAGAGAAGGGTCAGGTTCGCGGCGAAGCGGGGCATGAAGGGCAGCGGCCTTTCAGGGCAAGTCCATCTACGGAGTGTCGGGGCAGTGCTCAGGACAGGTCGGCGGGCAGTTCTGACGACGGAATGATCGGGAAAAACTGACCCGAGGACCACACACCAAACCAATCCTGCCCGTCGTAGGCGTGATGCGACCCAAGATCAACCAGCCGATAGAAGGTTTTGCGGTCGATCAGGCCCCAAAGGTTGGACCTGACCAGCACATAGGGCGACGGCTCGCCAGTCGACAGGTTCCGCTCCACCCGCAGGGGGTGGTCGGGGCCAAGGGTCGCCGTATCCTCGGTCTTGGTGGTGAAGGTCAGCGTTTGATCCCGCCCTGCGCCGGTGACATCGAAGTCGACGGCAAGCAGTGGGGCGTCATCGACGGTGATGCCGACCTTTTCCACCGGGGTAACAAGGAAATAGGCATCACCTTCCCGTTTAAGGATCTGCGAGAACAGCTTGACCAGCGCCGGGCGACCGATGGGCGTGCCAAGGTAGTACCAGGCCCCGTCGCGCGCGATGCGCATGTCGATGTCGCCGCAGAAGGGCGGGTTCCACAGATGGACCGGGGGCGGGCCCTTTTTGGTGGCGGCCTTGGCGGCAGCAGCGAGGGTATCGGCGGTGGGTTGGGTCATGCGCGCAATGTAATGGTCTTGGCCCAAGGTGCAACGGGGGGCGGGGTGGCGCCGCCCGGCGGGCGCGGGCAAATCTTTTCGAAAAGATTTGCAAAAGCCTTCGAAGGCTTTTGGTCGCGGACTGCACAACCGTTTGGCAGGTTTCACGATGATTTGTGCCAAGTCGCCTTTTGCCATTTGTGCCGGGCGGCATAGTTGGGTCTAATGATGCCGGATCACCCTGAACGGAGCTTTGCCATGGCCGATACCGCAGCACTTGTCGCCGAGATCGAGGCGCTGGGCGCGACCTTGGGTGAGGCGAAGGCCTCGATCAACCGCCGCTTCATCGGGCAGGAAAAGGTGGTGGACCTGGTTCTTGCCAGCATGCTGTGCGGCGGCCATGCGCTGCTGGTTGGTCTGCCGGGGTTGGGCAAGACCCGTCTGGTGGATACGCTGGGTACGGTGATGGGTCTCAAGGCGAACCGCATCCAGTTCACGCCTGACCTGATGCCGGCGGATATTCTGGGGTCTGAAGTGCTGGAAAGCAGCGCAGACGGCGGGCGGGCGTTCCGCTTTGTCGAAGGGCCGATCTTTTGCCAGCTTCTCATGGCGGACGAAATCAACCGCGCCTCGCCGCGCACACAATCGGCGCTATTGCAGGCGATGCAGGAAAAGGAAGTGACGATTGCCGGCCAGCATCGGCCTTTGGGCAAGCCGTTCCATGTGCTTGCCACGCAGAACCCGATCGAACAGGAAGGCACCTATCCCCTGCCCGAGGCGCAGCTTGACCGCTTCCTTGTGCAGGTCGATGTCGAATACCCGACCCGCGCGACGGAACGCGACATCCTGATTGCCACCACGGGGGCTGAGGAGGCCGAGGCGCATCAGGTTTTCACCGCCGAAGGGCTGATCAAGGCCCAGGGCGTGATCCGCCGGATGCCGGTGGGCGATCAGGTGGTTGAGGCGATCCTTGACCTTGTCCGCGCCTGCCGTCCGGGTGAGGCTGAGGGTCGTGAATTGGCGGATAGCTTGTCATGGGGCCCCGGGCCGCGGGCGGCGCAGGCGCTGATGCTGACCGTGCGGGCGCGGGCTTTGCTGGATGGGCGGCTGGCGCCTTCGATTTCCGACGTCGCTGATCTGGCGCAAGCGGTGTTGGTGCACCGGATGGCCCTCAGCTTTGCCGCACGTGCGCGGGGTGAGACGTTGTCGGGCATCATCAGCCGCGTGACGGGCCGCGTCTTGGGCCTTGAGGCCGCCGCGTGAACGCAGCCCCCGATCTTCGCGCCCCCGATCTTCGCGCAAGGGCGGAGGCGCTGGGGCAAACGCTGCCCCCGCTTCTGGCCGAGGCCGAGATGCTGGCCGCGACCGTCATGCTGGGCGAACACGGGCGCAGGCGGGCAGGGCTGGGCGATGAGTTCTGGCAATACCGGCCCGCGCATCAGGGCGATTCCGCCCGGATGATCGACTGGCGGCGGTCGGCCCGCAGTGACGCACATTTCGTGCGGGAACGGGAATGGCAGGCGGCGCAATCGGTGACGCTATGGGTCGATCCGGCCAAGTCGATGACTTTTTCCGGCGATAAATCCCGCGCGCCAAAGGCGGACCGGGCAAAGCTGCTGGCGCTGGCTCTGGCCGTCCTGCTGCTGCGCGGCGGGGAACGGGTGGGCCTGGCCGGGATGGCCAGCCCGCGCGCTGGGCGCACCCAGATGCTGCGACTGGCGGCGCGTCTGGCGGGCGATGAGGCGGCTGCAGATTACGGCGCGCCGGAAACCGAAGGCATGGTCAGCCATGGCCGGGCGGTGTTCCTTTCCGATTTCCTTGGCGATCTGACAGCGGTTGAGGCTGGCCTTGCCCGGGCGTCGGACCGGGGGGTCAAGGGCGTCCTGATCCAGATCCTTGACCCGGCTGAGGAAGAATTTCCCTTCGACGGCCGCACGATCTTTGAATCGATGGGCGGCACGATGCGGCATGAGACCCAGCGCGCGGGCGATTTGCGCGACCGGTATCTGGCGCGCCTTGCCGAACGGAAGGACCGGCTGGCCACGCTGGCCCGCGCGGTGGGGTGGCATTTCAGCACGCATCACACCGGCAATCCGGCGCAGTCGGCGTTGCTTTGGGCCTATGCCGCCCTGCAGGGGGGGCGGTAGATGTTCATGGTCGGCCCCATCGGCTTTGCGGTGCCGTGGCTCTTGCTGGCGCTGATCGCCTTGCCGATCCTGTGGTTCTTGTTGCGCGCCGTTCCGCCCGCCCCGATCCGGCGGCGGTTTCCCGGTGTGGCGCTGCTTCTGGGTCTGAAAGACGAAGAGTCCGAGACTGACAAGACGCCGTGGTGGCTTTTGCTGCTGCGGATGCTGGCGGTGGCGGCGGCGATCATCGCCTTTGCCGGTCCGGTGCTGAACCCCGACGTGCGTGGCGGTGGGTCAGGGCCGGTTCTGGTGGTGGTCGACGGGTCATGGGCTGACGCCCGCGACTGGCCGCGCCGGGTGGACAAGGCGGCAGCCTTGGTCGCCGAGGCGGGGGCCGAGGGGCGCGCGGTCGCGCTGATCCGGCTGACGGACGCGCCTGAGGCGGTGGAGTTTCAGACCTCGGAAGCGTGGGAAGGTCGCGCGGCGGGATTGCAGCCGCAGGCCTGGGCCCCGGCAGGCTTTGCCGATTGGGCAGCGGTCTTGCCGGATGGTGGGTTTGAAACAGTCTGGCTGTCCGACGGTCTTGCCCATGCTGGCCGCGACATCCTGCTTGACGCCTTGCAGGCGCGCGGGCCGGTCCGCGTCATCGAAAGCCCCCGCCCGGTGCTGGGGCTGCACCCGGCGGGGTTTGAGGATGGCAAGGTTGTGGTCGCCGCCAGCCGGATGCCGGTGGGCGATGCCGTGGCGGTCGAGGTGATTGCCCGGGGGCCGGACCCTGCGGGGATCGAACGCGAACTGGCGCGGGTCACCTTGGGCTTTGCCGCAGGTATGGCCCGGGCCGAAGCGGTGCTGGAGGTGCCCCCCGAATTGCGTAACCGGATCACCCGCTTTGAGCTTGAGGCCGCGCGGACGGCGGGGGCGGTGTCCCTGACCGATGACAGCCTGAAGCGCCGCAAGATCGCCCTGATCGCAGGCGGCCCAGATCAGGAAGGGTTGCAGCTTCTGTCGCCCACCCACTATCTGCGGCAGGCGCTGGACCCAGTGGCCGAGATCATCGAGGGCAGTCTGACAGATGTCCTGCTGGCAAACCCTGACGTGGTGATCCTTGCCGATGTGGCGCGGCTGACGCAAAGCGAGACGGATGCCATGCTGGACTGGCTGGAGGAGGGCGGGCTGCTTCTGCGCTTTGCCGGGCCACGGCTGGCGGCAAGTGACGTCAGCCGTTTTGACGAAGACCCGCTGTTGCCCGTGCGCCTGCGTGAGGGCGGGCGCTCGGTCGGCGGCACGATGAGCTGGGGCGAGCCCAAGGCGCTGGCCCCGTTCCCCGATGGATCACCGTTCTACGGGCTTGTGGCACCGGATGACGTGGTGGTGCGGGCGCAGGTTCTGGCGCAGCCTGACCCGAACCTGACCGAACGCACGATTGCGGCGCTGGACGATGGCACTCCGCTGGTCACGCGCAAGATCATCGGCGACGGGCAGGTGGTGCTGGTGCATGTGACGGCGAATGCCGAATGGTCGTCCTTGCCGCTGTCGGGCCTGTTCGTGCAGATGCTGGAGCGGTTGGCAGTGTCCACCCGGCCCGCGCTGCCCGAGGCGTCGGATCTGGCAGGCCAAATCTGGTCACCGGAAGTGGTGCTGGACGCCTATGGCCAATTGTCCGACGCGGGCGAATTGCCCGGCGCCGAGGGTGAGGCTTTGGCCGGGGCGATTGCGGCTGGTCCGACCCTGGTCATGCCGCCGGGGCTGTACGCCGGGGCAGACCGGCGGGTGGCGTTGAACGTGCTGGCCCCCGAGACGGAACTTTTGCCAGCCGTCTGGCCCGCTTCGGTGCCGGTCGAAGGGCTGGAAGGTCGGGAAGCGCAGGCGCTGAAAGGCGCGTTCCTGACTGCTGGGCTGGCGCTTTTGCTGATCGACGTGCTGGCGGCGCTGTGGGTCGCGGGGCGGCTGTCCGGACTGCGTCGGGGGGCTGCGGTGCTGCTGGTGGCGCTCCTTCCGGTGGGGGAGGCGCGGGCACAGGATACCTCACTCCCCGATGACGCGCTGGCGCTGGAGGCGACGACGGCGGTGGTGCTGGGCCACGTGCTGACCGGCGACGCGCAGGTGGACGAAGTGGCAGCGGCGGGGCTGCTGGGCCTTGGGGACCGGTTGTGGCAGCGCACGTCGATTGAACCGCAACTGCCGATCGGTGTGGATATTGAACGCGACGAACTGGCGTTCTTTCCGTTCCTTTACTGGCCAATCACGGCGGGGCAGACCCAACCCTCGGCCGAGGCCTATGAAAAGCTGAACCAGTATCTGCGCACCGGGGGCATGATCCTGTTCGACACGCGCGATGCGGATGTGGCGGGCTTTGGTGGTGCCACGGCTGAGGGGCAGGCCCTGCAACTGATCGCCTCGGGCCTTGATATCCCGCCGTTGGAGCAGATGCCGGGTGACCATGTGCTGACCCGGACCTTCTACCTTCTGCAGGAATTTCCCGGCCGTCATGCGCGCGGTGCCATCTGGGTCGAAGCCGCCCCCATGGCCGAGGCCGAGGCGGCTGAAGGGATGCCGTTTCGTAACCTGAACGACGGGGTAACCCCGGTCGTGATCGGCGGCAACGACTGGGCAGCGGCCTGGGCGGTGGATGAAATCGGGATGCCCTTGCTGCCGGTGGGGCGCGGATTTGCGGGCGAACGCCAGCGCGAGATTTCCTACCGGTTCGGGATCAACCTGATCATGCATGTGCTGACGGGCAACTATAAGTCGGATCAGGTGCATGTGCCTGCCCTTCTGGAAAGGCTGGGGCAGTGACGCAATCCATCGTCTTCGCGCCGCTGGTCAGTTGGCTGGTGATCTATGCCCTCGCGGCTGTGGCCGTGCTGCTGGTGGCATTGGCGCTGTGGCGCGGGCTTGGCGGCTGGTGGCTGCGCGCGCTGGGCTTTGCGGCGGTGCTGGCAGCACTGGCGAACCCGGCCCTGCAAGAGGAAGAACGCGCGCCCCTGACGGATATCGTGATCCTTGTGGTGGACGAAAGCGCCTCGCAATTCCTGGGCGACCGCGCGGTTCAGGTGGCCGAGGCCATAGCGGCCGTCGAGGCCGAGGTTGCGGCATTGCCGAATACGGAACTTCGCGTCCACCGGGTGGGCGATGGCGAGGATGATGCGGGGACGCTTGCCCTGACCGTGCTGGCCGAGGCTTTGGCCGAAGAACCCCGCGCGCGGGTGGCCGGGGCGATCATGATCACCGATGGCCGGGTGCATGACCTTGGGCTGGTGCCGAACCTGCCCGCGCCCTTGCAGGTGCTGCTGACGGGCGAGGAGGCGGATTGGGATCGCCGTCTTGTCGTCAAGGACGCGCCGGCCTTTGCGATCATCGGCGAGGAGTTCAACCTGACCCTGCGGATCGAGGATATCGGCGCCGTTCCCGCCTTTGCCGGGGGCGAGGCAGAGCTGACCATCTCGATCGATACCGAAGAACCGGCGACCTACACCGTGCCGGTCAATCAGGACCTTGATCTGCCGGTGACCCTGCCGCATGGCGGGATGAACGTGCTGCAGTTCAGCGTGGCCCCGATTGACGGCGAACTGACCGACCGCAACAACGCCTCGGCCATCCAGATCAACGGCGTGCGGGACCGGCTGCGGGTGCTGCTGGTGTCGGGTGAACCGCATGCGGGCGAACGGGTCTGGCGCAACCTGCTGAAGTCCGATGCCAGCGTCGATCTGGTGCACTTCACCATCCTGCGCCCGCCGGAAAAGCAGGACGGGGTGCCGGTGGACGAACTGTCGCTGATCGCCTTCCCGACGCGCGAGCTGTTCATCGAGAAGATCGAGGAGTTCGATCTGATCATCTTCGACCGATACCGGATGCGGGGCATCCTGCCGATGTCCTACATTGAAAACGTGGTCGAGTATGTCCGCAACGGCGGCACGGTGCTGGTCGCGGCGGGGCCGGAATATGGGGCGGTGGACAGCCTCTACCGGTCGCCCCTGTCGGAAATCCTGCCGGTCGCACCGACGGCGCAGGTGGTGGAGGAAGGCTTTCGCCCGGCGCTGACGGATCTTGGCCGCCGCCATCCGGTGACTGAAGGGCTGGAGGAAGCCGCCCCCGAAGGTGGCTGGGGCCGCTGGTTCCGCGCGATCGAGGTGGAGTATCTGGATGGCCAGATCCTGATGACCGGCCCGCGCGATTTGCCCTTGCTGGTGCTGAACCGGGTGGATCAGGGGCGGATCGCGGTGCTGGCGTCGGACCATGCCTGGCTTTGGGGCCGGGGGTATGAGGGCGGGGGGCCGCAGCTGGAACTCCTCCGCCGTCTGGCGCATTGGATGCTGAAGGAGCCGGAACTGGAGGAAGAAACCCTGACCGCCGAAGTGCGCGGGCAGGCGGTGACAATCATCCGCCGGTCACTGGCGGAAGAACCGCCCGGTCCGGTCACGGTCACCGGGCCGGACGGAGCGGAAGTCGTGCTGGAGATGCCGGAGACCGGCCCGGGACGGTTCGAGGCAGCATGGCAAGCGCCGCTTCTGGGGCTTTACCGGCTGGAGCAGGGTGACCTGACCAGGGTGATTGCCGTAGGCCCGGCTGCCCCGCGTGAGTTTGTGGAAACCATCGCCACGGGCGACGATCTGGAGCCGCTGGCGGCAGCAACGCTGGGCGGCGTCACGCGGCTGGAGGATGGTATCCCGGATATCCGCACGGTGGCCGAGGGGCGGCCAGCGGTGGGTCGTGGCTGGATCGGGGTCACCCCGCGTGAGGCCTATCTGACGGCGGATGTGAACGTGGCGGCCTTGCTGCCCGCCTGGATCTGGCTGCTGATCGCGGCGGGTCTTGCCATCGCCGCATGGCTGGTCGAGGGGCGGAAGGGCGCGCGGGCGGCCTGAGGCTTTGCCTTGCGGCCAGCGGAGCACCGGGGGTTTTCCACCCCCGGACCCCCGGAGAGTATTTCAAAAAGAGCAACTGCAGGGGGTTGGCTGGCCCAACTGCCAATTCGATTGGTTCGAATCGTTTGAATTGCCATCCTGACCGCATTTGAAGGCGTGGGGGATTTGGAATGCCCGATGTGGATGTGGTGATCGTCGGCGCAGGCTGCGCCGGGTTGGCGGCGGCAAAGCGGCTTCGCGCGTCGGGGGCGAGTTTTGTCGTGCTGGAGGCGATGGACCGGATTGGCGGGCGGGCCTGGACGACAAACGATGATTTCGGCGTGCCCTTCGACATCGGCTGTGCCTGGCTGCATGCGGCGGACCGGAATCCGTTCTTCCCCGAGGCTCAGGCGGCGGGATGGACCTTGCAGCATCACGATATGGCGCTGGATCATCTGTGGTTCGGCAAGCGCCAGGCCACTGACGCGGAGATGGCGGACGAGCGGCTGGCAGAGGCGGAGCTTGCCGCCTGTATCGAACGGCATCGGAGCGGGGATGACCGCTTGTCGTCGGTCGTTGAAGCCTGCCATGCGCTGCGGGTCAGCGCCACCTTTGCCGGGCCGATGGACTTTGGCGCCGATGACGACGAGATCAGCGTTGCCGACTACCGCAGCGCGGCGGACCTTGATCCGAACTATTTCACCAAGGAAGGCTATGGCGCCCTGATCCACCTTTGGGGGGCGGATGTGCCAGTGCAGCTTGCGACCCCGGTCAAGCGCATCCGCTGGGATGGCCCGGGGGTCGAGGTGGAGACGGCAAAGGGCACGGTGCGCGCGCGGGCGGTGATCGTGACGGTGTCAACGGGCGTGCTTGCGTTCGAGGAGATCGCCTTCACCCCGGATTTGCCGGAGGGGCATCAGGAGGCGATCTTCGATCTGCCGATGGGTCTGCTGACCAAGGTGCCCGTGAAGGTGGAGGGGACGCGGCTGGGACTGTCGCCTTTCGACGACGTGCTGATGGAACGACACGCGCGGCATGATCTTTACTTTCTTGCCTTCCCCTTTGACCTTGACCTGATGGTCGGCTTTGTCGGCGGCGACTTTGCCTGGGAGATGGAGGCTGCCGGGCGCGAGGCGGCGGTGGATTTCGTGACTGACCGGCTGGTGGACATGTTCGGCTCCGACGCACGCAAGGCCGTGACCCATGGCGCGATGACCCATTGGGGGGCGGAACGCTATGTGCGCGGGGGCTATGCCGCCGCTCGGCCGGGCAAGGCGACCGCGCGGCAGGTCCTGGCAGACCCGGTGGGCGAGCGGATCTGGTTTGCGGGCGAGGCTTTGGCTGGTGGCCTGAAACAGACCGCCGCCGGGGCGCGGCTGTCGGGGGAAACCGTGGCGGGCAAGGTGGCGCTATGGCTCTCGCATCAGAAAGACCCGGCGTGAGGCCGAGGCGAACTCGCGCCGCAGAAGGACGGCGGTTGACAGGACCGTGCCTGCGATCAGCCCCCAAGGGCCGAGGAGCCAGCCAAGGGCGGCAAGGGCAAAGTAAATCGACCGCAGGCCACGGTTGAAACTTTTGGCCGCGGTTATGTTGATCTCGGCCGCTTGCCCCGCGCGGTGAAAGGCAAGCGGATCCGTCGGTTCATTGGGGACGGCGGCCATCAGGATCGAACAGTAGCCGAACAGCCGGTGCGCCCAGACGAACTTCAGCAGTGCGTTTGCCAACAGGCCGATGACGGGAAGCATGTGCAACGCGACGTCCTGCCCGCCGGTGGACAGGGGCAGGTCCGCCGTCAGCGTTTCCACGGCGCGGGCGTTGCCGATCACGGCGATGCCACCCCCGATGGCGATCATGCAGGCCGATGCGAAGAAGGCGGTGCCTTGTCGCAAGCTGTCGATCAGGGTGGCGTCGAAGATCCGCGGCTGGCGGGTAACGAAGGTGCGCATCCAGTCCCGCCGGTAATCCTGCATCAGGACCGAGACAGACTGGTGCTTGCGCGGCGGGTTTTCGATCAGCCAGCCGGACAGCAGCCATGCCGCCAGCAGCGCAAGAAGGGCGGCCATGTCGACAAGCGGCAGGGTGTCGGGGATCAGGGACATACGCGCAGCCTAAAGCGGGATTCCCCGGAACGGAAGAGACTGGCGAAGGGCGCGGATCACCGACGCCCTGCCGCTGCACAGGGTTCAGTAGGCACCGCGACCCGACAGGACAGCGCGGGCGGTGCGGGCGAGGATGGACAGGTCGTTGGACAGGCGGCCGTCGCGGGCATAGGCCAGATCCATGCGCACCATGTCGTCAAAGCCCACCTCGGCGCGGCCTGACACTTGCCAGAGGCCCGTGATGCCGGGCAGAACGGCCAGCCGCTCCATCGCGGAGGCGGGATAGGCGCGCACTTCTTCGGGCAAGGCAGGGCGGGGGCCGACCAGCGACATCTCACCACGCAGCACGTTGAAGATCTGGGGCAATTCGTCCAGCGACAGGCGGCGCAGCACGCGGCCTACGGGGGTGATGCGCGGGTCCTTGCGGGCCTTGAAGCACAGCCCCTCACGGTCGGACTGCGCCAGAAGGGCGGCGCGGCGGGCTTCGGCATCGGCGTGCATGGAGCGGAACTTGATGATCCCGAACGGGACACCGCCGCGCCCGATGCGGGTTTGCACAAAGAACACCGACCCCGGCCCGGACAGCCGTACTGCGACGGCGATGGCCAGCAAAAGCGGCCAGATGGCGAGGATGCCAAGGATGACAAGCGTCAGGTCAAGCGGGCGTTTCCAGCGCGGCACCGGGTGGGGGGTGGGCAGCGACTGCAGCACAGGGCGGGCAGAAGAGGACGGAAAGGCGGGGAACTGGGGAAAGGCGAACATTTGGCAATCTCGTCATAAGGTTAAGGAAGGAGGAGGTGGATCAGGCGGGCAGACCGGGGTCGCCTGCGCTGGCGTGGGTGAAGACAAGCGCGCCGCCTTGGCGCGGCAGGTTGTCCAGCCGCAGGATGTGGGCGGCAATGGATGCCTTGCGGTCGGTGGGCTGCACGTCGGCGAGGCCAAGATCGCTGGCCGACAGCAGAAGTTCAGTCATCAGGCTGTTGGCCGGGCTTTGCGCACAGATCAGGATCAGATCCTGATCGGTGGAAAGATCGGCCAGGGTGCGGCGGATCGCGCCGATGCCCGCGCTGGTGTCGGTCAGCCGGGGGTCAAGACCGGCAGGCAGGACGGACAGGCCGTCGGCCATGGCCACTGGGGCGGGCTTCTGGCCCAGCAGCGCCTCGCGCCAGCCGGGGCGATCGGTCAGGTCAAGGGATGTCGTGATGCCCTGTTCGGACAGATCCGTGTCGATCAGCAGGACTCGGGTTCCAGCACGCACGAAGCTGCGCGCCAACTCCAGCGCATCGGCGGCGGGGGCCCCTTGGTCCAGCCGGGCAAAGGTGACCACACGGGTTTTTCCCGGCGGCTGCGGGTGGCGCAGCGGCAGAAGTTGAAGCGCATTGCGCAGCCGGTCAGGCTCGGACGCGGCGGGACGGCGGCGGGGGACCACGCGCAGCACGGGCACCAGATGGCCAAAGCGGCTGAGGGCATCGGAATGGCGCACCCGGCCTGACAGAAGCCCAAGCAACAGCGCCACCGCGAAGGGAAGCACACCGCCGCCGGCCAGCCCCGCCGCTGCCAGCATCTTGCTGCTGTCCTCAGCCGGTTCGGCGGGTTCGGTGGCGGGCGACAGGATCGCGGTATAGCCCGGAAGGGCGCGCCCGGCCTCAAGCCGGATCACCTCCAGCGCGCTGCTGGTTTCTTCCAGCAGTTTGCGCACATCGTCGGCTTCTTCCTTCAGGGCTGCCAGTTCGGCGCGCTTGCTGTTCAGGTCGCGCGCTTCGGTGCGGGCGGTAGCAAGGTTGGCCGTCACCTTTTCCAACAGGGCGGCAATCTCGGCCTGGCTCGCCTCGGCATTGGCGCCGGACGTGTCGGTCAGCGCGCCGGTCTGGCCCAGCACCTTGATCTGCTCACGCCGCTGGGCCATGGCGCGGTCGATGACGGCGAGCTGTTCACGCAGGTCGCGGACCTGATGGCTTTCTGCGGGATAGCGGAGAAGGAAGGTCGACAGTTCGGCTTCGCGCTTGGCACGTTCAAAGTTCAGGTCAGCCAGCGCGCGGTCAAGCAGGGTGGCGCGCATGATCTCGTCATCTGACATGTCGGCAGAAGATTCGCCGCTGGCGGTGCGCATCGCGGCCAGCGTCGCCTCCACCTCGGCACGGCGGGATTCGAGCGCGTCGATCTGGGCGATCTTTTCGACATGCGCCTTGGCCAGCGCGTCGATGCCGTATTCGCCCCCGACCTCCAGCGTGCGGCGGCGGATGTCGGCCTGACGGGCCTGCAGATCGGTCTCACGCGATTGCAACTCGGCCAGGCGAACGTCGCTCCGCGCGGATTCCGCCTCGGCCTGCAGGTCGAGGTAGGCCGCGACCACGGCGTTTACCTTGGCGGCGGCAAAGGCCGGGTCGCGCGATTTGGTGTTCAGCGTGATCAGGCTGTCATTGCGCTTGATCTCGATTGAACCGGCAAGGTCGCTCGCAGTCATGTCAGCGGCCAGTGTCGGCCAGTCCGCGGCCAATGCCTCGCGGGCGCGGTCCATCACCGGGTTCGATGCGACCGAGGTCGTCTCGGCCTTCACGAAACTGTCGAAGGTCTTCAGCACGGAATCGTCGCCGGTGCGGTACAGGATGTTGGATTCCTGTGGAAAAACCCGCAGGATCGCGCCGCTTTGATAAAGGCGCACGCCGGAAACATTGCCGCCAAAGGCGAAGGCCGGGCCGATGACCGCCGCCACCAGCCCCGCCGCCAGCCAGCGCCCACGCATGGCGCGGGTAAGGCCGGCAAGCGGGCTTTGCTCGGGCGCGGCGGGTGGTTCGGCAAGCGGCAGCGGCTCGGCGGCTGCGATGTCGAAGGCGGCGGTCGCGGTCATCGGATCAACCTTCCAGCGGCGTCGGAATACGGTTGGTCAAGTCGCGCTCCCACCGCTGGGCGGTGTCGCGCTCGGTGGCCAGCAGCAGGCGGACCACGACCATCACAGCAAGGAACACCGCAAGATCGGGCCAGCGGGACGGGCGGGCCAAGGCAGCGCGCAGCATCGCGTGGGAGCCTTCGCCCACAGGCGCGGGGCGGCCCATGGCGGTGATGGCGCGCGCGCCGCGCAGGGACCGGCGACGGGTCTGGACCAGCGCGCGCAACGTGCGCGGAGCATGTGCGACAAAGCGGCAGGCGGGCACGAAGGCCACCTCGGCGGGGGCAAAGGCGCGGCGGATGAATTCGTCATCCGCCGTCAGGGCGGGCAGTGGAAACACGCGGTCAACCCCGGCGGGCGACAGGGCGAAGAGGCCGCCAAACTTGCCGCGTGCGAAATAGGGGTTCATTTGCCAGGCGCGCACCCATGCCCGCACCGGGGCCGAGGCGGCGGCAGCGTCCACCTCCATCTGCCCGCAGGCGGCAAGCGCCTTGCCCTGCATCAGGGCCGAAACCAAGGCCAGCACGGCAGCCGCCGTCACGCCAAGATCGGCATCAAGCACAACTATGGGCCGCCCCGGTTCAGCATGGGTCAGGCCAAGGTTCATGGCATGGCATTTGCCCGGGACAGGGGTTTCCAGCACCACGGCATCGGGCGCTGCACGGCGGGCGGCGGCGGCGGTATCGTCGCTGCAGGCGTTGGCGATGACGACAATCCGCAGAACCCCACGCGCCAGTCCGGCTTGCAGGCCGGTCAAGGTGCGGGCGATGACGGTGCCTTCATTCCACGCCGGGATCAGAAGGGTGGCCAGCGGTGTCATGCGCGCAGGCCCTGGCGAAGCCCGAAGCCACGGCGGGCGGGTTGGCTTTCCTCGGTCCAGATGAAGTCACGCACGGCATCCAGAAGCCGGGCCGAAGCAACGCTGCTGCGGGCGACGAGCGCCGGATTGTCTGCCCGCGCCAAGGCCGCGCTGATTGCCGAGCACAGGGCAGTGCTGTCTTCAACCACGGTCACGTTCGACAGAGCGGACATCTCCGCCGCCGTATCGCGCTGATGGTCGTTGCGGTGTTCGCCCAGATCGGCGCGGCGGGGCATCAGGATCACTGGCTTACCCGCCTCGATCGCGGTCAGGATGCTGCCCATGCCGGCATGGGCGACGATCACCCGCGCTTGTGCCACGCAGTCGGCATAGCGGCTTTGGTCAAGGTGGGGCAGGCAGGTCAGGTGGCTGTAGGTCGTGGCGGTGCGGCCGGTCTGGGCCACCACGGGCACGTCGCGGTGCATCGAGGCCCAGGTGTCCACGGCGAGCAAGAGGCGGTCGAAGGGCAATTGCGTGCCCACGGTTGCGAAGATCATGGCGAGGTCTTTCGTGGCTGGGTTCGGGGAGTTAGAGGACGGCGCCGCGGTACTGCGCGCCGCTGCGGGCGGCGACAGCGGGCCACTGGCTCAGCACCAGATCGGCGGCGTTCTGCGCCAGACGGGCCGACACCGACAGATGCCGGGTGTTGGCGATGGAATCGATGAACACGGTCCGCGCACCGATCAGGCGCGCGATGCGGATGGCAAGATACCCGCCTGCCGCCCCGGTCGAGATGACCACATGTGGGCGCACCCGCAGCACGATCACGGTCAGCCGCAGCGCCGACAGGATCAGGCGCAGCTTGGTATCCTTGTTCGCATCCGGATAGACGTGGACCGGGGCCGGAGCCACCATGGCGCGGCTGGCGGGATCGACGGTGGCGTAATGCACATCGGTCCCATCAAAGGCAGGGCGAAGGCGCATGAGCTGCACCCAATGGCCACCGCCCGAAGCGACGGCAAGGACCCGGCGACGATGGCGCGGGCGGGGAAGGTTGGTCAGCATGGGTGTCTCCGGCATTATGGATCTTGTTGCCGGAAGGTCTAACCAGGAACGCCCCCAAGCGCTTGTGTGCAAAAGGCTTTTCTGCAGATCGGTGGGGTGGCGGGGCTATCCTTGCGGATAGGCCGCGCGCCGGAGGAGGGGGGTCTGCAGGTCATGGTAGAGATCAACAAGGCGGCGGGCCTTGACGGGCCAGAGGCCTTGGGCCAGCACCCTGTCACGGGCGCCGTGCCCAAGCGCAGCCAGCAGGGTCGGACTGTCGTGCAGGCGGCGGATGGCGGTGGCGATGTCGGCGGCATAGCGCGCGGGCGTGGTCACAGGCAGACGCAGACCGCAGCTGTCATCCACGATGAAATCCGGACCACCGCGCGCGGCAGTCACCACCGGCAGGCCGTGGCGCATCGCCTCATACAGCACCCCGCCCGCCGGTTCGCGGAACGAGGGGAACACGAAGGCGTCGTGCGTGGCGTAAAGTTGCTCGATCCGGGCGCGGGGCTGGCGATCAAGGAAGGTGACGCGGTCTGCCACGCCAAGGCTCAGCGCTTCGGCTTGGCACAGCGCGATTTCTTCGCCCGCGCCCGCGCTGGTCAGGGTGACATGCGGCAGGTCCGGCAGATGTGCCAGCGCCCGGACCGCATCACGCAGGCCCTTGGTGCGAACCCCGCGCCCGACATGCAGAAGGCGCAGCTGGCCCGGCACGATCGGGCTGGGGCGTGCCGGGGCCACGTCGTCGATGCCCAGTTCCAGCATCGGCTCGAACCGGCGAAGGGGAATGTCGGCCAGCACCTCGGCCACATAGGGCGCCACGCCAAGGATACAGGCAGCCCCCGAATAGCTGGCGCGGAGCCATGGGTCGTTGCGGGACCGGAACGCATCCAAGGCGCGCAGACGGGTGAACAGGGGGGCTGACCCCGCCTCGGCGCGGAAGGGCGCGGGCGTGTCCAGCGCACCGCCCAAGGGGCCGATGACATAGGGGATGTCGAAGTGCCGCAACGGCGAGGCATAGCGCGCCGCCTGCGGCATCAGCTGATGCGCGACGTCGAACCGCTCACCTGCCGCGATGGCCTTGGTCAGCCACTGCCGCACAAGGGCGGCGAACACCGGCCAGGCTGGCTTCAGCATCGCGTTCAGCCGCTCGTGTTGCCGCGCCCAGGCCGGTTCCGGCCAAGTGACCACCCGTACGCCGGGCAGTTGCGTGGCAAGGGGGGTGCGGTTTGGCCGTTCAAAGGACAGGACGGTCAGCGTCACCAGCGGGGCCAGTGCCTCGGCCCATTTGAAGGCGACATAGGCCTCGCCCACGTCGGTGCCGTCGATGTTCGGCGCGATCAGAAGGATGTTCATGCGTGTTTCGCCTTTGGCCATGCGCTGGCGTAGCCCGCCACCACGCCGCGGAAATGCCGGGCGCGGTCGGCAGCACCGGGGCGGTGGAAAAGGGCCAGCGCGCCCCACCCCGCCGCGCGTGAGGCGTTGAACACCGCCAGCAGCAGGTAGCAGGCCAAGGCCCCCACTGGGCCGGAGTGTTTGGCATGCAGCCGCACAGTGCCTTCGGTCAGCATCAGATCCCGCCGGTGGTTGAGCCGGCGCACCGACCCGCCGCCGAAATGGGTGATCTCGCCCACGGGTGCAAAGACCACGTCCCAGCCGGCGCGGGCAAAGCGGCGGCACCAGTCGGTTTCCTCGCCGTAAAAGAAGAACGCCTCGTCCAGCAGACCGACCTGCGCCATCGCGCGGCGGCGCACGACCATCGCACAGCCCGAGATCACCTCGGCCCGGTGCAGGCGAATCTGGCCGCGGTTCGGGGCTTCCTGCTTGTGCAGGCCCAGCGTCTGGCGGGCGAGCCGATACAGCGACGGAAACGCCGTGGCCGAGCTTTGCAGCGTGCCATCCGCGTTCAGGATGCGGGGGCCAAGAACGGCCGCGCCGGGGTGGGTGTCCATCCATGCCACCGCATCGGGCAGCACGGACCCATGCACCAGCGTATCGGTGTTCAACAGCAGCATGTACCGCCCGCCCGCGCGCAACAGCGCCTGATTGTTGGCCGCAGCAAACCCCCGGTTGTCGGCGTTGGAGATCAGCCGGACCCTTGGAAAATCTTCAGCCAGCATCGCGGGCGATCCGTCGGTCGAACCGTTGTCGACGACCCAGACCTCGGCCTGCAATGTGCCCAAGCCGGCATAGACCGAGGCAAGGCAATCGCGCAGCAGGTCGCGGGTGTTCCAGTTCACGATGACGATGGACAGGTCCATGGCGGGCTCCTTTGGGGTACGCGTGCTGGCTATCAGAACAGCCGCTGTGGTGGTGGGCGCAGGTGGGGGGTGCGGCGGGGCAAGGGGGCAGGGCGCCCTATCCCTTTGGACGGCTCGACCTTGGCATCGTAAAGCCACGCGCCGGACCCGATCAGGAACAGGAACAGCACGAACAGCGCGTTCCACAAGTGCACGGTCGCGGCGGCGACGGTGATGCCGAACAGCGTGAACGCCCAGGCATGGCGGGCGCGCTTCCATTCCGGCGGCAGGCCTTTGCGACGCCCCACCGCGTAGATCAGCCCCAGCATCAGCCCCACAAGCAGCGCCCAGGCCGGCAGGCCATAACGCATGGCGATCAAGAGCCAGAAGTTGTCCATGCTGTCCGACATCCAGACCGGGCGCACCCAATCCCCTAGCCCGATGCCAAGGAAGGGGTGCCGTGCCACCTCGGCCGTGCCGTATTCGAACAGCAGGATGCGGTTGTAGGCCGAGACGGTGGAGAAGGTGAAATAGGTGACAAAGACGTGGAACGGTGTGCGGTTGGAAAACAGGTCAATGCAGACGTAGATCACGCCGAACAGGGCAAACAGCATCCGCCAGCGCCCGGCGATGCGGCCAAAGGCCCGCTCCCATGCCGCCACGAACATCTGCATCATCAGAACGACATAGGGCCCTCCCGAGGCCGACAGGAAGGTGGCCGTCGCCACGCCGATCACCTTGGCCATGCCGCCCCAGTTCGTCAGCCGCTTTTCAGCCAGCACGAAATAGGCCAGCGAGAATGCCGCCGCCGAGAAGACGCCGTACAGGATGGGGTGGTCGAAAGGGCCGAAGGTCCGTTCCAGCCCCATGCGCTGTTCGATGAACGGGGCCGAGGCGCCGCCGGTGGCGCCCGCGATGCCGTCATGCAGGATATGGACCGAGGTCAGCGCCTCGGGGATGGTGAAGGCCAGCATCCCCACCACGATCATCACATAAGCCTGCGCAAGCGCGCGGAAATCCTGATAGCTGCGGATGTAAAGGCGACCGAGGAGGTATGACCCCGCAAACTCCACAATGTAGATGCCGCCGGATTCGATGCCCTGTTGCAGCCCGCCCCAGTTGACCAGCGCCACCAGCGCCAGGCCCGCATGCCCCAGCGCCAGCGCGTCAAACAGGTGCGGCTTGCCGTAGCGGCCCGAAAACAGCATGACCAGCATCGGCACGAACATCACCAGCAGGACCATGCGGTAGACCGACAGCCGCAGTCCGCCAAGGCTGACCCCGACAGAGGTCGGCATCATCATGCCCAGAAAGAACAGCGCGACGACGATCGGCACACCCAACACGGTGCCCTTGCGGCGGGTAAGGGTGTTGGCCATGGCGTCAGACCCGGGCCAGGCGGGGGGCCAGCATTGGGCGTTCCACCAGATGCCAGCTGACTGCCGCCAGGGGCAGTGTCATGGCCAGCGTCAGGGCAGCCAGCGCAGGCGGCGTCAGGCCCGGCAGAAGGTGCATCAGGCTCTGCGCCACAGGCCAGCCCAGCAGATAAAGGCCATAGGACAGGTCCTGCCGCAGGGGCCGCGCGGGCAGACTGAACGCCAGCATGAGGAGGCCATGCCCAAGGGCCGCCACTGCAAGGGGCCAGCCCAGCGGGGCCAATACCACCAGCCCCAGCGTCAGGCGCGGCGACAGCGGCAAGCGGTGGCGCAGGGCGTGGGCCAGCATGCCAAGGGTAAACGTCAGGAACAGCGGCGCAAAACTGGCCGCGCGGGCGGGCAGGTCCGGGGTCGCCCACAGCGCCAGCGCCACTGTTGCCAGGGCCACCAGCCCCGCCCGGCGCCGGAGCAGCCCCAGTTTCACGGCGGCAAGGCACAGGGCATAGGCCGTCACCTCATGCGCAAGGCTCCAGAGTGGCCCGTTCGCCACGCCGGGCAGGCGTGCGGCGGCAAAGGCACCGGGCAGGTGATGCTCCAGCGAAAAAAGGGTGATCCCGCGCAGGACATAAGCCGCAGACACTGCGGGTGTCAGTGCCGCGCCAGACAGCGCCGCCAGCAGCAGCGTCACCACAAGCGCAAAGCCAAGTCCCGGCCACAGGCGCACCGCCCGCGCAGTCCAGAACGACCAAGCGGTGTGGCGTTCGGCGCTTCCTGCGATCAAGAGGCCGGAAAGGAAGAAGAACCCCGCCACCGCCCACCCGCCCAGCGAATGGCCGGTCAGAGTCTCCAGCGGTTCGGGCGCGGCTGGGCCAAGGGCCAGCGGCCAAGCGTGGCTGACGATCACCGCCGCCGCCAGCAGCAACCGCAGCGCGTGCAGGTTGTTCCCCCGGCCCGGGATCATGGCTTGCGATAGGGTCATGCTTCCGTTTCCCGGATGGTGACAGGCCGCCAGAGGCGCAGCCGCGCAATCCGGCGGACGGTGCCCGCGACGGATGACAGCCGCGCCCGCCACGGCAGCGCGCGCCATGCCGCGAACAGCGGCAGGCCACGGTCGGCGGGCACGGCCAGCCCCATGGCGCGCATCGCCAGCCGGCGGCCCCAGACCGCCCCTTGCGCCGCCACGAGGTTGGGTTGCGCCCGGGCAATCACGTCATCTGGCTGCGGCTGCACCTCCAACACGCCCGCCGCCAGCGCCGCCCTCACCAGCGCCAGCCCGGCAGGCGTGCGCGCGATGATCAGCGACCGGCCCGCGTCGGTATGCCCCTCGGGCGGGTTGTGCCATGGGTCGCCAACCGAGATGTCGGCAAGCGCCCCGGTGTGATCGGTGCAGATCCGGCAGCGCCAGCGCCGTTCGGCCTGCAGGATGCCGCCCCATCCCGCGGCATAGGGGATGCCCTTGGTCTGCTGCTCCAACCCATCCGCATCGCGGTAGCGCGCCTGCATCAGCCCCGGCCAGCCGTTGCCGCGATAGCGCAGGTCGGTCAGCGTGGCATCCTTTGGCACGCCCAACCGGTTCAGCAGCCGGTCGGTTGCCACAAGATTGGGCGCTCCGGCGCAGAAGATGGCGATGGTCAGCGGCAGTTTGGCGGCCAGCGCCGGGTCGGCCTTGGCGCGGGTGACCGAGGCCACGTCGCAAGGTTTGCCGATGAAGGCCACCGGCACGGCCCCGGCGGCAATCGCGCCCAAAGCCTCGGCCGGGCTGGCCTGAGCGTAGCGCGAGCCCGCCCCGCGCAGCAGGCCCGCGCGGTCATGGCTGATGACGGCCTCGTTCAGGCGGGGATCGTCGCGCCGGGCGGCGATGTGGGCCACCCCGCCCGCCAGCCCTGACTGCAGCGCGAACAGCGCCAACGCGGTGACCGCCCCGCCTGACGATCCGCGATGGCGGATTTCGGGGTCGGCGGCGTGACCCTCCCATGCGGCCATTACCGGACCAAAGCCGTCATGCGCGGGCAGGGTGCGGAAATCGGTGCCGGTTCCGGCGCACAGGGTTGCGGCCTTGATGGCGGCGGCGCGGCCCTCTGGGGTGGGGGCCACTACGGGGCGGCGGCCGTTCACCGGGTCGTCCACCATGCGGATGGCGGCGGGAAAGGCCCCGGCGCAGGCACCGCAACCGGTGCACAGGTTGCGGGCAACAGTGCGGGTGATGGGGTCAGGACGGGTCATGTGCGGACTTTCGACAAAGACGGGAACAGGACGCCGCGCGCCAGATGCAGGGCGCGGCAGGTGGCGGCGGCCTCGCCCACCGCGGCGGCGGCGGCGATGGCGGTCAGGGGCAAGCCAAACGTGGCGGCGATCAGGGCGGGCACCAGCGCGCCAGCGCGCCACAGGTTTGCCCGGGCAGGGTCACCAGTGCGGCCAAGGATGACGGCCAGTTGCGACAGGGGCGTGCGCAGGATGCGTGCCCCGGCGGCAAGGCCAAGGGCCAGCGCCAAGGCGGTGTCGGGGCGGAAGGCAAGCCCGTAGACGAGCGCAATGCACGGCGGGGCGGCCAGCGTGAACCCTGCCGCAAAGCCCAGGCCAAGGCCCAGATGCCCCAGCACGGCCCGGCGGGACAGGTCAACCAGCGCTGCCCCCGAGACCCCGCGCAGACGTGGGGCCAGCAGCGACCCCGCCGCGCGCCCGGCGATTTGCGCGGGCAGCATCGCCAGTTGTAGCGCTACGCCATAGACGGCCACTGCGGCCCAGCCATACCAGCCCGCCACGATCAACCGGTCTGCCTGAAAGGTCAGGAACATCAGTCCCGCATTCACCACCAGCGGCGCGCCAAAGCGCAGCACCTCCGCCAGCACCGCCCGGTCGAAGGCCATCTGGTACGGCACGCGCGCCACCAGATGCGACAACACCACCTGCGCCCCGGCCTGCACCAGAAGCACCACCAGCATCGCCCGATGGTCGCCCCACAAGGCCAGCGCCGGCAGAAGTGCGGCCAGCATGGCCAGCACGGACCCGCCCTCAACCACGGCCATCGGCCAAAGCCGCAGCTCGCGTTCGTCCAGCCGGTAGCCCAGATGCAGACTGCCGCGCAGCAGCGGCGCAAGGGCCAGCGCGGCATAGGTTGCCCCAGCGGCACCGCCCGGCAGGCTTGCAGCCATCGGCAAGGCCATGGCGACCAGTAGCGCGGCCATTCCCAGACCACGCAACAGCACCGCCCCATGCAGGGCTGCAAGCATGCGCGGCGCCATGGCCCCCGGTTGCCGGATCAGAAACCGCTCAATCCCCACATCGCTGACCATCTCGGCCAGCCGCAGCACCAGTGTCAGCACCATCGCACGGCCCAGTTCCTCGCCCCCGATCATGCGGGCGAGGATGGCGGAACGGGCCAGTGCCGCCGCCTCGGACAGGAGCGGCACCGACCAACCGATGAGACGGGGGCAAAGGCGCATCGGATCAGTTGCGGATCTGGTGGACGATGGCATCCATCTGGGCTTCGGCCCGCCGCAGCAGGTCGGGCAGCCGGTTGCCCAGATCGCACCGCGTCGCATCGCGGGGCGCCAGAGAGGCGCTCACCGCCTGCGCCAGCGCGGGTGCATCCAGACGGCGCAGATCGGCCACATGGTCACCGATCCCGCATTGCGCAAAGACGCCAGCGGCCTTGTCTGAATATCCCAGACCCAGCGTCGGCGTGCCCGAGGAGAAGGCGCCGATGGTGGCATGCATCCGTGCGCCCGCGAACCATGACAGTCGCGACAGCACCCATTTCAACTCCGTCGCATCCAGACGGCCCGGCAGCACCTCCACCCGGTCGGGATAGTCGGTATCCAGCCGCGCCTTCAGCGCCAGCGAGGCTGCAAGGTCGCTTTCGCGGTCGCCCAGATCGCGGTGGACATGGGGCACCAGAAGCAGGCGCATACGGGCGTCCTGCTCCAGCACGGCACGCGCCGCAGCCTCGATCTGGCGGTCGTGGCGGTCCGCAAGGCCAAAGGTTGCCTGCGCCCCCACTGCGTCCTGCATCAACAGGCCCGACACGTTCAGCCCTGCCACCGGAAAACCCCGGGCATAGGACGTCCACACCCGCAGACGGGGCGACAGATCGGCGGGTTCGCGGCGGGGCAGGGCTACTGCCATGTCAAGGCCCAGGCAGTGGCGGTCGGGGTCGAACCGGGGGCCAAGCGCATCGCGAAGAAAGTCGAAGCTGGCGGCGTCACGCACCCAGACGGCGCGGGCTGCGGCAAGGATCGCAACCGCCTCGGCGCGGTTGGCCGGGTCGCGGAATGGGCCCAGAGTCTGCGGCAAGAGGATCAGCGGCAACCCGTTGTCCAGTGCCAGCCGCTTGGTCAGCACCATGGCCCGAAACCGGCGTGGACCGTAAAGGTCGGTAAAGCTGTCGCCGCCCGAGACATCCAGAATGGCGCGCGACCCCGCGATCATCCGGGCTGACGCGCTTGGCCCGCCGCCGATGCGGGCCAGCGCCCGTACCGTGGCCAGACTGTCGCCGCGCCAGAACCGCCGGTTGTGCGTCAGGCCCAGACGGCTGACCGGGGCAAAGCCCATGTCGTCCATCCGCACGCCGCGTCCGTGGTCGGCCACTGCCAGAGGCCCGGCGTCGCGGGCAGCCAGACCGGCCAGCGCGGACAGGCACAGGGCACTCACCCCTTGGTTGCCCGTGTCGGGCGCGGCGTTCAGCAAGGTGATCATATTCATTGCCTTTGAAAAGGTGTTGACGACATTCCGAATATCCGCGCCACATATGCTGTGTCTGCTACAAGGCGGGATAGGTTTCGGGTCCAAGCGAAGCACTTAGGCAATTCAGGGTCGGCAGAATGAACCTTCGGAGTGCGGGACTATCCCGTTGGATAGGGTGCGTGGCGGCGTTGGCGCTGCTGGGCGCCTGCACGCCCAGGCCCGCTGGCAGCAACTTGCGCCATGATGGCGTGGTGGAGCGGATGGCCGTGACCGCGCCGGGTGTGTCACGGTCGGCAGGCCCGGCCTGCGGTACGGCGCGGCTGGAGGCGGGAGTAAAGGGCGGCGACGGGGGCAGCGCGGGGTTCACGCCCACGGTCGGCTATCGCGTCGGGCCGGGCGACAACCTGCGGTTTAACATCTTTGGCGAGGAAGGCCTGTCAGACATCACCGCACGCGTCGATGACGCAGGCTATGTGCAACTGCCCATCGTCGAACTGGTGCGCGTCGGCGGCAGGACCACGCGCGACATTCAGGCCGAGTTGAAACAGGCTTATGCGCCGCATTTCATCAACCCATGGGTGACGGTGGAACTGATCGGCGCGGAAAGTGCCCCGCTGTACTTCCTGGGCGAATTCCGTGAGCCGGGGGTGCGCTACATGAAGGGTGCCACCAACGTGCTTGAAGCGGTGGCGCTGGCTGGTGGCCTTGGGAAGGACGCCTATCTGCCGGGCGCGCGGCTGTTGCGCGACAACCGGATCTGCACGGTCGATCTGAATGCCCTGCTGCGCAACGGCGCGTTCGAGCAGAACGTCTGGATGAAGCCGCGCGACGTGCTGTTCGCCCCGCTCAAGGAAGACATGTCAGTCTATGTTCTGGGTGCTGTGGCAGGGCCGCAAGCGGTCCCCTTCGGGGCCGAGGGGCGGACGCTGTTGCAAGTGCTGGCGCTTGCCGGTGGGCCGGTGGGCGGGCAGGCACTCCTAAGCGACATCCGCATCATCCGCACGACCTCGCCCACGCAGGGGGAGCTGATCATCGTGGATGCAACGCGGATGCTGACGGGCAAAGGTCTGGACTTCCCGCTGGAGCCCGGCGATGTGGTGTTCGTGCCGCGCTCGGCGCTTGGCGACTGGAACGTGGCGATTGGCGAGATTTTGCCAAGCCTGCAATTGATCGGCGGGGTTTTGACGCCCATCACGCTGATCGAAAGCCTCAAGGACGAATAGTTCTATGACAATTGGCGGCCGGTGCTTCGCAAAAGCGTAGCCGGTCGGAAAGTGAGGGACCGATGAAGATCCTGTTGGCGGACGACCAGGAACTGGTGCGCGACACGATTGCCGCCTTCCTGCGGCTGGAGCCGGGTATCGAGGTGGACGTTGCCGCCGATTTCCCCGTGGCCTTGGCCGCAGCACGGGCAGCGGAAACGGCCGGGGCCGCGCATGATCTGATCCTGCTGGATTACATGATGCCCGGCATGAACGGCCTTGCCGGCCTTGCGGCCATGCGGGCGGCCCGTCCGGGCGTTCCGGTGGCCATCCTTTCGGGAACGGCCCCCCGGTCCGTCGCGGAACAGGCGCTGGCTGAGGGTGCGGCGGGCTTCCTGCCCAAGACAATGTCCACCAAGACGCTGATCGCCGCCCTGCGGTTCATGGCGGCGGGTGAGGTTTATGCGCCAATGTCGATGATGACCGAACGCGACGCGCCAGCGGCGTCCTTGGCCGGATCGCAGCTTACCCCGCGCGAAACCGAGGTGCTGCGCCTTCTGTGCCGGGGATTGGCCAACAAGGAAATCGCCCGCGAACTTGATCTTCAGGAGGTGACGGTGAAGCTGCATGTCAAGACGCTCTACCGCAAGATAGACGCCCGCAACCGCACCCATGCCGCGATGATCGCAAAGGAGGCGGGTCTGTTCTGACCACCCTATCCGAAAGGGTAGGGAAGTGTCCCGATGGTCAAGGGACGGGGGTGGTGGGCTGTGCTATCAGGCGGTCGGTACTGACATATTGAAGCGGGGCTGATAATGCAGACGATCCGAACTCTCCGGTCGACATGGATGGGAGCGTGCCTTGCGGGCGCGCTCTTTGTGTCTGGTCCGGCCCTTGCGGAAACCCTGCCCGCCCCGCAGGGTGAGGTCATCCTGACCGTGTCGGGTGCGATCGGCACGACCAACGCCGATGGCGTGCTGGCGCTGGATGCCGACCTGATGGCCAGCCTGCCGCAGCACAGCTTTACCACAGCCACGATCTGGACCGAGGGTACGGCCACTTATTCCGGCGTCCTCTTGCGGGATCTTTTGGCCGCCGCCGGGGCCACGGGGGCCACCGTCAAGCTGACCGCCTTGAACGATTACCAGATTTCGATGCCAGCCGCCGACGCGCTGGCGGATGGGCCGCTCTTGGCCTTTCTTGCCGATGGCCAGCCGATGTCTACGCGCGACAAGGGGCCGGTCTGGCTGATTTACCCTTTTGATGACGTGGCCGCTTACCGGACCGAGCAGACCTATGCCCGCTCGATCTGGCAACTGAACCGGATCGAGATCACAGACTGACCGAAGCAGCCGATCAGCCCGCTATCCTGCCCGCGTCCGGCACCTCTGCCCGGGTGCGCTGGCTGCGCAATGCGATGGTCGGGCTGACCGCGCTGGCCTTTATCGCGATCGTGGTTCTGGCACTGCAGCTGCGAAGCGAGTTGCAGACCCTGCAGGAAGAACCTGTCGACAGCCTGCACTGGAACGTGACCCAGCTGGAGCTGGATATCGTGCGGCTGGAGGCGGCAGCGACGCTGGCCTTGGCGGTGCCCGGGTCCGATCTGGCCGACCTGCGCAAACGGTTTGACCTGTTTTACAGCCGGGCAGAGACGGTGGTGAAAGGCACGATGTTCCTGCGCCTTGGCCTGTCGAATACCGTGGCGCCCTTGAAGGCGCAAATGCGGGCTTTCCTCGACGAAACCGCCGCACTCATTGATGGCGACGAGCGGGCCCTGCGGGCTGCCCTGCCGCAGATTGTCGCCGACGTGGGCGCGCTGCGGGCGGACCTGCGCGCCGCGGCCATTCAGGTGATTGATGTCAACGCGGGCCTGCAGGATGCCCGCCGTGCCAGCCTTTCCGACGTCATCCAGAAGATCGCCGGCGTGAGCGTGGCGTTGATCACCCTGCTGCTGGGCTTGCTGGGTCTGGTGGTGGCGCTGAACCTGCAGGCCGATCGCCGTGCGTGCGAAGTGCGGCGGATCACGTCGCGGCTGGCGGCGACTGTGGACACATCGCTTGACGCCGTGGTGGTGGCTGGCATGGACGGCTGCGTGATCGACTTCAACGCCGCTGCCGAAACCATCTTCGGTTACACCCGCGCCGAGGCCATCGGCCAGCCTTTGGGTGCCTTGATCATCCCGCCTCGGCACAAAGCTGCGCATGATGCGGGCATGGAGCGGATGAAGGCGACCGGCGTGCGCCATGTCGTCGATGCCGGTCGCATCACGATCACCGCAGTGCGCAAATCGGGCGAGGAGTTTCCGGTCGAACTGTCAATCGCCAGCAATGACGGTCCCGAGGGGATGATCTTCATCGCCTACCTGCGCGACATTTCGGACGCCCGCAAGGCCGAGGCGGCACTTGTTGCGGCGCGGGACGAAGCGCAGGCGGCCGAACGCACCAAGACCAGCTTCATCGCTGTCATGAGCCACGAGATGAGAACACCCCTCAACGGCGTGATCGGCGCGCTGGATGTGCTGGGACGCACGGCTTTGGAGCCCAAGCAGGAAAAGTTCCTGACGCTTGCGCGCAGCTCGGCCAAGCAGTTGCTGCGCCATGTGAACGATGTGCTGGACATCAGCCGCGTGGATGCCGGACCCGCCGGCCTTCTGGACGACCGCTTCGACTTGCCCGCGCTGATGACGACATTGGTCGATACGCTGCGCCCGGCGGCAGCGCAGAAGAACAACAAGATCAAGGTGCGGATTCTGGGCGAATTTCCCCCGCTGCTGGGCGATCCTTTCCGCATTGGGCAGATCGTGCAGAACTTCATCTCCAACGCGATCAAGTTCACCGATGACGGCCAGATCACTGTCGAGGCCGAGGTGCAACGCACCACCGGCCTTGAGGTTGAGGTTGAAGTGCGGGTGATCGACACTGGCATCGGCATCGCCGAAGCCGACCAGAGCCGGATCTTCGAAGACTTCGTCATGGTCGATCCGACGTTTGGCCGGTCCGTCGGCGGCACGGGGCTGGGCCTGGCCATCTCGCGCAGATTGGCGCGGGCGATGTCGGGCGAAGTCGGGGTGGAAAGTGCCGAGGGCGAGGGCAGTTGCTTCTGGCTGCGTCTGTCCCTGCGATCGGCGGCGGACCCGGCGCGGGTGGCAGTGCCGGACAAAGCCCCGCACAAGGATTTGGCCGAACGGGCGCTGGACGTGCTTGTGGTTGAGGATAACGAGACGAACCGGATCGTGCTGGAGGAAATGCTGCGTCATCTGGGCCATCGGGTGACGCTGGCCGTCGACGGCGGCGACGGTGTCGTAAGGGCCCGTGTACGGCGCTATGACGTCATCCTGATGGACCTGTCCATGCCGCTGATGGATGGCTGGACCGCCGCAACCATGATCCGTCAGGGCGGCGCCTCGCAGCACAGCCGCATTCTGGCCGTGACGGCGCATGTCGGTCCCGACCGGATGGACCGCTTCGAAGACTCGGGCATGGACGGTTGGCTGACCAAGCCGCTCTCCATCCGCAGTCTGACCGAGGCTTTGAACGCGGTCCCCCCTGACGTACCGGCCAAGCGCCGGGCCGATACCGATCAGGTTGGGGCGGACGCGCTGCTGGATGCCGACCGGCTGAATGACCTGCGGCGGATCGCCGACAAGGATGGCCTGCAGCGCCTGCTGCAGAAATTCCACGCGAATATGGAAAACACCCTGGCCAAAATCGAGGCAGATGCGGACACAGCCCCGGCGACAGAGCTTGCCGCCGTGCTGCACACGGGCGTAGGCGCGTCGGCCGTTGTCGGCGCCGGCCGGCTCAGCCGTGAGCTTTCCAGGCTTGAAGCCGCCTGTCGGGCGGGAGACACGACAGCCGTGCAAGCCGGTCGGAAGGGGTTGAGGTCCACGTGGCTTGCCACCTGGACAGCACTGCGTGCTGCCCTTGAGGACACCCCGACATAAGCCAACAAAGGCGCGAGACGCTGAGCGGTCGCCTCCATCAGGGGCGATTTGGTTTGTGCTGGGGGATTTTGCTTGTCAGCCCGAAGAATTGGTTATATTTATTTACCAATCACGGGAGGGATGACCATGGAAATGCCGCTGCCCGATGCTGCGATCCTGTCGGCCAAGGCGCGGATTGTCACGCGGCTGCGCGGGGTCTTGCCCGCTGATGCCGTGATCGACGATCTGGCGGAACTGCGCGCCTATGAATGCGACGCCTTGACCGCCTATCGCTGCCCACCCTTGGCTGCCGTCTTGCCGCGCACGACCGAAGAGGTTGCGGCCGTGCTGCGCGCCTGCTGGGAAGAAGGCGTGCCGGTGGTGCCAAGGGGCTCGGGCACCAGTCTGGCCGGAGGGGCGCTGCCGACGGCTGACAGCGTGATCCTTGGCGTCGCGCGGATGAATGCGGTGATCGAGACGGATTACGACAATCGTTTCATCCGGGTGCAGTCGGGGCGGACGAACCTGTCGGTTTCCGGCGCGGTGGAAGCGGAAGGGTTCTTTTACGCGCCCGACCCCTCCAGCCAGCTGGCCTGCGCGATTGCCGGGAATATCGCGATGAATTCAGGCGGGGCGCATTGCCTGAAATACGGGGTGACGACGAACAACCTGCTGGGCGTGACGCTGGTCAAGATGGATGGGAGCGTGGTCACGCTGGGCGGGCCATGGGGGGAGCCATCGGGGCTGGACCTTCTGGGTGTGGTCTGCGGGTCAGAGGGCCAGCTTGGCGTAGTGACCGAAGCGTGGCTGCGCATCCTGCCAAAGCCTGAAGGCGCACGGCCGGTGCTGGTGGGCTTCAACTCCAACGAGGTTGCGGGGGCCTGTGTGGCCGACATCATCCGCGCCGGGCTGCTGCCCGTGGCGATCGAGTTCATGGACCGCCCCTGCATCCGCGCGACCGAGGCTTTTGCCAAGGCGGGCTACCCCGATTGCGAGGCGCTGCTGATCATCGAGGTGGAGGGGTCCGAGGCGGAGATCAGCGAACAACTCGCCCGCATCCGGCAGATCGCCTTGGCCCATGACCCGGTAGAGTTCCGCGAGGCGGCGGATGAAGATCAGGCCAAGCGCATCTGGCTGGGTCGCAAGTCGGCCTTTGGCGCGATGGGACAGATCAACGATTACATGTGTCTGGACGGGACCATCCCGGTATCCAGCCTGCCCCATGTGCTGAGGCGCATCGGCGAGATGAGCGTGGAGTTTGGGCTGGACGTGGGCAACGTGTTCCATGCGGGTGACGGCAACATGCACCCGCTGATCCTGTTTGACGCCAACAAGCCCGGCGATCTGGAAAAGTGCGAGGCGTTCGGGGCCGAAATCCTGAAACTGTGCGTCGAGGTCGGGGGCTGCCTGACCGGCGAGCATGGCGTGGGCATCGAAAAACGCGACCTGATGTCCGTGCAATTCGCCCCCGCCGACATGGAGGCGCAGATGCGGGTGAAGGATGTGTTCGACCCGAAATGGCTGTTGAACCCGGCGAAAGTGTTTCCCTTGGCGACAAGTGCCGCGCGGCGCGCGGGCTGAGATGGCGGAGCGGGGGTTTCACACCCCCGCACCCCCGTGGGATATTTGAGCCAGAATGAAAGGTGGGGTGATGCGGCCTGTGACTGAGGCGGAACTGGCGGAAGCCATTGCAGGCGCAGCGGGGCCCTTGCTGGTGCGGGGTGGGGGCACGCGCACTATCGGTCGCGCGGTGGGTGAGGTGCTGGAGACTGGCGGTCTGACCGGGGTGGAGCTGTATGAGCCCGGTGCCCTGACGCTGGTCGTTCGGGCGGGAACGCCCATGGCCGAGGTGGAGGCGATGCTGGCGGGGGAACGGCAGCGGTTGGCCTTTGAGCCGCCGGATTTCCGGGGCTTGCTGGGGCGGGACGGGGCTTCGACCATCGGGGGGGTGGTTGCCGCCAATGCCAGCGGGCCGCGCCGGGTGCAGGTGGGGGCCTGCCGGGATGCCGTTTTGGGTGTCCGGTTCGTCGATGGCGCGGGGAATGTCGTCAAGAACGGTGGGCGGGTGATGAAGAATGTCACCGGCTATGATCTGGCGAAGCTGATGGCAGGAAGCCACGGCACCTTGGGTGTGTTGACCGAGGTGTCCTTCAAGGTACAGGCCCTGCCTGAGGCCGAGGCGACGTTGGTCATCGAAGGCCTCGCCGATACCGAGGGGCTGGCGGTGCTGCGCCGCACTTTGGGGTCGCCCTTCGACGTGTCGGGTGCTGCGCGGGAAGCTGGGCGATCGCTGGTCCGGGTCGAGGGGATGGCGGGATCTGTCGCCTATCGCGTCGGGCAATTGCGGACGCTGGTCGCCGGGGATGTTCGGGTTGTGGAGGGCGCGGAGAGTGCCGAGCTTTGGCGCAAGGTGCGGGATGTTGCCGCCTTTGCCGGGCGCCCGGGCGCGGTCTGGCGGCTGGCGGTGCTGCCGACGGCGGCGGCGGGTCTGGCGGCAGTGGCGGGTGGCGAGGCGATTTGGGATTGGGGCGGGGGCCTTGTCTGGCTGTTGACCGCCGAGGGCCGGGGCGAGGCGGTGCGGGCTGCCGTCGCCGGGCATGGCCACGCAACGCTGATCCGGGGCGAGGGCGCGCCGGTCTTTCCGCCGGAAGCGGCCGAGGTGGCGGCGCTTGGCGCGGGCTTGCGGGACCGGTTCGACCCGCGCGGGATCTTGAACCGGGGGATGATGGGCTGATGCAGACGAGTTTTACGCCAGAGCAGTTGAAGGATCCCGGGATCGCCCGGGCGAACGAGATCCTGCGGTCTTGCGTGCATTGCGGGTTCTGCACGGCGACCTGCCCGACCTATCAGGTGCTGGGTGACGAACTGGATAGTCCTCGGGGCCGGATCTACCTGATCAAGGACATGCTGGAAAAGGGCCGCCCGGCCGACGAAAAGACGGTCAAGCACATTGACCGCTGCCTGTCCTGCCTTGCCTGCATGACGACCTGCCCGAGTGGCGTGCATTACATGCATCTGGTCGATCAGGCGCGCGCCTATATCGAAAAGACCTACAAGCGCCCCTTCGGGGACCGCGTGTTGCGGGCGGTGCTGGCGCGGGTGATCCCCTATCCGACGCGGTTCCGGCTGGCGCTGCTTGGGGCCAAGATCGCGCGGCCGTTTGCGTTCCTTGTGCCGGACAAGCGGCTGCGTGCCATGCTGGCGATGGCGCCAAAGCAGATCCCCCCGGTCAGCCGCAATGACGATGCGCAGGTCTTTCCCGCCATCGGGGAACGCCGGATGCGGGTGGCGTTGATGACTGGCTGCGCGCAAAAGGCGCTGAACACGGACATCAATGACGCCACCATCCGCCTCTTGCGGCGGCTGGGCTGTGAAGTGGTGGTGGCCAAGGGCGCGGGCTGTTGCGGGGCTCTGACTCACCATATGGGCAAGGAAGACCTGTTCCACACCTCGGCCGCGGCCAATATCCGGGCATGGATGGCCGAAAAGGCCGGAGATGGCCTTGATGCGATTGTCATCAACACCTCTGGCTGCGGCACGACCGTCAAGGATTACGGCCACATGTTCCGCACCGATCCTTTGGCTGCGGATGCGGCGACGGTTGCAGGCTTGGCCAAGGACGTCAGCGAAGTGCTGACCACCCTTGGCCTGCCGCAGGGTGCGCCCAAAGGTCTGCGTGTCGCCTATCACGCGGCCTGCAGCCTGCAGCACGGCCAGCAGATCAAGACCGCGCCCAAGGACCTGTTGAAGAAGGTAGGTTTCGAGGTGGTGGAGCCTGCCGACAGCCATCTCTGCTGCGGGTCGGCCGGGACGTACAACCTGCTGCAGCCCGAGATCAGCCAGCAATTGAAGGCCCGCAAAGTTCAGACGCTGAAGGCGAAGGCGCCGCAGATCATCGCGGCGGGCAACATCGGCTGCATGATGCAGATCGGGTCGGGCACCGCTGTGCCGGTGGTGCATACGGTGGAACTGCTGGACTGGGCGACCGGCGGGCCAAAACCCCGCGCGTTGCAGGACTGACACCCACAGCCACTCCTCCTTATGGCACCCTTGCGCGGATGGACAAAAATCCGCCAAACTTGGGCGGTAGCAAGACGCTGCAATGGGCCATGTGGTAGGGGAGGATCCATGCGTCATCTGTTCCCCGGCCTCTTGGCGGTGGCCTTGGCCCTTGCGGGTATGGCGCCGGCACAGGATGCCGCCATGGTCAGCCTGCAGACGGCAGATGATTCCCGTGGCTGGGATGCCGTGGGCAAGCTGATGCTGGGCGAGCGGGGATTTTGCACGGGCGCGCTGATCGAACCGCAGCTGGTCCTGACCGCCGCGCATTGCCTTTATGACAAGTCCACCGGTGTCCAGATTCGCCCGGAAGAGATTCAGTTCTTCGCGGGCTGGCGCAATGGTCGGGCTGCGGCCTATCGTGGCGTTGCGCGGGCCGTAACCCACCCCGACTACCGCTTTACCGGCATGGACAAGCTGGGGCGCGTGACTGCCGATCTTGCGCTTCTGGAACTTAGCCAGCCGATCCGCCTGCCGTCGCTTGTCCCGTTCGAAACCGGGGCCACCCCGGTGGAGGGCGATTCGGTGGGGGTCGTCTCTTATGCGCAGGACCGATCCGAGGCGCCGTCGATTCAGGAGTTCTGCGAAGTGCTGGCCGGGCGCCGGGAAACGCTGATCCTGTCGTGCAACGTGGATTTTGGATCCTCGGGCGCGCCGGTGTTTTCGATCACCGATGGCATTGCGCGGGTGGTGTCGGTCATCTCGGCCAAGGCTGAGGTTGAAGGGCGCAAGGTGGCGCTGGCGGTGCCGCTGGCGGCCCCCTTGGAGGTTCTGCGCGCCACCCTTGATGCCAGCAAGCGGCCCGTCAACCCGGGGACGGGGACAGTCAGCGTGCTGTCGGGGGGGCAGGGCAACGGCGCGAAGTTCATCAAGCCATGAAGGCGCTGCTGCTGCTTTTGCTGCTGGCAAGTCCCGCCGTGGCGCAAGAAAATTCGGGTCTTGACCGGCTGGAAACGCGCGATGACCTGCGCGGCTGGGAACCTGTCGGGCGGGTTGATATCGACGGCGGCGGCTTCTGCACCGGGGCGTTGATCGCAGCCGATCTGGTGTTGACCGCCGCGCATTGCGTGGTTGATCCCGGTGGCCTGCCGGTGGAAGCCGGGCGCATCAGTTTTCGCGCCGGATTGGCCGATGGCGTGGCACTGGCCGAGGTCAGGGTCATCCGTACCGTGGCTCCTGAAGGTTTTCTGTCGCTGTCGCCGGCACCGCCTGAACAACTGGCGCTGGACGTGGCCTTGCTGCAGCTGGCAAGCCCGATCCCGTCCAGTCTGGCTGCCCCCTTCGCCGTCGCCCGTCCCGGCGCCGGGGATGAGGTCAGCGTTGTGTCCTACGCTGCCGGACGTGAAGAGGCGCTGTCATGGCAGCGGGTCTGCCGCGTGCTGGGCAAACGGGACGGGCTGATCGCGGTTGATTGCGATGTGACCTTCGGGTCATCCGGTGCGCCGGTGCTGGACCGGTCCGGCTACCGCGCCAGAATCGTGTCGATCATCTCGGCCGGGTATCAGGACGGGGGGCGAACCGTGGCGTTCGGCATGGAACTGCCGGGGATCGTGGACGGCCTCAAGGCGCGCCTGCGCGCGGGGCGCGTGACAAGCGAGGTCGCGGCGGCAAGCGCGCGTCCGGGCGTCAAGCGGATCACGGTGGGCGTCGACGGCACTGGTGGCAACGATACGGGCGCGCGTTTCGTCAAGCCCTGAGGGGGTCTTGAAACCGGGCCGGGGCTTACCCAAATCATCCTCATCCGGGTGCCATGACGGGCCCGGGGACACCCGCCTTGCCCCAAAAGGGAAGGCCTTTGACATCGCTTCCAGGAGGATGACATGCGCAACCTTGATTTCGCGCCGCTTTACCGTGCCACCGTCGGCTTTGACCGGATTGCCGACCTGATGGATCGGGTTCTGTCCAATGACGTGGCCCAGCCGACCTACCCCCCCTACAACATCGAAAAGACCGCCGAGGATGCATATCGCATCTCCATCGCCGTGGCTGGCTTTGCGCCGGAAGAGCTTACGGTCGAAGTGAAGGATGGCAGCCTGCACATCACCGCCCGCAAGACGGTTGAGGAAGGTGACCGCACCTACCTGCACCGTGGCATCGCCACGCGCGCCTTCGAACGCCGCTTTGCGCTGGCCGACCACGTCCGCGTCGCGGGTGCGGTGCATGAACATGGCATGCTGCACATCGACCTTGTGCGTGAGATGCCCGAGGCGCTGAAGCCCCGCCGGATCGAGATTGCCCATGCTAATGGCGCAACTCCGGTGCTGGAGTCCAAGGCCGAAACCGTCAACTGATCCTTGATCACTGAAACCGATGCGGCGCGTCCCGGACCCGGGGCGCGCCGTCCTTCTATCTGCCGACGATGGCTCGTCGATGACTTCGTCACTCCTCGCTACGCCCCCCGCGACGAGAAGACGAAGTCGAACGAGGAGCTTGCCCCGGCCTAGTTCGCAGACAGCGACTGCGCCAAGCGCATCAGGTTCACGGCTTCGATCCGGTAGCCGTAGGGGTCTTCGCCCCGCGAAGACAGCGCCAGCGCAATCGCCTCGTCCCAGCCCCACTCGCCCAGATAGACCGACCCTTGCAGAAGCTGGCCAAAGCCTGCAACGGCCGCGGCAAAGCGGGTTTCGTTGGAGGCTGCCTCGGTCCCTGTGATCGGCGTTTCGATCAAGGTCGAGGTGTCTTCGCCCGGCGCTTTCCACCGCAAGCGCAGGAAGCCAAGCTCACCCTCGGCCGCTTCGGTGGCCGTCGCGGTCCCATAGCGCAGCGGGTCGTTCATAAGGGCGTCCGACCCCGGAGCGGTTACCTCATAAATCGCGGTGACTTGAGTGCCCGCACCGATCTCACCCGCGTCCACGGCATCGTTGTTGAAATCCTCGCGCCGCAGCGCGCGGGTTTCATAGCCAATCAGCCGGTATTCGGCGACAGTGGCGGGGTTCCATTCCACCTGGATCTTCACATCGTCGGCGATGGGAAACAGCGCCCCGGTCAACTGGTCCACCAACACCTTGCGCGCCTCGGACAGCGTGTCGATATAGGCCGCCGTGCCGTTGCCGTTCTGCGCCAGCGATTGCATCACCGCGTCATCCAGATTGCCCCGGCCAAAGCCCAGCACGGAAAGGTAGGTCCCCGTCTCGCGTTGGCGGGCGACGTAGGCTTCCAGCCCTTCGGGATCACTGACCCCCACGTTGAAGTCGCCATCCGTGGCCAGCAGGATGCGGCTGACCTCGCCCTCTGCCGCCATGCCGCCTGCCACACGGTAGGCCAGTTCCAACCCCTCGGCCCCGGCAGTGGAACCGCCTGCCGACAGGTTCTCCAGCGCCGCAAGGATGGTAGTGCGGTCGGCGGCTTTGGTCGGTGGCAGAACCTGCCCGGCGGACCCGGCATAGGTGACGATGGCAATCTCATCCTCCGGGCGCAGTTCGGCCAGCATCAGGGTCAACGACTGCTTCAGAAGGCCCAGCTTGTTCGGGTCTTCCATCGACCCCGAGGTGTCGATCAGGAACACAAGGTTCAGCGGGGGTCGCGCGGCAACCTCTGGCAACGCGCCCTGAATGCCGATGGTCACCAGCCGCGTGCCGGGGTTCCATGGCGTGGGCATCACGCTGACAGTCGAGGAAAACGCCTCCTCCGCCGTGGGTGCGGGGTAGGCGTAGGGGAAATAGTTCACCATCTCCTCGATCCGCACCTGATCGGGGGTGGGCAGCACGGCCATGTTCAGCGTTGACCGGATGACCGCCCATGAGGCTGTGTCCACGTCGATCGAAAAGGTGGAAACCGGATCTTCGGCGGTCACCTTCACCGGGTTCGCCGGTTCGTTCGCATAAGCCTCGGTGTTCTCGGTCAGTTGGGGTTGGCGCAGGTCCTGCAGCGGCGCGATAGCCGGCGCCGGGGCAAGGTAGCTGAGAGTGCCGCTTTCAGGTGCCGCTTCCATCCGGACGCGGGCGCCATCATCTGCAAGGCTGCCGCCAAGGGCCAGCCCGGTGGGCGCATCTTCGGCCAGTTCCATGACCTCGGCATCGGCCATGGGTTCGGCTACAGTGTCGGGAGCGGGTTCGGCCAAAGGCTCCGCCCGAGCGACCGAGGTTGCACTGTCAGCCTCGGATGTCTGCGCCACTTCGGCGGGCGCTTCAGTCGCGACGACGGTGCCGGTATCCGCCGCGACCTTCGGCGCTTCGGTCTTCGGTTGCGGCAGATCAGCCCGACCGGACAGGCGCAGGTCGGCGACCGGCAGGATGACTGCCACGCCAATGACCAGCGCTGCGATTGAGGTGGTGGTGGCAAGGGCGGGACGTGAGGTGAGGAAATTCAGCATGCGACGCACTCCGTTCAAGGGGGCCGCCGGGGTCTGGCGGTCCTCACTGGAACGGGCGGGGTCGGTTGATCCTTGGAGCCGGTCGAAATTTTCCATCGCCAGCGCAAGGGTGCGCGCCTTGGTATCGACGTCGGGGGCGGGGGAGGACCGCAGCGCCTTGCGCAGGTCTTGCAGCCGGGGGTCGTCAAGATCGTCGGTCATTTGGCGTCCTCCTGTGCCATGGCCCGCAGGCGTTTCTTCACTTCGCTCATCCGCCAGGCAATCGTCCCCTCGGACAAGCCAAGGACAAGCCCAGCTTCGGCTTGCGTCATCTCTTCGCCCAGCACCAGCGCCACGGTGTCGCGCAGTTCCGCGGGAAGCTGGGTCATCGCCTGCGCAAGCCAGTCTTGCGCTTCGGCCTGCGTGGCAATCTCATCCTGCCGGGCCAGTTCCCAATCTCCCCAGCCAAGGGCTGCCCGGCTGCGGGTGGCCTGTCGACGGCGCAGGTCGTGGGCGGCGTTGACGACGACACGGTAAAGCCAAGTGGTGAACTTCGCCTCGCCCCGCCAATGCCGGAGCTTTGACGGCAAGGCGGCGCAGATGTCCTGCGCCAGATCCTCGGCTTCGGTCCTGCTGCCCGTCAGCCGCCAGGCGAGGCCATGGATGCGGTCGTAATGCCGATGGACCAGCGTGGCAAATGCCGCGCGGTCGCCGTCAGCGGCGGCAGTTGCAAGGGTTTCATCGGGCGTGTCCATCAGCATCACAGTATCTGGGACGCACGGGCCGGGGCAATCCTTGGGCAGGCCGTGCCGTGGGTACGGAATTTCTTCCACGGGGAATGAAGAACGCCCCCGGCCCTGTCTGGACCGGGGGCGCTGGGCCTGACCTCTTCGGGGGATGGATCAGAAGATCAGACCGTCGTAGACCGCAAATGCGCCCGAGGTCGAGCGCAGGTTGCCGGCAGCCCCTTCATCGCGGGCATAGGCCTGGATGGCGTTGTAGGTGCCCGGACCAAAGGCCCCGTCAATCCCGCCGTGATAATAGCCCCAGGCGCGCAGGTTGCGCTGGATCGCCCGACGCTCGGACGCGGAATAGCTGTTGAACGCGCGGGCTGCTGGCGTGGCGTAAAGCGAGGTGGTGTGCTTCGGCTGGGTGTAGACCGTGCGCGGCTCGGCATAGACCGGGGCGCTGTAGCGGCGGTCATAGGCCCGGGCCTTGCGGTTGTTCTTCAAAAGCTCGTCGACGATGACGGCGGTGGCGACACCGGCGACAAAGCCTTGCTCCTTCTCGCCCCAGGCCAGCGCTGGTGCGGCGGGGACGGCGATGGATGCCGCAGCGATTGCAGCGATCAAGGTCGATTTCACGGTCATGACAGTGGGCAGCATGTCGTTTCCTTTCAAGAGTGGGCCCCGGTCGGTTGGGGCGATACGAAAGGACATGGGCCAGACCGCTGCGCTAGGCAAAATCAGCGCGTTGTTATCGCATAACGCATTTAGTTTCAGAGGGTTGCATCACGCCGGCCAATCGTTCAGCAAAGCCGAAAGCCGGTCCAGCCCCTCGACAAGCCGCGTTTCCGGCCCACCGCCCACGCCAAGGCGGATGTGGTTCGGGCAGCCATAGGCCGACCCCGGCAAAAGGAACGTCCGATAAGGGCTGGCCAGCAGCCGACGGGCCAGGGATTCGCCGCTGATCCCGTCCAGCCGTGCCAGCCCGATCAGCCCCGCCTGCGGCCGGTGCCACGTCAGCCGCGGCTGATCCGCCACGAACCGGTCCATCCGGTCTAGCGTTTCGCCGCCCTCGGCCCGCGCGCGGGACAGGGCCTGCGCCAGACGGTCCGGGCGCAGCGCGATTTCTGCAATCCGCTCGCCCAGAGTGTTCATGATCTCTGACGCATTCTCGCGCAGGATCATCGCATCGCGGATGATCCCGGGGCTGCGGCAGATCATCCAGCCCGTGCGCAGCCCTTGCAGGCCAAGCGCTTTTGACACCGACCCGGTTGAAATTCCAAACGGCGTCAGCCCGGCGATGGAAGGCGGGCGCGGATGGCCCCATTCCAGCCCGGCATAAACCTCGTCCACGACCAGCCAGATGCCGTGCCGGTCCGCCAGTGCCGCAAGCGCGCGCAGGTCGGCTTCGGGGATCAGTCGGCCGGTGGGATTGTTGGGGTTGGTCAGAAAGATCATCCGCGTCCGCGGGGTGATCGCGGCGGCCACCGCCTTGGGGTCAAGGGACCAACCCTGCGCCTCATCGCGTGGCACTTCGCACAGCGTGGCGCCAATCGCCTTGGCCATGACCCCGGCCTGCGGCCACCCCGGAGCTTCGGTGATGATCTCATCCCCCGCGGTCAGGATCTGGCGGAACAGCAGGTAATTCGCCTCGGCCGCCCCGGCGGTGATCAAGACATCATCGGCACTGCAGGTGGCCGCCAGACCGGCTTGGTCGATCACCCGTTGGCGAAGGGTCGGCAGGCCCAGAAAGCTGACGCCGTTCCAGTCCAGCGACAGGTCGGGGTCAAGATCAGGCAGGAAATCCTTCAGCCGTGGGGACCGGGCCAGCGAGAAGCCGATGAAGCATTCCGGCGGTTCGCTGGCGGTGGTTTCCAGCAGATAGTCGAACAGCTTGTGGATGGTGACTTTCATCGGCAACCGGCGCCCAAAAGTTTTCGAAAACTTTTGCAAATTCCTTCGAAGGAATTTGGCCCCCTCACCGGACGTCGCGCCCCTGATTCAGGATGATGATATTGCCCGATGACACATCGCCCGCGGGCGAGATCAGGAACCCGACCCAGGCGGCAATCTGATCCGGTTGCATCGCATGGCCATGCGGCATCGCGCTGATCGCGCGGGCCAGCACATCCTCGGTCAGGACGTTGAACAGCGGCGTTTCCGTCATCGCCGGCGCGATGGAGTTCACCGCGATCTTTTCCCGCGCATAGCGGCGGGCAAGATCCTTGGTCAGCGTGTCCATCGCGGCCTTCGAGGCCCGGTAATGCGGCGGGTCGAAGACATCGAAGTTATAGGCCCCGTTGGAGGAGATGTTCACGATCTTGCGCACCCCGGGCCGCCCCGTCATCGCCTTCACCGCTTGCTGGCAGCAATGGAAGGCCGAGTGAAAGTTGATCTCCATCTGCCGGGTCAGTTCCGCCGCCGGGATGTCGGGGAAATCCGACATGAAGCAGGTTCCGGCGTTGTTCACCAGCGCATCGACGCCGCCAAAGCGGGTCGTCAGCCGGTCGAAAAGGTCGGCAATCGCTTCGGCGTCGGTCAGGTCCACCGCCTCGGGGGTAAAGCCGTCACGGTCGGCGGCCATGGTCAGCAGCGCCGGGCCGTCGATGTCGACGCCCACCACCTGCAGCCCATCCGCCAAAAGCCGGTCGGTGATCGCCCGGCCCATGCCGCCTGCCGCCCCGGTGACAATGGCAACCCGCATCAGCCAACCACGAAGTCAAAGTGCTTGCGCACGTCTTCCTCGATCTTCCATGTGCCCTTGAAGTCTTTCTCCACCACGAAGGCATCGCCTGCCTGCACGGTCACCGGGGTGCCGCCATCCGGGGTGATCACGATCCGGCCCTTGATCAGCACGACATATTCATAGGCGGTATAGGTGGCATGATAGCTGCCCTTCGTGCATTCCCAGATGCCCGAAACCATCGCGCCATCTTTCGAGGTATGCAGCACCCAGGTCTTCATCGAAGGCGTGCCCTCGGTTACGACCCAGCCGTCCAGATCGCCGGTCGCGGGGTCGATTCCATCGGTCGAGGGCAGCTTGGTAATGGATTGCATGGCAGTATCCCTTTCTATCAGACGTCAGCACAGGGTGATGCCCTGCTCCTTAAGTGTCATTGCTGCCCACGACCGCCGCGGGCTTGATCCCGACCTCAGCCCCCTTAGGTCAAAGCCCGTCGAAATCGGCAGACGAATGGCGTTCGGGCAGTTGTTCGTGCGGTTCGCCCCAAGTGCGGTTGACCTTGCGGCCGCGGATGACGGCGGGGCGGGCGTCGATCTTCTGGGCCCAGGCCAGAAGGTGCTTGTAGCTGGTCACGTCAAGGAATTCCGCCGCACTGTAGGCACGACCGAGGACAAGGTTCCCGTACCAAGCCCAGATCGCAATATCGGCGATGGAATAGCTGCCGCCCGCCATCCAGTCCTTGTCGGCCAAGTGGCGGTCCAGCACATCAAGCTGGCGCTTCGTTTCCATCGCAAAACGGTTGATCGGGTATTCCATCTTGGACGGCGCATAGGCGTAGAAATGCCCGAAGCCGCCGCCCAGATAGGGCGCCGATCCCATCTGCCAGAACAGCCACGACAAACACTCTGTCCGGCCGGCGTGATCCTGCGGGATCAGGGCGCCAAATTTTTCCGCCAGATACAAAAGGATCGCGCCGGATTCGAACACCCGCTGCGGTGGGGTCACCGAATGGTCCATCATCGCGGGGATCTTGGAGTTCGGATTCACCTCGACAAAGCCGGATCCGAACTGGTCGCCCTTGTTGATCTCGATCAGCCAGGCGTCATAGTCGGCGGGGTGGCCTTGGGCCAGAAGCTCTTCCAGCATCACGGTGACCTTCACGCCATTCGGCGTGGCCAGCGAATAAAGCTGCAAGGGGTGCTCTCCGACGGGCAGCACCTTGTCATGGGTGGCCCCGGCGATCGGGCGGTTGATGCTGGCGAATTGGCCGCCGTTTTCCTTGTCCCAGGTCCAGACTTTCGGCGGGGTGTAGGCTTCAGTCATTCGGGTTTCCTTCCGGGCGCTCCTCGTCGCACGTCGTGCGCTCGTCGCGGGGACGCGAGGAGCGACGACGTCAACGACGAGCGGTGTGTCAGATCGACAGGCAAACGTATTTGAGTTCCATATAGTCATCGAGGCCATGACGGCTACCTTCGCGGCCAAGGCCGGACTGCTTGACCCCGCCAAACGGTGCCATCTCGTTCGAGATAAGGCCCGTGTTCACCCCGACCATCCCGTATTCCAGCGCTTCCTGCACCCGGGTGATGCGGCCGATGTCGCGGGCGTAGAAATAGCTGGCAAGGCCGAAGATCGTGTCATTGGCGCGGGCGATGACCTCTTCCTCGGTGTCGAACTTGAAAAGAGGGGCCAGCGGGCCGAAGGTTTCTTCATTCGCCACCTTCATGTCCGGCGTGACGCCAGTCACGACCGTCGGCTGGAAGAACGTCCCCCCCAACTCATGCCGCTTGCCACCTGTGACGACCTTGCCGCCGCCCGCCACGACGTCGGCAATGTGCTCTTCAACCTTCTCGACCGCGCTTTCATTGATCAGGGGGCCGGTAGTGACGCCCGCCTTCAGCCCGTCGCCGATGGCAAGCTTGGCCACTGCCGCCGACAGCTTTTCGGCAAAGGCGTCATAGACCCCGGCCTGCACATAGATCCGGTTGGCGCAGACGCAGGTCTGGCCGTTGTTGCGGAACTTGGAGATCATGGCCCCTTCCACCGCAGCATCCAGATCGGCGTCGTCGAACACGATGAAGGGCGCGTTGCCGCCAAGCTCCATCGAGCATTTCAGGATCTGGTCAGCGGCCTGCTTCAGAAGGATGCGCCCCACCTCGGTCGACCCGGTGAAGGTCAGCTTGCGGATCAACGGGTTTTCGCAGAACTCCTTCCCGATGTCGGACGACCGCTTCGAGGTGATGACCGAGAACAACCCCCCCGGAATCCCCGCGCGTTCCGCCAGCACCGCAAGCGCCAGCGCCGAAAGTGGAGTTTCCGCAGCCGGGCGCGCGACGAACCCGCAGCCTGCAGCCAAGGCCGGTGCCACCTTCCGCGCGATCATCGCGTTCGGGAAGTTCCACGGTGTGATCGAGGCCGCAACGCCAATCGGCTGCTTCAGAACCTGAATCCGCTTGTCGCGCTGGTGGCCGGGGATGATCTCGCCATAGGTGCGCTTGGCCTCTTCGCCGTAAAACTCGATGTAGGACGAGCCATAGGCAATCTCGCCCTTCGCCTCGGCCAGCGGTTTGCCCATCTCGGCGGTCAGGATCGTGGCCAGGTCATCCTGGTTTGCCATGCAAAGGTCAAACCACTTGCGCAGCACCTGCGCGCGTTCCTTTGCCGTCCGCCCGGCCCATTCGCGGTGCGCGGCATGGGCAGCGGTGATCGCGCGGGCGGTTTCCACCCGGCCAAGGTTCGGCAGGTGGCAGATCACGTCGCCACGGGCCGGGTTGGTGACCGGGAAGGTCGTCCCGTCATCAGCTTCGACCCATTGGCCTGCAACATAGGCCTTGGTCACCAGCAGCGAGGGGTCTTTCAACAGCGATGCAAGGTCAGTCACGGAATCGAGCATGGGAGCCTCCATAGGTTGCCACAAGGGGTGCCATGCGGGGGCCGCGATGTCCAGATTGGCAGGCAGGATCAGGCCAAGGTTTGATCAAATCACCGCGCGGCTGGACGGGTGCGCAAATCTTTTCGAAAAGATTTGCAAATTCCTTCGAAGGAATTTGGCCCCTCCCCACAAGGCGCGCCCTTAGCCGTTGGCGTGCATCCGCTCGATATAGGCGCGCATTTCTTCGGCCTCGTGCCGGGCGTCGCGCAGGCCCTCCATGGCGGCGCGCAGTTCGGCCTCGGTCTGGTTGATGTGGTTCATCAACTCGGACTCGCGGCTTTCCATATAGGCCAGCGCCTGATCGCGCAGCTCTTCAGCCTCGTGCAGGGATTGGGCCAGCCGGTCCATTTCCCCCATGTCGCCGCCCGCAACCCGGGTGAACCGATGCAGCAGCCAATGCGTGAACCAGCCAACCGCAAAGGCGACAAGCAGGATGATCGCCGTGGCGATGACAAATTCGGTGCGGTTCATGGGTTTTCCTGGGACGCAAGCCCTTCGGGGCGTGGCAGCGGGCGGATGGTCTTTTCGGTCGGCGCGACTGAAGGGCTGGTGTCGCCCGAAAAGTCGGGCCCTTCCGGTGTGGCGGCCACCGCGACAGGCGCAGTCTCACCCTCGGCAGACTCCGCGCCAGCGACTGGTTCAGCGTCTGGTTCGGCATCTGGCACAGCAACGGCCTCAGCGTCCGGCTCAGTTTCCGTTGCAGGGGCAGCCACCGGGTTGGCCGGGGGCGCCACGGTTGCCGCGCCGTCCACCGCCGTGGCAGCAGGGTCAGTGCCCTCCGCTGCGGCCTCTGGTCCTGCGCTGGCTGCGGCACCCGCCGCCGCAGTCACACCCTTCAACACGAACTCGATCCGCCGGTTCGCCTCACGGCCCTCTTCGGTTCCGTTGTCGGCAATCGGCGTCGCTTCGCCAAAGCCCACCGCCGTCATCCCCGAGGTATCTACCCGCCGCCCCTGCAACGCCACCAGAACCGCTTCGGCCCGGGCCTGCGACAGCGCCTGATTGCCGCCTTCGGACCCCTGACTGTCAGTATACCCGCCAATTTCCAGCTGCATCGGCGGGCAGTCCACCAGAATCGTGGCCAGCGCATCCAGCACGGGGCGTGCGGCAGTGGCGATCTCGGCCGAGGCCGGGGTGAAGGTGATCTTCGTCTGCGCGATCACCGCGTTGACTTCGGCCGCACATTCTTCGGGCGTCGGGATCGAGGCGATGGGGTCCAACGCCTCGTCATAACGGACGTTGACCTGGAAGGTCTGGCCCTGACCCAGCTTGCCGGACAGGATCTGCGTGATCCGCCCCCGCGTTTCCTGTGACCCGGTGACCCCGGTCACTTCAACCGTATCGGCCCGCACAAGCAGCGACCCATGGTCAACCTCGGCCAGCGCCTCCAGCCCCGCGAGCACCCGCACCGGCCAGCCATCGGGCAGGGTCTCGTCCACCCGCGTGGCGGTCATCACGCCAGCGCCTTCAAACGCGGCGCGGGCAAAGGCGTCGACCGCCTCGCGTTGCATCTCGTCGGTCAGGCGGCCGCGCAGGACAACGTCGCCCGCTTCGGACAGGGTGGCGGTAAACTCTGCCGGGCCCTGCGTGGCGGTTTCCTTCTGCTCCAGCGTCGAGGTGAGCGAAAAGGCATCTGGCAGGCTGGTTTCCAACTCACCCACCACCTTGTCAAAGTCTGCCTGACTGACATCGCTGCCAGCCAGCAGCGTCACGTCCGCATCCGAAAAGGTGACCGAGGCTGACCCAAGCTCTGCCACCGCGCGGATCGCGATGGACACCGCCTCGGCCCAACGCGGGGTGGGGGTGCCAAGGCCGATGGTGCACAGCGGCCGCCCGGTCAACCCGGCGTTGGTGGCGGCAGACAGGATCTGGCTTCGCGCCCGTTCGGTGTCGGCGGAACAGCTGTCAAACCGCGCCCCGTCGCCGTCGACCACAAAGCGCAGCGTGAACGGCGTGATGACTGGCCTTGGGGCCGAAATGTCCAGCACCAGTTGCACCCCTTCTGGGGCGATGGCGCGCAACTCGTTTTCAAACCGGCGCTTTTGGGCCTCGCTGTCGGAAATCGCTGTCACCTTGACCTGTGACGCCCCGACCGAAACCTTCGACCGCTCCAGCCTTTCCAGCGCCTCAAGGCCAAAGGCCAGCGCTGGCCCCCATGTTTCCGGCGCAGGGTAGTTGGCCGATTCCAGCATGTTGGTCAGTTCCGTGCCGGGGGTCAGCGCAGCGGCAGCCTCGGCCAGCGCGAGTTCGGTCATGGCCCCCTCGCCCGGGGTTTCCGGCATCAGCCCGATCAACTGGATGCCGTCCTCAGTCCGCAGCATCTGCACCGAGAAGTCCGGGGCATCGATCGCCTGAGCGGGAATCACATCCAGCCCATCCCGGATGCGCGAGCTGTCGACCAGTGACCCGACCATGTTGACCGCGCGGAACCGGGCCGCCTCGTTCGGGGCAGTCCCGGTCAGCCGCACTTGCAACCCGTCGGCCTGCACCGTGACCCAGTCGATCTTCGCTTCGACCAGCCGCTCGGTCACCACCTTGTCCGTACGCGCCTCGATCACCAGTGCTGCGGCATAGGCGACCGTGACCATCAGCATGGCCGCCAGCAGGAAGGCGAGCAGGGCCAAGGTGGTCTGGGAAAGCTGGCGAATGCGTTGGGGCAAGGGCAGGGGACTCATGCGTTGGGCAGGTTATACGATGGTTCCTAGGGCTTTGGGCAGGCGGGTTCAACCAAGCCAGGCCGCTACGGCAAGAAACGGCACAGGGATCAGGCCCGCATCCCGGTTGGACCGGAACACGACAAGGCAGGACGCCGGGTCATCCAGATCCAGCTTCCGCATCTGCCACGCGATGTGCCAGCCCATCGCCCAGACGCCCGCCAGCGCGGTGACCAGCGCCAGCACCCGGCCCTCCTGCGCGTGGGCGACCACGACGGCTGCGCCCAGAAGCAGGATCGTCATCGCGAAAAACCCCCAAAGCCAGCCCCGGCTGCGGTCCCCGAACAGCCGCGCCGTGGACTTGACGCCGATCAGCGCATCATCCTCGCGGTCCTGATGGGCATAGATCGTGTCGTAATACAGCGTCCACGCAATCCCGCCCGCATAGAGAAGGACAGCCGCCAGCGGCACTTCGCCCGCATGTGCCGCCCACAGAAGCAAGGCCCCCCAGTTGAACGCCAGCCCCAGAAACACCTGCGGCCACCAGGTGAACCGCTTGGCAAAGGGATAGACCGCCACCAAGGCCAGCGAGGCGATCCCAAGCCCGACGGCCAGCCAGTTGTAGGTGAACAGAATCACCGCCGCGAGCGCCGCCTGCACCGCCATCCACACCAACGCACCCCGCACGGTCACCTGCCCCGCAGGGATCGGCCGACTGCGCGTCCGCGCCACGGCGGCGTCGATGTCGCGGTCGCTGATGTCGTTCCAGGTGCAGCCCGCACCCCGCATCAGGAACGCCCCGACCGCGCAACTGGCCACCAGCCACAGGTCCCACCCCGTGAACCCCGACACCCCGCCCGCCAGCGCAATCGCCCAGAGGCACGGGATCAGCAAGAGCCACGTCCCGATCGGCCGATCCGCCCGCGACAGCCGCAAGTAGGGCCGCGCAGCCGCCGGAGCGTAGACATCCACCCAGTTGCCCCGCGGCGCATCCGCCACGGTTCCCTCGGGTCCCGCGACAGGGTCAGCCTCTGGCATTTCGGGCGGCAGGGACATAGGGTCACGCTCATGTCGGATGCGAAGATCAGGCTTCATGTAGACCACCCGCTGGGCCACGGGCAAGCCGTGCCCCTGTCCGAAGCCCAGTCGCATTACCTGACCGGCGTCATGCGCCTTGCGCCCGGCGCTGCGATTCTGCTGTTCAACGGCCGTGACGGCGAATGGCGCGCCACCCTGACCACGGCCGGCAAACGCGGTGCCATCGCCACCTGCGACACGCAGACCCGCCCGTTGCACCTGCCCCCTGACCTCTGGCTCCTCTTCGCGCCAATCAAGAAGGCCCGCACCGATTTCATCGTGGAAAAGGCCGTCGAACTTGGCGTGAGGCGCATCCTGCCCGTCCAGACCCGCCACACCAACGCCGACCGCATCCGGCAAGACCGCCTGCAGGCCCACGCGATGGAGGCCGCCGAGCAATGCGGTGCGACCTACTTGCCAGAAGTGGCAGAACTGGTGGGGCTGGACCGGCTGCTGTCACAATGGCCCGCGGACCGCCGCCTCTATTGGTGCGACGAAACAACGCTGGACCAGCCCGCGCGCCTGACGCCTGCCAAAGGCCCCGCCGCCATCCTGATCGGCCCCGAGGGTGGCTTTTCCGCGGATGAGGCAAAACGCCTGCGCGCCCTGCTCATGGTCACGCCCCTTTCGCTTGGCCCGCGCATCCTGCGCGCCGACACCGCCGCTGTTGCTGCCCTGACCCTGTGGCAAGCCACCTGCGGTGACTGGAGATGAGCTTTCTGCGCCCCGAAGTCGCCGAGGGCCTCTACCGCTGGCGCGAGGCGCTGGCCGCCCTTGCCCTTGCCGCAGCTGGGCTCTGGGTGATGACCTGGGGCGGCTATGCCTACCCGGTCCTTGGCCTGATCCTCCTGGCAACGGGGATTGGCTGGGCCGTCCTGTCCACCCGCCGCCTGCGCTTTGCCCAAGCGGGCGAAGCGCCCGGCATTGTCCGGGTGACCGAAGCCCAGATCGCCTATCTTGGCCCCCGCACCGGCGGCTTTGTCGGCCTTCCAGACCTTGCCGAAGTCCGCCTCCTCACCCTGCGCGGTCGCCGCATCTGGAAACTGCGCCCTTCGGAAGGCGAAGCGCTGCACATCCCGGTCGAATCCGCCGGGGCCGAGGCGCTGTTTGACGCCTTCGCCACCCTGCCGGGCATGGACACCGCCGCCCTTGTCGCCGCCCTATCGGCTGAAACCACCACGGACAGCCGTGTGGTCGCGCTGAATGCGGTTGACCGGCTGATCTGGGCGCGCAGTGGCGCAGGTGTCATTGTGCGGTGATCGCCCCCTTCTGACCCCCGCCAAGCCATGACGGGGCCTTGACTTGGGCCTGCGCAATTGACACCCATGGGCGCCCGGTCCCTACCGGGGCCCACGTCCTGAACGTCCCGGAGCACGGCCATGTCAATTCCTCAGTCCGGCGGTGGGCCGATCGAAAGCTTCGACCAGCTTGCCGCCTATATGGAGGCAGGCTCCAAACCCCGGGACCAATGGCTGATCGGCGCGGAACATGAAAAGTTCGGCTGGTTGACCGACACCCGCGCGCCCTTGCCCTATGCCGGCCCGCGCTCGATCTCGGCGCTGTTTGACGGGTTGGCGGCGCGCTACGGCTGGACCCCGGTCCGGGAAGGTGACCATGTCATCGGCCTGACCCGCAACGGCGCGAATGTCAGCCTTGAGCCGGGCGGACAGTTCGAACTGTCAGGTGCGCCGCTTTCCTCGACGCTGGAGGTCGCGGCGGAACTGCAAAACCACCTTGATGAAGTGCGCACCATCGCCGACCCGCTGGGTATCCGTTTCATGGGGATCGGTGCTGCCCCGGAATGGCGGCACGACCAGATGCCGGTGATGCCCAAGGGCCGCTACCGGCTGATGACCGATTACATGGGCCGCGTCGGCACCCATGGCACGCAGATGATGTATCGCACCTCGACGGTGCAGGTGAACCTCGACTACGCGTCGGAAGCCGACATGGTCAAGAAACTGCGCGTGGCGCTGGCGTTGCAGCCCGTCGCAACGGCGCTCTTTGCCAGCAGCCCGTTCTTCGACGGCAAGCCGAACGGCCACAAAAGCTGGCGCAGCCGCATCTGGCGGGGGTTGGACGACAGCCGGACGGGCATGCTGCCCTTTGCCTTCGAAGACGGCATGGGATTTCAGCGCTATGTCGACTGGGTGCTCGATGTGCCGATGTATTTCGTCTACCGCGACGGGAAATACATCAACGCGCTTGGCCAAAGTTTCCGCGATTTCCTGAACGGCCAACTGCCCGCGCTGCCCGGCGAAAAGCCCACCCTGTCGGATTGGGCGGACCATATGACCACGGTCTTCCCCGAAGCCCGGGTAAAGAAATATATCGAAATGCGCGGGGCCGATTGTGGCGATCAGGCGCATATCGCGGCGCTTCCCGCATTCTGGGTCGGCCTGATGTATGACCAGACCGCCCTCGATGCCGCTTGGGATCTGGTCAAGGGGCTGGATGCTGCCACGCGCGAAGGGCTGCGGGTTGCAGCCTCCGTCTCGGCCCTGCAGGGCGAAGCCGGGTCGGTCAAGCTGATCGACCTCGCCCGCGCTGCTGTCGGTCTAAGCCACGCGGGTCTGGCGGCCCGTGGCCTTGGCGAAGAGGTGCAACTGCAACCGCTTGTCGAAAGCCTGAAGACCGGACAGGTGCAGGCCGACCGCTGGCTTGCGCTTTACCAAGGCGCGTGGGGCCAAAGCCTCGCCCCGCTTTACGACGCAGCCTCGCTCTGACCGACAGGCACAACCCTTGCTGGCCTGATCGCGTCTTTCTCTTCTCCAAATATCCCACGGGGGTGCGGGGGTGTGAAACCCCCGCTGCCGAGGCCCGTGCGCGCCCTTCGCGCGCAAGGGGCGAGACAAAAGGCGTGCAGTCGCGCTTGCGCGGCTGCGCAATTCGACTGGTGGTGAACGCCCGAAAGACAAGGTGTTCAACATGCGGGCCGGTAACGGTGTCCCTGTATGGGACAGGCCTTACCCCGCGTTCGGCGTTTCCTTCCGGCCGATCTTCGGTTCCGTCCCCGCCTTGATCCGTTTCAGGTTCGCGGCGTGGCGGACATAGACAAGGATCGTCAGGATAACGACCAGAAACAGCATCCGGCCCTCATCGAAAAAGAACAGCCATCCAGACACACTGGCAGCCGCCATCAGCGCCGCGACGGAGGATGTCCGGGTGATCGCCGCGACAACCGCCCATGTCGCGCAGGCCGCAAGCCCCACCGGCCAGGCCAGCGCGATCAGCGTGCCAAGGAAGGTCGCCACCCCCTTGCCGCCCCTGAAGCCCAGCCAGACCGGGAAAAGATGCCCCAGAAACGCCGCCAGTCCGGCAACCTGCGCCGCATCCTCGGCCAGATACGCCCGCGCGATCAGCACTGCGATCCCGCCCTTGGCCGCATCGAGGACCAGCGTGGCAAAGGCAGCGCCCTTGTTCCCCGTCCGCAGCACATTCGTGGCGCCAATGTTTCCCGAGCCGATCTTGCGCAGGTCCCCAAGCCCAAGGGCCCGGGCGATGACGATGCCGAAGGGGATGGACCCCAGAAGGTAGGCCAGGACCGCCGTAAGGATCAGCAAGGACTGGTCAGTGGTGATTTCCGGCATGGCTATTCTTCCGCAGCAAAGACCTGCGTCCCGCCGACGAAGGTAGCCAGCACCTTACCCTCCATCCGCGCGCCGTCAAACGGGGTGTTCTTCGACTTTGACCGCAGCTTGAATCGGTCCATGAGGAACGGAGCGTCCGGGTCGAACAGCACAAGGTCCGCCGGCGCGCCGGGGCTCAGGCGCCCCTGCGGCAGGCCAAGGCGGGTGGCGGGGTTCAAGGCCATGGCACGAAACAGGGCGGCAAGGCTCAGATGGCCTGCATGGTACAGCCGCATGGCGGCGGGGAGGAAGGTTTCCAGGGCCACGGCACCCGCCGCAGCCTCTTCAAACGGCAGGCGCTTCGATTCTTCATCCGCCGGGGTGTGCATCGAACTGATGACGTCGATCGACCCATCCGCCACCGCGGCGACGATGGCCAACCGGTCCACCTCAGACCGCAGGGGGGGCGTGAACTTGAAGAAGGTCCGGTAGTCGCCCACGTCAAATTCGTTCAGCGTCAGGTGGTGGATCGACGTGCCAGCAGTGACATCCAGCCCCGCCGCCTTGGCGCGGGCAAGGGCAGGCAGGGCACGCGCCGTAGTGATCTGGTCAGCGTGGTAGGCGACACCGGTCATTTCGACGAGAGCCAGATCGCGTTCCAGTCCCATCCGTTCCGCCATCGGCGACACGGCCGGAATGCCCCGCAGCGAGGCGAACTTGCCCGACGTGGCCGAGGCCCCCGCCGACAGGCCGGGGTCCTGCGGGTGGCAGACGACCAAAGCCCCAAGCGATCGGGCATAGCTCATGGCGCGGGTCATGGCCTTGGCTTCGGTTGAAACGCGGGCCGCGTCGGTAAAGGCGATGGCCCCTGCGTCGCGCAGAAAGCCGATCTCGGTCATTTCACGCCCGTCGCGGCCCTTGGTGAGGGCGGCCATGTGGCGGATGCGAACCGGGCTTTCCGCCGCGCGGCGGGTGACGAATTCCAGCACCTCGGGCGTGTCGATGGCAGGCAACGTATCGGGTCGCGCGATAAGCGTGGTCACGCCCCCGGCCGCCGCAGCGAGGCCCGCAGAGCGAAAGCTTTCCCGGTGCCGCTCACCCGGCTCGCCGATCTTGACGCCGATGTCTACGATCCCCGGCGCAAGGCACTTGCCGCCGCAGTCGATGACCTTGGCCCCTTTCGGCGCGGTGCCATCGCGTGCCACGATCAGCCCGTTCTTTACGATGAGGCTGCCAAGGTCGTCTGTCCCGCCTTCGGGGTCGATGAGGCGGGCGTTGGTAAAGTGCAGGATCATTCGGTGCCCATCTGGATGCTGCGGATCAGCCGATAGACGCTGTCCCCGTCGGCGATATGTTCAAAGCCTATGCGTGTCGTGCTGCGGTCGCCATCCGAATCCTTCTGGTCCCGGACATGAAACCAGACAGAATCGGCTGTCGGGCCCTTTTCAAGGCCGATGCTGCTGGCCGGCAGGATCGGGTAACTTTCGATGGTATGGGTCCACCATGACGTGGCGACATAGGCGCAGCGGGTGCTGAGCGCATAGCGGATGCGGTTGTGGGACTGGGCGGCGGCGTACCACTGGCCGAAGACGAGGAACACCCCGACCCCGACGAAGGGCAGCGAAAACAGTGTCAGGAACAGGCCCATCCCCTTTTCCGTCAGGGTTTGGCCGCCAAAGACCGCGACAAGCCCGGCGATGCAAAGCCCGCCGCCGATCACAAGGAACGGCAGCCCGAAGAGCGCCATGCTGATGATCTTGGCGCGCCCACGCACCCCCGGCAGTGGCGCGCCTTCCCAAAGCAGCGTCTCACCCGGCTGGAAGTAATTCTCCCAGGTCTCAGCCACTGCGACCCCCGGCAGCAGCGGCAATGCGGGCAGCGGTGGCAGCAGGGTCTGCCTGATACTTGATCAGGTGCCTGTCCCCCAAGGTCGTGGTGACCTGCACCGCGCCAAGGAAGGGGCGGGCGGTGCCAAGTTGGGCCAATGGCACAGCCCGTCCGGCCGGGCCAAGCAGGCGGCGATCGGTCAGACGCCAGACCTCGGCCAGCGCTTCGGAGGCGACATAGGCCGCCCTGACCCCAATGGCGAGGACAGCCGCCACCGGGCCGACCACGGGATAGGGATTGCCCTGCCAGAGCAGGATCAGTCCGGCAAAGATGCCAAGGATGACCGCCATCACCAGATGCGCCCGCCAATAGGCGGTGCGGTCGGGGCGGAACTCTTGCACGACCTTCTCACCCTCAAGCAGGGGGGCGGCGTGGCCCATCACGCTGTCAGGTTCGATGCGGGCCATCAGGCGATCCAGATGATGATTGTGGTGAAGACGGCGAGGAAGAGAAGGACAACGGTCGCCACCATGCCGCCGATGCGGGCGTCGGTTTTGGGGGGTTTGCGGTCTTGGGTCATCGCGATTTTCCTTCCGCGCGCTCATCGTCGCATTTCATGCGCTCTTCGCGGGGTCGCGGTCCGACGAAGGTCAAAGACCCCGAGGAGGCGGGCGAAAGGGTCACGCCATCATCCCCACGATCTTCCGGCCCCGTTCTGCCCGCAGGTTGCGCGCCAGCAGGTCCATGCAGGCCATCCGCACGGCGACCCCCATTTCGACCTGTTCCTGAATGACGCTGCGGTTGATGTCGTCGGCAAGCTCACCGTCGATTTCCACGCCCCGGTTCATCGGCCCTGGGTGCATCACGATGGCATCCGGCGCGGCAAAGGCCAGTTTCTCGGCGTCCAGACCGTAGCGGTGGTAATATTCGCGTTCGGAGGGGATGAAGCCGCCATCCATCCGTTCCTTCTGCAGGCGCAGCATCATCACCACGTCAGCGCCCTTCAGCCCTTCGCGCATGTCGTCGAACAGTTCGCAGCCGAAATCTTCCACCCCCGAAGGCATCAGCGTCGGTGGTGCGATCAGGCGCAGGCGGTTTTCCATCTTGCCCAGAAGGATCAGGTTCGACCGCGCCACCCGGGAATGGGCGATGTCGCCGCAAATCGCGACGGTCAGGCGCTGCAGGCGGCCCTTCGCGCGGCGGATCGTCAGCGCGTCGAGCAGCGCCTGCGTGGGGTGTTCATGCCGCCCGTCGCCTGCGTTCAGCACCGCGCAATCCACCTTCTGCGCCAGAAGGTTGACCGCGCCGGAGGACCCATGACGCACCACCAGCAGATCGGGATGCATCGCGTTCAGCGTCATCGCGGTGTCCATCAGGGTCTCGCCCTTCTTGACCGACGAATTGGCGACCGACATGTTCATCACATCCGCCCCAAGCCGTTTCCCCGCCAGTTCAAAGCTGGATTGGGTGCGGGTGGAGTTCTCGAAGAACAGGTTGATCACTGTCATGCCTGCCAGCGTGTCGGACTGTTTGACCGTTCGGCGGTTCAGGTCGACATAGCGTTCAGCCAGATCAAGGACCGTGGTGATCTCCAGCGGGGCAAGCTGTTCTATCCCCAGAAGGTGGCGGGCGCGGAAGGCCATGGGCGGTATCCCTTCGATTTCACCCTCTATCGCAAACCGGGGGATGCGGGGCAAGCGTCAGGGTGCGGGGCAGGCCCCGCCGTTGTAGGAGTCGTAGGTTCGAAAGGCGAATGACCGGTAAGACCAGCGAAAATCTTGTGGCCCACGGTCTGTCACTATCGTCAGAACGAGGTTGGGACGCCTGGGTTGGGCCCTTGGCAAGGTTAGCAGGCGAAGCTGGTCGGTCGTGGGCGCGATCCCTTCCGGGGTGCGGAGACAGCGCGGGGCGTCGGGCTGGATGATCTGGGCCTTCGCGAGAATGAGGCCAGGGTACAAGGTGCCTCCGGCCAAGGTCAGGCAGGCAAGGGTGGCCAGCGTCGTGGCGGCCATGGGCCGAGTGCGGCCAGGCAGGCGGATTGCCACTATTGCCGCCATCGCGGCAATCGCGGAAACGGCAAGATGCAAGTTCAAGCCGCCCGCCATCCCGCGCAAGCCGCTTGCCACAAGAAGGGTCAAGACTGTCCCGGCGACGAGTCCGGAAAACGCAGCTATCAGACAATCGGTCCGGTAAAGACTCGAATTGGCTGGAGGCTTCATGTGCAGGCTTCCGCCATTTGCCAAGGCCCAGAACGCGCGCGCGCCAACTCCCAGGCTGACCAAGATGAAGATCCCGGCAAACAGGACTGCGACGGTACCGTCAAACGGCCCCTGATTCTGGAGCGGGGTATCTGGCGTAACTGCATACCTCCAAAGCACCACAACGACTGTGGCGGCCCAAACCCGAAGTCCCCAGGCCGCAGGCAGGGCCCCGCAGGCCAGAACAATGAGAATGGGCAGGATCGCTTGGGTCATTCTACTGTGATAGGTTCTGGCCCCCGCCCGGTCCAGCGCCTACTCTTGCAGCCATGGGAATCGCCGCCGACATCACGGATGACTGGCACGCCTCGCTTGCGGCTTTGGCCTGGCAGGTCGATGCCGGGGTGGATGAGGTGATCGGGGATGCCCCGGTCAACCGTTATGATCTCGCGGCGGAGGCGCCGAAGGCGGCTGCGTCCCGCAGTCCTGCCCAGCCGGTGGCAGAGCCGGATGCCAGCGCCGATCCGGTCGCTGTCGCCAAGGCGTTGGCGGCGCAGGCGGGGACGCTGGAGGACCTGCGGGAGGCGTTGCAAGGCTACGATCACTGCGAACTGAAACGGGGTGCGCGCAACACCGTCTTTGCCGATGGCAACCCCGAAGCGCGGGTTCTGATCCTTGGCGAGGCCCCGGGCCGCGAGGAAGACCTTGAAGGTCGCCCCTTCGTTGGCCGTGCCGGGCAGTTGCTGGACCGCATGTTCGCGGCCATCGGCTTGTCCCGCACCTCACCCGATACCCGGACGGCGCTTTACATCACCAATGTCATGCCCTGGCGCCCCCCCGCCAACCGCGACCCTGACCCGGCCGAGATTGCCATGATGCAACCCTTTGTCGAGCGTCACATCGCGCTGGTTGATCCGGATATGATCGTCGTGATGGGCAACACGCCCCTGATGGCCCTGACCGGGGCCAAGGGCATCCTGCGGGCGCGGGGCAACTGGACGCAGGCCTTGGGCAAGCCGGTGCTGCCGATGACGCATCCGGCCTACCTTCTGCGCACCCCCGTCGCCAAGCGTGAGGCTTGGGCGGATCTGCTGGCCTTGCAGGGCAGGTTGCGGGGATGATGCTGGCCGTCGATCCCCTTGTCCTTCTGGCCTTCATCCCTGCGGGCCTTGCGCTGAATCTGACGCCGGGGGCGGACATGATGTTCTGTCTTGGGCAGGGGCTGCGCGGGGGGCGGCGGGCCGCGATGGCGGCGAACCTTGGCATCGCGGCCGGGGGGATGGTGCATGTCACGCTTGCCGCGCTTGGCCTTGGCGCGCTTGTCGCCACCCATCCGGCGGCGTTCGAGGCGATCCGCTGGCTGGGGGTGGGGTATCTGTTGTGGCTGGCCCTGTCGGCGCTGCGGTCCCCCTTGCCCACGGGAACCGAGGTCAGCCCCCGCCCGGCGCTTCGCGTATTCGGGCAGGCGCTGATGGTCAACCTGCTCAACCCCAAGGTCATTCTGTTCATTCTGGCGTTCCTGCCGCAGTTTGTGGACCCTGCCCGCCCGATCTTGCCGCAGTTCCTGACGCTTGGGGTCGTGTTCAGCCTTGGCGGGCTGATCGTGAACGGGACTGTCGGGCTGTTCGCCGGATCCATCGGCCAGCGCCTTGCGCGGTCTGCCGGCTTTGCCCGCTGGCTTGGCCGGATCAGCGCGGGTATCTTCGGTGCGCTGGCCCTGCGTCTGGCGCTGCTGCAAAGGACCTGACATGTCGCGCATCGACGAAAGCCTGCCATTCCATCCGGTCCGCATCGCGGTGCTGACGGTCAGCGACACCCGGACGCCCGACACGGACCGGTCCGGTGACACGCTGGTTGAGCGGCTGACGGGGGCAGGGCATGTGCTGGCCGCCCGGGGGATCGTGCCGGATGACCGCGCCACCATCGCCACCCGGCTGCGGGACTGGATCGCCGATCCCGGGGTAGATGCCATCCTGACCACGGGAGGCACCGGCCTGACCGGGCGCGATGTCACGGTGGAAGCGCACCGGGATGTCTATGAGAAAGAGATCGAGGCGTTCGGGACGGTCTTCACCATCGTCAGCATGCAGAAGATCGGCACCAGCGCCGTGCAAAGCCGGGCCTGTGGCGGTGTGGCTGGGCGGACCTACCTTTTCGCGCTTCCCGGCAGCCCCGGGGCGTGCCGCGATGCGTGGGACGAAATCCTCGCGTTTCAGTTCGACAGCCGCCACCGCCCCTGCAACTTTGTGGAAATCATGCCGCGGCTCGAAGAGCATTTGCGACGGAAATAGCCGCCCTGCGCGTAACATCTGCGTATGCCGGGCCATCTTTGCTGGTGTTGTGCTGCTGTTGCGCTAGGTCTTGGCCACCAATCAAGAGGCAGGTATGCGGTTTCTGAGGCGAAGTCTGACGGGGCTCTTCCTTCTTGCGGTGACGCTGGGCCTGCTGGGGCTGGCGGCTGTGACGGTTGGAAATGCCCTGCGGCAAAGCCTTTCCGATGATCGCCCCGGCCGCACCCCCGAAGAACGGGTGGTGGCGGCCAATGTGCTGAGCCTGACGCCGGGAACGGTCACACCGCAGATGACCGCCTTTGGCAAGGTCGAGGCGCGGCGTACGCTGGAGCTGCGCAGCCGCTCCGGGGGCACGGTGGTCTGGGTCGCCGACAGCTTTCGCAACGGGCTTGCGGTGACCGAAGGCGAAGTGCTGGTCCGGCTGGACCCGGCTCCGGCGGCCGAGGCGCTTGCGCTTGCCGAGGCGGGCCTGACCGAGGCCCGAGCGGCGGCGGATGAAGCGGTGGCAGCGGTCGATCTTGCCCGCGACGACCTTGCGGCAGCCGAAGCGCAGGTGGAGCTGCGGCGGCAGGCGTTGGTGCGGCAACAGGATCTTGCAACGCGTGGGGCGGGGTCGTCCCAAGCGGTGGAGACAGCAGAGCTTGCGTTGTCGGCGGCGGATCAGTCGGTCCTGTCACGGCGGCAGGCCCTTGCTGCGGCCATCGCGCGGGTGGATCAGACGGCAGTTGCGGTGACGCGGGCCGAGATCGCGCTGACCGAAGCGCAGCGCGGTCTTGCGGATACCGAACTGCGCGCCGGACTGGCGGGCCGTGTCGATGGCGTGACACTGGTGACCGGCGCCGTCGTCGGCGCAAACGAAGTGTTCGGGCGGATCGTTGACCCCCTGGCGCTGGACGTGGCGGTGCGCTTGTCGACGGCGCAGTTCGGCGGCCTGCTTGGGTCTGATGGAGCCTTGCGCGACGCGCCTGTCACGGTCCGACCGGGTGGCGCGGGCGAGGTGACTCTGACGGGTCGGCTGGACCGGGTGGGTGCCGCGGTTGGCGAAGGCCAGACCGGACGTCTGGTCTATGTCGCCATGGACGCCGCAGCCGGTGTGGAAACCTTGTTGCAGCCGGGCGACTTCGTGTCGGTCAGCATCGAGGAGGCGGCCTTGCCGGATACGGCGGTCCTGCCCGCAACGGCTCTAGGTCGCAACGGCACCCTTCTGGCCGTTGGCCCCGAGGACCGGCTGCAGGAAGTCGCGGTTGACGTCCTGAGGCGACAGGGTGACGACGTGATCATTCGCGTCGGAAGCCTTGCCGGGCGTGAGGTGGTGACCGAAAGGTCGGCCTTTCTTGGCGACGGCATCCGCATCCGCCCCATCCGCCCGCAGGCTGCGGCTGATGTCTTCCTGACCCCCGAACGCCGGGCGGTTCTGATGGCGCTGGTCGAAGCCAGCCAATCGCTGGCCGAGGCGGAAAAGACCGCCCTGCTTCGCGCGCTTGAAGCGGAAACCGTTCCGGCCGAGATGATCGACCGGCTGGAGCGGCGGATGGACGGGTAAGATGGACCTGATCCGCTACTTCGCCCGCCACCGGACCATCGCCAACCTGCTGTTGGTGATCATGGTGGTGGCGGGCCTCGTCGCCGCCTCCAACATGCGGGCGCAGTACTTTCCCGACGTGATCCTGAACGAGGTCGGCGTCACCGTTGTCTGGGATGGCGCGGGGGCCGAGGATGTTGACCGCGCCATCGTTCAGGTGCTGGAGCCGGTGTTTCTGGCGATTGACGGGGTGGCGGGCGTCACATCGCGCGCCAGCGAGGGCCGCGCCAGCATCGACGTGGAATTTGAACCGAACGTCGACCTTGCCGCCGCCGAGGAAGAGGTGCAGGCCGCCGTCGACGCAGTCAGCACCCTGCCCGAAGGATCGGAAGACCCGGTCGTCGCCTCGGCGGCTTGGCGGGACCGGGTCACGGATGTGCTGATCAGCGGGCCGGTGGGGGTGGACCAGTTGGCCCGGTTTGCTGACGAATTCACTGGCCGGCTGTTTTCAGCCGGGATCACGCGCGCCACCATCACCGGGCTGGCCAGCCCGGAAACGGTGGTCGAAATCCCGTCGACCGTGCTGATGCGCCACGACATCACCATGTCCGACGTGGCCCAAGCCATCGCTGCCGCCGTGGCAGATTCCCCCGCGGGCGAGCTTGGGGAGGGCGCGCGGCTGCGGACCGGGACGGAACGGCGGACTGTGGCCGAAATCGGGGCGATCATCCTGCGGTCGGCCCCGGACGGCAGCACCCTGACCGTGGGCGACATCGCCACCATCCGCCCCAACAGCGTCAACTCGGTGCGCGCATCCTTTGTCGGGGACAACCCGGCAATGACCATCCGGGTGGACCGGGCAGATGATGGTGATGCGATCCGCATGCAAGCCACCGTCTCGGACGTCGCGGCCCAGATGCAGCTTGGCCTGCCGCCCGGTGTGACGGTGGAACTGGTCCGCACGCGGGCTGAACAGATCAGCGACCGGCTGGTCCTGTTGATCGACAATGGCCTGACCGGGCTGGCGTTGGTCCTGGGCCTGCTGTTCCTGTTCCTGAACGCCCGCATCGCCTTTTGGGTCGCCGCGGGTATTCCCGCAGCCATGATCGCGGCGCTTGCCGGAATGTGGGCGCTTGGGGTGACGCTGAACATGATGTCGCTCTTTGCGCTGATCATCATGCTGGGCATCGTGGTCGACGATGCCATCGTGGTTGGCGAACATGCCGATTTCCGCGTGCGCAAGCTGGGGGAACCGCCTGCCCTTGCCGCCGAAAACGCCGCGCGCTGGATGGCAGCACCAGTCTTTGCGTCCTCCATCACCACGATCATCGCCTTCCTTGGCCTACTGGCCGTGGGCGGGCGTTTCGGCGAGCTGATCCTGGCCATCCCGCTGACGGTGGTGGTGGTGCTGATCGCCTCGCTGGTGGAGTGTTTCCTGATCCTGCCGAACCACCTGAAACATTCGCTGACCGCCACCGGGCAGGACCGCTGGTACGACTGGCCCTCACGTCAGGTGAACCGGGGTATGGCATGGTTTGAAACCCGGGTGATCCGCCCGGTCATGCGCTGGGTGATCATCGCACGCTATCCGGTGCTGGCGGCCACGGTGCTGGCGCTGGCGCTGCAGGTGGCGCTGTTCATCCGGGGTGACGTGCAGTTTCGGTTCTTCGCCCCGCCGGAACAGGCATCGGTCAGCGGCAGTTTTTCGATGCTGCCCGGGGCCACGCGCGACGACACTTTGGAAATGCTCCGCGAATTGCAGCGCGCGACCGATGCGGTCATGGCGCGGTTCGAGGCCGAGCATGGCGAGGGCCCGGCCACCTTCGTGCTTGCCGAAATCGGCGGCGGGACCGGGCGCAGGCTGGCCGGTGCCGATACCAAGGGGCCAGACCTGATCGGCTCGATCTCGATGGAACTGATCAGCGCCGACCAGCGGCCCTATCCCACGTCCGAGGTCATCACGGCCTTGCAAGACGAGGTTGTGGCGCATCCGCTTCTGGAAGAGCTCAGCTTCCGCAACGCCTTTTTCGGGCCGGGGGGCGAATCCCTGTCGGTTGATCTTTACGGTGGCGAAGCCGCAACCCTGAAAGCAGCGGCCGAGGCATTGAAGGCGGAATTGTCGGCCTATCCCGAAGTCTCGGGCCTTGAAGATTCTCTGTCCTACGACAAGGAAGAGCTGATCCTGACCTTGACCCCGCAGGGTGAGGCTTTGGGCTTTGACACGGCCACTCTTGGCCGCGCCCTGCGCGAAAGCCTCAGCGGGATCGAGGCGGCAACCTTCCCCGATGGTCCGCGCGAAGCCTCCATCCGGGTGGAACTGCCAGAATCGGAACTGACGGCGGATTTTCTGGACACCAGCCTGATCCGCGCCGGGGCCGGCGTCTATGTGCCCTTGTCGGAAATCGTCACCGTGGAAAGCCGGTCCGGGTTTTCCACGGTGCGGCGCGAAAACGGCCTGCGGACCGTCAGCGTGACCGGCGTCTTGGCCGAGGACGACCCTGCCCGCGCCACCGAGGTGCAGCGCGCCCTGAACGAAGACATCCTGCCCCGCGTGGCGCAGGATTTCGGGCTGGACTGGCAGCTTTCCGGCCAGGCCGCGGATGAGCGTGAGTTTCTGGGGGGGGCCGCTGTTGGGGTGGTCCTGTGCCTGCTGGGCATCTACCTCGCGCTCGCCTGGATCTTTGCGCACTGGACGCGGCCGCTGGTCGTGATGTCGGTGATCCCCTTCGGCCTTGTCGGCGCGGTCTTCGGGCATTGGGTCTGGGGGATGCCGTTGTCGATGTTCTCCATCGTCGGGCTGATCGGGATGGCGGGGATCATCGTCAACGACAGCATCGTTCTGGTCAGCACCATCGACCAATATGCCGAACGCCGTGGCCTGCGACCGGCGATCATCGACGGCGTGGCCGACCGGTTCCGCCCGGTCCTGCTGACGACGCTGACGACAGTGCTGGGGCTGGCGCCGTTGCTGTATGAACAATCGTCTCAGGCCGAGTTCCTGAAGCCTACGGTGATCACGCTGGTGTTCGGCCTTGGGTTCGGGATGGTGCTGGTGCTGGTCGTTGTTCCGGCCCTGCTGGCCGCGCAGACCGACATCGGCCGTGCCTTCCGTGCCTTGAAGCGCGCCTTGCGCCGGGGGCCGCGCGGGCCGCGTCTTGCCGTTGCGTCAGGCGGGGCGGGGATGCTGGTGCTGGCCGGGGTCCTGCCGCTTTGGTCTGCGCTGACCGGGGCTTTGCCGGGCTGGCTGGTGGCGCTGTGGCCAGAGTTGGCTGGCGCACCTGTCGGCCCCACAGCGGCGGGGCTGTTTCTGATCGGGGCGCTGGGCATCTGGGCGATGTCAGCCCTTGCCGCGCTGGTCACCTTGCGACAGCACCGCAGTCAAGGGTAGCCGGGCCATCGCTATGTCAGGGCGCCGGGCAGCCCCGAACTTCGATCGCGCGGCCCTGCGACAGGATGGTCATCACCACGCCGGATCGGTCAAGGGCAAAGGGCGCCCCATCCGGTGGAACCAGTTCCGTCATCGTGACCAACTCCCCCCCCTCGCGCTGAGTCACGGCCTCAGACACCCAGACCGCGGGGTCCGCCGTCTCAAACGCCACAACCTCGGGGCTGCCTGGATCGGGAAGGCGCATCCGGGCGGTCAGGCGCAGGCCATCGGCAATCGGATCGACCGCGCAGGACACGGTCGTTACTCCTGCATCAAGCGCCGGGGTGGCCAAGGTCGCCAGCGCGCTTCGGATCCCCTCATCCGGCGCGCCGGGGGGCATCAGGTCAGTGATCAGCGCAAGGTTGGCTGGCAGGCAGATTTCGTCGCAGACCCCAAGGTCAACCGAGACCTGCAGCCGGACAGGCATCGACGGGTCCATCGCCACCACCTCAATCGGCAAAAGCAGCCGGTCGTGGTAGCCGATCGTCTGCATCCCGTTGGTTTCAAACACCGAAGGCGCTGGCCAGTGGATACGGACGGACTTCACATTCGTCGACCCCGACCAGTCAAAGCTGGGGGGAATCCCCGCCTCGCCCGGGCTGCGCCAATAGGTCTTCCATCCGGGCGCAAGGGTCATATCCATGGCCGCCATATGCGCGCCACTGTCCATCTGCCAGCCGGGTCGCAGGATGGCGGACAGGACATCCTCCTGCGTGGTTGCAGTCGCGGCAGTGGCGCCAAGGGCAAGGGCAAGGGAAAGCAGGGTTCTGGTCATGCCAGCACCATAAGGACTGGCCTGCCCGAGGGAAATCACTTTGCGGCGAAGGAACGTGAGCGTGATCTGGCAGCCAATGGGGCTTGAGACCCGCGCGTCCCGGGGCCATGTTGGGGGCATGGTTTCGGGGACGAAGACATGATGGACCTGGCCGGAAAGATCCTGATCGCGATGCCGGGCATGGCGGACCCGCGCTTTGACCGAAGCGTGATCCTGATCTGCGCCCACTCCGTGGACGGCTCCATGGGTCTGATCATCAACAAGCCGTTGGAGGATCTGAGCTTTTCCGGGCTTCTGGAGCATCTTGGCATCCCCCGCGTGCCCGAGGGGCGCGACATCCACGTCCATCTCGGCGGCCCCGTAGAGCGGGGGCGGGGGTTTGTCCTGCACTCCCCCGACTGGCAGATGGGCCGGGGCACGATGGCGGTGCCGGGCGGGTTCGGGATGACCGCGACGACGGATATCCTGGAGGCTTTGGCGAAGGGCGGGGGGCCGTCTAACGCCTTGCTGGCCTTGGGGTATTCCGGCTGGGGGCCGGGGCAGCTGGAGGCCGAGATCGCGCGGAACGACTGGCTGACCTGCGATCCGGCGGAGGGGCTGGTGTTCGGGGGGGACGACCGGGTGAAATGGTCGGCCGCGCTGCGGGGGATGGGGATTGATCCCTTGACGCTGAGCGCCTCGGCGGGGCGGGCTTGAGGCGGCCGCAAGGGATTGGGGGGAGGTTTGGGGTCTTTATCCCGTCTTCTTCCTGTATCCCTTCCGCCTCTGCGCGCGGGGAGAGGGGAGGGCGTTAAGTATTGGGGGGTTCGAAGGAGGGCCATCATATTGTATTTGGCATCAGTCACAAAATTGCCAAGATGCTTGCATAGGAAAAAAATAGTGTCGTAATTGGAGCTACTGCGAATGATCTTAACATTCCATTTTCGATTTCTATTATCAATTGTTATAGGCCTTGCGCTTTCTGGTTGCCAAGAAGAAGAAACAATCGAAGATAGGGCTTCAGCGGCAGGCTGTGGAGCTCTTGCATCAACGGTGGAAATGTTCGTTGTTGAAGCGGGGTTATACGATGGAATTCAGGATGGCTTTGAAAGTAACATTGAAAAGTATGGTGAGGCGATGGATAACTATGTGTATTTCAATGCTGGCCTACCGGAAGCCGAGGGGAAATCTTCTTCTACGGCGGTAAAGGCTGCATTTGCGCAAGTCGGCATCAACCTTGACTTTGATGGCGTCGGCGTTAACTTCTCCGCTAACAAAGAAGCACGGCCAGAACAAATTGGTTACGCGTTTGCCAATGGCTTCGTAACTGGCGCTGCAGACACCGACTTTTCCACAAAATCCGCAAGGACGACATTCGTCAATAAATGTGGGACTTTTGTTGGCGAGTACCTTCTTCTCGAAGGCCGAATGGACTGGGCTGTCGATCTTCATGGCGCAGCATACAAAAAGGGCCTTGACGAGGGGCTATATTGATTGCCTAGCCTGCTTCGATAGAGAGGTCTATCGTTGAGAGATTGAAAAAACGCTACTGCCTTCAAGCATGCGTTTGGCAAAACTGCCAACGACGATGGAGAGCCAGAGGCAGACATTTATTTGCGCTTGAAGTGCGTCGTGTCACTCCCCATACGGCACCCAGACCGTCTTGATCTCGGTCGCCTGGGCAAGGAAGGCCCGGCCCTCCGAGGTGGGGGCAAACCAGTCCTGCCCCCGCCCGTGGTTGACCCAGGTGCGTTTGAGGTTGGTGGCGGCCTCGCGTTCGATGAGGGCGGAGAGGGGGTGGGAGGAGAAGCTCCACACGGCATCCACGTCCATGTGGCCGGCGAGGCTCTTGGCGAGGTCTTGCGGGGGGCCGGTGACGATGTTGACGACCCCGGGCGGCACGTCGGAGGTGTCGAGGATCTGATAGAAGTCGGTGGCGGATAGCGGGTGCTGGCCGGGGACGAGGATCACCGTGTTGCCCATCGCGATGGCGGGGGCCATGAGGGAGATGAGGCCGAGGAGGGGGGCCTCATCGGGGCAGAGCGCGCCGATCACGCCGGTGGGTTCGTTCATCGCCAATGCGATGCCGCGGATCGGGACGGATTTGGCGTGGCCGTCGTATTTGTCGGCCCAGGCGGCGTAGGTGAAGAGGCGCTGGATGGAGGCGTCGACCTCGGCCTGGCCGGGCTTGCCGGTGAGGTCTTGGAGCCTGTGGGCGAACTCGGTGGCACGGGCGGAGAGGTTTTCGGCGATGAAGTAGAGGACCTGGGCGCGGTTGTAGGCGGTGGTCTTGGCCCAGGATTTGGCGGCGTGGGCGGCCTCGACGGCGTTGCGGATGTCCTTGCGGTTGCCGATGCCGACATGGCCGAGGAGTTTGCCTTTGGAGCTGTAGACGGGCTGTGAGTAGCCGGAGTCCGGGCGGGCCTGTTTGCCGCCGATGTACATCTTGGCGGTGCGGTCGAGTGTGTCGACTTGCGGGTCGGTGGGGGCCGCTGGGGTGGGGGCGGGTTTCAGGGCGGCGGGTTTCTGGCTGGGTTTGAGGTAGGCCATCAGGCCCTCCCACCCGCCTTCACGCCCGAAGCCGGATTCGCGGACGCCGCCGAAGCCTGCTGCGGCGTCGAAAAGGTTGGTGGCGTTGACCCAGATGACCCCGGCCTTGAGTTTGGGGGCGATGTCGAGGGCGAGGTTGATGTTCTCGGTCCAGACGGTCGCGGCGAGGCCGTATTTGGTGTTGTTGGCGAGTTGGACAGCTTCTTCGGGCGTGCGGAAGGTCATGGCGACGAGGACGGGGCCGAAGATTTCCTCTTGCATCAGGGGGGAGGCGGTGCCGAGGCCGGTGATGAGGGTGGGGGGGTAGAAGGAGCCGGTGGCGGGGAGGGGGCAGGGGGCCTGGTAGTGGTCGCCCTCAGGGTTCTTTGCGACAAGGTCGGTGATGGTGCGCAGCTGGATCGGGTCGACGATGGCGCCGATGTCGATGGCCTTGTCGAGGGGGTCTCCGACCCGCAGGCCGTCCATCCGGTGTTTGAGTTTGGCGTAGAAGCGGGGGGCGATGCCTTCCTGGACGAGGAGGCGGGAGCCGGCGCAGCAGACCTGGCCCTGGTTGAACCAGATCGCGTCGACGAGGCCTTCTATGGCTGAATCAAGGTCGGCGTCGTCGAAGACGATGTAGGGGGATTTGCCGCCGAGCTCTAGGGTGAGGGCCTTGCCGGTGCCGGCCGTCGCCTCGCGGATGCGCTTGCCGACGGAGGTGGAGCCGGTGAAGGCGATCTTGTCGACTTCGGCGTCTACCAGTGCGGCCCCGGTGGTGCCGTCGCCGGTGACGATGTTGAGGACGCCTTTGGGGAGGCCTGCTTCGCGGGAGATTTCGGCGAAGAGGAGGGCGGTGAGGGGGGTGTATTCGGCGGGTTTGAGGACGATGGTGTTCCCGGCGGCGAGCGCCGGGGCGACCTTCCAGGCGAGCATGAGGAGCGGGAAGTTCCAGGGGATGATCGCGCCGCAGACTCCCAAGGGTGTCAGGTCGGGGTGTTCGGAGGGGAGGAGTTGGGCGAGGCCGGCGTGGTAGGAGAAGTGGCGGGCGACGAGGGGGATGTCGATGTCGCGGCTCTCGCGGATGGGTTTGCCGTTGTCGAGGGTTTCGAGGACGGCTAGGAGGCGGGAGTGTTTCTGGGTAAGACGTGCGAGGGCGTAGAGGTATTGCGCGCGTTTGTGGGCGGGGAGGCGCGCCCATTTCGGTTGGGCGCGGCGGGCGGCTTGGACGGCAGCGGCCACGTCCTCGGCGGTGCCTTGGGTGACCTCGGCCAGGGGTTTGCCGGTGGCGGGGTTTGCTGTCGTGAAGGTCTGGCCCGGCGCGGTGAAGGTGCCGTCGATGAAATGGCCGAAGGTGCCGTTGTGCTTGGCGATCCAGGCGAGGGCCTCGGACGCGGATTCAGGGGCGGGGCCGTAGGCCATGCTGTCGAAGATTTCCTTGATGGTCATGGGGTCCCTCGATGATGCGGGGCGGGCTCGTCGATGACTTCGTCACTCCTCGCGGAGGATGCGACGAGAAGACGAAGTCGAACGAGGAGGGTTTGGTCGGGAAGCATTCGTCAGCCCATCGCGTGGCGGTTGGCGGCGGAATAGTGACCGGTGAGATGATGCTCCAGCTGGCGCTCGATGTCGCCCAGAAGGCTGGAGGCGCCGAAGCGGAAGAGGTCGGGCTGCAGCCATGGGTGGCCGAGTTCGTCCTTCATAAGGGAAAGGTAGACCAGCGCGTCCTTCGCCTTGGCGATCCCGCCTGCCGGTTTATAGCCAACCTTGAAGCCGGTGCGCGCCTCATAATCGCGGATGCAGCGGATCATGGTCAGGCTGACGGGGAGGGTGGCGTTGACGGCCTCTTTTCCGGTCGAAGTCTTGATGAAATCGGCCCCGGCCATCATGCAGATCAGGCTGGCGCGGGCGACGTTGCGTAGCGTGCCAAGTTCGCCCGTGGCAAGGATCGCCTTCACATGGGCATCACCGCAGGCGGTGCGCATTTCGGCCATTTCGTCGTAGAGGGCTTGCCAGTCCTGCGTCAGGACATGGCGGCGAGAGATGACGATGTCGATCTCACGCGCCCCGGCCCGCACGCTTTCGCCGATCTCGGCGATGCGCAGTTTGTAGGGCGACAGGCCCGCCGGAAAGCCGGTTGAGACGGCGGCAACGGGGATCGAGGTCCCCTCCAACGCGCGAACGGCGGTTTCGACCATCTCGTGGTAGACGCAGACGGCGCCGGTGGTCAGGCCGGTCATCCCCAGCCGTTCCAGCATCCATGGCGCGACGGGCTGGCGGGCCTTGGCGCAGAGGCGCTGGACGCGGCCCTCGGTGTCGTCGCCTGACAGGGTGGTGAGGTCGATCAGGCTGATGGCCTTGAGAAGCCAGGCGGCCTGAAACTCTTTCTTCACTGTCCGGCGGTCGGGCAGGGTGGCGGCGCGGCGTTCGATGGCCGAGGTATTGGCTTGCACGGCGGCGACCCAGTCAAGGTCCAGCACCATGCCGGGGTTGCGGGCGTGGGTCACCTGCGGCAAGAGATCCTGCTTGGGCGCTGTCGTCGTGTCCATGGTCCCCTCCCGCTGGCAAACAATGGCCAGCCGATGGTCTTGACGATGCCACGCGGGGCGCGGGCCGACAAGGGCGGTGGCTGCGAAAATTTGACCGTGTGGTCAAAAGCGCAAGTCAGCGGTCCTGACGGTCATCCTCAAGTGTGGCCCAGGGGGTGCCGGTGCCCGGGTCGGGCAAGCTGGCCGGGTCTTCGTTGCGCATGAGCAGGGTCTTGGCAAGGAACAAGGCCGAGATCGGAGCGGTGAGGAGAAGGAAGATGGTGACCAGCAGTTCCTGCCAGCTGATCCCGCCGCCACTTGGCAGCATGTCGAGCGCCGAGACGAGAAGGGCCGCGCCCACACCGATTGTGGTGGCCTTGGTTGGCGCGTGCAGGCGCTGCATCGCCTCGGGCAGGCGGAGCAGGCCATAGCTGCCGACCAGTGCAAAGATACCCCCGCCCACCAGGATGGCCGCAAGGAAGAGTTCAAGCAGAAGGCTGAAGGTCGGGGTCATTCGATGATGCTCCCCCGCAGAAGAAACTTGCAGTAGGCGACGGTGCCGACGAAGCCGGTCAGGGCAAGCAGGATCGCCGCCTCAAGGTAAAGGCCCGTGCCGGCCCAGATGCCGTACAGGACGACGAGGGCGAGAGTGTTCACCGTCATCGTGTCCAGCGTCAGGATCTTGTCGGTGACTGTGGGCGCGTTGAACAGGCGGATCAGGTTCAGAATCAGCGCCACGCAGATGCAGCCGACCATGAAGGTAAGGGCATAACCGAGGATCATTCGAATATCCTTTTCAGGCGGGCCTCGTACCGGGCCTTGATGTCATCCCGCACGGCGGCAGGATCGGGGGCGTGCAGCGAGTGGATCAGAAGCGCCCGCCCACAGGCCGACATGTCGGCGGTCAGGGTTCCCGGAGTCATGGTGATGGTGCCGGCCAGCAGCGTGATCGCTTCGGGTGAGCGCAGGTCAAGCGGGACAGTCACCCAAGCTGAGCGGATCTTGTCCTTCGGCATGAAGAGGACAATCCGTGCCACCTGGAAGTTGGCGACGATCACGTCCCACATGACAAGCAGCGTGTAGGCAGCAAGACCAAAGGGGCGCTGGACCTTCGGGCGGTCCGGCCACCAGGCCGAGGTCAGATGCGGGATCACCGTGGCAAGGAACACGGCCATGACCAGACTGCCGACCTTCCACTGGTTGACCAGAAGGAACCAGAAAACGATCAGCGTCACCGTCAGATAGGGGTGCGGGAACAGGCGCTTCAGCATGGCTTACCTCTCCTGTCCCAGTTGGGTTGCGGTGATATAGCCCTCAGTCGCGTAAAGCGTGGCGGCGGTCTCGCTCAGCCAGTCGGTGATCGGCCCGGCAAGGACGGTCAGCACGGCTAGCGCCGCCAGAAGGCCGATGGTGGCGGTGAAGGCAAGGCCTTCGGGGTGCGGCTCTTCGGGTTCTGCGTCCAGAGCGCTGGCTTTCCAGAAGATGCGGGAACCGGCGCGGGCGTAGCCGAGGATCATCAGGAAGGACGACACAAGGACGGTTGACCAGACCAGCGCCGTCTGGTCACGGAAGGCGTCAAGGATCAGAAGTTTGCCGATGAAACCCGACAGGGGCGGCATGCCGGCCATGGCGACAGCGGCCGCAAGGTAAAGCGACGCGATCAGCCCGGCCTGTGCGATGGGGGGCGCGGTATCATCCAGCCGCGCGTGGGTCCGGCGACGGGTGACAAGGTCGGCCACAAGGAACAACGCAGCGGTCGCAACGGTGGAGTGCAGGATGTAGTAAAGCGCCGCCGCCGTGGTTTCCGGGGTGAACGCCCCGATGGCGATAAAGGCGGTGCCCATCGAGGCGATGGCACCAAAAGCCACCAGCCTTGGCAGGGTGGACGCCCCAAGGACGCCGACAGCGCCGACGACCAGCGTCACCAACCCGGCGGGCAGGATCAGGCTGGAGAGGAGGTCGCCCGTGGCGACAAGGCTTGGCGGGAAGACCAGCGTGCCAAAGCGCAAGGTGGCATAGGCGCCAACCTTGGTCATCACGGCGAACATCGCGGCGACAACCCCCGGCGCGTTGGCATAAGTGCCGGGCAGCCAGAACTGGAGCGGCACCAGCGCGCCCTTGATGGCAAAGACCATGATCAGCATGACGGCGGCCACGCGGACAAGGGCTGCATCGCCTTCGGGCAGCGTGGGCAGCTTCGCCGCAAGGTCAGCCATGTTCAGCGTGCCGGTGACCCCGTAGACCAGCGCCAGCGCGAACAGAAACAGCGAAGAGCCGACAAGGTTGAACGCCACATACTGGATGCCCGCCCGGGTGCGGGTGCCGCCCCCGGCATGGACCATGAGGCCGTAAGAAGCGATCAGCAGCACTTCGAAGAACACGAACAGGTTGAAGGCGTCGCCGGTCAGGAAGGCCCCGCCGATCCCCATCAGCAGGAATTGCAGCAGCGGGTGGAAATGCGCCCCCTTGGCATCCCAGCCCGACCCGATGGCGTAAAGCACCACGGCCAGCGCCAGAACGGCCAGCAGGGCGACCATCATGGCAGACAGCCGGTCAAGCACCAGCACTATGCCAAACGGGGCGGGCCAGTCGCCAAGGAAATACGCCTCGGGTCCGTGGGTGGTGGCAGCCCAGAGAAGCGCCAGCGCAATCCCGTTCAGCGCCACAACCCCGGCCACCCCGGCCACCCGCTGCAACAGCAGATCGCCGCGCATGGTGATGACCATCAGCGCTGCCAACAGCGATGGCAGGACGACGGGGGCGATGATCCAGTGGCTCATCATGTCCGGTCCCCCGGCTGCGTGTCAGTCTGCGGGTCAGTCTGCGGATCAGACTGGGTGTCATCGTCCTGGGCGATGTTCACCTTGTCATGCCCCACCTCAAGATGGCCGCCGATGGCCATGATCATCAGGACTGCCGTCATCCCGAAGGAAATGACGATGGCCGTCAGCACCAGCGCCTGCGGCAGCGGGTCAGCGTAGGTTTCGCTGCGCCCGATGATCGGGGCCGCGTTCAGCGTCAGCCGGCCGGAGGTGAAGAGAAACACGTTGACCCCGTAGCTGAGGAAGGTCAGCCCAAGGATCACCGGAAAGGTCCGCAACCGCAGGATAAGGTAGATGCCAACGGCGGTCAGAAGGCCAATGGCCGATGCGACAAGCGCCTCCATCAGCGGGCCTCCTCAGCTGGCGAACCGAAGGCCGGGTCTTCGGACGGGTTGATGTCGAAGGCGCGGGTGTTCACCGGCTCGCCGGTACGCAGGGCAAGGCGCGACAGCGACGCCAGCGCCAGCAGGATCGCGCCAAGGACGCACAGGAACACGCCAAGGTCAAAGATCGCAGCGGTCGCCAGTTCAAATTCCTCCAGCGGCCAGAGGTTGATGTATTCAAAGCCCGAGGTCAGGAACGGCAGGCCAAAGGCCCAGGCCCCGGCCCCGGCCACGACGGATACCAGCACACCCCAGCCAATCAGCACATGGTGGTCATAGCGCTGGCGTGCATGGCTCCAGACATAGCCCGAGGCCATGTATTGCATGAGGTAAGCGATCGCGAAGACAAGCCCCGCAACAAAACCGCCGCCCGGCAGGTTGTGGCCCCGCAGGAAGATGTAGACCCCCACCATCATCGCCATCGGCAACAGAAGGCGGGTGGACACCACCAGCATCATCGGGTGGCGGTCACCGCCCTCACGCTCAGGGACAATGCTGGACAGTCGCCGGGTCACAGCGGGGCTGCGCAGCAGGGTTTCGGACAGGGCATAGATCACCAGCGCGGCAATGCCGAGAACGATGATCTCGCCAAAGGTATCATAGCCGCGGAAGTCAACGATGATGGTGTTGACCGCGTTGGTGCCTCCCGCGCCGGGTTTCGACTGCGCAAGGTGGAAGGCCGAGATCGGGTCGAAGGCCGGGGTCCGCGTCATCATCGCATAGGCCAGCCAGCCAATCCCTGCGCCCGCGATGCCCGCAATAGCGGCATCGCCCAGACGGCGGATGGGCAGGCTTTCCATCGGCGTGGTCTTGGGCAGGAAGTTCAGCGCAAGCAGCATCAGAAGGATCGTCACCACCTCGACCGAGATCTGCGTCAGGGCAAGGTCGGGGGCGGAAAACAGCGCGAACATCGGCGCGATCAGCAGCCCCACCACCCCGGTCAGGACCAGCGCGACCACCCGGTCACGATGGAAAAACGGCAGGGCCAAGGCCGCAAGCATCATCACCGCCCAGATGCCGGTCAGGGCAGGCGTGACCGGCAGAAGGGCGCGCGTGCCGGTGGCATGGCTGCCCCCCGAGAAGGCCAAGACCGACGCGCCAGCAATCGCCAGCACCGCCACGGCCACCGCCCGCGAAAGCGAGCTGTTGTGCAGGCTGTCAGTCAGGGCACGGGACAGGGCGGCGAGCGGTTCGATGATGCCATCGAAGATTGGCTTCGCCTCAGGCCGGGGGGTGGCGTCCCACATCGCCCGCAGGCGCGGATAGGCGCCAAGGGCCATCAGGCCCCCGCCGACCGCCGCCAGCGACATCCAAAGCGCCACCGCCTCCAACCCGTGCCAATGGGTGATCTTGGCCGCCACCACCTCACCCGTCACGGCGCCGGCAGCCACATCGACCAGCCAGGCGGCGGTGACCATCGGGAAAAGGCCGATGACCACGACGAGGAAAGCAAGGAAGGCCGGCGCGCCCCAAAGGCCGGGGCCGGGGTCATGCGGGGTATGGGGATAATCGTCGCGCACCGGGCCAAGGAAGCCATGCGCCAGAAAGCGAAAGCTGTAAGCGACCGAGAACAGCGCCCCGATCGTGGCCAGCACGCCCATCGCCCAAGGGGTCAGCCAGACGGTGTGGGCGGCTTCCTCCAGCATCAGCTCCTTCGACAGGAACCCATTCAGCGGCGGTATGCCAGCCATCGAGAGGCTAGCCAGAAGCGCGATCCCGAAGGTGATCGGCATCAGGGTCCGCAGCCCGCCAAGGCGACGCAGATCGCGGGTATGCGCCTCATGGTCGACGATCCCTGCGGTCATGAAGAGCGCGGCCTTGAAGGTCGCATGGTTTATGATGTGGAACACGGCCACGGTGGCGGCGGCCTTGGTGCCAAAGCCCAGCAGCATGGTGATCAGCCCAAGGTGGCTGACGGTGGAAAACGCCAAAAGCGCCTTCAGGTCATCCTTGAACAGCGCGATCTTGGCGGCCATCACCATGGTCACAAGGCCTGCGGTGGACACGATCCAGAACCACTCCGGCGTGCCCGCCAGCACCGGCCAAAGCCGCGCCATCAGGAACAGCCCCGCCTTCACCATGGTGGCGGAGTGGAGGTAGGCCGAAACCGGGGTGGGCGCCGCCATCGCATGCGGCAGCCAGAAGTGAAACGGGAACTGCGCCGATTTGGTGAAGGCCCCCAGCAGGATCAGGATCAGCGCGGGCAGATACCAGTCACTGGCCTGGATAAGCTCCTTGTTTTCAAGGATCACGGTCAGATCATAGCTGCCGACGATCCCGCCAAGGATCAGCATCCCCGCGATCAGGCAAAGCCCGCCGCCCCCGGTGACAGCCAAAGCCATCCGCGCGCCCTGACGGCCTTCGGGCAAGTGCTTCCAGTAGCCGATCAGCAGGAAGGACGACAGCGAGGTCAGTTCCCAGAAGATGAGCAGAAGCAGGATGTTGTCAGACAGCACGATCCCCACCATCGCGCCCTGAAACAGCATGAGGTAGGTGTAGAACTGCCCCATCGGATCTGACTTCGACAGGTAGAAGCGGGCGTAGATGATGATCAGAAGGCCGATCCCGAGGATCAGGCTCGCGAACAGCAGTCCCAACCCGTCAAGAAAGAAGTTGGCGTTCAGGCCAAGGGCGGGCAACCACTCGATCCGGGTCTGGACGACACCCCCGGCCAGCACGGTCGGCGCGTTGAGCCCCAGCAGCACCAATGCCAGCAAGGTGACCGAACCGGTGACCGCAGCGCAGGCGTCACGTCCGGCCCGGATCATCAGGCCGGGTAAAAGCGCGCCCAGAAATGGCAGGGCCGCGATCAGGGCTAGGGACATTCGGGCAGGTTCCTCGTCGTGGCGTCTTGTCTTTTTGCGGGCTTGTGCGTCGCGGCGGGTTTGGGGCGATGTGGGGTTCAGGTCAAGGGATTCAAGGCCTCAGCCGCCCGATTTCCTGCGCTTTTCCCGTAAGGGGTGCCGTCCTCGGGGCATCGAGCCCCTGCGGACGGCGCTGGCGCATCCCAATCGGCAGCGGCGGGATGGCCGCACCTTCGGAAGCGCTCCGCGCGGGAGTATTTGAAAAAGAGCAACTCTGGCAAGTGCGCGCCCCGCCCGACGGGACTTTCGTCTGGGCATGGGATCCCACGCCGGACGGGGCGACTTGCTCCTTGCGGTCATTGGGACTCCTCCCTGTACCGCCTGCAAAGCCTGCGCCAGCCAAGGTTAACAATCGCCTAAGCAATTGCTCTTTTCCAAATACTCCCGCCGGAGGCGTCCGACCGCAGAGCCTGGAGCTCGGGCTGCAAAGCCGGGCCGAGCGTCGATGGCACCCACCGCGGAGCCAAGCGGGCTATGCCCGCGCCGGCGACCCAAAGAACCTGCGGCGGAACGCCGCGCCGCTTAGCGTCAGGCGGCTTCGGTCACGCCTTCGGGCAACTTCGCGCCGGTCATGAAGGCCACGGCATCCGACATCGAATAGTCCTGCGGCTTGATCACGCACAGCCGAGACCCCAGCCGGTGGATGTGGATGCGGTCCGCCACTTCGAACACATGCGGCATGTTGTGGCTGATCAGGATGATCGGGATGCCGCGCGACCGCACGTCGCGGATCAGTTCCAGCACCCGGCGGCTTTCCTTCACCCCCAGCGCCGCCGTCGGTTCGTCCAGGATCACCACCTTGGACCCGAAGGCCGCCGCGCGCGCCACCGCGACGCCTTGCCGTTGGCCGCCTGACAGCGTTTCGACCGCCTGATTGATGTTCTGGATCGTCATCAGCCCAAGCTCGTTCAGCTTTTCCCGCGCGAAGGTTTCCATCCTTGCCCGGTCCAGCTTGCGGAACACCGATCCCATGATCCCCGGCCTGCGCAACTCGCGCCCCATGAACATGTTGTCAGCAATCGACAGGGCAGGCGACATGGCAAGCGTCTGATAGACCGTCTCGATCCCGGCGGCCCGCGCCTCGATCGGGGTCTTGAAGGCGATCTCGCGGCCTTCCAGCCAGATATGCCCTTCATCCGGCTGGACCGCGCCCGAGATCGCCTTGATCAGCGTGGATTTGCCCGCGCCGTTGTCACCGATCACGGCGAGGATTTCGCCGGGATAAAGCTCGAAGTCGCAGTTGTTCAGCGCGGTGACCTTGCCGTAGCGCTTGTAAAGGCCCGTTGCCTTGAGAATGGGTTCCATCAGCCTGACACCTTTCTGATCCACTGGTCCACGGCGACGGCGAAGATGATCAGCACGCCGATGAGGAAGAAGGTCCATTGCGGGTCAGTGCCGACAAGGCGCAGACCCATTTCGAAGACGCCGACGATCAGGGCGCCGAAGAACATACCCACAATCGACCCCCGCCCGCCGAACAGCGAGATCCCCCCGATCACGACGGCGGTGATCGACTGGATGTTGCCAAGCTGACCGGTTGAGGCCGTGGGCGACACTGACCCAAAGCGCCCGATCATCACCCAGCCCGCGATGGCGCAAAAGAGGCCCGCCAGAGCATAGACCTGGATTAGCACCTTCTGCGTCGGCACCCCTGCCAGTTCGGCGGCTTGCGGGTCATCGCCCGTGGCATAGACATGTCGCCCCCAGGCAGTATGGCGCAGCACATAGGCCATGATCGCCACCAGCGCGATCATCAGGAAGACGGCGTAGAGGACCTTGATCCCGCCAGGCTCGATTGCCTGACCCCAGAAGCGCAAAGCCGGGGCCTGTTCCGAAATATCGGCAGACCGGATCGTCTCATTCCGGGAATAGATGAAGTTGGCGGCCAGCAGGATCTGCCAGGTGCCCAGTGTCACGATGAACGGGGGCAGTTTCAGCTTGGCGATCAGCACGCCGTTGACCGCGCCCATCGCGGTCCCGAGGGCTAGGCCGACGGCGATGGCCAGTTCCGCCGGCACGCCATAGCGAAAGGTGATCTGGCCCATCAGGACCGAGGAAAAGACGGCAATCGCCCCGACCGACAGGTCAATGCCCGCCGTCAGGATGACGATGCTTTGCGCGCAGCCCAGAATGCCGACAATGGCGATCTGCTGCAGGATGGTGGAAAGCGTTCCGGCCTTGAAGAAATTCTCGGCGGCGAAGCCGAAGATCACCAGCGAGATCAGGAGCACAATCAGCGGCACGGCCGAGGGGGTCTGGTGCAGCCAGTGCTGCAGCCGTTTCAAGGCGCTGGTGTCATCGTGGAACTCGGCCACCGTTTCGGTCGCGCCTTTCAGCCCGGCCTCATAGCTGCCTGAAACCGACTTTGCGTCGTTCGTCATGCATTTCCCTCCCCAAGGACGTGCCCGCTTCTGGGGCCCGTTATGCCAAGGGCGGCGCGATGGCCGCCCTTGGTTTGAGTGTGTGCCCAGTCAGGCCTGCAAATCAACTGCTGGCTGCATGGGAAAGGGCAGTTAGCCCCAGCAGAGTTCCATGCCTTTGGTGGTGTCGATCGATTCGACCCCGTCCACCGGCTTGTCGGTGATCAGCGCCACACCGGTGTCGAAGAAGGCCTTGCCTTCGGTCGGGGCCGGTTTGGTGCCGTCTGCGGCGAACTTGGCGATGGCTTCAATGCCAAGCGAGGCCATCAGCAGCGGGTACTGCTGCGAGGTGGCGCCAATGACGCCGTCCTTGACGTCTGCCACACCCGGGCAACCGCCGTCGACCGAGACGATCAGCACGCCTTCCTTGCCCGCGGCCTTCAGCGCTTCGAAGGCACCGGCGGCGGAGGGCTCGTTGATCGTGTAGACCACGTTGATGTCCGGGTCTTTGGCAAGCAGGGCTTCCATCGCCTTCAGGCCGCCCTCTTCGTTGCCGGCGGTGACTTCGTTGCCGACGATGCGCGGGTCGGTTTCGTCGCCCCACTTGTTGATGTCGACGGTGTCGATGCCGAAGCCGGTCAGGAAGCCCTGGTCGCGCAGAACGTCGACCGACGGCTGCGAGATGGCAAGGTCAAGCATGGCGATCTTGGCGTTGGCCGCTTCCGCGCCCATGGTCGCCGCCGCCCACTGGCCGATCAGCAGGCCAGCCTGGAAGTTGTCGGTCGCGAAGGTGGCATCGGCCGCGTCGATCGGATCAAGCGGGGTGTCAAGCGCGATCACCAGAACGCCAGCCGCACGCGCGGCAGCAACGCTGTCGACGATGGCCTTGGTGTCCGAGGCGGTGATCAGGATGCCCTTGGCGCCGTCGGCGACACAAGCCTCGATCGCGGCGACCTGGCTTTCGTGGTCGCCGTCGATTTTACCGGCGTAGGACTTGAGCGCAACGCCCAGTTCGGCGGCTTTGGCTTCGGCGCCTTCCTTCATTTTCACGAAGAAGGGGTTGGTGTCGGTCTTGGTGATCAGGCAGGCGGCAACGCCGTCTTGCGCAAACGCCGGAACGGCGGACAGCAAGGCGAGGGATGCCGCGCTGAGCAGGGCTTTGGTGGTGACTTTCATCTGGTTCCTCCCGAGGAACGGGGCGACTTGGCCCCGGTAAGTTAGACGGCAAAATGGACGGCACGTTACACTGCGCGCAGTCTGGCAGTTTTGCTGCGCCGGGCGTCACAGAACCCGATTCCCTTTCCTGCGTCAAGATAATTAAATCACTCTGATTTATTATTGACATATCGCATATTTCCTCAGCAATCTGCTTCTGTCATTCGCAGTTCCGACCGTAAAAGCCTTTGGAAGTACCCTGGTGAAGCTTGCAGCAGACCCCTTGCCGGAGACCCGGCCCGTGCCCGATATCTTCGGGCCGCGGGGGTCGAACCAGTCTGGCATGCGGGCGCATAACGAGCGTCTGGTCCTGTCTCTGGTGCGCCAGCACGCGGCGCTGGCGAAGTCGGACATAGCGCGGATGACGGGGCTTTCGGCGCAGACCGTCAGCGTCATCATGCGCGCGCTGGAACAGGACGGGCTTTTGCTGCGGGGCGAGCCGATCCGGGGCCGGATCGGCCAGCCGTCGGTGCCGATGTCGCTGGATGCCGGGGGGGCCTATTTCTTCGGGCTGAAGATCGGGCGGCGGTCGGCCGATCTGGCGCTGGTCGATTTTCTGGGCCGGGTCCGTGGCGCGCGCCGTCAGGTCTATCGCTATCCCACGCCCGATGCGGTGGCGGCCTTTGTGGCCGATGCCCTGCCTGCGCTGACCGCCACCCTGCCACGCAACCAGCGCGACCGGGTCGTTGGCATGGGCGTTGCCATGCCGTTCCAGCTTTGGTCCTGGGTGCAGGACATCGGCGCACCGCAATCCGAGATGGACGCCTGGCGCGACCGCGACATTCAGGCGGAACTTGCGGCGCTGGCGGGCCTGCCGGTTCATGTGCAGAACGACGCCACCGCCGCCTGCGGGGCCGAGCTGGTGTTCGGTGCTGGTGAGAAACCGAAGGATTTCCTGTACTTCTATTTCGGCTATTTCATCGGGGGCGGGCTGGTCCTGAACGGCCAGCTGTTCACCGGCCGGTTCGGCAATGCCGCCGGCGTCGGACCGATGCCTGTGCCGGGGCCTGACGGCCGGATGCGGCGGTTGATGTCCGTCGCATCGCTCTCTGTTCTGGCGCAGGCCATCGAGGCGACGGGCCAGTCGGCTGATCAGCTTTGGGAAAGCCCCGACCGGTGGGAGATCAGCGAACCGATCCTTGACAGCTGGATGACCTGGGCGTCCGACGGATTGGCCAGCGCCATCCTCAGCGCGGCGACCCTGCTTGAGATGCAGGCGGTCCTGATCGACGGCTGGATGCCGGTCGAGATCCGGGCCGAAGTTGTGCGGCGGACCGAAGCCGCCTTCTATCGGCTGGACCTGTCCGGGGTCGATCCACCCGCCATCCGCGCGGGGACTGTCGGAGCCGAGGCGCGCGCCTTGGGGGCGGCGGCGATCCCCTTGTCGCAGCGCTATCTGATCGACCAGAACGCGGCAGTTCGCGAGGGGTAGGCGCGCGCCCGCGGTTGGCCCTGGAGGGTTTCACACCCTCCAGACCTCCCGTGGGATATTTTTGCAGAAAGGATGACGGGGGGTGTGGGGTCAAGGGATCAGCCCTGCGGTGTCATCGCCTTGCGCTGCCGGGCGCGTTCCAGACCCAGCTTGCGCTCGCGCCAGATGATCAGGATACCTGCCGTGACGATCAGCACGGCGCCGCCCAGCATGGTCCAGGTCGGAACCTCGGCAAAGATGAAGTAGCCGATCCCAAGGGCAAACAGCATCGAGGCATAGTCGAACGGCGCGACCAGCGAGGCATCTGCCTCACGGTAGCTGGAAGTCAGCAGGATCTGGCCAAGGCCGCCCAGAAGACCCGCGGTGACCAGAAGCGCGGTTTCCCCGGGCGTGGGCCAGACCCAGCCGAAGGGCAGGGTGACCAATGACAGGACTGTCGCGGTCAGGGAAAAGTAGAACACGATGGCGGCGGTCTTTTCGGTGTTCACAAGCTTGCGGACAAAGACCTGCGCCAGCGCCGCAAAGACCGCGCCGCCCAAGACCAGCATCGCCCCCAGCGCCTCGGCCGTACTGGCCTGATCGGGGCTGATGCTAAGTCGGGGGGCAAGCACGATCAGCACACCGATCATGCCAAGGACGACGGCCGAGATGCGGAAGAGCCGGACCTCCTCGCCCAGAAACATTGCCGCGAAGATCACGGTCAGCAAAGGCGCGGCGTAGCCGATGGCCGTAACCTCGGGCAAAGGCAGATAGCCCAGCCCCGCAAAGCCAAGGCCCATGGCCAGCGTACCGACGACGCCGCGCCAGACATGGCCCATCGGGGCGTTTGCCTTAAGGCCGGTGCCAAGCTCTCGCCGCCAGATCAGCCATGCCACGATCACCGGCATGGCAAAGAGCGACCGGAAGAACACCGCCTGCCCCGCCGGGACATGCTGCGCCGTGGCCTTGATCAGCGAGGCCATGACAATGAAGATCAGGACCGAGGCGAGTTTGAGGGCAATGCCGCGCAGGGGGCGCATGGGAAGATCCGGACCGGGTTACGACGTCTAGACGCCGGGCAGGGTTTCAGGTTCCCTGATCGGAAAGGAGAATGCCATGCCGAAAGCACCATTGAGTGACAGAATTGATCAGGGGCGCGGCGTCGTGCCCGCCGACCTTGTGCTGAAGGGCGGGCGGGTCTTTGACCTGATCACCGGGGATCTGGTGGAAACCGATGTGGCGATCTGCGGCGATACCATTGTCGGGGTGTTCGGTGACTATCAGGGACGGCGCGAGATTGACGTCACTGGCCGCGTGCTGGTGCCGGGCTTCATCGACACGCATCTGCATGTGGAAAGCAGTCTGGTCACCCCGCATGAGTTCGACCGCTGCGTGACGCCTCGTGGCGTGACCACGGCGATCTGCGACCCGCATGAGATTGCCAATGTCTGCGGTGTGCCGGGGATCCGCTACTTTCTGGATGCCGCCGCGCAGCTGGTGATGGACCTGCGGGTGAACCTGTCATCCTGCGTGCCCTCGACCCATATGGAGACGACCGGCGCGCGGCTTTCCGCTGCGGACCTTGTGCCGCTGATGGATCATCCGGGCGTCATTGGGCTGGCCGAGTTCATGAACTATCCCGGTGTGCTGATGAAGGACCCCGGCTGTCTGGCGAAGCTGGAGGCGTTTCAGGGCCGCCATATCGACGGGCACGCACCCCTGCTGCGGGGCAATGACCTGAACGGCTACATCAGTGCGGGCATCCGGACCGAGCATGAGGCGACTTCCTATGAGGAGGGGCTGGAAAAGCTGCGCAAGGGGATGCGGGTGCTGATCCGCGAAGGGTCGGTGTCGAAGGATCTGCACGCGCTGGCGGGGCTGCTGACGGAACGGTTTTCGCCCTATCTGGCGTTCTGCACGGATGACCGGAACCCGCTGGATATCGGGGAGCATGGCCATCTGGACTACATGATCCGCACGGCGATTGCCTTGGGGGCACCGCCATTGGCAGTCTACCGGGCGGCGTCGCTTTCCGCGGCCGAGGCGTTCGGGCTGAAGGACCGCGGGCTGATCGCACCCGGCAAGCGGGCGGATATCGTGGTGATTGACGGGTTGGAGGGGTGCAATGCCTCGCTCGTGCTGGCGCGGGGGGTGGTTGTTTCGGACGCGGCCTTCGCGGCCCGGGGAGTGACGGAGCCGGTGGCGCGGCAGTCGGTGAAGGCGCGGCCCGTGACGGCGGGGTCGTTCCGGACGGGGGGCAACCGGGTGGAGACGCCGGTGATCGGGATCCTGCCGGGCAAGATCATCACGGAACATCTGACGTTTGAGATCGCCCCGGTGGATGGGGACAAGCGGCCGGATGTGGCCCGCGACCTTGTGAAGATCGCGGTGGTGGAGCGGCACGGGGTGAACGGGAACATTGCCACGGGGTTCGTGAAGGGGTTCGGGCTGAAGCGCGGGGCGATCGCCTCCACCGTCTGTCACGACCACCACAACATCGCGGTGGTGGGGGTGGATGCGGAGGACATGGCGGCGGCGGTGTCTCGGTTGGGCGAGATCGAGGGCGGGTTCGTCGTGGTTGAGGGGGGCCGGGTGCTGGCAGAGCTGGCGCTGCCGGTGGCGGGGTTGATGAGCCTGCTGTCGTTTGAGGAGGTGCGGGAGAAGCTGGTCCTTTTGCGGTCCGCCGCGAAGGGGCTGGGGGTCGTGCTGGAGGAGCCGTTCCTGCAGCTCGCGTTCCTGTGCCTGCCGGTGATCCCGCATCTGAAGATTACGGATATGGGGATGGTGGATGTGGACCGGTTCGAGGTGCTGCCTTGAGCGGGTGTCCCGGGCAGGGACATGCTTTCTCTTGTGAGATTTCAAGGGGTTGTGAGGATTGAGTAAGGTTTTGTTAACTTTTGAGGATGCCCCCCCACCCCAGCCCTCCCCCACGGAGGGGGGAGGGAGGCGCTTGTGGCAAGGTCGGGTGTGGAGGCCGCAAGGGCTTGGGCCTGGGGCTGGCCGCCGGAGGGTTTCACACCCTCCGGACCTCCCGTGGGATATTTGGGGCAATGTGAATGGGTAAGAGACCGGTATTCCGAGCAATAGCCACCGTTGCTATTGCGCTTGGCGCTGCCGCAACTCTGGCGGCAATGCGCTTTCCCGCTGTGATGAGAGCTGATGCCGAGCGGATTGCGACTGGCCGTCCCTACTGTCTTGCCCTTCCGGGTCACCACCGACCTGTGATGCGGTGGTTCGATTTGACCCCTTTTGTCGCCCGTGGAAACCGGTTGAGGCAGCATCTGGTGCTTTATGTCGAGACCCCGAAAGGAATCGAAGCCTACCACTGGTCCTATGGATCGTCCCGGTTCAATCCCAGGGCGCTTGGTATGCAGCACTGCCTTCCCCGCTCCAATTTCTTGAGAGAAATGAAGGATGAAAGGCCGGGCTTCTACTTCGTGCTGGATGGTTCCGCGTACATCATCCCGCCAAAATTCGAGGCCTCCCATTTAAATGAAGATTTCATCAGTCTGGACTTCGGTTTGAAAAAGAAACACTTGGGGGGAAAAGATCATATCAAGATCGGTTTAGCCTCAGTCGAAAGATGGAGGCGGCGTGCCGGTGAGGGTAGGCCGGTGCTCGGGGTGGAAGGGCAAAGTCTGCGGACGGAGGGTCCTTATGGTTTCAGCATCCGCGACTTCGAAACATCAGGGCAACTTCAGCAGGAATTCCGCTGTTTATACGGCACGAGTCTCTGCGTCTTGGAGTTTGCTGCGCCGCCGGGGTTATTCCATGTCGTCATCGATGACACTACGTCCGCGTCGGTGACAGAAACTAAGAAGCACATCCTCAGTGTATGGCAAGGATTCCGACTGCTGCCCTGACAGCGCTTTTCACTGGCCCGACATCAGCGGTGCGCTGAAGCGCACCCTACGAAGCGCGCCAGAGGGTCGGAAAAGCGACTGTCCAGTGGACAGTCGCCCGAACCGATTGCCTGGAGGCGCAAGCCGGAGGGCAAGGGGGGTGCAGCTTTCCCGAACGGTGGAAAATCGGGGCGCGCCTGGCTGGGCGGGCGCGGTAACGCGCCTGCCAGGGGCAGGCAGGCGCGACCCGGTTTGTCGCCGGACAAATCGGGCAAGAGACGGATAGGTCAGCCTTTGGCCAAATCCTCAAGCAACCGCGCGACCCCCTCCGCCCCCGGATCATTATGCCCCTTGAGCTTGTCGGCGGCGAGGTACGTGGCTCTCCCGGCTTTGGCGCGGGTCATCTCGGCGGTGGCGTTGGCGCCTTCTCTCGCGGCTTTGGCGGCGGCGGACACTCCGTTCGGCAACGCCGCCAGCGCGGGGGCGAGGGCGTCGATCATGGTGCGGTGGCCGGGGGCGGCTCCTCCTACCTGCATCACTCGGTCCAGACCTGCGGTCAACGCGCCGATCCAGGTCTTGCCGGAGGCGCTCGCGTCGCCGGCGGCGGCGAAGAAGATGGCGAGGAGGACGCCAGAGGAGCCGCCCATCGTCTGGGAAAGTTCCATCCCTATGGCGCGGTAAAGCTGGGTCGAGTCGGCGAGGGGGAGGCGGTCGAGGGCGCTTTGCAGGGCGCGGGCGGCACCGGCGAGGGTGCTGCCGGTGTCGCCATCGCCGGATTTGGCGTCGAGGAGGTTGAGGTCAGCCTCACAAGCGATCAGGGCCTTGCAGCAGCGGTCGATCAGCGCGCGGCGGGCGGGGTGGGCGGAGGGGACGGGCTGGATGGGGGCGAGGCCATCGGGGAGGGGTTTGATGGCCACGCTGCCGAGGGGCGCGAGGCCGGGCCAGGCATGGGGGGCGACGGGGGCGGCGAGGCTGGTCACCTGCGCGTGGTCAACGGGGAGGAGCGAGACGGAAAAGCCGTGCATGTCGAGCGAGGTCATCATGGCGGCGGGGCCGATGATCCATTTGGTGCGCTGCCCAAGGGGGGAGCGGGCGAGTTCCTCGGTCAGGATCGACATCTCCAACGGCGTGGTGCCGCCGAGGTTGTTGAGGAGCGCGACGTGGTCGCCTGCGCCCATGTGGGGCAGGAGTTTGTCGGCGACCATCTGCATGGCAGAGCGGGCGCCGGTGAAATCCACCTGCTCGATCCCCGCCTCACCATGGATGCCGAGGCCGAGTTCGGCTTTGCCTGCGCTGATGCGGTCTTCCTTGGGGGAGCCGGGGACAGTGCAGGTGTCAAGCGACATGCCGATGGAGATCGCGCCCCTGATGGTGGCGGTCGCGGCGGCGGTGATCGTGTCAAGATCGGCGCCGGATTCAGCCATGGCCCCGGCGATCTTGTGGACGAAGAGAGTGCCTGCGACGCCACGGGCTTGCGGCAGGTCGGGCAGGGCGATGTCGTCATCGACGATGACCATGGAGACCTTGAGGCCGAAGGCGCGGGCGCGTTCGGCTGCGAGGCCGAAGTTCAGCCGGTCGCCGGTGTAGTTCTTCACGATGAGGAGGCAGCCGGGTTTGCCAGTTACCGCCAGTATGCCCGCCAGCACTGCGTCCACCGAGGGCGAGGCGAAAACATCGCCGCAGACGGCGGCGGTCAGCATCCCCTGGCCGACGAAACCGGCGTGGGAGGGTTCGTGACCGGAACCGCCGCCCGACACCAGCGCCACCTTGGAGCGGTCCCAATCAGTGCGGGTGACGACCTTGATATGGGGGTAGCCGTCAAGGCGCGCCAGCTTGCCGCCGCTGGTTCGAAGGAGGCCATCAATCGCCTCGGTCACCAGTTGGTCCTTGGAGTTCATGAACTGTTTCATGGGTTTGGTCCCTGGATGCGGTTGCCGCTGGCGTCAAACCAGAGCGGGTTTTGCGGGCGGATCAGAAGGGTGTCGCCGGGGCGGGCCTCGGTATGCGGGTCGGTGAGGGTAATCATCTCATGCGGGCCGAGGGTCAGGTGCAGGCGGGTCTGGTCGCCAAGATGTTCCACGCGGCGGATGGTGGCAGGGGCACCGTCACCGACGTGGATATGCTCGGGCCGCAGGCCGATCTGGGTGGCTCCGGGCGGCGCTGGGCCGAAGGCATCGGCAGGCAGAAGGTTGATGCGGGGCTGGCCAAGGCGGCTGGCGACATAGGCCGAGACGGGGTTTTCGTAGATCTCCCTCGGCGAGCCGTATTGGACAAGGCGGCCGTGGTCGAGCACGCCGACATGGGTGGCCATGGTCATCGCCTCAATCTGGTCATGGGTGACGTAAAGGAAGGTCGCACCGAGTTCGGCGTGGATGCGCTTTAGCTCGATCCGCAGGTCGGCGCGGAGTTTGGCGTCAAGGCTGCTGAGCGGTTCATCCATCAGGTAGATGCGGGGTTGCCGTACCAGCGCCCGGCCGATGGAGACGCGCTGCATCTCACCCCCAGACAGGGCGGTGGCCTTGTTGTCGAGCTTGTGGGGGATGTGCAGCACCTCTGCCACTTCGGCCACACGCTTGGCAATCTCGGCTTCCGGCAGGGCGATCATGGGGGAGCGGAGCGGAAAGGCGAGGTTTTCGCGCACGGTGAGGTGGGGGTAGAGCGAGTATTGCTGGAAGACCATCGCCACGTCGCGCTGGGCGGGGGTGTCTTGCAGGACGCTGTGGCCGCCGATGGAGATATCGCCGCTGTCGGGGCGGTCGAGGCCGGCGATCAGGCGCAGCGTGGTGGTCTTGCCCGCCCCGGTGGGACCGAGGAGGACGACGAAGGCGCCGTCGGGGATGGTCAGCGACACATCACTAAGGGCTTTGGCGGCACCGAAGGATTTGCTCAGGCCGGAGAGGGTGACTTCAGCCATGATGAACCCCGGCATTGGCGGCGGTGCGGAAAGCGCGGCCGGTGGTGGCGTCAAACAAGGACAGCGTGCGGGGGTTGAGGGTCAGGCCGACTGCCTCGCCCAGCTTGACGGATTGCGCTGCTGGCGCGCGGGCCTTTACCACGCCGTTTGGGGTGGACAGGGTGACGATCTGGGTGGTGCCAAGATATTCCGTCGCCTCCACCCGCCCGCGATAGGGGCTGGCGTCGGTCAGGCCCACATGCTCGGGGCGGACGCCAAGGACGAGCTTGCCAGCGGCGGGTTCCTGCAGTTCGGGGAGGGACATGGGCACCTCGCCCAGTTGCACGCTGGTCGCCCCCGCCGCCGCCACACCTTCAAAGCGAAGGAAGTTCATCGACGGGCTGCCGATGAAATCTGCCACGAACAGGGTGGCGGGGTGGTCATAGATGTCCTGCGGCGTGCCGAACTGTTCGACGACGCCGTGGTTCATCACCACGATCTTGTCGCCCATCTGCATCGCCTCCAACTGGTCATGGGTGACATAGACGGTGGTCGCCTTCATCCGGTCGTGCAGCGCGCGAAGCTCCTCGGACATGTGTTCGCGAAACTCGGCATCCAGCGCGCCAAGGGGTTCGTCCATCATGAAGGCCTTGGGGTTCCTGACAATCGCCCGGCCCAAGGCCACGCGCTGACGGTCGCCGCCAGAGAGGCCGCCGACCGGTTTGTCGAGAATGTCAGCAATGCCAAGGATGCGTGCAACCTCAGCCACCTTGGCCTGCACCTGCGCCTTGGGCATGCCTTGGCTGACGAGGGGATAGCTGATGTTCTTCCGCACGTTCATATGCGGGTAAAGCGCGAACATCTGGAACACCATCGCAATGTCGCGCTGGCTGGCGGGCTTCTGGCTGACATCCTCGCCGTCAATCAGGATCTCGCCCGAAGTGGGCAGTTCCAGCCCGGCGATCATGCGCAAGGTTGTGGTCTTGCCGCAGCCGGACGGGCCGAGCAGCATGAAGAATTCCCCGTCCCTGATGGTGAAGGAGGACCCCTTCACCGCCGTGAACGCGCCGAATTCCTTGCGCAGGTTGCGAATGACGATTTCGGCCATGACTATTCCGGAAAGTGGCTGGTGACGATGAACATCACGGTGCCGATCAGGGTGACGACAAAGGACCAAGTGAAGGCCCAGAGAAAGAAGGGTTGCATCAGCATAACGACCCCAAGCGCGATGAGGACGGTGGCGAGGTTCTCCCACGGGCCACGGCGAAAGCGCAGGAGGCCATTGAAGAAGCTGCTCATCTCTTGGCCCTTTCATTCTGGGAAAAATATCCCCGCCGGAGGCATCCGACGGCCGGCGTGGGAGCCTCCGGCGGGGATACTTGAGCCATTGTGAATGTGCAGGGGGTCATTTGCGCACCGCTCCGAACGTGATCCCGCGCAGAAGGTGTTTGCGCAACAGGATTGTGAAGATCATGACGGGCAGGAGGAACAGCGTCGCCCCTGCGGCCACGGCGGGCCAGTCCTGACCGCCCACACCGATGATGGTGGGGATGAACGGGGGCGCTGTCTGGGCGTTGCCGGACGTAAGGAGGACGGCAAAGGCGTATTCGTTCCACGCAAAGATCAGGCAGAAAATCGCGGTCGAGGCGATGCCGGTGGCGGCCTGAGGCAGCACGACTTTGCGGAAGGCTTGGAACCGGGTGTAGCCGTCGATCAGGGCGGCCTCTTCGTATTCGCGGGGAATCTCGTCGATGAAGCCTTTCAGCAGCCAGACGGCAAGCGAGATGTTCACCCCGGTATAAAGCAGGATCATGCCAAGATGCGTGTCCGAAAGGCCAAGCTGGCGGTACATCAGGAAGATCGGGATCGCGACGGCGATGGGGGGCATCATCCTGGTCGAGAGGATGAAGAACAGAAGGTCATCCTTGAGCGGCACCTTGAAGCGGCTGAAGGCATAGGCGGCAAGGGTGCCAAGGAAGATCGACAGCGCGGTCGAGCCGAAGCCGATGATGACGGAATTCAGAAACCGCTCGCCAAAGCGCGAGGGGCCGGTGACAACCTCGCCCCGGCGCTGGACGATTTCGTCAACGAAATTGTCGGGCGGGGGCATGGTCGCCAGTTGTTCCGGCGTGGCGCGGGTGCGGTCGGTGAAGAGGTTCACATAGCCTTCGATCGAGGGCGAGAAGAACACCTTTGGCGGATAGCTGATGCTGTCCGGCCCGGTCTTGAAGCCGGTGGAGATGATCCAGAGAAGCGGCAAGAGCGTGATGACCATGTAGGCGGTGACGAGCACGCCCGCGACCCATTTCGAGGTCTTCGACGGTTCGGTGACGGAATAGGCGCTCATGGGCGGGCTCCTGGATTACCCGCCCCGGGCTTGACCCGGGGCCTCCGGCAAGTGTTGGCGCAGGCGGTGGACCGAGGTCCCGGGCCAAGCCCGGGACGGGGGTTCGCAAGTGAGGAAAGGTCGCGCATCACCGTTCCTTCACCTTGTTGAGCGCCTTGACGTAGATCGAGGCCAGGCCGAACACCGTGACGAACAGGATGATCGCGTAGGCCGAGGAATAGCCGGTGCGCCATTTCTCGAACGCTTCGCGCTTCAGCTCGATCGAGGACAGAAGCGTGGTGTCACCCGGGCCGCCGCCGGTCAGCAGGACCACAAGGTCGAACATCTTGAAGTTCTCGATCCCGCGGAACAAGACGGCCAGCATCAGGAAGGGCAGGACCATCGGGACGGTCATCGTCCAGAACTGCCGCCACTTCGAGGCGCGGTCGACCTCGGCCGCCTCGTAGATGTAGTCGGGGATCGACCGCAGGCCGGCAAGGCAGATCAGCATGACGAAGGGTGTCCACATCCAGGTGTCGACGATGACGATGGCCCATGGGGCAAGCGTGACAGAGCCAAGCATGGTGAAGCTGGAGGCCGGGATGCCGGTCACAAACTCGACCGCATAGTTGATGAGGCCGATCTGCGGCTGGTAGAGGAAGGTCCAGAAGTTGCCCACCACGGCGGGTGACAGCATCATCGGGATCACGATGAGGGTGGTCATCAGGTCATTGCCGCGGAACTTGCGGTTGATCAGCCAGGCGAGGGTGAAACCGATCAGCACCTGCAGCACCAGCGTCCAGAACAGGAAATGCGCAGTGGCCTGCATCGTCTGCCAGATGTCGGGGTCGGTCAGGATGCGTTCGTAATTGCGCAGGCCAACCCATTCGACAGGCTCGTTCGGGCGGTTGGCGCGGTAGTTGGTGAAGGACAGCCGGATAGTCCAGATCAGCGGGAAGATGTTGATCGCAAGGAGGAGGAGGATGGTGGGGGCAACGAAGATCCAGGCGATGGTGCGGTCCGAAAGGCCGCGCACCTTGCGGGCAAGGGTGGGCGGCGTGGCGCGGGCAAGGCGGTCGGCTGGGGTGTCGGACATCGGGGCGGCCTTGATCAGGGACATGCGGCAGTCTACGCCAGATTTGGCGCTGTGAACCCTGCTTCGTTGCGGGATGCGGTGGAGAGGGGGCGCTGACCCTGTGGCAGGGCGGGCGATCCCGGGTGGACTAAGGCGTCGGGGGCGGGCAGGCCCGCCCCCATGCCGGATCAGAGCTTGCCGTCATCCTCGAACGTGACGGTCCAGTCGGCGACCAGGCCGTCCAGCGCCTCTTGTGCGGTGCCAGTGCCGGCAACGACATAGTCGTGGAACCGCTTCTGGCTGTCCGCGAGGAGGGTCGCGTAGCTGGGTTCGGCCCAGAAGTCCTTCACGATGGCCATCGAGTCGAGGAAGGTCTGCGCATAGGGCTGGCTGGAGGCGAAGGCGGGGTCTTCCACCACGGCGCGCAGGCAGGAGAAGCCGCCCATCGACCACCACTTCTGCTGCACCTCGGCCTGTGCGAACCATTTGATGTATTCCAGCGCCGCATCCTGCTTTTCGGAGTAGGAGACAACCGAGATGCCCTGACCACCAAGCTGGGCAAAGCGTTCGCCATCGGGGCCTGCGGGGTTCACCAGATAGCCGGTCTTGCCGCCGCCGACATTGGGGTCAACTTCGAACCCCGGCCATGTGAAGGCGAAGTTCATCTGCATCGCGACCTGACCGGATTTGTAGGCGTCGATGCCTTCGCCCATATAGGCGTTCGACAGGCCCGGCGGGGTGCAGCAGTCGTAAAGCGACTTGTAGAACTCCAGCCCCGCGACGGCGCCGGGGGAATTGACGAAGCCTGCCATGTCATAGGGCTTGTCGGGGTTCTCATACTTGAAGCCGAAGGAATAAAGAACGTCCATCACGCCCATCGTGATGCCTTCAGACCCGCGCTCGGTGTAGATCGAGGCGCCGTAGACCGTCTTGCCATCAATCTCGCGGCCCTGGAAGAATTCCGCGACTTCCTTCAGTTCGGCGAAGGTGGCGGGGGGCGTCAGGTCGCGTCCGGTCTTTTCCTTGAAGGCGGCGGCGATTTCCGGGCGCTCGAACCAGTCCTTGCGGTAGGTCCAGCCGACGACGTCACCGAAGGCGGGGAGCGACCAGTAGTTCGGCGTGCCCTTCGGCCATTCGGAATAGCCGGTCACGGTGGCCGGAACGAAGGCGTCCATCGAGATGGCATTGGCGTCGAAAAAGTCGTTCAGCTTGACATAGTGGCCCGATTCCGCACCGGCACCGATCCATTGGCTGTCGCCGATCATCAGATCGCACAGCCTGCCGCCCGAGTTCAACTCGTTGAGCATCCGGTCGGCGAAGTTGGGCCATGGGACGAATTCGAAATTCATCTTGATGCCGGACTGCGCTTCGAAGTCCTTGGACAGTTCGACAAGCGCGTTCGCCGGGTCCCAGGCGGCCCAGCACAGCGTGAGTTCGGTGGTCTGGGCATTGGCCTGGGCAGCCCAGACCAATGCAAGCGCCGCGGATGCGGCCAGTGTTGTCCGTTTCATGGCATTCCTCCCGATGGTGTTGATGGTGGACCCGTACCGATGCCGGGCCTTCTTGAATTGCCATGACGATAGACACGCGGGTGGCGACCTGTAAAGCACTTTTGAGGTACGCACCTCATTTCTTGCCATGCCCTTGTTTCAAAGCGATTTGGGGGCTGGATCAGGCGGCGGCGTTGTCCGCTGTGCCAGCGGGATCAAGGCCTGACTCGGCGGCCAGATCCGGAGTGGTGGGAAGGTTTTCGCGCAGGACTATCTCGATTCGGATCTGTTCCTGACCGACATCCAACGGCAGATTGTCGGCCTTGGCGCGCAGAACGCGCAGGGTGCTGCGGGCAAGGTGGCCGAGGTTCTGGGTGATGACGGCGGTAATCTCGCCCGCTTCAAGCGCCTGGCGGACATGGGGGGTCAACTCGTGGCAGATCACCAGAAGTTTCCCCGAAAGTCCCATATCCCCAATGACTTGCGAGAGGGCGCGGTGACCGTCGCCCATGGCGTAGATGCCCTTGATGTTCGGCGCGTTGGCAAGCCGTTCTGCCACGACCTGCCGCAGGGTCTGGCTGGAGCCATGGGTTTCCAGCGATGGCAAAACCTCGATCCCCGGGAAGTCGCGCAGCATCACCTCGTCAAAGCCGCGGCGGCGTTCGATCATGTCGCGGGCCAGAAGGGAATGGCCAAGGACCAGCACTTCGGCCGGGGTACCGCCAAGGAACCGCCCCATAAGCACCCCGGCAGTGCGCCCGGCAGCGCGGTTGTCGATCCCGATGAAATGGTCGCGCCCGGTGTTGGGCAGGTCCGACACCAGCGCCACCACGGGCATTCCCTTGGCGCGCAGGCCCCGGATCGCATCGCGCAGCACGGGGGTTTCGGGGGCCATCAGCGCGACCCCGGCATAGCCGCGCCCGGGCAAAGCTGTCAGGAGGGCGGCGAGCGCATGCGGGTCCTCGGCTGGAAAACGGTGCAGGCTCAGTTCGATCCGCGCGGTGGCGGCGATGGACCCTGCATCGGTCAGCGCGCTGGCAAGGGTTTGAACAAACTGGCTTTCTGTATCAGGAAGGACCACGGCCATACGGTAGTTGCGGCTGCGGGCAAGGTTGGCGGCGGTCAGGTCACGGACATAGCCCAGCTTCGTGATCGCGTCATTCACCGCGCGGATGGTCTTGTCCCGCACGCCGGGGCGGGCGTTCAGCACCCGGTCCACGGTGGCAAGGCTGACGCCTGCCTCACGCGCGATGTCGTTGACGGTTGGCCGCACGGGACCGTCCTTTCAAGGTCTTTCGGCGACTATCGGCGGGGCAGTGAGGTACGTCAATCAGGAATTCGGCGGACCGGGCCTGTGGCGCGGCGGGTTGGTGCTTCACCTTGGCGGCAAAAGCGGTGCATCCTGCGGGCAGGCATGGGAGGACGGGATGAGGACGCTTCTGCTTTTTGGCGACAGCAACACGCATGGCACGCTGCCGGTCCAGGCGCTTGGTCAATCTGGCCGCTTCGCACGCGAGGACCGCTGGTCCACCCGACTGGCGCGGCTGTTGCCGGGTTGGGAGGTGATTGCCGAAGGGCATCCGGGCCGCACGACCTTGCACGACGACCCGGTGGAAGGCGCGCATCGCAACGGGCTCACGGTGCTGCCGGCCCTGCTGGAAAGCCACCGGCCTGTGGATGTAGTGCTGCTGATGCTGGGGACGAATGACCTGAAGGAGCGGTTTTCGGTCAATGCGGGGGATATTGCGCTGTCGCTGGAGCGGTTGGTTCGGGTGATCCTCGCCTCGGGCTGCGGGCCGGACGGGGGCGCGCCCGGTGTCTTGCTGGTGGCGCCGCCGCCGATCGAGGAAGTGGGCTGTCTGGCCGGCATGTTTGCAGGCGGAGCCGCGAAGTCGCGGGCGCTGGCGACCGAGGTGAAGGCAGCCGCGGGCCGGCTGGGGGTGCCGTTCCTTGATGCGGGCACAGTGGTGCAAGTGTCGCCGATCGATGGCATCCACTATGGCCCCGAGGCAAACCCCGCGCTGGCCGAGGCGTTCGCAGCGGCGATCCACCGGCATTTTCCGCGGTAGGGCGGGTCCGATCCCGCTTTGCAGTGGGCGCGGGTTGGCGCAAGGTGGGGCAGAAGCGGCGAAAGGTTCTGCAGATGACCCGTCATGATCCGACCCTCTCCGCACCGGCGCAAAGCGCGCTGGACGAGTTGCGCGCCAATGTCGCGGTGCCGTTCGAACGGGCGCGGGCGATGCCCAAGGCCGTCTATACCTCGCCCGACTTTGCCGAGGCCGAGGCGCGGCATATCTTTGCCGCCGAATGGCTGTGCGCCGGGCGGGCGGATGCGCTGCCGAACCCCGGCGACTACCTGACGCTGCAGATCGCGGGGGAGCCGGTGGTCATCCTGCGGGACCGCGAGGGGGTGTTGCGCGGCATGTCCAACGTCTGCCGCCACCGGATGAGCACCCTGCTGGAGGGGCGGGGCAATGTGCGGTCCATCGTCTGCCCGTATCATGCCTGGACCTACAATCTCGACGGCAGCTTGCGCGGCGCGCCTGCGATGGCGCGGAACGAGGGGTTCTGCAAAGAGGACGTCACTTTGCCCCCGGTCCGGGTGGCGGATTGGCTGGGCTGGATCATGGTGACGCTGAACCCCGATGCGCCCGACCCCGTGGACCAGTTGGCGGGGGTGGAGCGGCTGGTTGGCCACCTGCCGATGCGCAACTACCGCGAGGTGTTCCGTGAGGAGTTTCGCTGGAACACCAACTGGAAGGTCCTGGCCGAGAATTTCATGGAAAGCTACCATCTGCCGGTCTGTCATGCAGGGACGATCGGCGGGGCAAGTGACCTGAACCAGATGGAATGTCCCGAGGGTGAGGCGGCGTTCAACTATCACTGGATCATCAAGAACGATCTGGTGCCGCTGGCGCTGGCGCATCCGTCAAACACCGTGCTGCAAGGCGATGATCGGCGGATCACCTGGCTTCTGGCGATCTATCCGGCGCTGCTTGTCACGCTGACGCCGGGGTATTTCTGGTACCTCAGCCTGACGCCGGATGGGCCGGGTGCGGTGAACGTGCTGTTCGGCGGGGGGATGAGCGCGGATTGGTGCGCGGACCCGCAGGCGGACCAGCATTTCGCGGCGGTGAAGGCCTTGCTGGATGATGTGAACATTGAGGACAAGGGCTGTGTCGAGCGGGTCTGGAAGGGCCTTTGCGCCGGGATGTCCGGCCCGGGCAGCCTGAGCCATCTGGAGCGGCCGAACTATGATTTCGCCCGCTATATCGCGGGGCGGATGCCCTAAGGGGTGGGTAGGCGCTGCCCGCTGCGGCGGCGGCTGGTGGTCCTGACCGTCGATGGGGGTTGACCGTGGCGGCCGGAGCGTCACTTTAACCCGATGACACAAGTTGCCCTGATCGTGGCCCATGGCCAACCTTCGGACCCCGGCCCGGCAGCGGCGGCGCTGGAAGCGCTTGCCGCCGCGGTTTCAGCGTATCTGCCCGGCTGGCAGGTGCGCGCGGCGACGCTGGCTGAACCGGGGGCAATTGCGCGCGCCGTGACGGGGCAGGTGGGGGGCGTGGTCTTCCCGATGTTCATGGCTGGGGGTTGGTTTACGCGGGTCCAGATCCCGGCGCGGCTGGCCGAGGCTGGGGCCCATGACTGGCGCGTGCTGGAGCCGTTCGGCTGTGACCCAGCGGTGCATGACCTGTGCGTCACGATTGCCCGCGAGGCTGGGGTGGCTGAGGTGATCCTTGCGGCGCATGGGTCGTTCAAGTCTTCGGTCCCGTCGGACATTGCCCGGCATGTGGCTGAACGGATCGGGGTTGAGGCAGCAACGCGGGTGACTGTCGGGTTCATCGACCAGTCGCCGCAACTGTCGACGCTGCACGGGTTTGGGGCGGATGCGGCCTGCCTGCCCTTCTTTGCCGCCGAGGGTGGGCATGTGGCCGAAGACATCCCCGCCGCGCTGCGCGAGGCGGGGTTTCAGGGGCGCGTCCTGCCACCGGTCGGGTTGGATGACCGGGTGCCCGCGCTGATCGCCGCAGCGATTGCGCGGGGCGTGCCAGTTTGTGCGGCGGCGTGCCGGTGGGGCAGGTAACCAAATCCTTCGAAGGATTTTGCAAAAGTTTTCGAAAACTTTTTGCCCCGGCCTTAGACGGTGTGCAGGTAGAGGTCGAAGTCGACCTCGCTGACGGTGCGCATGACCCGGGCATATTCCGCCGCCTTGATCGCGGTGAAGGTGCGGTGCATGTCGTCCCCCAGCGCTTCTTTCAGGAACTCGGACTGCTTGGCCGTTTCGATTGCCTGTTTCCAGTCGGTCGGGATGCTTGCGCTGGTGTCGTCATCATAGCCGTTGCCGGTGGTTTCCGGGCCGGGGTCGATCTGGTGCTTCATCCCGTGCCGGATGCCGGCAAGGATGGTCGCGCCCACCAGATAGGGGTTCGCGTCCACCCCGGCGGGGCGGTGTTCGATGCGGCGGGCCTTGATGTCCCCCGCCGGGATGCGCAGCGCGACCGAGCGGTTGTTGACCCCCCACGTCGGGCTGACCGGGGCGTAGGACTGGTTGGCGAAGCGGCGCCAGCTGTTGGCATGGGGGGCAAAGACCAGCATGCTTTCGCCCATCGTCGCCTTGAGCCCGCCAAGCGCATGCAGGATCAGCGGGTTCCACTGGCCTTCCTTCGCCTCGACAAAGACGTTCTTGCCTGCGTCGTCCAGCATGGAGACGTGAAAGTGCATCCCCGACCCGGCGTAGTTTTCATTCGGTTTGGCCATGAAGCAGGCGACCACGCCATGCGCCCGGGCCTGCGCGCGCACGATCCGCTTGAGGCGCATCAGGTCATCGGCGGCCTGCATCACATCCGTCCGGTAGTGCAGCGTCAGTTCGTACTGGCCGGGGGCATATTCGCTGATCAGGGTTTCGGCGGTGATGCCGGCCTTTTCGGCCCCGGCGTAGATGTCAGAAAACAGCGGCAGCATCCCGTGAAGGTGGTCGACCGAGTAAACCTCGGTCTTGCGGGAGGAGCGGCGGTCAAGCACGTCGCGGGCGGGTTGCATCTTGCCATCGGGGCCGCGTTCGGGGTCCAGCAGGAAGAATTCAAGCTCGAACGCGCCTGCCGGGTGCAGGCCTTCGGCGGCAAGGGCGTCGACCTGCCGTTGCAGCGCGTGGCGCGGGTCCGAGGTCATGGGCACGCCGTCAAGGGTGTACATGGACATGAACACCTCACCGCGCGGCGGCTGGGTGTTGTGCAAGGGTTTCAGCGTGCCGGGGACCGGCCATGCGCGCAGGTCGCCGTCGCCCTGATCCCAGATCAGGCCGGTTTCGTGCACATCCTCGCCACAGATATCAAGGCCAAGGATCGAGATCGGCAGATGGCGGCCATTGTTGAAAAAGGACAACAGCTCATGCCGCCGGATGATCTTTCCCCGACCGATGCCGTTGGCGTCGTGCAGGATAATGTCAAACGCCTCAATCTCGGGATGGGCGGCGAGGAAGGCTTCCGCCTCGGCAGGGGTGGAACCGGAGGGGCTGGGCTGGGTCATGTCAGGCTTCTTTGAATAGGTCGGTCAGAAGGGCGTCAAAGCTGGCAATCAGGTGGTCGATCTGGCGCTTTCGCGTGGCGGGGCTGACCAGCATCATGTTGTGAAACGGCGCGATCAGGGTACCGCGGTTCAGAAGGCCGGTATGGAGCGCCGCCTCGACCTGCGGCTGGTGGGCATGGGCGGCCTCGGTGCCGTTCTGCAGGGGGCCGGGGGCACAGATGAATTCCACCCGCGCACCGACGCGGACGACGTGCCATGGGGCCTTGTGACGGTCGATGGCTTTGGCCAGGCCATGCGACAGGCGGGCGGCCAGCTTTTCCATATGGGCATAGTTGGCGGGGGTCATTACCTTGTCCAGGGTTGCGACCAGACAGGCGAACTGCATCGGGTTGGCGGAAAGGGTCGTGCCCATGCCGGACCGGCCCGAGGGGCGGTTGGCGTTGACCTCCTCGTACCGCTTCGCGGTCTCGTCAGTAAGGCCCCAGACAGCGGTGGGCATGCCGCCCGCGACGCATTTGCCGACGACAAAGATATCGGGGCGAAGCGAATGGACGCGGGTATAGCCGCCAAGGCCCGAGGAAATCGTATGCGTCTCATCCATGATGAGAAGCGTGCCGTATTTGAGGCTGAGCTGGCGGAGGCCGTCATGGAACCCGGCTTCCGGCAGGACCATGCAGGAATTGGTCATCACCGGTTCGGTCAGGATCGCGGCGACATCGCCCTTGGCGAGTGCGGCCTCAACGCCGGCAAGGTCGTTGAACTCGCAGCAGACGGCGGTCTGCGTAAGGTCCGCCACCTGGCCCAGAAGGCCGGGGGAGGTGACGGTACGGCCGCCTTCGAGGCTGACGAAAGTATCGTCTACCGTCCCATGATAGCAGCCGTTGAACACCAGCACCTTCGGCCGCCCGGTCACAGCGCGGGCCACGCGCAGGGCAAAGCGGTTGGCGTCGGTCGCGGTGGTGGCGATCTGCCACTGGAAGGCGCCGAAGCGGTTGGTCAGCAGGCGGCCTGCCTGCAGCGCGGTTTCGGTCGGCAGCATGTAGGTCAGGCCATGCCGGGCTTGCGCGCGGATGGCCTTGGCGACCGGGGCGGGAGAGTGGCCGAACATGCTGCCGGTATCGCCAAGGCAGAAGTCATCCAGCGTGACGCCGTCGATGTCGGTAAGGGTTGCCCCCTTGGCGCTGGCAACGAGGGGCAGATGCGGCATCGGCCAGTCGGCCATCCAGTGCATCGGTACCTTGTTCAGGAAATGGCCTGCACCGGTAGCCATGGCCTTGGCCGCTTTTGGGCGCGACCGGGCGTAGACGGCAGCCTCACGCGCGGCGAAGGCGGCAAGGCGGTCGGGCCGGATACCGGCGATGGGGGCGTCAGGCATGGGCGTCATTCCGTGGGTGGTTCCCGTTTATGCGCCGGAATTTGATCAAATGGCAAGCTGTGGCTCGTCGTGCGTCTTCGACGTCTCCTCGCGGGCGGTCAGCGAGGAGTGACGAAGTCATCGACGAGGGGCGGGTCAGGCCCAGCGGCCCTCGAAATCTTCGGGGACCAGCAGGTTATGACGACCGACCGCGCTGATGTCACGTTCGCCGCACAGAGCCATGGTGATGTCCATCTCCTTGTGGATCACCTCCAACGCCTTGGTGACCCCCGCCTCGCCCATCGCGCCAAGGCCGTGGATATAGGCGCGGCCGATCATCGTGCCCTTTGCGCCCATCGCCAGCGCCTTCAGAACGTCCTGGCCGGAGCGGATGCCCGAATCCAGCCAGACCTCAGTCCGGTCGCCGATCGCTTCCACGATGGAAGGCAGCATACGAATGGACGAAAGCGCCCCATCCAACTGCCGCCCGCCGTGGTTCGACACGATCACCGCGTCGGCCCCGGTGTCGGCGGCCATGCGGGCGTCGTCGGCATCAAGCACGCCTTTCAGGATGAACTTGCCCTTCCACTGGTCGCGGATGCGGGCGACCTTGCCCCAGTCGAGCTGCGGGTCGAATTGTTCGTTCGCCCATGCGGTCAGGTCCGACAGTTTCTGCACGCCCTTTACATGACCGACGATGTTGCGGAACTGCCGGCGCGGGGTGCGCAGCATGTTCAGCGCCCAGCGGGGTTTGGTGGCGATGTTGATCAGGTTCGGGATCGTCGGTTTCGGGGGCGAGGTCAGGCCGTTCTTCAGGTCCTTGTGCCTTTGGCCAAGGATCTGCAGGTCAAGCGTCAGCACCAGCGCCGAGCATTTCGCGGCGCGGGCGCGTTCGATGATCGCGTCGACGAAATCCTCGTCCTTCATCACGTAAAGCTGGAACCAGAATGGTTCGGGACTGGCCGCTGCCACATCCTCGATCGAGCAGATGCTCATCGTGGACAGGGTGAAGGGCACGCCGAATTTCGCCGCCGCGCGGGCGGCGTGAATTTCGCCGTCGGGGTGCTGCATGCCGGTGCTGCCGACGGGGGCGAGGGCCACCGGCATGGCCACCTTCTGCCCGGCCATCGTGCTGGACAGGACCCGTCCGGTCAGGTCGCGCGCGACGCGCTGGCGGAACCGCAGCTTGGCGAAGTCTGAGGTGTTTTCATGGAAGGTCTGTTCAGTGTAGCTGCCGCTTTCGCAGTAATCCCAGAACATCTTCGGTGTGCGCTTCTGATGCAGGCGCTTCAGGTCTTCGATGCAGGTGATGACGGGCATGGGTCGCCTTCCGGATTGGTCATCTTCTGTTACCAATTTGTCAAGTTTCGCGCAATCCTTGTTGGGGCCTTGTTGGGGCCTTGTTGGGGCGGTGTTGGGGCGGTGTTGGGGGCAGTTTGAGGCTTGCAAATAGTGCGATATCGTATCATATAATACGACATCGCATCAAATGGAGCCTGACATGACCCTATCCCGCCGCAAGACCCTTGCCCTTGTCGGGGGCGGACTGATCTTCGCCGCCACCGCAAGCCTTGGCATGGTTGCCACCCGCCAGCCCCGGACTGCAGCCCTGCCATGGGCCTTGGCTGGTCAGGGGGAAGATGCCCGCCACCGGGCGCTGTCCTATGCGCTTCTGGCCCCGAACCCGCACAACCGGCAGCCTTGGCTGGCGGACCTGCGCACCCCGGGTGAGGTGACGGTGTATGTCGATACGGCAAAGCTGCTGCCCCACACCGACCCCTTCAACCGTCAGATCACCATTGGCCTTGGGTGTTTTCTTGAACTTATGCGGATGGCCGCCAGCCATGATGGCCAGCGGGTCACGATCACGCCGTTTCCGGAAGGTTTCGACGACCATGCGCTGGACGCCAGACCGGTGGCGCGGGCGGTGTTCGTGGCGGATGCGACGGTCACGCCGGACCCGCTGTTCGCCCATGTGCTGGACCGCCGGTCCAACAAGGAGCCTTACGACATCACCCGCCCGCTCCCCGCCGACACTCTCACCAAGCTGTCCGTGGCGCAGACCGGCCGCTTCGGCGGTACGGTGGATGCCAAGGAGGTGGCCGAGTGGCGCGCCTTTACCCGTGAGGCGCTCCGGATCGAGATCGAGACGCCCCACACCTACAAGGAATCGGTGGACCTGTTCCGCATCGGGCGGGCCGAGGTGGACGCAAACCCCGATGGGATCGACTTTACTGGCCCGCTGTTCGAAGTGCTGGGGGCGACCGGCCTGATGACGCGGGAGGGGCTGCTTGATACCTCATCGCAGGCCTACAAGGCGGGGCTGGATGCAGTCTATGCCAACACCGATACGGCGATGGGGTTTGTCTGGCTGGTCACCTCGGGCAACAGCCGCCCGGACCAGATTGCCACGGGGGCCGACTGGCTGCGGGTGAACCTTGCGGCCACGGCGGCGGGGGTGGCGTTCCAGCCGCTGTCCCAGGCCTTGCAGGAATATCCCGAGATGGCGGTGCTGTACCGCGACCTGCATGCAAGGCTTGCGCTGGATGGCGGGACAGTTCAGATGTTGGGCCGGATCGGCTTTGGCCCCGAGGTGGGCCAAAGCCCGCGCTGGCCGTTGGAGGCGAAGATCATGAATGCCTGACCGCAGCCCGGAAGACACCTTCAACGCCTTCTTCCTTGAGGTGGGTATCCTTGGCCAGCTAAGCCGCGCCTTGTTCGAGGCGCGGCTGCCCCCGGGGTTCACCTTGCCGCAGTTCACCGTGCTGAACCACCTTGTCCGGGTGAAGGACGGGCGGACCCCGCTGGAACTGGCGCGGGCGTTTCAGGTGCCGAAAACCTCGATGACGCACAGCCTTGCGGTGCTGGACCGCCACGGGCTGATCGAGATGCGCCCAAACAAACGCGACGGGCGATCGAAATGCGTGTTCATCACCGAGGCTGGCCGGGCCTTCCGCGCAACGGCGCTTGGCGCGATCACCCCGGACATGGCCGCCCTTGCCGCGCGGTTTCCGGCCGCGCGTCTGGCCGAGGCGCTGCCTGCGCTGACCGAACTGCGGCAGATCATGGACGCGATGCGCGATGAGGGTGGCGAGGCGCACTCTGATGCCGCCGACCCTGCAGGCTGAAGGCCCCGGCCAAGCTCAGATTTCGGGCAGATCCAGCAAGCGCGACCAGAACACCACGCCCGCCAGACTGGCCTTGCCTTGCAGGCGCATGGCGTTGACCTGCAGATCGCAGGTCGGCAGGTCGGCCGACAGATCCACCAGTCGACCCGCTGCGATGCGATCCTGCGCAAGGGACAGAGGCACCCATGCCACGCCAATGCCCGCAACTGCCATTTCCACGGCGGCAAGGGTCAGGGCGGTTTCAACCTTGGGGGTCGGATGCGTGCCGGGGTTGAGGAGGGGGAGGATCTTCCGCTCCATCACCTTGCCGAAAAACACATCGGCCGGGTAGGCGATATAGGCGATGTCCCTTGGGTCGGCGGGGTTGGTGGACGGCCGGAGCAGGGGTTGGTTGAACACGGGAACCAACCGGTCGCGGCCGATCGTGATGACTTCCAGGAAGTCGGCGTTGAAATCGTCGGCATCGTCCGGCAGGCGGTAGACGATGGCCACATCGGCCTGCCGCGACAGCAACAGCCCGGTACATTCATCAAGGTTGGCTGACCGCAGTCGGACGTGGATGCCGTTGCGGTGGTCGGGAAGCTGTTGCAGGATCCGGGGGATGCGGGCGGCGGTCAGCGAATGCTGGCAGGCGATCACCACCTTGTTGCTGGCGATCCGTTCCCCCCTGCGCAGGTCCACCACCAGCTGGCGCAGCGCGGTGGACAACAGCAGGATCTGTTCGCTTTGCGCCAAGGTCGTCGGCTGCAGCCGGATCGGCTTGTGCGCACGGTCAAACAGTTCGACCCCGACATAATCCTCGATCTGCTGGACGCGGCGGGAAAAGGCCGACTGGGTCAGACGTCGCCGTTCCGCGGCACCACTGAACGATCCGGTTTCCGCGATGGCCAGGATGTCTTCCAACCATTCCAGCCGCATGGTGCCCCCTAAGTTGCAAGAATTGCATGATACTTCAAGAATTTCGCATTAGCCAAGCCAAACAAACTGTGTGAGCATCAAAAGATACAAGTTAGGTAAGGACTAGCAATGCATCTCGCCCGTTTTCCGCGTGTCCATCTGGCGCATCTTCCGACCCCTCTGGAGCGGATGGATCGCTTGTCGAAAGAACTGGGCGGGCCAGAGCTCTGGATCAAGCGCGACGATTGCACCGGCCTGTCGACCGGCGGCAACAAGACCCGCAAGCTGGAATTCCTGATGGCCGAGGCGTTGGCAGCGGGCGCGGATACGGTGATGACGCAAGGCGCCACCCAGTCCAACCACGCCCGCCAGACGGCAGCATTTGCGGCCAAGCTGGGTCTGGCCTGCCATATCCTGCTGGAAGACCGGACCGGGTCGAATGACGCCAATTACAACGGCAATGGCAATGTCCTGCTGGACCATCTGCACGGGGCCACCACGTCCAAGCGGGCGGGCGGCAAGGACATGCAGGCCGAGATGGAGGCCGTGGCTGAGGGGCTGCGCGCCAAGGGGCGGAAGGTTTACCTTATCCCCGGTGGCGGGTCGAACGCGACGGGGGCGCTCGGCTATGTGAACTGCGCGTTTGAGCTGGTGGGGCAGGCCAATGACCGCAGTCTGGTGATTGACCATCTGGTGACGGCAACCGGGTCGGCAGGCACGCAGGCGGGGCTGATTACCGGGTTGAAGGCGATCAACGCCGGCATTCCCTTGACCGGGATCGGGGTGCGCGCGCCGAAGGAAAAGCAGGAGGAGAACGTCTTTGCGCTCGCGCTGAAGACGGCGGAAAAGCTGGGCTGTCCCGATGTCGTCAAACGGGGCGATGTGGTGGCCGACAGCAGCTATGTCGGGGCGGGCTATGGCATCCCGCGCGACGATACGCTGGAGGCGATCCGCATGTTCGCGCAGTTGGAGGGCATCCTTCTGGACCCGGTCTATTCCGGCAAAGGCGCGGCGGGGCTGATCGACTATTGCCGCAAGGGCAAGTTCAAGAAGGGTGAGCGGGTGGTCTTCCTGCATACCGGCGGGTCAGCGGCACTGTTCGGCTATGACGCGGTCTTTGCCGATGCCAACAAAGCCCTTGTCGTGGCCTGACCCATGACGCGGCCGCATTTTCCCCACAGCTTCACCCAGCAACCGCCAATCCCTGATGAGGCGATTGCGGCGGCTGTGGACGTGATGCGGTCGGGGCGGCTGCACCGCTACAACATCGCCCCGGGTGAGGCGTCCGAGACGATGGAACTGGAGCGCGAGTTCGCGCTGTGGCAAGGCGCGCGGTTCTGCCTTGCGGTCGCGTCGGGCGGGCAGGCGATGCAGATCGCGCTGCGGGCAGCGGGGGTGGGCCCGGGGGACGCGGTCTTGACCAACGGCTTTACGCTGGCCCCGGTGCCGGGGGCGATTGCAGCGGTGGGGGGCCGGTCGGTGCTGGTGGAGATCACCGAAGACCTAGTGATTGACCTTGATGATCTGGCGCGGAAGGCCCGGGCCAGCGGCGCGCACTATCTTCTCTTGTCGCACATGCGCGGGCATCTGTGTGACATGGACCGTCTGGTGCAGTTGGCCGCCGACCTGAACCTGACGGTGATCGAGGATTGCGCCCATACGATGGGCGCGCGGTGGAACGGGGTGCTGTCGGGATCTTTCGGGCTCGCCGGCTGTTTCAGTACGCAGACCTACAAGCACATCAATTCGGGCGAGGGCGGGTTGCTGACCTCGGATGACGCGGGTTTCATGGCGCGGGCGACGATCCTTTCCGGGTCCTACATGCTGTATGATCGGCATGGGGCGGGGCCGGGGCTGTCAAGCTATGAGGAGATCAGGCTGGACGTGCCCAACACCTCGGCCCGGATGGACAACCTGCGCGCGGCATTGCTGCGCCCGCAGTTGCGGCAACTGGACGGCAGCATCGCCGCGTGGAACGCCCGTCATGATCTGGTGGCCCGGCATCTGGCGCAGTCGGGCGCGATCCGCCTGCCAAAGCGCCCGGATGCCGAGCACTATGTCGGATCGTCGATTCAGTTCTGTGTGCCGGGGATTTCGGCGGCAGACGCGCAGGTGTTTGTCACGCGGCTAGGGTCGGTCGGGGTCGAGGTGAAGTGGTTCGGGGCGGCACAGCCGTCGGGCTACACCTCGGACCACCACAGTTGGCGTTATGTGGCGGCGCAGGGCCTGCCGAAGACCGATGCCATTCTGGCGGGTCTGTTCGACATGCGGCTGCCGCTGACCTTCAGCCTTGAGGACTGCGCCTTGCTGGCTGAGCATATTCTGGACGCCGTCGCCACTTTGCCTGCAACGGTGCAGGCATGATGCGGCGCGTGGGCATCCTTGGCGGAATGGGGCCAGAGGCCACGGTTCTGGTGATGCAAAAGCTGCTGGCGGCCGTGCAGGCCCATGACGATACGGACCACATCCCGCTGCTGGTGGACCAAAACCCGCAGGTGCCATCCCGCATCCGCCACCTGATCGAAGGCACGGGCGATGACCCCGGCCCGGTCTTGGCCGATATGGCGCGCCGTCTGGTTGCTGGCGGAGCCGAGGCGCTGGCCATGCCTTGCAACACCGCGCATCACTATGCGGATGCGATCCGGTCTGCCGTTTCGGTGCCGTTTCTCGACATGGTGGCGGCATCGGTGGCCCATGCGGCGCGGCTTGCCGTGGCGGGCGGGCAGATCGGGGTGCTGGCGTCGCCCGCCGTGCGCAAGGTGGGGCTGTTCGATGCGCCCTTGGCCGCGCTGGGGCTGACCGCCGTCTATGCGCAGGATGAGGGCGCGATGCTGGCCGCGATCCGCCAGATCAAGGCCGAAGGCCCGCAGCCGCAGGCACGCCGGACCCTGCAGGCGGCCTCAGCCGACCTATTGGCGCGTGGTGCGGGGGTGCAGATGATTGCTTGCACTGAATTTTCGCTGATCCCCGACGCGGTTTCCCCGCAAGCGGCGGTATTTGATACGCTTGATTGTCTTGTCAGGGAAATCGTCGCGTTTTCAACGCAAGGACAGAACAGACCGATCACCTCCCGCAGCCATGGGGGCGATCCAAAAACACAAACGGCAATTCCTGCCACTCCAGCAACAGAGGTAACAAGATGACCAGACTTCTCAAGAACATGATGATGGGCACGGCCGCGCTGGCCTTGTCCGCCGTGGCGGCTTCCGCCGAAACCATGGTGATCGCAACCTTCAGCGACCCGACCCCGATGAACGCCGTCCGCGCGACGGATGCGTTCGAGAAAGCCACCGGCTGGACCATTGAATGGCGGGTCTTCAACTCGGGCACCGATGTGATCGCGGCGATGGCATCCGGCGACGTGAAGGTGGCGGAACTTGGGTCGTCACCGCTGGCGATTGCGGCGAGCCAGGGCGTCGATCTGCAGATGTTCATGCTGTCCTACGCGATTGGCGAATCCGAAAGCCTGATCGCACGCAACGAGTCAGGGATCGCGTCGATTGAGGATCTGAAGGGCAAGCGCGTGGCGGTTCCCGTCGGATCGACGGCGCATTATTCGCTGATGGGCGCGATTGCCCATGCCGGTATGGCCGAGGCGGATGTGACGATCATGTCAATGCCGCCGGATCAGATTGCCGCTGCCTGGGATCAGGGCACGATTGACGCGGCCTTCATCTGGCCGCCGGTGCAGACCCAGATTCTGGAGACCGGAACCCGGATCGTGGGCGCGAACCAGACGGCGGAATGGGGCTACCCGACCTTCAACGCCTGGGTGGTGAACACCGAATTCGCGGCCGAGAACCTGACGGCGATGGCCGAATTCGCCAAAGTGATGGATGCCGCCAATCAGGCCTATCTGGCCGACCCTGCCGCCTGGACCGCCGACAACGCCAGTGTCATGGCAATTGCCGATCTGACCGGGGCCGGTGCGGACCAGATCCCGGAAATCCTGAAGGGCTATACCTTCATCCCGCTGGCCGATCAGGTGGGCGACACCTGGTTGGGCAATGCGGCGAGCGTGATGAAGTCCACCGCCGAATTCCTGAAGACCGCCGGGCGGATCGACGCGGTTGCCGACGACTATTCGCCCTTCGTCAACACCGCCATCGCGGCGGAAGCGCTGAAGTAAACCCTTGCCCTGCCCGGACATGGTTCGGGCAGGGCCGTTTCTTGCGCAAGGGAGCAAGCAAGGTGGCACTGAATGTCGAGGACGTGTCGGTCGTGTATCCGGCGGCAGACCGCCGCCCCCCGGTTGAGGCGCTGAGCCGGATCAACCTGACGATTGACGACAACGAATTCGTGGTAGCCCTTGGCGCTTCGGGCTGCGGGAAATCGACGCTGCTCAACCTGATCGCGGGGTTTTTGTCGCCGACCTCGGGCCGGCTGGTGCTGGATGGGCATCAGGTGTCAGGCCCCGGCGCGGACCGGGCCGTGGTGTTTCAGAAACATGCGCTGCTGCCGTGGCTGAGCGTGCTGGACAACGTAGCCTTCGGCTTGCAGATCCAAGGGATCGGCAAGACCCAGCGGTACGAGACGGCGAACACGTTCATCGGCATGCTGGGGCTGGACGGGTTTCAGGATGCGCCGGTCTACAAGCTGTCGGGCGGCATGCAGCAGCGTGTCGGCATCGCCCGGGCGCTGACCTGCGACCCGAGGGTCCTGTTGATGGACGAACCGCTTGGCGCGCTGGACGCGCTGACGCGGGAAAAGGCGCAGGAACTGATCCTGAACATCTGGAACGACACCCACAAGTCGGTGTTTTTCATCACTCACAGCGTCGAAGAGGCGTTGTTCATGGGCACCAAGCTGGTGGTGATGTCGCCGCGCCCCGGGCGGATCACCCATCTGTTTGACCTGCCGTTCTCGCGGCAGTTTCTGGACGGGATGCCGGCACGGCAAGTCAAGGCCTCGCCCGAGTTCATCGCCCTGCGTGAGGACGTGCTGAAGATCATTTTTGCAGATGAGGAAGCCGCGGCATGACCGACCAGTCCCCCCTGCGCCCCGACGCGGCACGAAAAGCGCCCGGCGTTTTCGCCCGGCTGGCCCGCGCCCGGCCCACCAAACCCGGTGAGATCTACGGCGTGCCCGGCCATGGCAACACCTTGTGGCTGTCGGCCGGTTCCATCGCGGTGTTCTTCTTCGTCTGGTGGCTTGTCACCTTCATGGGCTGGGTCAAGCCCCTGTTCGTGCCGTCGCCCATGGCCATTGTCACCAAGTTTGTTCAGGTCTGGAACGAAGGCTTCACCGGCACTCCGTTCCTTGAACATGTCTGGATTTCCACCGTCCGGGTGTTCGGCGCGTTCCTGCTGGCCTGTCTGATCGGCCTGCCTCTGGGGCTGGCGATGGGGATGAGCCCGGTGATGCGCGGCATTTTCGATCCGCCGATCGAGTTCTACCGCCCGATCCCGCCCTTGGCCTATCTGCCGCTGATGATCATCTGGTTCGGGATCGGCGAGACGTCGAAGGTTCTGCTGATCTTCCTGTCGGTCTTTGCGCCGGTCGTCCTTGGGGCGCGGTCCGGGGTGAAGTCGGCGGCCATCGAACAGATCCATGCCGCCTATTCCTTCGGGGCAACCCGCTGGCAGGTGATGCGCCATGTGATCCTGCCCTCGGCCATGCCGGAAATCCTGACGGCCATGCGGATCGGCATCGGCTTTGGTTGGACCACGCTGGTCGCCGCCGAGATGGTCGCCGCGACCAAGGGGCTTGGCTACATGGTGCTGTCGGCCAGCCAGTTCCTGCAGACGCCTGTCGTGATCATGGGGATCTTCGTGATCGCCATCATCGCCTTCGCCTTCGATCTTCTGATGCGGTTCATCGAACGCCGCGTGGTGCCCTGGAAGGGCAGAATGTAACCGGAAAGCCAAAAACCATGATCTACTTGAAGAAAGCCGTTCGGACCGCCGAGACGGACCAGCAGGGTGTGGGCGAGATTGTCGCGAAGATGCTGGCCGAGATTGCTGCGGGCGGTGAGGATGTGGCCCGCCGCCATGCGCGAGAGCTGGACAAATGGTCAGGCGACATCGTCGTGTCGGCGGCTGACCGGGCGGCGGCTGCGGCGCTGGTGCCCGACCGGCTGAAGGCGGATATCCAGTTTGCCCACCAGAACGTGCGGCGCTTTGCCGAAGCGCAGCGCGCCACGATCAGCGACTTCACGATCGAGATTCTGCCGGGCCTGATGGCGGGGCAAAAGCAGATCCCGGTGTCGGCGGCGGGGTGCTATGTGCCGGGGGGGCGGTATAGCCATGTCGCAAGCGCGATCATGACGATCACCACGGCCAAGGTTGCAGGCGTGCCGCATATCGCCGCCTGTTCGCCCCCGCGCCCCGGGGTCGGCATTCCCCCGGCCATCCTTTATGCGATGGACCTGTGCGGCGCGGACGTGATCCTGTCGATGGGGGGCGTTCAGGGGGTGGCCGCCATGGCGAACGGCCTCTTTGGCCTGCCAAAGGCGGATATTCTTGTCGGCCCCGGTAACCAGTACGTCGCCGAAGCCAAGCGCATCCTGTTCGGGCAGGTGGGTATCGACATGTTTGCCGGCCCGACTGACAGCATGATCCTGGCCGATGGCAAGGCCGACGCCGAAATGGTCGCCGCCGATCTGGTGGGGCAGGCGGAACATGGCTACAACTCGCCCGTCTGGCTGGCGAGCACCGACCGTGCGCTGGCCGAGCGGGTGCTGGATCTGGTGCCAAGGCTGATCAGGACTTTGCCCGACCTCAACCGCCAAAGCGCCGAGGCGGCCTGGGCCGATTTCGCCGAGGTGATCCTGTGCGACAGCGCCGAGGAAATGGCCGCCGTCGCCGATCAGGTCGCGCCCGAGCATCTGCATGTTCAGGCCGAGGATCTGGACTGGTGGCTGCAACGGCTGCGGTCCTATGGGTCGCTGTTTCTGGGCGAGGAAACAACGGTCGCCTTTGGTGACAAGACCTCAGGGCCGAACCATGTGCTGCCCACCTCGGGGGCAGCGCGGTATACCGGGGGGCTTTCGGTGCACAAATTCATGAAGACGGTGACGTGGCAGCGCGCCACCCGAGACGGGGCCCGCCCGCTGGCCGAAGCGACGGCAAGGATTTCGCGGCTGGAAGGGATGGAGGGGCATGCAAGGTCCGCCGACATCCGGCTTGCCAAGTTCTTTCCGAATGAAGTGTTCGATCTGAATCAGGCCAATGTCGAAGGCTGACCTTGCCGCAGGGCACCCCGAGGCCCCAACCCCGGCCAGCCCGACGCCCGGCGGCATCGGTGGCTGGATCAGGGCGCATCGCGGCGGAGTGGTCCTTGCCGTCACCATTGCGCTGGCCGCCAGCTTTCTGGCGGAACATTACGGCGCGCCCGCAATGCTGTTTGCCCTGCTGATCGGCATGGCCTTCAACTTCATGAGCGACGGGCCGCATGCCGCCGAAGGCATCGCCTTTTGTTCACGCACCCTGCTGCGGGTTGGTGTGGCGCTTCTGGGGCTGCGGCTCACCTTTGCCGATGTGTCGCAACTGGGACTTGCGCCCATTGTCGGGGTGGTCGGCATGCTGGTGCTGACGCTGATCGGCGGGGTGATCTTTGCGCGGCTTGTCGGGCGCAACACGGCCTTTGGCCTGCTGACGGGTGGGTCGGTCGCCATTTGCGGCGCCTCGGCGGCGATGGCCATCGCGGCGGTCGTGCCGAAGAAGTTCCTGAAAGAGGAAGACATCCTGCTGGCCGTCGTCGGCGTGACGGCAATGTCCACGCTGGCGATGATTGTCTATCCGATGCTGTTTCGCGCCCTTGGGCTGGCCGATGTCGAGATCGGCTACATGATCGGCGCGACGATCCACGATGTCGCGCAAGTGGTCGGTGCCGGGTATTCCGTCAGCGATAGGGCGGGCGACATTGCCACCTTCACCAAGCTGCTGCGCGTCGCGCTGTTGCCTGTCGTGCTTTTGACCGTCGCAATCGTATTCCGGAAGGAGGCCGGGGGGGCCGCCGGGTTGCCGTGGTTTGTGGTGGCGTTCATTGTCCTGATGGTCCTGCGCAACTCCGTTCCCTTGCCGGAAACGCTGCTGACCGCCATCAACGACACGTCACGCTTTCTTTTGGTGGTCGCGATTTCTGCGCTAGGCGTCAGGACATCGCTGGAAAAGCTGTTTGCGCCGGGCGTGAAGGGGCTGGCGCTGATCGCGGTTGATACGCTGTTCCTGCTGGGGCAGGCGATCGTCTTTGCGCATCTCTTCCTGCTGTAGCGAAGCGCGCTTCCCGGTTGCGGTGCAAGCTGTGGCTTGCGATCCTCAGGCCCGGAAGGTCAGGGTGCGGACGGCAACCGCTTGCGTGCCGAGAACACAGAGACCATCGGATTGGACCCAGTTGAACGATGCGATTTCAACCCGTCAATGCGGCGAAGGATCGGGTCTTCGCTTCTCCATGAGAGGTTGAGCCAGGACACAAGAACTTGAGCGACGATCATCTGGCTCTCCTTTGCGTTACGCTGATGAGGGCAGGAGAACCGCTAAAGTTGTGTGGATTGTGACCGAACGGGGGTCAACTACGGTATGTTGGTGGCATCCGTAGGGCTTTCCACCGATTTGTAGACAGTCCCAGACGTCTACAGGTCTTTGATGCAAAGAACCGGCCCGGGCCAGTCAAAGGTCGATGTCAAAGGTGTAGCAGTAGCGGGCCACGGCCACGCCGGCCGATATGCTGCCATCCTGTGGGCCGCCAAATGTGGTTATGCCCGTGTCCCCCGCGCTGCGATCAGCATCAAGCGTGAAGCTGATTCCCTGCCCGGCACGGCGCGGCGGCGGCGACAGCCGATAGACCCGCGTGCGGTCTGACATGCCCAGCGTTCTGGTCACATGCAGCCCGGCTGCACACCAGTAATCGGTCAGCTTGGCGACGGATTTGTATTCGACAGTGAAATCGGTGTTGCTGTTCTGGCTGACCTGCAACCGGGTGCCGATCGCATAGGCAGATGCAGGGGTCGCGATGGCCAGTGCGACCAGAAGGGAGACAATGCGCATGAAACCTCCGTCAATGGTGTGGCGATAAGATAGCCCACTCTTGCACCACAACCCGTCGCCTTGCATCACAAGGCTGCGAGGCTGCGAGGCTGTGGACAACGGGCCCGGACAGGGCAAACGCCGCATTCGTCAGGCCCGGCGGGGCTGGGTCCGGTAAAGCCGCATGACGTTTTCGGCATCGCTGCTGACGGCGGGCAGGTCTTCTGCGTCGCATTCGCTGCCGCTGCAGGCTAGGGCGGCAGCCGACGGGGTGTGCAGCGTCACCTTGTGCTGCGTGCCGCGCAGGGCTTCGGTTCCCAAAACCTCCCAATCGCCTCCGGCGTATTGGGCAAAGTCGTCACTGGCGATGACGGTCTTGCGATAGGCCTTGGTCAGCGTTTCCAGCCGCTGCACCTCATTCACGGCCGAGCCGAAGGTCGAGAATGTCAGCCGGTTCTTCAGCCCGACATTGCCGAACATCACGTTCCCCACATGCAGCCCGATCCCGTAGCCAATGGTGGACAGCCCCTCATTGCTGCGGCGGGTGTTCAGACGGTCCATCCGCGCCACCGCCTCACGCACGGCGTTGAACGCTGCGCCGGCGGCCACTTCGGACGCCTCCATATGCCGGTCGCACGGGTAGATCGCCAGAAAACCATCGCCGATGAAGCTGAGGATTTCGCCGCCGTTGCGGTTGAACGGGGCTGCGATGGCATCAAAGAATTCGTTCAGGGTTTCGATATAGACCTGCCGCCCATGATCTTCGGCATAGCTGGTCGAATTTCGCATGTCGCCCATCACCAGAACCGCGCGGATCGTTTCGCCATCGCCGCGTTTGGTCTGCCCCGACAGCACCCGCCGCCCGGCATCCCCGCCAAGATAGGTGGACAGCATGTTGTCGGCGAGCTTGTCGAGCACGGCCATCTTGGTCGCGACGGCAAAGTTGGACTCTACCCGCACAAGGGTGCGGATCATCTGTTCTGAAAAGCCAAGCGGCTGATCGGTTGTCCACGACCCCATCATCCCGCGCGTGCCGTCACCGTCGAACGTTTCCAGAAACGCCAGATAGTCGGTACCACCCGCTTCCACGAGTTCTTCGAAGACCGGAAACTCGGGCGCGGATTTTGTATCCAGCCTGCGGCGCAGGTGGCCAAGGCCGTTCTTGAGCAGGAAGTAGAAGGGGCTGGCTTCATACCGACCCATGGTGTTTTCAGGGCCGCCACGCTGATGCCCGACAACCTCCACCCCTTTGCCGCGGGTCCAGGTAAAGCTGAGCGCGTCGTATAGGGGATGCAGCATGGAAAACCCGACATGCGCGCGCAGAAGCGGCATGCCTGCGGCGGAAAGCCGTTCAAACGTTCCGGTACACAGCGTTTCAAGGTCAGCGCCCTTGAGCGCGGCACGCCTGAGCCACGACACGAGTTCGTCAATCAGGGTGTCGGATACATCGGGGGATTGGGGGGCCATGGCAGCTCTTTGAAGTCATTTCGGGAAAAGGCAAAGGGCTTGTCGACCCTGAGAGAAGATAGGCGGTGGACAGCGTTTTCTCAAGCAGGGGTGTCGCACTGGCATTGTGCAAAGAAATGTGACAGGCCCCGCGTCACGCAAGGACCACGATGTCGATCGGGTCGGTAAGCCCTTCAACCAAGGCGGCAGTTCGCAGGGCGGGCGTCCTTGCATAGCCCTGCGATTGGGCCAGACGCAGGGTTGCTGCGTCCGTCAGTGCGCGGGTGTGCTGGGCCTTGTTGGCGTTTTCAAGTTTGGCGGCAAGGTTGACGGCACTGCCGATGACGGTGAATTCCAACCGCCCGCTTGCCCCGATCACCCCGACCTTGACTGGCCCCGCCGCGGCGGCGGCACCGGTATGGAACCGGCCGGGCCAGCCCATCGCGGCGAAATCGTCCTGCATCGCGTCAAGGGCGGCGATCACGGCCTCTGCGGCATGAAGCGCATCGGCGGCGTGGCTTTCGCTGGGTTGGACGGCACCGAAGGTGGCAAGGATGCCGTCGCCCATGAACTTGTCGATCCGCCCGTTGAAGCGTTGGATCTCGGCCATGGCGGTCTGCTGGTAATGCCCAAGCACCTGCATCACCACGTTCGGGGGCAGGGTGCTGGCGGTGTTGGTAAAGGCGCGGACATCGACAAAAAGCACGGCAACATCCCGCGTCACGCAATCCCCCGCGCCGGGCAATTCGTTTGACGATACGATGCTGCTTGCCACCTCGGGCGCGAAGAAGCGCCCCAGATCCTGCGCCGCGCTGGAGCTTCTTGCCGCGATGATGGCGACATAGCGCGCCCGGTAAAGCGCCAGCGTCAGGACAAACGTTACCCCAAGCAGGGCGAAGATCTTGTCAAGCTCGGCCCCGATCAGGATCGAGTTCGAGGTCAGGTAGTCGACGTAGTTCCGGGTGACATACATTTCGCCCATGTCGCTTTTCAGGGCATAGACGACCATGAAGATCCAGGCGGCAATCGAGATGAGGCCGGACGCCAGCACATAGCGCGGGTCAAACCGCAGCGCGCGGATGCTGATGAAGATGAACATGTAGATCATCGTCGGTGCCTTCAGATAGAAGGCAGCCGGCTGGTCGTACTGGATGTGGAACGAAAAGATCAGCGCGCAAAGCAGCACAACGTCGATCAGGATCGACAGCACCAGAAACCAGCCGGGCGGTCGTGACCGATAGGCAAGGGCAAGGCGCAGCATGGTGAACAGGAAGTAGGCGGCAAGGATCGACGGGGTGTAGCTTTCGCCCAGGCTGCCCTCGGCCCGGGGCGAGACGGCATAAAGCGTCGTGAAGGCGACAAGGATGCAAAGCTGCACCCAACCGATCAGTTGCTCGGCCGCGGCTTCGCGTTTCTCGATCTCGGCCTGAACGCGCGGGGGAATGCCTTCGGTGCTTGGCCCGCCGTTCAGCACGAAGGCAAGGAAAGTCCAAAGTCTGTTGCGGTCTGTTGTCACCGGGGCGGATTTCCTATGCCGGAGAAGGAGAACTGTGCCGCGGCCCCGGGTGCATCACAAGGCGGGACGCGGGTTCCGACGCGAACGTTACCGCTGGCTGCGGAGTGTTACAATGCTGGGGTCAGAGGCGGGTTGTGGCGGGGTCACACTATGGGCTGACGCTGGGCAAGAAGGTCGGGCGCGCTGGCCCAGCGGGCGCCGGGGTGGCTGGCGATCAGCGCAAGGAGGTGGTCAAGGAAAACCCAGGCCTGAGCGTCATGGACGAGGTGGTGGCTGAGAATCCCTATCGCCGGAAGGCCAAGATCAAGGGCTGCCACAATGTCGCTGACCAGCGAAGCGGTGGGGCGACCGCCACCGGTTCCGTGCCAGTCCATCAGGTCGACATGGGTGTTGAGGCAGGGCAGTGCTGTGGGACGTTCAGGGCCATAGACCGACAAGGCCTGAAACCCAGCGCCGGGCAGCGCGCCGATCAGGTCGGGATCAATCCGGTTCCATGGCGGCACAAGGATTGGGGCAAGCTGGTCTGGGTAAAGGCTCTGCAACTTGGCAAGCCCAAGCGACAGCTCCTCAAGGACTGCATTGGCCGGGCGATGCGGGCCAAGCTCGGCCTTCTTGGTCCCGGACGGGGCGTGGTTGCTGTGTTGCCAGCCATGCGGTGCCACGCTGATCAACGGCTGGCCCGCCAGATGGGCGGCAAGGTCCGGCCCGGTCGGCTTTGGGATCACCGCGACAAGGCACGGCGCGGCATGGGACGCTGACAGCGCCAACAGCCGGTCAAGCGCCGGGGTCGGGATCACGGCATCATCGTCGCGCCACCAGAAGACGGCAGGGGGCTTGGCAGCGGCACGTCGGTCGAGGACGGCGGCAAGGGCATCAAAGGGCGACGGCATCAGGAAGGCTCCAGCAAGGGCGCAAGAAGGGTGGCAAGTCGCTGCGTTGCTGCCGTGAGGGAGTGTCGCGCAAGGATATGGGGTCGGGTCTTCACCGCCAGAGCCTTGCACAGGCTTGCGTCGGTCAAAAGCCTGCGCAGCGCTGCGGCATAGGCGGGCACATCGCCAGCCGGGGTCAGAAGGCCGGTTTCGCCATTGGCCACAACCTCGGGCACGCCCGCCGTGGCGCAGGCAAGGACAGGCAGACCTGCGGCCTGCGCTTCCAGATAGGCCAGACCGTACGCCTCACCACAGCCGGGCCAGACGTAGATTTGCGCGTGGGCAAGGGCCTTGGCGATGTCGGTTTGCGGCAGTGCGCCAAGCCAGTCGATCCGCGCGGCATAGGGGCCAAGGTCCGCCTCAACCTGCGGGCGGGCGGGACCGTCCCCGATGACCGACAGCCGCCATGGCAGATCATCCACAAGCGCAAGCGCCTGCGCCAGAAACCGGTAGCTTGCCACCTTGTCCCCGGGTCGCATCATCGCGACGGTCACCAGACGGCCGGGGTCCGGCGTGGGTTCAAGGGCCAGAAACGGGGCGGGGTCGATGAAGGGGGCTAGCAGCGCCGTTGCGGCGTCGGGGGCGGCTGCGGCAATGCCAGCCTGATCGCGCCGGGTCAGACAGATGTTCAGCGCCGCCTGATGCAGACCATCCAGCACTTTGCCTTGAGTTTCAGCCCAGATCCCGCTGTTGCGCCGGGCAGACCATGAGCTTTCGATGGTGACATAGGGCAGGCCGAAGCGGCGGCAGAGCGGCGGGCCGATCAGGTCGGGCGATTTGTAATAGGGGTGGTAGCACAGCCAAAGTCGGGGCGGGGCGGACCTGTCCCAGTCGGCGGCCAGCCGGGCAACCTCGGCCTCAGCCGCAACGGCCATCTGGTCGGCGGCAGTCTGGTCGGCAGGGTCAGGCAAGTAGCTGCGCAGGCTGGAGGCAAGGACAACCTCGGCCCCTCCGGCGCTGAGGGCAGTGCAAAGCTGGCGCGCCATCAGCCGATCCCCCGAGGGCACAGGGTGGTCCGGCGACTTGAGCGGCGCATAAAACGCGATCTGCGTTGGGCGTGCGGCTGTTGCGGACATCTGCACATCTTTCCCACGTTCGGGGCCCGCGCCGCCCCCTTTGTTGCCCTGATCCTGTCTGGCATCCGACGCCATGGCTGGCAAGGGTGTGGGCACCCGCGTCTGACACCCCGCGCTTGACACCAGACGGGTTCATGGCCATCTGTCGCCCACCGCAAACCGCAGTTTATCGGAGCATTTCATGACATCTCAAGTGTTCGAGATGCTTCTGGCAAGGATTGCCGCGCGCGAGTCTCGGGTGGGTGTGATCGGGCTGGGCTATGTCGGGCTGCCGCTGGCAATGGCGACGGCGCGCGCCGGTTTTGCGGTGACCGGGTTTGACATCGACCCCGGCAAGATCGTGAAGATCGAGGCGCGCGAAAGCTATATTGAGGCTGTGTCGGACGCGGTTTTGCGGGCGGAATGCGAGGCGGGGCGTTTCACCGCGACGGATGATTTCAGCAAGCTGGCCGACTGTGACGTCATCGTGATCTGCGTCCCGACACCCCTGTCCCGCCACCGCGAGCCGGACCTTTCCTTCGTCGAACGGACCAGCGCCCAGATCGCAAGCCATCTGCGTGCAGGGCAGCTTGTCGTGCTGGAGTCCACCACCTATCCCGGCACCACCTCTGAAGTGGTGCGCCCGATCCTTGAGGAGGGCGGGCTGGTCGCGGGGCGGGATTTCTTCCTTGGCTTTTCGCCCGAACGGGAAGACCCCGGCAACCGCGACTTCACCACCTCCACGATCCCGAAGGTGGTTGGGGCGGACAGCCCGGAAGCGACCGCCCTGATGCAGGCCTATTACGGTGCTGTGGTCGAGACTGTTGTTCCCGTGTCCTCAGCCGCGACGGCCGAGGCGGTCAAGCTGACGGAAAACATCTTCCGCGCTGTGAACATCGCGCTCGTGAACGAGTTGAAGGTGGTTTACGCGGCGATGGGGATCGACATCTGGGAAGTGGTGGATGCGGCCCGCACCAAACCCTTCGGGTTCATGCCGTTCTACCCCGGCCCGGGGCTGGGCGGGCATTGCATCCCGATTGACCCCTTTTACCTGACGTGGAAGTCCCGCGAATATGATGAGCCGACCCGGTTCATCGAACTGGCGGGCGAGATCAACTCGGCCATGCCGCGACGTGTAGTGCGGCTTTTGGCCGAAGCGCTTGATCGCAAGGCGGGCAAGGCGCTCAGCCGGTCGCGTGTGCTGGTCATGGGGCTGGCCTACAAGAAGAACGTGCCCGACATCCGCGAAAGCCCCTCGCTCAAGCTGATCGAACTGATCGAGGAGGCGGGCGGTACGGCGTCATACCACGACCCCCATGTCGCCGAGATCCCGAAAACGCGCGAATATTCGCATCTGGCGGGGCGGCAGTCCGTCCCCTTCACGGAGGCCGAGGTTCGTCGGCATGACGTGGTGCTGATCGCGACCGATCACGATGCAACGGACTATGCCCGTCTGGGCGACTGGGCGCAGTTGGTGGTAGACACCCGCAACGCGATGGCCCGGCATGGGGTGGTCGCCGACCATGTGGTGAAGGCATGAGCCGGCTTGACAGTTTCATCCGCCGTCTGACGGCGCAGCGCGACACGCTGGACCATATCGCACGGGATCTGGGCCTGCCGGAGAAGGGCGCGGTGCTGGAAATCGGGCTGGGCAACGGGCGCACCTATTCGCATCTGCGCGAACTTTTCGGCGACCGCCGCATCGTGGCGTTTGACCGGGCGCTGGGCGCGCACAAGGAGTCGACTCCCGAAGAGGAAAACCTTGTTCTGGGTGAGATTGCCGAGACAGCGGCAAGGTTTGCCGGTCAGGATGCGGCCTTGGTGCATGTGGACATCGGCACCGGCTATGACGACCGCGACGCCCAGACGCTGCGCTGGTTGCCCGGGCTGGTTGTCCGGCTGGCGGGACCGGGGGGCATTGTCCTGTCTGGCCTGCCGCTGGAGCGTGACGAGTTGGAGTCGCTGCCGCTTCCAGCCTCGGTGAACCCGGGGCGACTGTTCCTGTATCGGCGGCGTTCCGGCCAATGATCTTCCTGCTGCGGCACGGGCAGACCGAATTCAACCATGCTGGGCGCTATCAGGGACGACTGGATTCGCCCCTGACCACACGCGGGGAAGCGCAGGCCGTTGACATGGGCAGGGTGCTGGCGGAACGGATCGACCCGGCGAATGCCGTCATCCTGACCAGCCCTTTGCCGCGTGCGCTGCGCACGGCAGGCATCATTGCCGCCGGTCTTGGGTTGGAGCCGGTGGTTGACCCAAGGCTGATCGAGGTTTCGCTTGGGGAATGGGAAGGGCTTACGGCAGAAGAGATTGACGCCGGTTGGCCCGGTGTCCGGGCGGGCTTCCGGCGCAACGAATGGTTTTTCAGTGCCCCCGGCGGCGAAGATTATCCAAGCGTTGCAGGCCGTATGGCAAGCCTGCTGGCCGAACTGCCGCGTGATGACGGCCCGGTACATGTGCTGGTCAGCCACGCCATTTCCGGTCGGGTCTTGCGCGGACTTCACGCCGGGCTGGAGCCGCACCGCGCCATGCGGCTGGAAATTCCGCAGGATGCGTTCTTTGCGCTGCACGCGGGTCAGGACATCCAGCGTATCGACTGTTCGCGTCCTGATTGAGACGGTTGCCACAATTTCACAGGAACAGAATAGACAAGACACTTTCAATCGATACACTCCGGCCCATGACTGGCAGTCAGGGCAGCAAGCCTTGGTCCGCTAACCAACTGGGACGTATAGCGGTATGATGCCGGGGAAAGATCTGCTGCGGATCGAGGGGCTAAGCGTTGTCTTCCCGCTGATGCAGGGCAGGCTGCGGGCGGTCAACAATGCGTCGCTTCGGATATTGCCCGGCAAGGTCACGGCGCTGGTCGGAGAATCCGGTTCGGGAAAATCCGTGATCGGGCAAACGGTCATGGGCCTGCAAAGCCCTTTGGCCGAGGTCAGCGGCAAGATCCTGTTCACCGATCCTGCGGGCGACGGGTCTGCCGTCGACATCCGGCAGTTGCCGCGTGACGGTTTGAAGATCCGGTCCATCCGCGGCAAGCGGATGAGCCAGATCTTCCAGGAGCCGATGACGTCGTTTTCGCCCATGCACACGATTGGTGACCAGATCACCGAGGTGCTCAAGATCCACGGGTTGGGTAGTCCGGCGTCGCGGCGAAAGGACTGCATTGAAATCCTGGGGCTGGTCGGCTTTCGCGACCCTGCCCGCATGATCGACAAATACCCGTTCGAGCTTTCGGGCGGGATGCGGCAGCGCGCCATGATAGCCATGGCCCTGATCTGCCGGCCAGCGCTGCTGATCGCGGACGAGCCGACGACGGCGCTGGACGTGACGATTCAGGCGCAGATCATGAAGCTTCTGCGCGACCTTCAGGCCGAGTTGGGCATGGCGGTGCTGCTGATCACGCATGATCTGGGCGTTGTTGCCAACATGGCCGACGAGGTGGTTGTACTTTACCACGGCGAGGTTCTGGAAAGCGGACCGGTCCGGGCGATCTTTGAAAACCCGACGCATCCCTATCTGAAGGGCCTGATGGGGGCGATCCCGCATTTTGACATGGCCCCGGGCGAACGGCTGCGCCCCTTGCGTGAGATCAAGACCCAAGGGGCGGGGGCGCTGGCAATGCTGCCGGGCGCGGTCCGCAAGCCCGAGGCGGCAAATGCCACTGGCGCGAAAGATGATGTGCTGCTGTCGGTTCGTGAACTTACCAAGACGTTTGCCGCCCGGAAGTCGGGCGGCTGGCTGCAACCGGCACAGATCGTGGCGCCGGCGGTGGACCGCGTCAGCTTTGATGTGCGGCGTGGCGAATGTTTGGGTCTGGTCGGCGAAAGCGGCAGCGGCAAGACGACGGTCAGCAAGATGCTGATGCGCGCAGTCACCCCGGATTCTGGCGAAGTGATCTTCAATGACGGGACCGGGCCGGTCGACGTGATCCGGGCGCAGGGTGAGACGTCGGATTTCCTGCGGCGCCGGATGCAGATGATCTTTCAGGATCCGGTCTCATCCCTGTCGCCGCGCATGACCGTGCGCAACATCGTTGCCGAACCGCTGGAGATCCACAAGATCGCCGACGGCCCCGCGCGGACCGAGGCGGTGCAGGCCTTGCTGACGGCGGTTGGTCTCGACCAAAGCGCCATGCAACGCTATCCGCACAGCTTTTCGGGCGGGCAGCGCCAACGGATCGGCATTGCCCGGGCGCTCGCCCTTCGGCCGGAACTTGTGGTCTGCGACGAGCCGGTCTCGGCGCTGGACGTATCGGTTCAGGCGCAGGTTCTGAACCTTCTGAAAGACCTGCAGCGCGACATGGGGCTGACGTACCTGTTCATCTCGCACAACCTTGCGGTGGTGAATTACATGGCGGACCGGGTGGCGGTGATGTGGGCTGGGCGGATTGTGGAACTGGCTCCGGTCGAGGTTCTGATGCAGGCCCCGGTGCACCCCTACACACGCGCATTGCTGGCCGCAGTGCCGTTTCCCGATCTGGGTCGCCCGCTGGATTTCGAGACGGCGGCGCTGTCAAGTGACGTGGCACGCGAAAGCTGGGCCCCGGCCTTTCGTCCGGGCGCATCGGGCAATGACATGGGCCCGGCGGACCTTGGAAACGGGCACTTCGTGCTGGCACAGCGCAATGTCGATGCAGCGGAGTTGCGGGCATGATCACCCGGCGTCAGACCATGGCCCTGATGGGCGCGACGCTTGCCAGCAGGATGGTCGGCAAGGGACATGCCCAGACAGACAGCCTTGCCGATCAAGTGGCAGCGGGCGAGCTTCCGGCCATGGCAGACCGGTTGCCCAAGGTGCCGCGCGTGGTCAACGTCGCCGCAATGGGCCGCGAGCCGGGGCGGCAGGGCGGCACGATCCGCACCCTGATCGGCGGTCAGCGGGATGTGCGCTACATGCCGGTCAATGGCTACGCCAGGCTGGTCGGCTATGACATGCAGTTTAACCTGCAGGCTGACGTGCTGGAACGCTATGAGGTCGTGACGGACCGGGCCTTTACGCTTTATCTGCGCGAAGGGCATCGCTGGTCTGACGGCAGCCCCTTCACCGCCGAGGATTTCCGCTTTTTCTGGGACGATATCGTCAATAATCCCGAAGTTTACCCCGACGGGCCGCCGGTTGATTATCTTGTGAACGGCAAACCGCCGGTGTTCGAGATGCTGGACGACCGCACGGTGCGCTACACCTGGGACGATCCGGCCCCGGAATTCCTGCCCAATCTGGCGCGGCCGGCCGGGCTGCGGGTGATGGTGCCGTCTGCCTATCTGAAGCCGTTCCATCCGCGCTATGGCGAACCGGCGGCAATCGAGGCGGCGGTGGCAGAAAACAGCGTCGATGACTGGATTGCGCTTTACCAGAAACTGTCGCGCACCAACCGGCCGGAAAACCCGGTCCTGCCCACGCTGGAACCCTGGATTCCGCGCACCGCACCGCCAGCAGACCAGTTCATCTTCGTGCGAAACCCCTTCTTTCACCGGGTCGATGAGAATGGGGTGCAGCTGCCCTATATCGACCGCTTCGTGCTTGGCGTCAGTTCCGCCGAAATCATCACGGCCAAGACCGCGACGGGCGAAAGCGATCTGCAGATGGTCGCGCTGGACTTTGCGGATTACACACTGCTCAAGCAGGCTGAAGATATCCATGCGATCCGGGTGAACCTGTGGAAGCGGACACAAGGGTCGCGCGTGGCCCTTGCCCCCAACCTCAACTGTGCCGATGCGGGCTTTCGCGCCATGATGCGTGATGTGCGGGTCCGGCGGGCAATGTCTTTGGCGGTCAACCGCGATGAGATCAACCTTGCCCTGTTCTACGGGCTTGCATCGCCAAGTGCCAATACTCTGCTGCCCGACAGCCCCTTGTACAAACCGGAATACGCGCAGGCCTATGCGTCCCATGATCCCGATGAGGCGAACCGGTTGTTGGACGAGGCGGGCTTTCAGGAGCGCAATGCAAGCGGGGTGCGCCTGCTTCCGGATGGGCGGCCTGCGAACATCATCGTGGAATCGGCGGGCGAAAGCACGCTTGAAACGGATGTCCTGCAACTGATCCGGGACCATTTCCGCCAGATCGGGCTGGCGATCTTTCCCCGCAGCTCTCAGCGTGACGTGTTTCGCAGCCGCGCCCTTGGGGGCGAGGTCGTGATGTCCGTCCTCAGCGGTCTCGACAACGGGGTGGCGACGGCCGACATGTCCCCGGCGCAATTGGCGCCCACCTTGGATGACCAGTTGCAATGGCCGTTGTGGGGAATGCATTTCCTGTCGGGGGAAAGCAAGGGTGAGGCCCCGGACCTGCCAGAGGCGCAACGCCTTCTCAGCCTTTTCAAGGACTGGCGGATGAGCGAAACCACCGAAGAGCGGACGGCGATCTGGGCCAGCATGCTGGAAATCAACGCCGATCAGGTGTTCACCATCGGCACAGTCAATGGCACGCTGCAGCCGGTGGTATCGGCATCATGGTTGAAGAATGTGCCGGACGTGGCGCTTTACGGCTATGACCCCTGCAGCATGCTGGGGGTCTACATGCCCGACACCTTCTGGAGCGAGAGAGCCACATGAGCCTTTGGCGCTATATCCTCTGGCGCGTGCTGGCGATGGTGCCGACGCTGGTGATGATCTCGGTGCTTGTGTTCCTGATCATCGAACTGCCGCCCGGCGACTATTTCGAAAGCTATGTCGCCGAACTTCGCGCGCTTGGCGAGGCCAGTGATCTGGCCGAGATCGAGCAGCTGCGAGAGCGCTATCATTTCGATGAACCGCTGCCCGTGCGGTATCTCTACTGGGCTGGCGGGATGCTGACGGGCGATTTCGGATATTCGTTCGAATACCGGCTGCCGGTGTCCGAGGTGGTTGGAGACCGGCTTTGGCTGACCATTCTGGTGTCCTTCGTGACGATCATCTTCACCTGGGTGATCGCCTTTCCGATCGGCATCTATTCGGCCACGCATCAGTACAGTATCGGAGACTACGGGCTGACCCTTGTCGGCATGATCGGGATCGCCGTGCCGAATTTCGTGCTGGCCATCGTGCTGATGTATTTCGCAAACATCTGGTTCGGAACATCCATCGGGCACCTGATGGACCAACGCTATCTTGGCGAGCCGATGAGCTGGGACAAGTTCAAGTCGATCATGGAGCATCTGTGGATTCCGGTCATCATCATCGGGACTGCAGGCACGGCAGGCATGATCCGGCGCCTGCGCGCGAACCTTCTGGACGAATTGCAGAAACAGTATGTGGTGACCGCGCGGGCCAAGGGCATGAAGCCGCTGCCGCTGTTGACAAAATATCCGCTGCGGATGGCGCTGAACTTCTTCGTGTCGGACATCGGTTCGATCCTGCCGTCGATCATTTCGGGCGCTGAGGTGACCGCCATCGTCCTGTCGCTTGAAACGACCGGGCCAATGCTGATCCGGGCGCTGCAAAGTCAGGACATGTACCTTGCGGGGTCCTTCCTGATGTTCCTTGCGCTGCTCACGGTCATCGGGATGCTGATTTCGGACATTGCGCTTGCCTTCCTTGATCCGCGCATTCGTCTGGGCGGGGAAAGCACGAAATGAACAAGCCGCTTCCAGAACCCGGCGCGGAATTGGAGCATTTCGTTTCAACGGAACCGTTTGACCCCAACTCCATGGCCCGGCATGTGGAGCAGGAACAGGCGGGTCTGACCACATCGCAGTGGCGGCTGATGTGGTGGAAGCTGAAGCGGCACCGGCTTGCCGTTGTCTCGCTGGTGTTTCTGGCTGTGATGTATGTCGCAATCGCCCTGGCCGAGTTTCTGGCACCCTATGGCCTTGAAACCCGCAATCTGGATGCGATCTACGCGCCGCCCCAGCAAGTGCATCTGTTCCACGAAGGCCGCTTTGTCGGCCCCTTCGTCTATGGCCGCGACATGACGCTGGACATGGACACGCTGCAGCGGGTCTATGTCGACAACCCCGAAAAGGTGAACCCCCTGCGGTTCTTCTGCCGGGGGGACGAGTACCGGTTCTGGAACCTTGTAGACGCGGACCTGCACCTGTTCTGCCCGGCCGAGGGTGAGGATGCGTTCCTGCTTGGGACGGACCGGCTGGGCCGCGATGTGCTGTCGCGCATCCTTTACGGCGCGCGGATTTCGCTGACCATCGGGCTTCTGGGCGTGGCGGTCAGCTTTGTGCTGGGCATCATTGTTGGGGGCCTTGCCGGCTATCATGGCGGCTGGATCGACACGGCGCTGACTCGGGTTACCGAAGTGCTGCAATCCATCCCAAGCATCCCGCTCTGGATGGCGATGGCGGCGGTCATCCCGATCACCTGGAGCCCGTTGCTGGTCTATCTGTGCATCACACTGATCCTTGGCCTGCTGGACTGGACCGGGTTGGCGCGGGCGGTACGATCAAAGCTTTTTTCGCTGCGCGAGGAAGATTACGTCACGGCAGCGCAGGTCATGGGGGCTGGCAGCGGGCGCATCATCGGGCGCCATCTGGTGCCGGGCTTCATGTCCCATCTGATCGCAAGTGCCACGCTGACAATCCCAAGCATGATTCTTGGTGAAACCGCGCTGAGCTTTCTGGGCCTTGGGCTGCGGCCACCCATCACAAGCTGGGGTATCCTGCTGACCGAGGCGCGCAGTGTGAACGTGATCGCGATCTATCCCTGGCTCCTGTTCCCTGTCATTCCCGTGATCCTTGTCATCCTTGCGTTCAATTTCCTTGGGGACGGTTTGCGCGATGCTGCCGATCCCTATAAGTAGCGACTGCCGTGGATCTGGGCCAAGCACCAGCAATCGGGTCGTTGAGTGATTGGCCAGAAGGCAGAGATATGAAGCGTCGTTTTGATAATGCGCGTGTGCTGATGTACAGCCATGACACGTTCGGACTTGGCCATCTGCGCCGCTGCCGAACCATCGCGCATTCGCTGGTCGAAAACTTTGGCGGGATCACTGTGCTGATCATCTCGGGTGCCAGCATCGCCGGGAACTTCGATTATCGCGCCCGGGTCGACTTTGTGAAAATCCCAAGCGTCATCAAGCTGCGGAATGGCGAATACACCTCGCTTTCGGCGCATATCGACGTCAAGGACACGCTGTCGATGCGGCAATCCATCATCCGGCATACGGCGGAATCCTTTCAGCCGGACATCATGATCACCGACAAGGAACCCATGGGTCTGCGCGGTGAACTTGAGGAAACGCTTAGCTACCTGCAATCGCGGGGCACCCGTCTGGTGCTGGGCCTGCGTGAGGTGATGGACGGCCCCGAGTTGCTGGATGCCGAGTGGAAGCGCAACGACGTGATGCAGAAGATCGAGAAATACTATGACCAGATCTGGGTCTATGGCCCGCCGGATTTCTATGATCCGCTGATCGGCCTCGACGTGCCGAAATCCGTGCGCGACAAGATGAAATTCGTCGGCTTCCTGAAGCGCCGCGCCCAGCATACAGAATTGATGATGCACAAACCGGTGGGGGAATACATCCTCGTCACCACGGGCGGTGGCGGCGACGGGGCGGATCTTGTGGCCGATGTTCTGGCCGCCTGTCACGCCGACCCGGACTTGCCGCATAAGGCGCTGGTCGTGCTGGGGCCATACATGCCGGCAGAACAACGGCAGAAGTTTCTGCAAGACGCCGCCGATATTCCGCAGGTCCAGATGATCAGCTTCGACAGCCGGATGGAAGAGCTGATGGCAGGCGCGCGCGCCGTGGTTGCCATGGGCGGCTACAACACGTTTTGCGAGATCATGTCGTTCGACAAGCCCGCGCTGATCGTGCCCCGGACCGTCCCGCGCGAAGAGCAGCTTATCCGCGCCGTCCGCGCGGCAGAGCTTGGGCTTGTGGACATGCTCCTGCCCGATGAGGCGAGCGATCCGTTGCGGCTGGCGGCGGCGCTGCGCAGTCTGCCGGATCGCGCGCCACCGTCCCGGTCGGGCAAGATGCAGGAGATGGGCGGGTTGGACACGATTTCGGCCATCCTGTCCGACCTTCTGGTCGAGTCGACAGCAGACGTTGCATGACCTCTGACGCAAGCCGGCCAAAGCGGATTGTGGTGGTGCTGAAAGGCTATCCCCGCCTGTCCGAAACCTTTGTGGCGCAGGAATTGCTTGGGCTGGAGCAGGCAGGCTTTGCGCTTGCGCTCTACTCCATGCGGAAGCCAACTGATCGCAAGCGCCACCCCGTCCATGATGAGATCGTGGCACCTGTCACCTATCTGCCGGAATACCTGCATGACGAGCCGTTGCGGGTGATGCGGGCCCTGTGGCGGGCCCGGCGCTTGCCGGGCTTTGGCAAGGCGCTGCGCCAGTTTCTGGCCGACCTGCGGCACGATGTCAGCCGCAACAGGCTGCGCCGGTTCGGGCAGGGGGCGGTGCTGGCGGCGGAATGGCCAGAAGGTGGTGACTGGATCTATGCGCATTTCCTGCATACCCCAGCCTCGGTCGCTGGCTATGCCAGCCTGCTGACCGGGATACCGTGGTCCGTTTCCGCCCATGCCAAGGACATCTGGACCTCTGACCCGCGTGAGCTTTCGCAAAAGCTGGGGGCGGCGCGCTGGGCGGTGACCTGCACGAAAACCGGGGCCGACTATCTGCGCGGGTTAAGCCCGTCGCCGGGAAAGGTGCACCTCAGCTATCACGGGTTGAACCTTGCGCGGTTTCCGGCACCTGTGGATACGCGGCCGCCGCTGGATGGGTCGGACGAGCCGGTGACCATCCTGTGCGTTGGCCGGGCGGTGCCGAAAAAGGGCCTTGATACCTTGCTGCGCGCGTTGGCAATCCTGCCGTCGACCTTGGCATGGCGCTTTGTCCACATTGGTTCAGGGGGCGAGCAAGATGTGCTTCGCACGCTTGCCGGTGACTTGGGGATCGGGGCCCGATGTACCTGGAAAGGGTCGATGGACCAGACGGGCGTCTTGCAAGAATACCGCTCGGCGGACCTGTTTGCGCTGGCCTGCCGGATTACCGACGATGGCGACCGCGATGGCTTGCCCAATGTTCTGGTCGAAGCGGCGAGCCAGCGGCTTGCGGTCGTCAGCACGACGATTTCGGCCATTCCGGAACTGTTCGTCGATGGCAAGACCGGGCTTCTGGTGCCACCCGATGACGTGGCGGCCTTGGCCGATGCGCTGGCCCGGGCGATCCGGGACCCGGTGCTGCGGCAGCGGCTGGGGCAGGCGGCCGAGGCGCGGGTGCGCGCTGACTTTGACTATCACTCCAGCATTACCCAGCTGACGGCGCTGTTCAAGGACGGATGGGCGGCAGGATGACGCGAATCCTGTTCTATGTGCAGCACCTTCTGGGGATCGGCCATCTGGCGCGGGCCAGCCGGATTGCGGATGCTTTGGTAAAGGCTGGGGCCGAGGTGACGGTGGTCACGGGCGGCCTGCCGGTGGCGGGCTTTCCCGGCCCCGGCATCCGCCATGTGGCGCTGCCTGCGGTGGCCAGCTCTGCCACCTTTTCAGGGCTGGTTGATGCGTCGGGCACACCAGTGGACGCGGCCTTCGAGGCGCGACGGCGCGACCTGCTTCTGGCGGCCTATCATGAGGCACGGCCCGACATTGTGCTGACCGAGGCCTTCCCCTTCGGTCGGCGGCAGGTCCGGTTCGAACTGTTGCCGTTGATTGATGCGATCGAAAGCAGCCAGCCGCGGCCTTTGCTCTGCGCGTCCATCCGCGACATCCTGCAGGAACGCGCCAAACCCGGCCGCGATGCCGAGACGGTGGCGACGGTCAAAGCCCATTATGACCATGTGCTTGTGCACGGTGACCCGGGCTTTGTGCGGCTGGAAGACACGTTTCCGCTGGCCGAGGCCATCACTGACAAGGTGATCTACACCGGGCTGGTTGCGGCCGCGGTTCCCGTGCCTTCGGCGGAGCGGTTTGACGTTGTGGTATCGGCCGGGGGTGGCGCGGTGGGGGAAACGCTGATCGCGGCGGCGTTGCAGGCGGCGCAGGCTTTGCCTGACATTGCGCGCTGGTGCGTGATCACCGGGCCCAACCTGCAGCAGGATGCCTTTGACCGGCTGCAGACCATGCAGCGCCAGGGGGTGGAACTGGTGCGCTTTCGGCCCGATTTTGCGGCGCTGTTGGGGGCGGCGCGGCTGTCAGTGTCGCAAGCCGGCTACAACACCGTGTGTGACATCCTTGGGGCCCGATGCCGCGCGCTGCTTGTGCCTTTCGCCAGCGGCGGTGAGACCGAACAGACAGCAAGGGCCGATCGGCTGGCGGCGTTGGGGCGGGTTGCCGTCCTGCCCGAGGAAGATCTGGACGGCCTCGGCATGGCCCGCGCCATTGCCGCAGCCCTTGCCTTGCCGGACCCTGACCGTGGCCCCCTGTTGCGCGTCGATGGGGCACCGCGGACGGCAGAGATCCTGTTAGCGCTTGCCCGCGACAGGGCCGCTGGTCAGACGGCGATGACCTGAAAATCGCGGCCGCAGAACGCGCCGGGAAGCTCCGCCTGCGCAAGCGCTTCGATGGCCAAAAGCTCGGCATCCGTGCGGGCGATGGAGTGGTGGACGAAACCAACGCGCTTGGCGCCCGCCGCCTTGGCCAGCCGCAGCCCGTGCTGCCACGTCGAATGGCCAAAGCCACGGAAAACCTCCATCTCCGCGTCTTCAAAGGTCGCATCGTACAGGAACAGATCGGCATCGCGGATCAGGTCGATCACGGCGGGGTCCAGTTCGGTACCCACATGTTCGGTGTCGGTGATGATCGCGATCACCCGACCGCCGAATTCGATCCGGTAGCCAACGGCGTTGCCCGGATGGTTCAGCATGCCGGTCCGCAGTGTCACGCCTTCATGCGGGGACAGGATGTCGCCGGCATGAAAATCGTGGAAGTCGATGTTCGCGCAGCACATGTCCGGTCCAATCGGAAAGAACGGCGGGCGCATGAAATTCGACAGCATCTCGCGTGTGGTCATCGCGTCGGGCATGTGGCCCGAGAAGACCCGAAGCCTTGACGCAGGATCGTAGAGGGGCACGAAAAACGGCAAGCCCATGATGTGATCATAGTGCCAGTGCGAGAAGAACAGGGTGAAATCCGTCACGCCCGCGGCCTTCAGCGCGGCGCTGGCCTGATAGATGCCCGACCCGGCGTCGAACAGGATGACGTCCGGTCCGCAGCGCACCTCAAAACAGGTCGTATTGCCGCCGAACACCTGAAAGTCCGGACCAGATACGGGCAAGCTGCCGCGGCACCCCCAGAGCTTGATCTCGAAACGGGGCGGCACCATCGTCAGTATCCGCCCGGAGCGTCCGAACGCCGGTTGAGGAAGGCAGCAGGCCGCGATCCGGCTTCAGGAGGAAGGGTCAAGACTTTCCGGCGCTTGGTCAATGGCAGGTCCTTCGTTCCAGATCGCTGCGGCACCGCTTGGCCAGAGAGACCCTGACCGAAGGTCAGGAACAGGACGGCGCCGGTAGGCAGAAATCGGTCAACATGACCGTCTCGGCCCCGATCATGAGCGGGTTTGCGCAGCATTGTCCAGCCGCAAACCGGATTCGGGGTACTGCAACAATCGGTCGCAGTCAGCGCTTTGCCCGCGCGCGCGCTTCGGACAATTCGGCGGTCGTGCGGCTGAGCCGGTCAGCCAGAACCCGGACAACCTCGATCGTCATTTCGGGGAAATCCGCGAGGAGCTTGAAGAAGTTCTCCTTGCAGATGCGCAAGGCTTCGACCTGCGTGGTGGCCTTTACCGTCGCGGTCCGGGCGACATCGCAGAGAATGGCAATCTCGCCGACGAAAGAGTTGCTTTCAACTTCTGCAACCTTGATCGGGCCGGTCGGGCTGTCCACCAGAATGTCAGCCTCGCCGGAAAGGATGACGTAGGCGGCGTCGCCATGGTCGCCCTGACGAAACAGAATCTCGCCCGCCCGGTAGGTCACCCGTTCGGACGTGAAGGCAAGCAGCTTCAACTTGGCGGGCGACACGCCTGCGAACAGGGGTACCTGCTTCAGCATTTTCACTTCGTCATTCAGCAACATCGTCATGCATTCCTCCGCGCATGTCGGATGATCTTCTTTCCGTGATTATGACGTGATCAGTTCCTTGAAGATACCGTTCTTTTGGACAAGCTGGGCATGCGTTCCGTCCTCGACCAGCATTCCGCGGTCAAAAACGACGATCCGGTCGAAGAACTTGGCTGCCGCAGGCTGCGACAGGACCCAGAGAATCGCAGGTTCCCGTCCTTGGGTGGTCAGCAGTTTCAACGCCTGCTGCGCAATGTCCTGCTGCGAGCGCGAGTCGAGCATCGAGAGGGACCGGTTGAAGACGTAGTAATCCGACCGCCGCAGCAGCGCCCGCGCCATGCTGAGCTTTTGACGCTGCACCGAGGTCAGCCGTTTGCCGCCTGCGCCAAGATGGAAGTCCAGCCCGATGATAAGCGCCGTGTCATAAAGCCCCAACGGTTTCAGCAAGCGTTCGACGGCGGCGTAGATCCGGTCGCTGCCGTCACGGTATTTCTGGCTGATCCGCCCGAAAAGCAGGTTATCCAGCAGGCTGGACGACGCGATGTATGTGGCGGGGTCGTAGACATTGAAGCCTTCGCGCAGGTCTGCCGGAAGCCCGCCATGAAACTGCTGCCGGAAGTCAACGACCTCGGACATCAGATCAGCCGACATCAGGCCAAAGCGAAACCGGGGTTCGATATAGTCGAAGCTGAGGAGGATGATCCGGTCGCGCTCGGCGTCCGTGACGGCGACGGTGCCAGCGTCGATCTTTTGCAGCAGCGCCTGATAGGCAGGGATTTCGTCCGCCCGCATGAAGCTGAGCTGTTGAAAGAACGGGTGGTCGGGCGGCAGGTCGGCGAACAGTTCGATGGCATTGCGGGCGATTTCCACCCCCATATCGAAAAGCCGCCGTCCAAGGCCGACACTTTTCAGGACCGAACGGAAGTACGGGTTGTCGCCGATCCGGTCGGTCGTCAGGTCAGGATGGCTGGCGGTGCCGAAAAGCATGTTCTCGATCACGGTCGCCTCGACGTTGTAGGCTCCGGGTTCGAAGGGAACGATCAGCCCGGCAAGGTCTTCGCGGGCCAGTTCTTCGCGAAGCACATGGCGCATTTCCACGACCTTGTCGGCGAAGCCGGGATGGCGATCCAGCTGCACGGTTGATCGCAGCGCGAAGTTGAGCACGTCACGACTGAGGATGACGGCATCAAGCACCTTGATGAGTGCTGCCATCAGATCTTCCTCTGACGTCATCCCAAGGCCCGGATAGTCAATCCAGCCGCAAGAAAGGTCAAAATCAGGGTTGCCAGCAAGTTTTGCCTCGCTCCGCTCCCACTCCCGATGGGCTTGTTCCGCGGCGGTCGGGGGGACAGGCGGTGCCGAGATCGGGGCGTTCTTCAAGGCATAAAGCAAGTTGTCGAGCACCGTTCCGTAGAAGAAATAGCCATCCGGGCCGACATAGGTAATCGCGCGGCCCACGATGGATTCGGGCACTGTCAGCAGGTCGACATCGCCCGCCGTCGCCCGGCCAGAGCTTGGCCAGACGCTGCGGGTCAGGACCTCGGCAAGGACGTCGCCACCCGCGCCGGAATTGCCAACCACCGCAACCCTTTCGCCCGGATGCAGGGTAAAGTTGACCCGTTCCAGCGACGTGGCACCGCTTTCGTCGATCACGCCAAGGTCCGTGGTCCGCAGCGGAGGCTGAAGTTTGCCCTCGGCAGGTTCGGGCGAAATCTGGTGCAGAGCAGGGTCGATCAGGTCGTCGATCAGGAACTGCTGCGTCACGGTCTGGTACTTGACGATAACGTCCTGACGGTTCTGGTCCCAGTCGATCAGCTCTTTCAAAGGCCCGGGAAGATCCTTGTAGGCACCGATCACCGCTACCAGCTGGCCGATATCCAGCCGACCGTTCAGGGCCAGATAGCCGCCCACCGCGTAGAACAGGAAGGGCGTGACCGAAGCGAGGAAGTTGTTGATGAACTTGACCAGAAACTTCCACTGGTAGATGTCGAAGCGGATCTTGAAGATCCGGCCAAGCCGGGCCGAAATGTCGGCGCGTTCATAGTTTGTCGTGTCATAGGCGTGGATCGTGCCGATGCCATCGAAGATCTCGCTGACCCGCCCGGCAAGTTCACGCGCGGTCAGTTGGCGTTCGCGACCAAGCACCAGCAGCCGGCGGCGCATCCTGGGGATGATGAACACCTGCACCAGCACAAGGGAAAGCGTGATCAGGCCAAGCGGCACGCTTTGCACGAAGATGAACGCCAGCGCGGTCAGGGCCTGCCCGCCAAGCAGGGCCGGGGAGACAAAGGCATCTCCGGTAAAGCCGCCAATCGGCTCAACCTCGTCCTTGACCATGGTGGACACTTCCGCCGCCTTCATCCGCTTGAAGGCGGTGGGGGGAAAGCGAAGGATGTGGTCAACAAGCGTGTAGCGCAGCCGCCGCAAAAGCCGTTCGCCCAGCCGGCCCTTGTAGGTATTGATGTAGTACTTGAACCAGCCATTCACGATGACCAGCAGCAGGAACACGAAGCTGAGCGCGAAAAGCGTGTCCAGACGGTCAAGCTCGACACCGGGAAACAATGTCACCTCGCCCAGCCAAGGCAGGTCGAAGACAAGCCGCATGAACAACTGGGTGTCGTCGGGGCTGGCGAACCCCGCGCCCTGGATCGGGCCGTTGACGATCTCTTTCGGCAGATTGAACGACATGTAGTAGGGGATCATCGACAAGGCGACAATCGACAGAATCCAGAACTGCTGTACCCGCGTATGCTTCCAGATATAGCGGGTCAGGTTTTCATCCATGATCGGTTGTCGACTTTCCTGACAGGCGAAGGTTGGGCAAACGGTGCGCGCTATGGGATTGCCCCGCAAGGCGGGGATCGCAGACGTCAAAGCGGCCTTCTGCGAGAACTTTGCGCAATCAAACCTTATCGTTGGGTGTTTTCAAGCGTTTTCGGCCCGTTGTCGGACCATCGCCTTCAGGCGCACGGCGGCCTCGGCATAGCCACCCGAAGCGCCGTCGATAAAGTGCATGTGGTCGCGGCTGAGTGCGGAGGGGACAATGCAGGTCACAAGGGCCGAGTCCTGCCGGTGAAGCCCGTAGTCGCACAGATTGCGCGCGGCGGCATCCGCCAGCATCGCCTCGATCCGCGAAAGGCCGGCGGCGTCGACATCGACGGTCATCTTCAACCCGTCATCGAACTTTCGGAAGTCCGTGTTGTGAACGAACTGCCGGGCGTAGGACCGCGCGTCAAAGCCGCCCAGTGACAGCCGCGTCCAGTAAAGGACGTAGGTCAGGGTGATCTGGGCCATGACCGCGATCCGGGTCCGGAACGCCTTCCCTCGGGGCGCCGTGGCGCGCACTTCGGGGTCGACGCCAGCAAAACTCAGCATGGGTTTCGGGCCTTCGTCGGGCAGGGGGTTCCCGGTGCTGCCTGCGGTGTTCAGGATGGCGACAAGATCGGCAACCAAAGCCCGGAAACTTTCCGGCGAAGCGGCGGTCCCCGGCACCGCGATCACCGAGACGATATTGCCGTTCCGGGCGGCCAGCGGGTTCCAGCGGCAGGACAGGCCGGTCAGGTCGGGGCGGCTGCCAGGCTCGGCCGGGGTGATGGCGAATGCCCCCGCCTTCATCTGCGCCTCGGCCCAGGAAGAACCGCCGCCGGCAAACATCGCAAAGGTCAGGTCGGGGCCGGTCCGGAAGCGGGCGACCTGCACGTCAAGACCTTCGGCCCGGATGGCCGATAGCGGCACGATGGCCACGCGCATCGTCAGGCCAAGGTCTTCGCTGATCCAGCGCGCGACTGCCGCAAGGGCCGTGCGCGTCTGGTCTTCGGCCCAGCCGGGCACGGCGATCACCGCGCCGTCGCCGCCGAAGACAAAGGGATAGTCCATCCGCCCAAGCGTGTTCAGCACCGCCGTGATCACGGACGCACCGGCCATGTTGACCATCTTGTACTTGCCCATCGCGATCGCCTCGCTGGACGAGACGACATCGGCGACGGCAAGCATCCAGTCTTCAGGCAAGGCACGGTAGCGCGACACGTCCGCGACATCGCCGAAGTCGGTGAAGATCGGCAAGGTGTCGATGTAGTCGGGCGCACTGTCTGCCGTCATGAAAGGCTCTCCTGTCGCGCGCATCGGGGGCGCCCTTCAAGGATAGGGTTTGCCGAGGGTTTATGGAATGGCACAGCGCCATCACGATCAGGCAACCGCCGAGCGTTCCCCTGTGCCACCGAACGCAAAGGCAACCGTTCCGGTTCTTCCTGCCCGCCGCGCGACGGATATGCGCTGAACCGGATCAAGGGCCGGCAACCCGGCCTGTGCCAGAGTTGCCGTAGACAGTTCCGCCAACCATGCTACCTTTCCCCCAAGCTATGCGGGTCAACCAAGCCTGGCCTATTGTCGCATTGTTGAGTGAGCTGGACGCCAAATGACACCCGCATCCGGAACGCCCTTGTGGTCCTGGGCCGCCCCGACCATCGCCATCGTGATAGGCGCCGTCGGATTGCTTGTCCTGCACGGCGAGATTCCGGCCCTTGGTTTCATCGTCGCCGTTCCCGTGCTTTTCGCCGCCGTCTTCGCCGCAGTGCACCATGCCGAAACGGTCGCCCATCGAATAGGCCAGCCGTTCGGGTCCATTCTGCTGGCCTTGGCTGTCACCGTGATCGAAGTGGCGCTGATCGTGTCGATGCTGCTCTCCTCGCCCGAGGCCGACAGCGCCGTCGCCCGCGATACCGTCTTTGCCGCGATCATGATCGTGCTGAACGGGATTGTCGGGTTGTGCCTGCTGATTGGCGGCATCCGGTTTCACGAGCAGGTCTTTCAGGCCCGAAGTGCAAGCGCGGCGCTGGGCGTTCTTGGGACGCTGGCGGTCCTTGGTCTTGTGCTGCCGAACTATACGACAACGACCCCCGGCCCAAGTTATGCCCCCGCCCAGCTTGCCTTCGTGGCCGTGGTGTCCTTGGCGCTTTATGGACTGTTTCTTTATGTGCAGACGGTGCGGCACAAGGATGCCTTCCTTGATGACGCCGCAGAAGATGGCGAGCACACGCTCCCTGACCGCCGGACCTTCCTGACCGCGCTTGGACTTCTGCCGCTGTCGCTGCTGGCCGTCGTCCTTCTGGCCGAGGTTCTGGCCCACCCGGTTGAAGCCGCAATTGCCCGGTCCGGTTTCCCCGAGGCCCTGATCGGCGTCATCATCGCCCTTGTCGTGCTGATGCCCGAAGGTCTGGCGTCCGTGCGGGCAGCGCGGGCGAACCGGCTGCAGACCAGCATCAACCTGGCTTTGGGGTCGGCGCTGGCGAGCCTGTGCCTGACCATCCCGACGGTGGCGATCCTGTCGATCGCCATGGGCCAGACCCTGATCCTGGGCCTTGAGGCCGAGCATCTGGTTTTGCTGTTGCTGTCTCTGTTCATGGCGACGCTAACCTTGGCGACAGGCCGGACGACAGTGCTTCAAGGCGGCGTTCATCTGGTGATCTTCTTCGCCTTCCTGACGATTGCGGCCATTCCGTAGCGCAGCCTCAGGGGTGTCAGAGGGGGGAATTGCCCGGGTCGGGCGGTGTCAGCCCCTCCCACATCAGCCCCGGGCGGTAGCGGGCGATGATCTGGCCATCGGTCAGCGCGAAAAGGTGCAGCCAGCCGTTGTCGAAAAGCGCCCGCACCCCGTCATGCTTGCGCAGGATGTCGGTCATCGCCTCGACTGGCGCCTCGATCAGCACCGACAGGCGCAGCGCGTCATGTGCGGGGCGGTCGCCGTCATGCAGGGTCTGGACCGGCAGGCCGGGGCGCAGCAGTCCGCCATTACCCTCGACCAGGCCGATGCCGCCCACGACGTTGTGGATCAGCTTGTTGCCGCTGCCAAACACCTGCGGAGCCACGGTTGACCCATAGTATTGCAGGCTGATCCAACTGGCGACCACGACCGGGGCGGTCAGGATCAGGTCCAGCGTGCCAAAGCCCGCATCGGTGGTCCAGTCATAGCTGTGCAGGAAGGCGCGGCCCTGCAAGTCGCGTCCTGCGGTTGCGGACCGGGGGGCCGCGATGAAGGCCGCGCAACCGGCAAGGCCCCATTCGGGCCGGACCTCGGCCCAGTCGGAGGTGCGGTGGGCAAGGGTTTCGCCCGTTGCCCCCGGCAAGCGCAGCGCGCGTTCGGCGCGTGATTGGTGCGCGGCTGCAGCCAGCCACCCTTCGGCTCGGACCAGATCGGCGGCGTGTCCGGGGGCGGGCGCGTCGTGGTAAAGCGTGACGTGATCAGTCACCGTGTCATGCAGGCCCGCAACAAAGAGCGTGTCATCAGGCAGCGTCAGGCCCTGTGCGGGCAGCCCGGCGCGGGTTTCCGGGTCGTTCAGAAGGGCCGCAAGCAGCCGGGCCGAAACCTCGCCGGTCTGGCCGCAGCAGGCGCCGCAGTGATAGGCGCTTTCATGCGGGTTGTTCGTCACCTGCGCTCCGTGGCCGATCAGCAGGACAAGGCGGGCGTGCCCGCTGGTCATGCTGATCGCGCGCAGGACGGCAGCAGCGGTCTGGGCCTTTTGCTCTGGCGTCAACGGTACTTCCATTCGGGGCATCGGGCTGGGGGCAAGCCCCTTGGCCCCCAACCCCAGGGCATCGCGCACCAGCTTGCCGCCGTAAACCGGCCCCGCCGCCTCGACAAAGGCGAAGGAGGACACCGCCGCCTGCCGGAACCGGCCCCAGGCACGGGTCGCGCGGGCCTTGATCCGGATGGCGGCCTCGGCCGCTTCATCGCCTTGGCTGGTTGAGGTCATCGCGGGGTTTAGAAGGGCAGGCAGATGGGCCTGCACCTCATCCGTGCCGGCAGGCCGGTGGGCGAGGGGCAGGCCGAAGAACCCGGCAAAGCCCAGCGTCTCGATCCCCTGATCCTGCCCTTCCAGCGCGCGGCGCAGCACTTCGGACCGCACGTCGATGCAGAAGGCGGCCTGCACTGCCGGCCGGTCCGTGCGGGTGACCGGGCCGGACAGAAGCGTGGCGAGCTTGCGCTGATGCGCCCGTTCCGCCGCCTCTTGCAGGACAGCGTCCAGCGCCTGATCGGCTGTCGCCATCAGCGGTGCGGCATGGGCGGCAACCGTGGCCTGCCAGCCCTCTGCGATGGCCGGGCAATGGGCCAGAAGGGCCTCATCCCAGATCAGCCGGATCGCCAGCAGGTCGGCAAGTGTGGGGTCGCCGCCGCCCTTCAGTTCCGCCTGCCAGAGCAGCCAGCGGGCATGCTGCGGCCAGCCGCCAAGATCAATCAGCAGCCGGTGAAAGACGGTCTCGGCCGCTTCGGCGGTCAGGCCCAGCCGGTCGGCGGCGCGGACAATGGCACGCTCGGCCGTGTCGGGCGCTTCGGCAACATGGGCGGAAAAGCCGGTCAACCCGGCAATCTCGGGCGTCAGGTCATGGGTCGCCCATTCCCGCCATGCGGCAAAGGCGAGGTGCCCGGAACGCGGTGCCCAAAGCGCCTGACCCCGGTCGAAGTATCCCGCCGCCCACAGGCCAAAGCTGCGGGCGATGATGGCAGGCCAGTCCGTGCCGGTCGCCCGCGCCGCCAATTCCGCCACGGTGGGCAATGCCTGCTGTGCTGGGGCTGGCACAAGCATCCGGGCTTTCAGCCAGGCCAGATCCTGCGGCTTGACCGGCGCGGGCGACGCGATCAGCGCGGCGGCGAGGTCGTCATCGCTGATCTCGCCCGCCATGAACCGTGCGGCAAGATTGGCCCGCGGCAGGGTCAAACCAACCCCCGCCACCCGGGACAGGCGGGCCGAGGCTTGGGCCAGATCCTCATGCATCTGGCCTAGAAAGGGGTTCACCGCGACTGTGGCATCCAACGGGAAGGCCGGCGGGATCTGGCGCGCTGCGGCTTCGGCGGCGGCAAGGATCTGCGCAGCAATGGCGGGGGCATTCTGCGTGTGGGTGTCAAACATGGGACCCTCGGGATCAGGATTTCGGGGACGCCCGGAAGCCGCCGGTCAGGCGGTCCAGAAGCGCGTTCAGGTAAAGGCCGTTCGCCAGATGGACCCGCAGGCCTGCGGTCGCCGGGTGATGCGCCCACAGCGGGAACAGCGCCTGGGCAAAGGCCACAAGGCCAAAGGACAGGACCGCCAGCACGATCAGCGCCCATTCCAGCGCGCCTGCGGTGGGGGCTGCGGGCAGGGAGGGGCCCCAGACGGTTTGTGCCACCACCTGAAACCCGAAATAGGCCAGTGCCGCGCCCAGCGAGGCGGCCACGGTCCTCCGTGTCAGTGCTCCGGGCGCTGTGTCGGCAAGGCCCTGGGCGATCAGGTAGGACACGCCGAAGATCAGCATGGCCCCCAGCGCCAGCGCCTGTGGTGACTTTTCCCCGATCAGCGTGGTGAACCCCGCTGCAACCGCCGCATAAAGCACTAGCGCCAGCGCGAAGGACCGCGCCACTGCCGCAAGGCCCGGTACGGCCACCGGCCCGGGTTTGCGGATGGCGTTCACCGCATGGATTGCTCCACCCGACGACAGGAAGGCATGCGCCTTGTAAAGTGAATGGGCGACGATGTGCAAAAGCGCCAGCGCCCAAAGCCCCAGACCGCATTGCAAAAGCATGAAGCCCATCTGCGCCACGGTGGACCAGGCAAGCGCGGTCTTGACCGCACTTTGCGTCAGCATCACCAGCGCGCCGAACAAGGCGGTCAAACCGCCGATGATAGCCAGCGCCGCCATCGCGCCGGCGCTGTTCTGCACCAGCCCCGCCAGCGTGATCAGCAGAACCCCGCCCGAGTTGATGATGCCCGCATGTAGAAGGGCCGAAACCGGGGTAGGCGCCTCCATCACCTCCGTCAGCCAGCCATGCACCGGGAAGGCCGCCGTTTTCAGCGTGGCCGCCAGCACCAGAAGGCCCACCGCCACCTGCGCCAGCACGGGCAGGCTGGTTGCCGCGGTCAGGGCTGCAATCTCTACCGTGCCGAAGCTGTGCCACAGAAGGACCGCCGCCAAGATCAGCGCGAGATCGCCCGCGCCCCAGACCCGGGTGAACTTGGCCGCCGCGCGCCGCGCCTCGGCCCGGTCGGGGTAGAACAGGAGGAGTTGCCGCAGCACCAACCCCGTCGCCACAAAGCTGGCGACCAGTACAGCCAAACTTGCGGCCTGCACCAGCAGCAGGACCATCGCGATCGTCATCAGGGTCAGGGCGTGAAACCAGCCCTCGCGCGCTTCGCCATCCAGATAGCGGCGGGAATAGCGGACCACGACCCAGCCGACGAACGCGACCAGCAGTGCCATCGTCGCGCTGACCGCGTCCAGCCGCACCAGCGCCGTGCCGCCCATGGTCAGGACCATCGGACCAGCAAACCAAAGCTGGGCAAAGCTGCCAAGCCCAAGGCTGAGGGCGGCAACTGTGGCAGCTTCCGCCAGTACCGGCAGGCGGCCTGGGCGGCGGCCGGGGCGCGCAAGGAACAAAAGCGCCGCCAGCAGCAGCAACAGGGGGGCAAGGGCAATCAGGGGAAAAGGTGTCATGGCAGGCTCCGGTGCTGGGATCGCGTCCAGGGATGTAGCCTTTGACAGGGTTCCAGAAAATTACATATATTGCGCGCTATCGTTCCAAGGAATCGAATAGTGTCCCAGCTGAACCTGCACCATCTGCGCCTGTTCCGCGCCATCGCCAGCGACGGCACGTTGACCGGTGCGGCGCGCGGGTTGAACCTGTCGCAATCGGCACTGTCCACCCAGTTGCGCACGCTTGAGGCGTCGCTGGGGCAGGCGCTTTTCGAACGCCGGGGCCGTGGCCTGATCCTGACCGAAGCCGGGCGCATTGCGCTTGACCATGCCGAGGCAATCTTTCGCACCGTCGATGACCTGGCCGCCACTTTGCGCGAAACCGGACGGGCGCGCCGGGCCTTGCGGGTGGGGGCGCTTGCCACCCTGTCGCGGAATTTCCAGATGCAATTCCTTGCGCCGTTGATCGGACGGCCGGATGTCGAGGTTGTCCTTCGCTCCGGCTCTCAGGCCGAACTGTTGCGCGGGCTTGAGGGGCTGGCGCTGGACGTGGTGCTGACCAACCTTGCCCCAGCCCGCGATGCCGCCAGCCCATGGCTGGTGCACCGGATTGACGAGCAACCGATCAGCCTTATCGGCACGCCCGCACGCCTTGGCCCGGCCCCAAGACCGCTCCAGGAGCTTCTGGCCAGCCAGCCCCTGATCGTGCCCACGCTTGAGACCAGCCTGCGCACGGCGTTCGATGCGCTGACCGCCCGGCTGGGGGTGACACCGATCCTTGCCGCCGAGGTGGACGACATGGCGATGATCCGCCTTCTGGCGCGGGCGGATGCGGGTCTGGCGATCATCCCGCCCATCGTCGTGCGCGATGAGCTGCAGTCAGGCGCCTTGGTCGAGGCGGCCCGGCTGGACGGCATCAGTGAGACCTTCTTCGCCGTTACTCAAGAACGGCGTTTCCCGAACGCGTTGCTGGCCGAGGTCCTGCACCGTTAAGCCGTGCGCGCTACTGCCAGGAAAAGTGGCGCGATCAGTAAAGCCCCAGATCGCGCAGGACGGCTGGCCAAGATGAAATCCGCTGCCGCGCCTTTTCCGGGTCCCGGCCTGCGACCGCGTGGGTGACCAGATTGAGAAGCGTTGCCAAAGGCCCGGTGCTTTCCAGAAAAGCCCCCGCCTTGGTCGAGGCGTGAAAGACATAAGGCGTGTAGGCCTGCGCCCATGTGTTAAGCTCATCCGTGATGACGACAACCTCGATCCCAAGGCCACGCGCCGTGCGGACGATCGTTTCCGCCTCCCGCGCGTAGGGGACCATGTCGACCAGCACCAGTGCCCTCGCCTCGCCCCCCCTGCGACGCGACGGCACCCATTCGACCAGCCCGCCATCATGGGCCGATACATATCGGACCGACCCCCGCACGATGCCCAGCCGTCGGGCAAAATCTTCTGCCAGACCGCGGACCGTCTGAAAGCCGGTGACAAACACTTCGTCGGCACGGTCAATGGCCGTGATCGCCGCCTCCCATTCGCTGCGCGTGATCTGGGCGCCAAGGCTGAGGATGGCATCGGCATCGCGCTTCAGCAGCGTGCCAAGCTCACCCTCCAGCAGCCGCATGTAGCGGTCTGCGGCGTGGATATGCAGCTTGGCGGCGGGCGACCCGATTTCCGCCTTCAGTTCGGCCATGCCGCGAAAGCCGATCCGCCGCAGAAACCGGCTGACGGTGATTTCGCTGACCCCGGTCTTGGCGGCGATGGATGTGCCGGTTTCCATTGCCAACGTTGCCTCGTTCAGCAGCAGCCACTGGGCAATCATCGCCTCGGATTTGGTCAAACCGGCCTGCACGCCGCGCAATCGGGCGGCAAGTGCGGATTCCTCGGTCTCTGGCGCAGCCTGGTTCATGACAGCGTTTACAGCATTATATGTGAATGTTAGCCTTCTGTCATGACTACCACGCCCGAGTCGCGGCCGCAAACAAAACCGACGCGCCGACGCAGAGAGGCACAACCGGGAGAATTGCGATGAATACCCAGATCACGGGTCTTGCCCTGACCCTTTCCCTGATGGCGGGCACGGCGACGGCGGAAGGGTCGTTGGCGCTGTATAACTGGGGGGATTACATCAACCCCGACGTCCTGACCAAATTCACCGAAGAAACCGGCATTGCGGTCACGCTGGACACCTATTCCTCGAACGAGGAGATGCTGGCAAAGATCCAGGCCGGGGCCACCGGCTATGACATCGTCTTTCCGTCGGTCCATATGAACGACATCATGATCAAGCTGGGACTTCTGGAAAAGACCGGCATCAATACCCATCCCGATTTCGCCAACATCGACCCGGCCTTCCTGCGCGCCAAGGAGGACCCCGCTTCGGAATACTGCCTGCCCTACGCCTGGGGAACCGTGGGCATCTTCTACAACGAAGATGTGACCGGCCCGATCACAGGCTGGGCCGATTTCTTTGCCATCCCGGAAAAGACCGGGGCCAAGATCACCCTTCTGGACGACATGCGCGAAGTGCTGGCCATCGGCAGCATCATGACCGGCACCTCCGTCAACAGCGCCGACCCGGCCGAGGTGCAGGCGGCCGCCGATTATGTGCTGTCGCACAAGGCCGCCGTTTCGGCCTTCACCTATGAAGTGCCGCCGCTGATTTCGTCTGGCGACATTGCAGCCGGGCATTTCTTTGTCGGCGGCAACGTGTTCTTCACCGAAACGCCGAACATCAAATATGTGATCCCGGCGGAAGGCGGCACGATGTATCAGGAAAACATCTGCGTCCTTGCCAGCGCTCCGAACAAGGAAAACGCGCGGAAATTCATGGAGTTCTACCTGCGCCCCGACATTGCGGCGCTGAACGTGGCCCAGCAGTTCAACGGGACACCCAACCTGCCCGCAAATGACCTGACGCCCGAGTTCATCAAGGCCAACCCGAACATCAATGTTCCGGCGGAAACGATGGCGCGGCTGCAGATCTTTGAAGACATCGGTGCCGCGCTGCGGGTCTATGACCGCGCCTGGAACACGATCCGCACTGCGCAGTAAATGGCTCCGTTTCTGGAAATCCGGGCGGCGCGGCGCGCGTTCGTCACGCCGGAAGGCGGCAGGATCTGCGCTTTGGATGGCGTGGATCTTGACGTCGGCGCGAATGAATTCGTGACGCTGCTTGGCCCTTCTGGCTGCGGCAAGACCACGCTTCTACGCGCCATCTCGGGGTTCGAGACGCTGGATGGTGGCACGATCCGGCTGGGCGGTGCGGACCTGACAGCGTTGCCGCCCTTCCGCCGGCCGGTGAACACGGTTTTCCAAAGCTACGCGCTTTTCGGGCACATGACCGTCGCACGCAACGTGGGCTATGCGCTGGAAGTGGCGGGCGTCGCCAAGGCGCAGCGCGAGGCCGAGGTGGAAGCGACGCTGGAAAAGGTCGGCCTTGCCGGCATGGGCGCGCGCAAGCCCGGCCAGCTTTCGGGGGGCCAGCGCCAGCGCGTGGCCCTTGCCCGGGCGATCATCGCCAAGCCCGGCCTTCTGCTTCTGGACGAACCGCTGTCGGCCCTTGACCGCAACCTGCGCCAGCAGATGCAGATCGAGCTCAAGACCCTGCAGCATCGGCTTGGCATCGCCTTCATCTTCGTGACCCATGATCAGGAAGAGGCGCTGACCATGTCTGACCGCATCGTGGTGATGCGCGCGGGCAGGATCGAACAGATCGGCACCCCGCGTGACATCTACCGCCACCCCCGCAACCGCTTTGTGGCCGAGTTCATTGGCGAAACCAATCTCTTCCCCGTGACGGTGGACCGGGTTGACGGCACCACCGCCCTGACCCGAACCGCCGAAGGGGTAGGCCTGTTGCTACCCGCCGAAGGCCGCAAGGCCGGTGAAAGCCTGACCGCCATCCTGCGGCCCGCCGACTTTACCATTGCGCCGGAAGGCATACCGGGCACCGTGACGCGCGCGGTCTACCTTGGGTCTGACCTGCATCTCAGCGTCACGCCCAAGGTGGGCGGGCCGGATATCCGTGTGACCATCCGCGACGGTCTGGGGGTGGGCGAAGGCTCGCAGGTCCATCTTGCCCATGATCCCGCCCGAGTGCATGTGCTGGAGGGTGGCTGATGGCCCTGCGCCGCCAGTCGGTGATCCTTGGCGCCCTCCTTGCGCCGGTCACGCTCTTTCTTGGCGTGTTCTTCGTGCTGCCGCTGCTGATCATCGCGGTCTTTTCCTTTCTGACACCGGGCCTGTACGGCGGGGTCGAATGGGCCTTCTACCACTGGAACTATGGCCGCATCTTCGGCTGGGCCGACGGGATCTTGGAGGTTTACGAGCCGATCTATCTGCAGATCCTCCTCCGGTCGCTGACCTTCGCCGCGATGACAGTGATCGTCACGCTGGTCCTGTGCTATCCGGTGGCGTTCTGGGTCAGCCGCCTGCCAGATCGCTGGCGGCTGGTGTTCCTGTTCCTGATCACGCTGCCGTTCTTTTCCAGTCTGATCGTTCGCCTTTACGCCTGGCTTCTGATCCTCAAACCGACTGGCCTGTTCAATACCGCGCTGCTGAACCTTGGCGTGATCGACCAGCCGCTGGAGATCCTTTATACCCCCACGGCCGTGGTGCTGGGGATGGTCTATGTGATGATCCCCTTCATGTTCCTGCCGCTTTACGCGTCAGTCGATACCCTTGACCGCGCGCAGGTCGAGGCGTCGCTGGACCTTGGTGCAAACCGGGTGCAGACCTTCGTCAAGGTCATCCTGCCGCAGACGCTTCCGGGTATCATGGGCGGAGCGGTCATCGTCTTCATCCCCTCGGTCGGCAACTTCATCGTGCCGGATGTGCTGGGCGGGGCGAAGGGGCTGATGGTCGGCAATCTGGTTGAGCAGCAGTTCCTCGCCTCACGCAACTGGCCGTTCGGATCGGCGCTGTCGATGATCATCATGGCGGTCGTGCTGACGGTTCTGCTGGTCGCAGTGACCCGCGCCAGAAAGGTGGGTGGCCATGCGTAACCCTTGGGGATGGATCGCCCTGACCGGCTTTTCACTACTGTTCTTCGCCTTTATCTACGCGCCCCTGTTCGTGATCGTCGGCTATTCGTTCAACTCCAACCCGGTCAACATGATGATCTGGGAAGGCTTCACGCTGGACTGGTACACCGGGCTGTTCGGCCTGTCGGACCGCGCAACCGGCGTGGACAACCGCGCCGCCTATATCGAAAGCACCGATCAGATGCTGGCCGCACTGCGCACCTCGCTGACGGTGGCGCTGTTCACCACCACGATTTCGACCGTGATCGGCACTGCAACGGCCATCGCTCTGGCGCGCTACAGATTCCGCGCGCGCGGCTTTTACAACGGGTTCCTGATGCTGCCGATGATGATGCCCGACATCGTGCTGGGCATCGGTCTGCTGATCTTCTTCGTCACGCTGGGAATGAACCTGTCGCTGCTGACGATCATCATCGGCCACTGCACTTTTCTGACCTCATACGTGTTCATCATCGTGCAGGCCCGCATTGCCGGTCTTGACCCGGCGCTGGAAGAGGCGTCTGCCGACCTTGGCGCCAGCGAATGGACAACCCTGCGCAAAGTGCTGTTGCCGCAACTGGCCCCGGGGATCATGGGCGGGGCGCTGCTGGCCTTCGTCATTTCGATGGATGATCTAGTGATCACCTATTTCATTTCGGGCGTCGGTGACACGACCCTGCCGGTCTTCATCTTCGGCATGATCCGTCGGGGCGTGAAGCCGGAGATCAACGCCATCGCCACGCTGATCATCCTTGCCTCGGTCATCATTGCCGCCCTTGGCCTGTGGCTTCGTTCCAGAAAGACCGACTGACATGACCACCGCCCCAAAACCCGGCTTCCCAAAGCCCCGGGCCCGCGACCTTGGCCTGCCGTTTCCCGGCACTCCCGGCCCGATGAACGCCATCACCGATGTGCCGGGGGTGACAGTCGGCTTTTGCACGCTGACCGATCCGGCCCGGAAGATGCGCACCGGTGTCACCGCCATCCTGCCCCGCCCGGGGACCGACCCCCAGCCGGTCTGGGCCGGGCAATACGCGCTGAACGGCAATGGCGAGATGACGGGCACGCATTGGATCAACGATGCGGGCTATTTCCTGGGGCCGATCCTGATCACCAACACCCACGGCGTTGGCGCGGCGCATCATGGGGCGACCCGCTGGATGATCGACCACTATGCCGACTATTTCAGCGAGGCGCATGCCTGGGCCATGCCGGTTGTCGCCGAGACTTATGACGGCGTGCTGAACGACATCAACGCCCTGCATGTCACGCCCGACCACGCCATTGCGGCCCTGAACGCCCGCACTTCGGGTCCGGTCGCCGAAGGCTCCACCGGCGGCGGCAACGGCATGATCGCCTATGAGTTCAAGGGCGGTACGGGAACGTCATCGCGCCGTGTGCCGATCGGCGGGCAGGACTATACCGTGGCGGCGTTGGTGCAGGCGAACCACGGCCTTCGGCCCTGGTTGACCATTCTTGGCCGCCCGGTCGGGCGCTTGATGCCCGAGGGCGCGCTATACTCTGCCGAGATGGGGTCGATCATCGTGATCCTTGCCACTGATGCGCCGCTTTCAGGCCTGTCGCTGCGCCAGTTGGCCAAGCGCGCCGCCATCGGCATCGGTCGCGGTGGCACGCCCGGCGGCAACAATTCGGGTGACATCTTCCTGGCTTTCTCGACCGCCAATGCAGGCCCGATGCCACAGTTCGCCCCGGCCGTCCTGACCAGACAAGAGTTGAACATCGAACGTCTCGACCCGATCTACCTTGCCGCCGTGGAGTCCATCGAGGAGGCCGTGGTCAACGCCCTTGTCGCCGGAGAAGACGTGGAGACTGTGAAGCCTTCAGGCCGCCTTTGTCTGGCACTGGACACCACGCGCCTGCGCGAAATCTTTGGCCTTTAGCGATCACTTCAAAGGGGCCCGGGCTGCGGGATCAGGTCAATCGTTGTCCCCACCGATTGAACCGGCATCTTGGCGGGAAGAGTCAGATCGGGGAACCGTCGTCCTCAGCGCAAGACCGTCCAGACATTCAAGGACCGACTGTGAGACGGTGGGGCGTCCTGCCGGGTGGGGTCGGATTCCTGCGTCACTAATGGTGGACAGCCGCCAGCCCAGTGACTGCAGTTGCCAGAATGGACCAAATTCGACATCTCCACTGGCTGATATGCGGACAACCAGACCCAGATTTGATGATATCGAAACTGCCGCGCCCGCTTGGGCAATCCGGTGGAGGAACGGCAGCAGATAGCCCGGGGCGACAAGACCGTCCGGCACTTCTTTGCCCGTGAACACACCCGTACTTGCACAGTCATCTGCCAGGGCAGTACCCACCTCTACCGGGCTGACCGCGCCATCCATGCTTTCGGCAAGCCAGATCTTTGCCCAATCCGCGGCGGGCATCCCGCGCCGCGCCAGCCATTCGGCGGCCCAGCCGGCCTCTTCTGCCAGCCCCCAGCCAAGCCCCGCGCCGCGCGCAGCCTTGGTGATCAGGCTGCGCAGTTCCGACAGCGCCAGAGTGACGGCTGCCGTCATGCCCCGATCTCGTCGGGGTAGGGCAGGCCCTGAAACAGGCTGATCCGCACCCAGCGGTCAGACCGGGGATCAAAGCGCGTCGCACCGAAAAAGGCCAGCTTGCAGCGGAGGATGTCGATCGGAAGCATCCTTGCATCCAGAAGATTGTCGCGGATTTCGCCATAGGGCAGCTTTTGCAGCGTCTGGATACGGCGGACGGTGTGGCGGTGTTCAGGATGGGCCAGCAGGAACCGCGCCAAAGCCTCGGAGTCCGGCCAACCCGTCAGCGTTTCGGCAAGGGACGCGACGGATTGGGCTATGCCCAGCGGCTGCTCCCGTTCATGGCCCGGCTCGGTGCGGCGATCCCCGAGGCGGGGCTCAAGCTTTTCTTCCGACACATACCAAAAGCGCGCCGATTGCGCCGGGTCATGGAAATCGAACCTGCCTGTCCAGCCATAGTCCTGCGTGATCAGGGCGCGCAGGTGGCCCACTGACATCGCGCCGTCGATGGCGAAGCGGGCGGATTCGTCGGTGTCGAGCGTATCCGACAGATCATCCACGGTTGCCCCATGGGGTTCCAGCAGCAGCGCCAACAGGCTTTCCTGGCCTTCTTCGGAAAGCTGTGCTTCGCCCCAAAGCCAAAGCCGGTTCCAGGGGTAAGGGGAAAGCTGGTCCCACCCCGCCCCGACATGATCGGCCAGCCGATCAAGGTCCGCTCGCAGGGCTGCAAGTTTGGCCTGTTGGGCGGGGTGGTCGCTGTGCCAGAGGTCAGCGTTTTCGCGGGCGTCCCCAAGGGCGTCGTTGAATGCCGTGATGTCTGCCCGGCTGGCATGCGGCAGCGCGCGTACCCGGGCCAAGGCCGTTTCGCGCGCGGTCATCCAGGCGTTCAACAAGGCTGGATGGCGCACAAGGAACGGTGCCATGCCAAGCCCGGTGGAATTGCCCACGCCAAGCCGGCGGCGCAGGCCGGGATCCAGCCGCACCGCAGCCGCGCCGCCCATGACGCGGGCAAGGTGTTCGGCAATGTCCACAGTGAAGGCGCGGATCAGCCAGACCGACAGCATCTCGGCCTGAAACGGCGCTTTCAGTTCCGGTCGGTCACAGATGTCTTCGCGGTCGGCGGCACCGAACTTGCCCGAGCCGTAGACAGCGGTTGTCCGCATGAGATAGCCCACCGCATCAATCTCGGCGGCATCGGGTTGCAGGCCTTGGGAAAGCCGGTTCACCACATGCGAGAACAGCCGGATCGACCGGTTCGCGCGACTGAGCGAAAGCTCTTTTGCGCTGATCCGCCCGGCCTCTTGCAGCGGCACGTTTGCAGCCAGACGGTCAAGGTCGTCTGGCGTGGGTTCACTATCGACCAGTGCAAAGGTCGCGTCCCAGGCGGTTGCGATCACCCGGTCAGAGCGCATCTCGTCCGGCAGATCATGCGCGAAGGCGACAAGGCTGTAGGTCCGCTCTGGCCCCCGGGCGCGATAGACGGCGCGGCCAACGCCACGGTCATCAACGTCCCAGACCGGCCGGTCAAAGCGCCAGCCCTCGTTCTGGACGCGGTGCAGAAGGATGCGCAGGAACGACAGCCGCATAGGATGGGCTGATCCCATCCGGGACAAACGCATGACAAGATCAGGATCGCGCAGGGCGACGGCCACATCGGTTCGGGGGTGCGCGGACAGGGTCATTCCGCCGCCCTTTTCACATCATCGCGCGGCATCGTCCCGAAGGATGCCGCGAAAAAGCGGGCCCAGTTGCCGCCCAGAATTGCGGCCGCCTCGTCGTCGGAAAACCCTACGGCATGCAGCCCCGTCCGGAGGTTGCCGAAATCGCGGGTGTCACGGAACCAGCCGGGCATGGCGGGAAAGCCGGGGGCGTCCTTGCTGCCTTCGCCGAAATCCACCGATTTGGTCCAGCGCCCGGTGCGCATCCATTCGACAACGCTGTCAGGCTGATCCTGACAAAGGTCCGTGCCGATTCCCAGAAAATGCGACCCGAACCGTTCGGCTGTCCGGGCGACCATGGTGCAGAAATCCGAAAGCGTCGCATTGCTGCCCCCCCTCATGTGATGCGGGTAAAGCGAGAAGCCCAGCATTCCGCCGGTCTTTGCCAGCGCCCCGATCACCGCGTCGGATTTGTTGCGCTGGGCCGGATGCCAAGACGCGGGGTTGGCATGGGTCACCGCGATGGGGCGGGTGGAATGTTCCACCGCCGCCAGTGTCGAGCGTTCGCCGGAATGGCTCATGTCGACGACCATGCCGACACGGTTCATCTCGGCCACGACTTCGCGGCCCATCCGGGTCAGGCCGGTGTCTGCAGTCTCATAGCAGCCGGTGGCGAGGAGCGACTGGTTGTTGTAGCTAAGCTGCATGAAGCGCAGGCCAAGCCGGTGCAGCACCTGAACCAGCCCGATGTCATCCTCGATGCAGCTTGGGTTTTGCGCGCCAAAGAAGATTGCGGTGCGCCCGGTGGACTTTGCAACGGCCAGATCTTCGGCGGTGAAGCCCTGAAAAATCAGCTCGGGCCAGCGTTCGAACCAGCGGTTCCAGCGTTCGATCTCGGCCACGGTTTCGCGGAAATTCTCATGATAGACGATCGTGACATGGACTGCATCGACCCCGACGTCGCGAAGCTGGCGGAAGATCCCTTCCGACCAGTTGGAGTATTGGAGCCCGTCGATCAGGTAGCTCATTCCGGTTCCCCCGCCGCCATGTAGGCGGTCTTGACCGTGGTGAAGAATTCGGCCGCATAGCGCCCCTGTTCGCGTGGGCCAAAGGACGACATGCCCCGACCGCCGAAGGGTACATGGTAATCCGTTCCCGCCGTCGGCAGGTTCACCATGACACACCCCGCCCGCATGTTGGCCCGGAAATGCGCGGCCCGGGCAAGGCTTCGGGTCATGATACCCGCCGTCAGTCCAAAGGGCGTGTCGTTGGCTATGGCCAGCGCCTCGGCGTAGCTGTCGGCAGGGATGATGCAGGTGATCGGGGCGAACATTTCCTCACGGTTGATGGCCATGTCATTGCGGGTCCGGCCAAAGACGGCAGGGGCCATGAAATACCCCGTGGTCGGACGGTCCAGCCGATTGCCGCCGGTCAGAAGCTCGGCCCCCTCGGCACGGCCCCGGGCGATCCAGTCGAGGTTGCCGCGCAGTTGGCCTTCGCTGACCACCGGGCCAATCTGGGTGCCTTCGGCCAGCGCATGCCCCACCCGCAGTGCCTCGGCAGTCTTGACGAGCCCGTCGGTAAAGGCATCCAGAACCTTGCGATGAACGATCAGGCGTGAAGCGGCTGTGCATTTCTGGCCCGTCCCGCCGAAAGCCGCGTTGGCGGCATGGGTGATGGCCAAAGGAAGGTCGCAATCCTCCATGACCAGCATGGGGTTCTTTGACCCCATTTCCATCTGCAACCGGGCGCGGTTGCCCAGAACCCGTGCCGCAATGCCACGACCAACCTCGACCGACCCGGTGAAGCTGACCGCATCGACGCCCGGATGACCGACCAGATGGTCGCCGACATCGCGCCCGGGACCGAGGACAAGGTTGAATGTGCCCGCAGGCAGACCAGCACGGCCGATGATTTCGGCAAGCGCCACGGCAGAGGCCGGGGTCAGGTTGGCGGGCTTCCAGACCACGGCATTGCCATAGGCGAGCGCGGGGGAGATCTTCCATGCGGGGGTGGCCACCGGAAAGTTCCAGGGTGTGACCAGTGCGACGACCCCCACCGGTTCCCGTCGCACCTCGATCTCAACACCCGGGCGCACGCTTTCGGCCTGATCGCCCTGCAAGCGCAGCGCTTCGGCCGCGAACCAGGTGAAGAACTGCCCGGCCCGATAGACCTCCCCCTTGCCTTCGGCGAGGGGTTTGCCTTCCTCACGCGACAGAAGCGCGCCAATCTCGGCGGCGCGGGCCATAAGCTCGGTCCCGATGGCCATCAGCGCGTCGTGGCGTTTCTGGATGCCTGCGGCCCACCACTTTGGCTGCGCGGAGCGGGCGGCGGCAACCGCCTCATCCACATCCGCCGCAGTGCCTTGGGCAAACTGGCCGATCACGTCTGTCAGATCAGACGGGTTGCGGTTTTCAATGACCGTCGCCCCGTCGCGCCATGTGCCGGCGATGAAATTCCGTGTCTCAAGTCCCATGCTTTTCGTCCCGTTCCGGCTGCGGTCAGGACCGCGCCAAGGCTTCCATTACCCTTTGCGGTGTCAAGGCACCTGCAATCTGCCCGTCGGCGCCGCGTACCGCGACAGTTTCCGCTCCGGTCGCAAACGCGCCAAAGGCCGCTTCCAGTGTCGCTTCGGCCGCAATCTCCGGCGCGCCATGTGCCGGGATCAGCCCGACGTCGGCAAAGGCCCCGCACAGCAGGATGCGCGCCCGGTTCACGTCGCGGACAAAGCGGGCGACGTAGTCATCGGCAGGCGCGCGCAGGATATCGGCGCCGGTGCCGACCTGCCGCAGCGTCCCGTCCTTCAGGATGGCGATATGGTCGCCCAGAAGCAGGGCTTCATCCAGATCATGAGTGATGAAAACGATGGTCTTGCCCAGACGCGCCTGCAACTCCTTCAGTTGCATCTGCATGTCATGCCGGATCAGCGGGTCCAGCGCCGAAAACGCCTCGTCCATCAAGAGCACTTCGGCGTCGGTGGCCAAGGCCCGCGCCAGACCGACGCGCTGCTGCATGCCGCCCGAAAGCTGCGCGGGATAGCTCGCCTCAAACCCGGAAAGGCCGACCATCCCGATCTGCGCCTCGGCCCGCTTTTGGGCCTCTGCCTTCGCCATGCCGTCCAAGAGCGGTCCGTACATGACGTTTTCGATCACCGTCCGGTGCGGCAACAGGGCGAAACGCTGGAAGACCATGGCCACCTTGCGCCGCCGGAATGCGCGCAGGCGGGTTTCGTCATAGCCAAGGATGTCTTCGTCATCAAAGAGGATGCGCCCGCCCGTGGGTTCGATGAGGCGGTTGAAATGGCGGATCAGCGTGCTTTTCCCGGACCCCGACAGCCCCATGATGACAAAGGTTTCGCCGGCGGCAATCTCAAGATTGATCCCGTGCAGGCCCAGCACATGGTCGGTTTCCTCAAGCAGGCGGGCCTTGTCCATCCCTGCCTCAACCTTGGCCAGCGCGCCTTTCGGGTCACGGCCAAAGACCTTGGATACCGCTTCGACGCGGATTTTCACCGGCCGCATCACTTGCCCTCCCGATGCAGGTTGGCCTGCACGCGGCGGCCGTAGGATTGGGCGATGCGGTCGAAGATGATCGCCAGCAGCACGATCCCCAGCCCTGCGATCAGGCCCCGGCTGACCTCAAGCCGCTGGATGCCTTGCAAGACCTGATAGCCAAGCCCGCCCGCCCCGATCATCGAGGCGATCACAACCATGGAAAGGGCCATCATCGTGGTCTGGTTGACACCTGCCATGATGGTCGGCATCGCCAGGGGCACCTGCACGGTCCACAGCTGCTGGCGGGACGAGGCCCCGAAGGCGCGGCTGGCTTCGACGATTTCAGGATCGACCTGTCGGATGCCAAGGTCGGTCAAACGGATCACCGGCGGGATGGCAAAGACGATCGTGGCCAGAAGGGCAGGGATCTTGCCCGGACCGAACAGCATCACGAAGGGGATCAGATAGACGAAGATCGGCAGGGTCTGCATGATGTCAAGCACGGGAAGCATCGCCCGCCGCAATCCGTCAGACCGCGCCATGGCAATTCCCAACGGCATGCCAAGAAGCACGGAAAGGACCGTGGCGGCCAACATAAGAGCGACCGTCGCCATCGCCTCGTTCCAGATGCCCAGAAGTCCCAGCAGCACCAGAAGGATCGCCACCGCGACCACGGGTTGCCAGCGCCGGGCAGCACCCCATGTGGCAAGGCAGAAGGCCAGAACCACCACCCACCACGGCAGAAACTGCAGCCCCTGCTCCAGCCCGTTGATGAAGCGCAGGACGGGCAGGAAGATCAGCTCCAGCGTCTCGCCCCAGTCCGCGACAATGCCGTTGAAGGCACGGTCAAGGGCGCGTCCGAAGGCGCGGGTGTCCCAGATCTCGGGGAAGCCAGAGGTCATCGACCAGATCCTTCAGGTTGCGTTGCCGCCCCTGCGCCGGGGCGGCAACCATGCGCGTCAGTTGAGGCTTGCCTTGACCTTTTCGGCCACATCGGCCGGAACCCAGGCGGTCCAGATCGCCTCGTTGTTTTGCAGGAAGTGGGTCGCGACCTCTTCCGCCGTCGCGCCATTGTCATCGCCCCAGGCAAGGACGGCGCTGATCTCGTCGTTCGGCACCTGCATCTTCGACAGGAATTCGGCCACATCAGGCGCCTGGTCTTTCAGTTCGGAAACGACGGCCACGGCCACCTCTCCTGCCGCCCATCCGGTCACCTGCGGATCGGCGCAGTTCGTGTCGGTCAGGCAGGTAAACGCCTCACGGTCGCTTTCGGGCATCCCCAGACGGACCAGATTGAACTTGCCCACCACGTCGGACGGCCCCCAGTAGTACCCAACCCAAGGCTTGTTCTGCGCGACTGCGCGGGCAATGGACGCTTTCAGGTTTTCGCCGGACCCGGGCGAGAACAGCTCGAACGTATCCTCAAGCTGCAGCGCCTTGTAGTAGTTGGTGATGATGACTTCGCTCGCCCAGCCGGGGGGGCCGTTGTAAAGCCGTCCCTTGCCGGGGTTCTGGTTGTCCTCGAAAACCTGCCAGTTGGCGGCCAGATCTTCGATGGTCTTGATCTCGGGATGTTGTTCCAGCACGTAGTCAGGCACCCAGAGCCCGTCCTGCCCGCCACCCGAGAAGATGTCGGACGCCTTGTAGACATTTCCCTTGGCCTGCATTTCGTCCCATTGCGCCTGCACCGTGGACACCCAAAGCTCGGGGGCGATGGTGGGCGTGGAGCGGGTCAGCATCGAAGTTGCGGTGGGCACTGTATCCCCCGGCATCAGTTCCGCGCTGCACCCATAGCCCGCGGACAGGATCTTTTCCGTGACATGCGCCAGCGCTGCCGCTGAAAGCCATGTCATCTCGGCGATGGTGATCTTTTCGGCCGTTCCGCAATCCGCCGCGGCGGCCGGTTGGGCAAAGGCCAGACCCGACGCCGCAAGCGCGGCAAGGGCGGTCAATCGTGGTGTTCCGTTCATTGCAAACCTCCAGTGGCGCGACGCCGTCTTGCGCGGCGACCTGGGCGCAGGTTCCCCTGCCTGTCGACTTCAATCAAACGATAACGGATGATGTCAATTTCAAGATTTCTGAAACGCTAGCCGCGCCATCAGCGCATCATCCACTTCGACTCCCGCAATTTCTGTCCGTGCCCGTGCCTGCATCCGCCGCTCTCCGGGCATGCGCGCGCCATCCTGCCCCTTGATCGCCGCTGCAAGCCCTTCGATCCGGTCGACAAACCCACCTGCAAAGGCCCCAGGGTCGATGGCGATGAAACATTGTCCCGTGGCCGGCGGCCCGCCCTTGGGGCCGGAAAACGGGCTTGCGTCCCGGCTTGCCACCGCGCCCGCAAGGGCCGAGGCAAGCACTTCGACCATCAGCCCCATGCCAAACCCCTTGACCCCGCCCGCTGGCAGCATGGAACCCCTCAAAGCGGCTTCGGCATCCGTTGTCGGCTGGCCCTGGTCATCCAGCGCCCAGCCCTCGGGGATCGGCTCTGCAGCCCGGGCGCGCAGCATCACTTCGGATTTTGCCACCACGCTGGCCGATTGGTCGATCACGAACTGCGCCCCACCGCGCCCATCGGGTACGCCAAGCGCGAAGGGGTTGGTCCCGATGACCGGAACCTTGCCGCCCACCGGGGAAATTGACGCGGGCGCATGGGTGAAGCACAGCCCGACAAGCCCGGCCGCAGCAATCCGTTCGGCGTGGTGCCCCAGAAGCCCGCAGTTGTAGGACCGCCGCAAGGTCAGTGCCGCAATGCCCATGTCCCGCGCGGCTTCCACCAGCACGGGCAGGCCCAAGTCGATGGCGGGATGGGCAAACCCATGGGCGGCATCTACCACAACCGCGCCCGGCCTTGGCCGAAGAAGATGCGGTTCGGCCTGACCATCGACCTTGCCGCAGGTCAGATGTTCGACATAGACCGGCAGGTAAAGCAGACCGTGCGACCGCATCCCGTCGCGTTCCGCCGTACGGATCGACCGCGCGACGGGCAGGGCCTGCGCCTTGCTTGCCCCTGCTGCGGTCAATGCCCCAAACGCCAGCGCCTCGACCGCGTCCAATGTCATCCGCATGACTGCCCCCCGCCGCTTCCCGGCCAGAAGCACCATTTGCCCATTTCAGCGCAACACAGTAGTTTTGATCGAAACCTAAGGAATTCTGAACATGATCCGGCTGGAAGCCCTGCGCGCGTTTGTCGAAGTCGCTGACCATGGCAACATCAAGGATGCCTCGGAAAAGCTGTACCGGACCCCGTCGGCGCTTTCCATGACGCTGAAGCAGATCGAAGAGCGGCTGGGCTGCCCCCTGTTCGAGACCGACCGCAAGTCAAGCCTGACGGATATGGGCCGCTTTCTGCATGGGCAGGCCGTGGTCCTGTTGCGGGATTACGACCGGGCGATGGAACGGATCGAGGCGCAATCCAAGGCGCGCAGCGGGCGTTTGCGCATAGCCTCGGTTCCGTCGGTCGCCACGATGCTGTTGCCTCCGTTCCTGCAAGTGTTCCTGCAGGGCCGGCCCGATCTCGACATTGACCTTGTGGACACCGATAGCAGCGATGTGCGGCTGCTGGTGGAGACCGGGCAAGTTGACCTTGGCATCGCCGGGACCGGTCTTGATCTGCCCGGCCTGATATGTGAACCGATCTTCCGCGACCCGTTCCTGCTGGTCTGCCGGTCTGACAGCGCCCTTGCAGCCAAGGGTGCCGTGCTTGACTGGTCAGACTTGTCGGATCACCCGTTGATCATCAACGAAGCCACTCGCGCACTGGCCTCGCCTGAGTTTCAAAGACTTGCCCGCGATGCGCGCTTTTCGGTCCGCAACGTGACCTCTCTTCTCGCGATGGTCAGCGCCGGGATGGGGATTACCCTTCTGCCCGCGCTTGCGACGGTAAGCCTGCCGGCAACACTTTGCGCCCGCCCGCTGCAGGATCCCGCCTGCCTTCGGACCGTCGGCATCCACTGGCGCGAAGGCAAGGTGCCAAGCCCCGTCACCACCCTGTTCCGGACCGAATTTGCCGCCGCGGCCCGAACCCATGCAAAACAGATCGGGCTGGAGACCGTGAGTTGACGGCATCAAGGCCCCCGCGGACCGCCCGGCCGACACCGCCCTTGACGTTTTCGTGAGCCGCCCCTAAAAGCCGCCCAGCGACCGGGCCCCTCTGACAGGTATTCGCATACCTGTGATGTCGGCGCAGAGAGACCGGGGTCCTTTGTCCTGCCGCGACATTCCCCTGTCATGAACAGACTGCCAAGGGGAATACCATGGATTTTCTTTTCTACGAAGTGATCAGCAAGCCGCTGTGGCTGTGGCTGATGTTCCTGACGATTGTCGTTGCGTTGATGATCTTTGACCTTGGCGTCCTGCACAAGGAAGATCACGAAATCGGGGTTGCCGAAAGCCTTAAGCTGTCGGCCTTCTATATCCTGATCTCCATCGCGTTTGGGGGGTACATCTGGTGGGCGTGGTCGAATGGCACCCTTGTCACCAGCGACGGGACCAACCCGGTTGCATCCTATTTCCAAGGCTACATCATCGAGAAAGTCCTCTCGATCGACAATGTCTTCGTCATCTCGCTGATCTTCGGGTACTTCGCGATCCCGCGGAAATACCAGTACCGCGCGCTGGTCTGGGGTATCATCGGCGTGATCATCCTGCGGGGCATCATGATCGCCATCGGTGCGGAGCTTGTGTCCAACTACAAGTGGATGACGCTGGTCTTCGCGGCGTTCCTTGCCTTCACCGGGATCAAGATGCTGTTCACCGAGGAGGGGGACACCGACGTATCGAAGAACCCGATGGTCGGGATTGTGTCGAAGGTCATGAACGTCACCAAAGAGCTGCACGGCCAGAAGTTCTTTGTCCGCCAGCCGCATCCGGTGACGCAGAAGATGGCGCTGTTCGCCACGCCGCTGTTCGTCGCGCTGGTCGTGATCAACTTTGCCGACATCATCTTCGCGGTTGATTCAGTCCCGGCGATCTTTCTGATCACCACCGACACCTTCATCGTCTACACCGCCAACATCATGGCGATTCTTGGCCTGCGCGCGCTGTACTTCGCGTTGGCCGCGCTGGTGCACCGTTTCCACTATCTGAAGTATGCGCTTGCCGTGGTTCTGGTCTTCATCGGGCTGAAGGGCTTTTACAGCTATTTCTTCGGCAAGTTCGACCCGTACCTGTCGCTGGCAATCACCATCGGTATCATCGCAGCCGGCATCTTCTATTCGCTTTGGAAGACCCGGGACGGGGCGGCCAGTTCCGGTCATCCGCACTGACGTTCTGGCGGAACGCTGAGTTGGCCCATTTGTTGAAGGACAAGGACAGATCCCATGCCCAATCGCATTGCTTATCTGCCGCTGAACACCTACCCCGAAGCGCCGCCTGACCCGGCGGTGCTTGCCGCAGTCGGCTTTGCGGCGTCGCTGAAATGCGGGCTGCAGGTCGCGGTCTTTGCCGTGGATGTCCCCAAGACTGCATCGCCCGTTGGCGGGTTTCTCATCAACGTCGAGGGGATGGCGCTTGCCATCGAAGAGCGCAGCAAGACGGAATGTGAGCGTCTGCAAACCCTGATCAACGGGGCAGGGCAGCCGGACCTTCCCACGGTAACCACGCACCGCAAGGTCGTGCTTGGCGCCGCACTGGAGGCTGCCACGACCGAGGCGCGGACCTATGATCTGGCGCTTCTGCCGTGGTCGGCCGACACGATCTCGGCGCAGGACATGGCGCAAGCGCTGGTCTTCGGGGCAGGGGTGCCGGTGGTTCTGGTCCCGCCGTCGGTTCCGGTGGCGGCTGTCGATCACATCGCCATTGCCTGGGATGGCAGCAGGGTCGCCGCGCGGGCGCTGGGCGATGCCCTTCCCCTGCTGGCCGCAGGTGGCCGGGTTTCGGTGGTGACTGTGCAGGATGACAAGGCCTTGGGTGCCTCTGGCATCGCGCAGAGCCTTGCGGCAACGCTTGAACGGCGCGGTTTCACGGCAACGGCAGTCAACGTCCCGCTTCTTGGCAGAACCATTGCAACGGCGCTGCAAGAGGCTGCCCTGTCCGAAGGCGCGCAGCTTCTGGCGATGGGGGGTTTCGGCCACTCCCGTCTGCGCGACTTTATCCTTGGCGGCGCGACCAAGGGTGTCTTCGCGGATCTGCGGATGCCGGTCCTCCTGTCACATTGAACCTGTGGGGCCGCCTGCCAACAGGCGGGCGGCTTGCACAAAGGAAAGCCAGACTGAACGATCTACCGAAGGACTGTTCTTGGCGAGGCCGGCATCTTCGTCATGCGGCTTGGCTTGGGATCATTGGTCAACCCGGATGTCCAGCTTGCAGCCGACATGCGAGGCGATGAAGCCGAACTCTTCATAGAACCGCAAGGCATCTGGCCGATGTCGATCCGTGGTCAACTGAACCAACCCGCAGCCGCGCTGCCGACAGGTTTCGACTGCCCAGTCCAGCATCTGGCGGCCCAGACCTTGCCCTCTTGCAGCGGCGGCGATGCGGACGCTCTCGATCTGGCCGCGCAGCATTCCCCGGCGCGACAATCCCGGAAGGAAGCTGATCTGCAGGCAGCCGACTACGTCGCCGTCCTGTTCCGCGACTGCCAGAAACTCGCTTGCGTCCCGGTCTATCGTGTCGAATGCGGCCACATAGTCCGGGTGGACGCTTGGGCCGACGACCTCGCGCGTGCTGCCCAGCGGGTCATCGGCGAGGAGGGCAACGATCGCGGCAAGGTCGGGTTTCACCGCGCGTCGGAAGGTTGTCGTGTCAGTCATGGTCCTGCGTTTCCTTGGATGGGTCTTTGTGCATGGATCGCGGCCAGCCGGGCCTTTCGGCATGGTCGCGCACGGGGCCTGGTGCCTAAGGGCAGGGGCGCAGCAGCACCGTGCCGCCCGTTTCCGGAACCTCCTGACACCTGCCGCCGCTGCACAGACGCCAGCCACCGTCCGTTGCGCCTGATGTGGCAAGGGTCAGGCTGGGCAGAGGGTCCAGCCGCGGATTCCAGACCCACCAGCCGTCTTGCAGCCGAGCCGCCTCGCCCGGTTCCATCCCCGCGCCCGAGCCCTTTACCGCCGCTTCGGCCAGACGCAAACCGGCATCCTCGATCATCCAGCTTTCGCGCCAGCGGGTCTTTTCGACGGAATGTTGCCATTCCAGCGTGAACTCGGGCAAGGCCAGGGTCAGCAGGCTGGCGCCAATCATCAGGCAGCCGCTCATGCCACGGCCTTTCCGGCGCGCCACAGGCTTGCGACAAAGGCCCCCAGCAGGACGGCGCCAATGGCATCGGTCATCGGGATCGACGCCACGAGGGCGCCAGCGGCGGCCAGCGCCAGTACGCGCTGCCAGACCGCCAGCGGACGCCCCAGCCAGCCGATCACTGCCGCCCCCCAAAGGCCGATGGCGACCACAGCCTTGGATACAATGAAGATCACCGCGGGAACGAAGCCGATGCTGTCGCTCAGCGCGCCGCCGGACTGCACCATGATCTCGGGCGCGTAGACGGCCATGAACGGGATCACGAACCCTGCCGCCGCAATTTTCACGGCCTGCAGGCTGATCTTCAGCGCGTTTTCGCGGGCAATCGGGGCGGCGGCGAAACAGGCCAGCGCAACCGGCGGCGTCAGGTCGGCCAGAATGCCGAAGTAGAAGACGAACATGTGCGAGACGATCAGCGGCACCCCAAGTTCCAGCAGGGCCGGCCCGGCGATTGACGACGTGATGATGTAATTGGGAATGGTCGGGATGCCCATGCCAAGGACAAGGCAGGTCAGCATGGTCAGAACCAGCGACAAAAGCAGGCTTTTCTCGCCCACGCCAACGATGAACTGGCCAAATGTGTTTGCGGCACCGGTCAGCGTCATCGTGCCAATCACGATGCCGACCAACGCACAGGCAATGCCGACGGGCAGCGCGGTCTTTGCGCCATCTGCCAGCGCATCCCGGCAGATCAGCAGTGTCTCACGCCCGGTTTTTGTCAACGCGTTCCAGGCCACCAGGGCCACCACAGCCGCCAGCACGACACCGATGCCGAACTGGAAGAACGCCGCTGCCACCAGGCCAAGCCCGACCCAGAAGATCACCCGGATCGCCCCTTCAGGCAGCCCAAGCACGATTGACGCGCCAAGGATCAGCAGCACCGTCAGCGCCAATCCGACTGTCCCGGCAAAGAGCGGCGTGTAGCCGGAAAACAGCAACCAGACCAGAATCCCCAAGGGCACGATCAGATACCAGCCCGCTTGCAGGGCGCGCAGTGGCGAGGGAAGCTCGTCCTTCGAAAGCCCCGAAAGGCCAAGCCGCCCGGCCTCCAGATGCACCATCCAGAAGGCGGCCGCAAAATAGAGAATGGCCGGGATCAGCGCGGCCTTGACGATGTCGACATAGTCAACTCCCAGCGTTTCGGCCATGATGAAGGCCACCGCACCCATCACCGGCGGCATAAGCTGCCCGCCCATGCTGGCCGTCGCCTCAACCCCGCCGGCGAAGGCGGATTTGTAGCCAAACCGCTTCATCAGCGGGATGGTGAACTGCCCTGTCGTGACGACATTGGCGACACCCGACCCTGAAATCGTGCCCATCAGGCCCGAAGAAAGCACCGACACCTTGGCCGGCCCACCCTGACGGTGCCCGACCATCCCCATGGAGACATCGGTGAACAGCTTGATCATCCCTGCCTTTTCCAGAAAGGCCCCGAAAAGGATGAAGAGGAAGATATAGCTCGACGACACATAGGTCGGGATGCCGTAGATGCCTTCGGTGCCGTAGGCCATGTGGTCGATCACCTGCGCCACGTCATAGCCGCGATGGTTCAGCGGGCTTGGCAGATGTTGCCCCAAAAGGGCATAGCCCAGAAACAGCCCCGCGATGATGGGCAGTGCCGGCCCCATCGCAACCCAGGTCGCCGCGAAGACCAGTGCCAGAGCCATGACACCAACCACGATATCGCGTGGCAACGGATCGCCCGCGCGCATCAGAAGGGGCACAAACTCCCACCACTGATAGAGGGCGACAAATACTCCGATACCGCCAAATCCCCAGGCGAGGGTTCGGATCGCCGCCGATTTTTGCCGGACCAGCGCCAGCAAGGGAAAGCCCAGAAGCATCAGAAAGCCGACATGGACCGCCCGCACGATCTGGCTTGGCAGGTCCAGAAGATGCGCCGCGGTGGCGATCTGGAAGACCGAGAAGGCAACCGCAATCCAGAACAGCACGCGCCCCTCGCGGCTGGCAGGAAAGCTGTTGGCCAAGGGGTCGTGGATCCCCAGATCCGGTGCATCCGGCGGCAGCACGTGGTTGGCGTTTTCTGGCCCGGCCATTTGCGGTACCTTCCAAAGTCGGGACGAAAAGGGCGGCACCAGCGCCGGGTGCCGCCGCAAACCTTTTTCGGTGGCGATCAGCCCGAGATCAGGCCGATTTCCCGGTAGTAACGCTCAGCGCCCGGATGCAGCGGGACCGGCATGCCGTCCAGCGCGGTTTCCAGCTTGATCGAGGCGGCGGCAGCGTGGCTGGCCTCAAGCTCTGTCAGGTTCTCGAACAACAGCTTGGTCATCTGGTAGACGGTTTCTTCTGGGACGTCTTCATGGGTGACAAAGAAATTGCCGACTGCCGCCGTCGGAACGTCTTCCGTCTGGCCTTCATAGGTTCCGGCCGGAATAACGGCTGGCAGGTAAGGCGGGCCGATGGCGGCCACAACCTCGGGCGGGATGGCAACAATTGTGGTCGCGGTCGATGTCGCCAGATCCTTTAGCGAGGCCACACCCAGCCCGGCCGACTGCAAGCTGGCATCAAGCTGGCGGTTCTTCATCAGTTCGACCGATTCCGCGAAGGGCAGGTATTCGATCTTTGACAGCCCGTCATAGCTCATGCCGGCAGCGGCAAGGATGGCGCGAGCGTTAAGTTCAGTGCCCGACTTCGCCGCGCCAACCGACAGGCTGTGTCCTGCAAGGTCAGCCAGCGTGACCACGCCGCTGTCGACGCTTGCGGCGATCTGGATGTAGTTCGGATAGGCCGCTGCAATTCCGCGCAGCTTGCCAAGCGGTTCGGCAAATCCGGCATCGGCATCACCGTCCCACGCAAGTTTCACCGCATCGCCAAGGGCAATGGCAAACTCGCCCTTGCCTTGCTGCAGCAGGTTCAGGTTTTCGACACTGGCCTTGGTTGCCTGCACCTGCGTGCGCACATCCGCGATGCCTTCGCCGTAGATCTTGGCGAGACCAACCCCGATTGGATAATAGACCCCCGAGGTGCCCCCCGTCAGGATATTGATGAACTGTTCAGCACTGGCCGCGACCGGGGCCGTGGCGATTGCTATTCCGGCCACCAGCACGCGCAGCGCCTTTGGTTGCCCGAAGAGTGTCGATCTGGTCATGGGTTCCTCCTCCCGATCTTCAATGCAGACCGCGCCGGTGTCAGCAAAGACAGGGCGGCGGTGGAACGAGAAAAAAGGAATATGAGGCTCGGGTCAAACTTAACCGTGGCAAGGATGCAAGTTTTTGGATGCCTTCCCCGAAGCCGCCGGAATATGTTGACACGGCAACTGGCCCCAAGCCCGGGGGGCTTGGCCGGATATGCCACGGGTTTCAGGGATGACTGGCTTGCATCTGCGAGAAGGCAGGATTTCCAGACCAATCTTGCAGGATTGCATTTACTGGCCGCCCGATTGCTGCCCTATACTGGCGGAAACTCAGCGAGAGACACGGCATGACCTTGTCGGATGATCGACCAGACCCCGCCCGCCGTGGGCGCTGGATTGCGGCGCGGTCGGGCGTGTTCAGGGCCACCTGCGCCGGAGGGCTGGTTGCAGGAGCCCTGCTTGCCAGCCTGTCGCTGACGCCGTCGATGGTGCCCCGTCAGCCCGAACTGCAGGGCTTTCTGGCGGGTGTCGTTTTCGCCTTCGGCTATGCAACGTGGTATCTGCTGCGGCTGCTGCTCGACTGGCTGGAGGTCGGATTGCCTGCCTTGCGTCTTCGTCTGGGCATTGCTCGGGTGGCGCTTGCCGCAAGCGGCGCACTTCTGGTCTTTTGCCTCTGGCGCAGTCTGGTCTGGCAAAACTCGATCCGCAGCGCCTGGGGTTTGCCCGACATCGAAACGACCGCTCCGTTCAAGGTGGCTGCAATCGCCGCGGTTGTCTTTCTGGTCCTTCTGGCAGCGGGACGGGTCTTTCGCCTTCTGTCCCTGCGATGGAGCCGGAAGACCAAGCGCTTTCTGCCACCACGGCTTGCCAACCTTGTTGGCCTCGCGGTTGCGCTCGTGCTGTTTGCGACGCTTGTCGATGGGGTGTTGCTGAAGTCTGCGCTTCGCATGGCGGATAGCACAGCGCAGGTGGCCGATGCCCTGATCCCGTCAGATGTCCGCCCCCCTGAGGACCCGCGCAAAAGCGGCAGCACCGCGTCTCTGGTCGCGTGGGAGGATCTTGGCCGCTGGGGGCGAAGTTTCGTCGTCTCGGGGCCTTCCGCGGCGGACATTGCCGATTTCTGGAATGCCCCGGCTGAAGAGCCGATCCGGGTGTATGCTGGCCTGAACGCGGCACCCACGCCAGACTTGCGCGCCGAATTGGCCATGGCGGAACTGCTGCGCGTGGGCGGGTTTGAACGCGACGTTCTGGTGATCGCGATGCCCACAGGGTCAGGCTGGCTGGACCCCGGTGCGATGGACAGCCTTGACTACATGACCCGCGGCGATGTGGCGACCGTGGCTGTGCAATACAGCTATCTGCCAAGCCCGGTGTCGGTCGCTGTCGATCCGACGCACGGGATTGCCGAGGCGCAGGCGCTGTTTGATCTGGTCTACCGCCATTGGACATCCATGCCAAAGGCTGACCGTCCCCGCCTTTACCTACATGGGCTTAGCCTTGGGGCCTTCCTGTCGCAGGAAACCTTGCCGCTGCTGGATGTGCTCGTCGATCCACCGCATGGGGCGATGTGGGCCGGCTCTCCGTTCCTCAGCGATTTCTGGCGCATGGTTGTTGATCGCAGACAGACGGACAGCCCCGCCTGGCTGCCGCAGTTCGGCAACGGATCGTTGATCCGGGCTGGCAATCAGGACGCGACCTTTGATGAGGCAGCGGTCGACTGGGGGCCGATGCGGCTTGTGTTCCTGCAATATGGCAGTGACCCCATCGTGTATTTTGACTGGTCGCTGGCCTGGAGGCGGCCTGACTGGCTGACCGGGACCCGCGCGCCCGATGTGTCCCCGATGATGCGATGGGTGCCGGTTGTCACGTTGCTGCAGGTTGGCGTCGACATGGCGGTCGCTGTCGGCAACCTTGGCTATGGGCATGACTATGTTGTGCAACATTACATCCCTGCCTGGGCCGCCACGCTGAACCCGGACGGCTGGGATGCGGAGGTACAAGCCCGGTTGATCACCCGTTTGCAGGACCTTCTGCCGCGCTAAGGCGCTATCGGCTTGCAACAATCGTCAGGGCGGCAAAGACGATCACGCTGATCTGGAAGGTCCATCGTGGCCCGCCGCCCCTGAACTGGGCCAAGGCCCTGTGAAGACACAGTTTATGTCGTCCCACATATTCTTTTTGCGGCATCTAAGGACATATTGCGCCCAGTCGATCACAAAGATATGACTGATTTGGCTGAACTCCGGGTTGACACGAGGCCGTTCTGACCCCCGGCGTCGTCGCCCCAAGGATCGTCACTATGGCGCTGCAGGCGTTGGTTTCTCTGATCTACGGCCCTTTCTTGCAATCCACGGCAGGAAATCGTGCAGGCTTAGACCCAGAGCGTCTTAAGCACACAGCGGCAATGCCGCGTGGAGGTGCTGCCGTCGGCCTGCAGCCCCGCTCAACACGCGTCGCGTCATGAAACGCAGCGCGATCATCCATGTCGGGCTGGAGAAGACGGGAACAACCGCCATTCAGGCATGGTTGCATGCTGAACGGAACGCTTTGCTGCGGGCGGGAATATTCGTGCCGATCAGCATCGGCGCGCCCAACCATATCCGACTGGTCGCTGCCTGCCTCGATGATGGGGTCGTGGACAACATCAAGGCACATTTCCTGCATCAAAGAGGCCAGTCCGAACAAAGCTGGCGCAACGAAATCCGTGCAAGTTTTGATGCCGAGATCGCCGGGGCAAAGGGCTGGTCCCAGCTTGTCATCTCAAGCGAGCTGATCACCAGCCGGTTGCACAGCGCGACCGAGATTGCGCGGCTGGTCAAATGGCTGCGTCGCCATGTGGATCGGCTGCAGTTCGTCATCTATCTGCGGCGACAGGATGATCTGGCAGTCAGTCGCTACAGCTCTGCCCTGCGGTCGGGCCATGCCGGGTTTGACGATATCTGGTCCGACCTTTCCGCCAACAGTTTCTTTATCCTGCCCCCGGGGCGGGTGGTGACGGACGACCTTGAATACTTCGATCATCAGCGCACCCTTGCCCGGTTCCTTGCGGTTGACGATGCCGACCTTACGGTCCGCGTCTACGACCCGATAGGCCCGACCATGGATGTCGTCGCGGACTTCCGCTCGGTCCTTGGCCTTCCGTCAGGATCGTCTGCCGCCCCGGCCCAACGTGCGAATCCGGCCCTGTCCGCCGCCGCGCAATATGTCATTGGCGAGTTGAACCGCGAAAACAGCGTGCGCTGGCCAAGTGGCACCAGGCACGAACCCTACCGGGCGCTGCTTCAGCGGATCGAGACGGAGTTGCAAGGCCCGCCCCGCAGCGTGCCCCGGGCAGAAGCAGAGGCCTTTCTTGCCCGCTTCGAGGCAAGCAATGCCGCCGTGGAAGAACGATGGTTTCCCGATGGCATGTTCCGCAAGGGGGCTTCCCATTGGCCTGAATCGGTGGACTATGCTGCCATGAAGGCTGAAATGACCCCTGTACTGGCCCAATACAGCATCGCCGCCGCCGCCCTGCCGCAACGTGAACCCTCCCGTCCCATGCTGGATCGGTTCTTGTCGAGTTTGCGCCAATGGAGCGGTCAATGAAGCTGACCGAAAAGCTGAAAACCGGCCTTTTTCGCCAGTTGCTGAAATCGCAGCATCGCGCGGCGCTGGCCGCCGTTGCAGAGATGCGACCGCCGAAAGACCCGACCATCGTCATCGCACGGGTGATCGGCAATGACCTTTGGCCAAGGCATACGCAGGGTCAGTCCCTGCATAATCTTGAATTTGTCCTGACGCGGGAACCTGCGTTCCAAAACACCCGAAAGCTTTTCGTCCTGACGCGGATTCTGGATCCTGAGGTTCTGGCACGGGCCGAGGCCATGGTGCGGGACGCCGGGCACGATGTGGTGATCCTGCCTTTCGACCCTGTCGGCTATGCGAAGCTGCGGCTCGACACGTCGGCCTTTGGTGGCGATGGCTACTTCAAGACCAAGGACTTTGCCAGCCAGTCCGACCACTGGAAGTGGATGGCGCAGATCTGGGCTGCGGCATCGAAGATTCGGCATGTGATGGACGTGAACGGTGGCCGTAACGCCGCGCTTGAATGGGGTCAGGCCCGCGCCGACTGGACGCTGGTGCTTGACGGCAGCTGTTTTCTGTCTGCCGAGGGCTTTCAGGTCCTGCATTCTGACCTCACAAGCCAACCTTACGTGCCCTATATCAGCCTGCCCATGCAGCGGCTTTCGCATAACGAAGATGCCCTTACCACCCGACCCGACCCGAACAGCAAGGAAGAGCCGCAGCTTGCCTTTTCGTCCCACGCCAAGGGGCGTTTTGACATGGCCTATCCCTACGGCCTGCGTGACAAGACCTCATTGCTTGCCCAGATCGGGGTGCCGGGCGTTTGGGACGCGTGGAGCGGCTTGCCATGGTTGCCAGACCCTTCGCCACTGCCCGACAGTCACCGCTGGAAACGGGCGAATACCGCCGTGTTCCGCCTGTCGTCGGGCGTCGACGGGGGCGAGCTTGAATTGCCAAGCGCAGGGCACAAGCGCTATCACACCCGCAACCGGGCCATTTTTCTGACGCTCGCGGCCCTTGATGCCCGGCTGGACACCGCTGATCGCGAACGGGCGTGTGCCGTCCTTGGTCTGGGTGACATCCGTGCTTGAGCGCCTCAGACGTCTTTTGCCCCGGCAGAAAACCAATCCGCGTGACTGTGTCATGGTGGTGGGATTGGGTGCAATGAAATCGGGCACCACATGGCTGTCCCATTATCTGTCCTCCATGCCCGACTTCCTGCATTCACCCGTCAATGAAATGAATGTGTTCAACAGGTTCGCTGACAACCCGAATCGCCGCATGGACGACAGCTATCGGCTGATCCAGATGGAACAGATCCTTCTCAGCCCAGAGCCATTCGACCAGCCGCGTACGCGGGACCGCTTGCGCGCGTTGGCCCAGATCGCCCATATCCATGACACCGAGGCCTATCTCGACTATTTCGCCGAGCGTCTGGACGGGCACAGCCACTTTGGGGAAATCTCGCCAAGCTATTCGCACTTGCCCCCGGAGACGCTGAAGCAGGTGGCCGGTCTGACCCGCGACGTGCGCTTCCTGTTTCTGGTGCGTGACCCGGCTCGCCGCGCCGCGTCACATATCCGGCACCTTCGACGCCGTCTGCGTGCCGATCTGTCGATTGACGAACTTCTGGCCAAGGTCAACCCAGCCAACGGCGTCTGGCTGCGATCAGACTACGGCCATATGCTGGACAATCTGGAACAATCGGGCCTGGCAGCCAAGACCAGGGTCATGACCTATGAGGCCCTGTTCAAGGACGAAACCATGCACGGCCTTTGCGCATGGCTTGGCTTGCCGTTTCGCAAACCCCGCTTTGATGTCGTCGTCAATGCAGGGCGCGGCGAAGATCTGACCAAAGCCCAGCAGGACCAGTTGCGCGAAACGCTGGACCCGATCTACGTCGATCTTGCCCGCCGTGACTTGCCCCCCGGCGCCGAAAGCTGGCGCTGGACTTAGGTCCTGCCGCGGCGCTGCAGTCGGATCAGCATGCCAAGCTTCCACTTCTGCCAGAACGGCAGGTCCGTGGCCTTGATCTCGCGCCGGGCGGCGCGGTCGCGCGCGATATGGGCCGCTGCATCGCGCTGCCAGCTTCGCGACAGGTTGCCGCCACGCATCCGCTTGGTGCAGATCGGTCGTGGAACACGCACAAAACGCCCAAGGAGCAGCATGTGCAGGATCCACGGGAAATCAGCGCTGAATTCGCCCGCCTCGTTCCGTTTCATCCCGCCGATCCGGGGAAAGGCCGATGCGCGGAACAGCCCATGGTTTGGCACATGCCATTGCCAGCTCCCCATGATCATTGCCTTGGCGCGGGCGTAGGCGGTTGACTGCAAACCAGTCCTGCGCCCGTTCAGCAACCGCTCCGTCCCGTCGGCTTCGATCCATCGCATGTACCCATAGGCCAACATGGCTTCGGGGTCGCCCTGCAGCGCCGCAACCAGCGATGCGACATAATCGGGGTCCAGTTCATCGTCGTGAAATGCGAAGAACATGTATTCCCCGCGCGCTTGCGCCATCAGGTCGTTGCAGTTGCCGACCCAGCCCAGATTCTTTTCGCGCAGGATCAGCCGGACATGCGGGCGGGTCGCGGCCCATTCGCGCAGAATTGCCGGCGTCTCGTCGGATGAGGCGTCATCGCCGGCGAGCACTTCAATCGCTCCATAGGTTTGGGCGTCCAGACTGGCCAAGGTGGCGTGAATGAAGCCTGCCGCGTTCCAGCTTGGCAGGATCGCGGTGACAAGGGGTGTGTCGGTCATACCCGTGCTCCATCCGTGACAACGACCGCCACTTCCGCAGCGAAAAGCGGGGCGGTCGTCAGCTTGCCGGGGTTAAGCGAATGCCAGCCGTCAAGCGAGGTCACACCGCTGTCCATCCTGCCATGCAGCCCGCTTTGCGGATCATCCACATCGGTTCTGCCATGCGCAAGGATGGCGCCGGCGTCGATCTGATACGGGGTGGAACGCCCGATGCCCGGCATCCAGCCATCAATATGCGTCATGATCCTGGCCGCGATCTCCGCTGCACGGGCCGGGTCTTCCCGCCCGGCGCAGGGTGCATCCCAATCCGGTGGCATCTGCAGATCATGGCTCCACCCTTGCAGCCCGGTGGGATACCAGGACAGGTATGCGGTGCGGTCAGGTCTGACCACCACATCGCCAAAGGGCCCAAGCACCAGTGTTGCCGATGGCGCATCGGCAAGATGTTCGGGAAGGTGGGCCAGCACCCGATACTTCATCCGCATCAGCCAGCCCTTTGGTGGCTTCAGCCCGGCTTCAAGATCAAGGCGATAGAGGTCATCCCAGGTTGCATTTACCACCTGTCCCGCCTCGGCCCGCCAGGTGCCGTCGGGGCCGCTGCCTTCAAGCATAAAGCCAGCCGGTCCGCGCCGCACCGTGCGGACGTGGTGCCCGGTCCGCACCGCGAGATTTGGGTAGATCGAGACGGCAGCGGCCAGCACATGTCCCATCTCGGTCGGGTCAATGGCGCGCTCTTCGGTTTGGTACCCGGCCAGAAACGTTTCGGGGGTGAACCAGCGCTTCATTTCCGCCTTTGGCATGCGCCGCCACAGCCGATCAGGCCTTGCCCCAAGATAGCGCGCACCCCTGTCCTGCGCGAAGGCCTCGCGGCAGCGGGACTCGACATGGTCGTAATGCTGTTCCAACTGCGCCGGTGCCAGCAGAGAGTCGGCATGGACAAGATAGCGAAAGGCGGACGAAACCCGAATCACCTGACTTGCGCCCTTGGTCCATTCGGACAGGAGCCGATCAAAGCACAAGGCCCCACGCAGTTGCAGGTCGGCCGTTGCCCGCCCACTTTCGGCGGCATAGATCAGGCCAAGGTGTATCTTGCCCTCATTGCGCAGGCTGGCACGGTTGAACAGAACCGGGTCACGTTCAAGCAGGGTGACGCGCCGCCCTGCGGCGGCCAGCGCCAAGGCCGTGCACAGCCCGGCGGCCCCCCCTCCCAAGACCAGGATTTCGTCGTGAAAGCGGGTGTAAAACGTCATTGTCTTGCCAAAGAACTGTCAGCCAGTGCGAGCGCTACAGTCATGTGTGGCCGTCTCGGTTCATGCAAGTGTTGTTTTGGGCATGACCCCGATGTGGGCGAACTGCACCCTCAGCCCTTCGCATGAACGCGCCGGTCGGCGCCCGTCTGGTCAGCCTCAGGTTTCTCGGAAGGCGCTGCGGAAGTAGTCCGTGAACGGTTTGAGCAGATAGGACAGCGGCGTGCGGTCCGTGGTCAGAATGAAGGCATCAACCGGCATGCCGGGAATGATGTCCACATCGCCCAGTTGCTGCAAGGCGGCCGCATCCAACGCGATCTCGGTTCTGAAATAGGTAATTCCGGTCCGCTCATCGGCCAGCGCATCAGCCGAAACCAGCGTGATCTTTCCCGTCACCTCAGGCGTCGTACGAGAGGGCAGAGACGAGAAGACAAGGCGCACATCCTGGCCGGGGCGGACCTCGTCGACATGGGTGACCGGCACCCGCGCCGCTACAAGCAGTGGACGATCCTGCGGCACGATGAACATCAGGTCATCCGCCGGACGGATGACGGAACGCGGCGTTGTGACCGTCAGCCCAAGCACAAGGCCAGAAGACGGGGCCCTGACATCCAGCCGAGAAATGCGCTCGGCCAGGGCGCCTTCACGCTCCTGAAGTTCCAGTTGCCGGGCCGCGACGTCACGCAATTCCGTTTCGGCCTTTTCACGCTGCTGGGTGATCAGGGCGGTAATCTCGATGTCGATTTCGGTGATCCGTCCCGCAGCTTCCGCCTGCGCCGAGATCAGCTCGCCCATCCTGCCTTTCAGTTCGGCGATTTCGCGCTCCAGCCCGGAAACCCGGGTTGCCTGCGTCAGACCCTTTGCCAGCAGGTCGCGCTGTGTCACCAGATCGGCGTCCAGAAGCCGCGTCTGGGTGGCGATTGCTTCCTGTTGGGCCGCAAGCCCGGCCATCTGGCTTTCGATCTGCTCGATCCGCGTCTGCCGCTGCTCTCGAGCTTGAACCAGAGCTTCGGCCTGTTTGGTGAAGAGGCTCGCCTGCCCGGCCAGAATTTCGGCCACATGCGGGCGGCCGGTCGCCGCAGCCACAAGGCTTTCCGGGAACAGGACGGTATCAGCCTCATCGCGCTGGGCTTCCAGCCGCGCCCGTCGCGCGCCCAGTTCCAGAAGCTGGTTTTCGACAATGGCCAACTCTGACCGCAGCGCGCTGCCATCCAGTCGCAACAGGACATCCCCCGCAGCAACGTCTGCGCCGTCCTTGACAAGGATTTCGTCAACCACCCCACCATCCGGGTGCTGCACGACCTGCCGGTTGAGCGAAACCTCGATCTGGCCGGGCGCGATGATCGCACCGGCAAGGGTGGTCAGGATGGACCAGGCCCCAAGCCCCGCGACCAGCAACGCCAATGTCAGAAAGCCCCAGAACAGCGGCCGCGTTGCTGACCATTGGCCTTGTGGCGCGGTCATGGTGCGCCACCCGGGGCGACGGGCTTCAGAATCTCGGTATGGTTCTTCACCTGATCGCGCAGAACCTGATCGCGCGGACCAAAGGCTTTGCGCAGCCCGTCTTCAAGGACAAGCAGCAGATCACATTCCTGAATCGCCGCTGGCCGGTGCGCCATGATCAGGACCGACTTCCCCTCAGTCTTCATGGTCCGGATCGCGGTGTTCATCGCGATGGAGCCTGCGTTGTCGAGGTTCGAGTTCGGCTCGTCCAGAATGACAAGGACAGGATCGCCATAAAGCGCCCGTGCAAGGCCGATCCGCTGCATCTGGCCGCCGGACAACCGCCCGCCCGAGGCGGATACGCGTGTGTCATAGCCCTGCGGCAACCGGACGATCATGTCATGGGCATCCGCCTTTCTGGCGGCCTCCACGACCCGGGCACTGTCGGGCTGCAGATCCAGCCGCGCGATGTTTTCGGCAATCGTACCGTCAAAAAGCGTGATCCGCTGGGGCAGGTAGCCGATCAGGCGGCCAAGGACATCCGGATCGTACTGGTCGATTGCCGCACCATCCAGTCGGATCTTGCCAACAATCGGGCGCCAGACCCCGGTCAGGGCCTTGGCGAGTGTGGACTTCCCCGCACCCGAGGGACCAATCACGCCAAGGGCTTGGCCGGGTTCAACCTTGAAACTTACCATGCGCAAAAGGGCGGCCTGCTCACCCGGAGGGGCGACGCTGACGCCCTCAACCTCCAGCATTGCCCTTGGCCTGGGCAGTGCCGTGCGCGGCTGCGCAATAGGCTCTTTTGACAAGAGGTCCGTCAGCCTGTGCCACGCTTCGTTGGCGCGCTGCGCCACGGCCCATTGTCCGACCGCCGTTTCAATCGGCGCAAGGGCGCGGCCCATCAGGATGGACCCCGCAATCATCGCGCCCGCCGTCAATTGGTCCTGCAGCACAAGCCAGGCCCCAAGGCCCAGCATGGCCGACTGCAGAAAAAGCCGGAAAGTCTTGGTCAAGGCGCCGAAACCACCCGCCACGGCGGCGGCCACCATGCCCTTGCCCAAGGACGCCGTTCGCGCGGTTTGCCAACGGTCAAATCCCGCGCCTGACATGCCAAGCGCCTGCAGGGTTTCGGCCTCGGCCTTCAACTGGTCAGAGATCCGTTCGGATTGGACAGAGGCCAGACTCGCTTCCTTTTGCGGGACCTTGGACAAAAGCTGGTTCAGCACGGTCACCGCGATCAGCGCCGCGCCGCCCAGGACCGCCAACCAACCCAGAAGAGGGTGGAATATGAAGATCGCACCGATGAACAACGGGGTCCATGGCAGGTCCATCAGGGCAAGAAGGACAGGCGAGGCAAGAAATGTCCGGATACCCTCAAGGTCGCGCTGCGCGGTGATCGCGGCCGTGTCGTTCGGGGCCACGGCTGACCGCTTCATCGCTGCCGAAAAGACCCGACGGTCCAGCCGATCCTGAAACCGGGCACCCACAACGGCCATGACCTTGCTGCGGGCGTATTCCAGCACGCCCATCGCCACGAACAGCCCCACGACAAGGACCGAAAGCGCCACCAGAGTAGCCTCCGACCCGCTGCCCAGCACCCGATCATAGACCTGAAGCATATAAAGCGGACCCGTCAGCATGAGCGCGTTCACAAACATGCTGAACAGCAGCGCCGCCAGAATAAGGCCGGCGGAGTCGCGTCGTGCCGATCTGAGTTCATTCATGTCCGGGATAGCACTACCTCGATCCAATACCGCGCCCCGAATGTGCATGCGACCAGTCAAACATCAGCGGCCATCCGGGTGGTGAATGACGGGTCGCATGACGACAGGGTGCTCTCTGCCACGCTATCCCAGCTTGTATCAACAAGAACCTAACGCCCTTGCTTCCGACTTGGCGGCAGCTTCGCCGAAAGCGCCCGCGTCATGGGCAAATGGACCAACCCCAAGCCTGAATGAACGCAGGATAGCGGGAGCGCGATGTCGTCGCGCACCCTGCCTGCGCCACGTCAGAACACGAAGAAATCCGCGTTGGTCAGGGTAAGACCGGTGTCCAGTGTGGCGAAATGCACCCTTGCCGCCGCACCTGTTCCGTCGCGATCGAAGTAAAGGTTTCCGGTATCGCTTTCATAGATGATCCGGTCGCTCGCATCGGTCGCATTGCCCGACGTGTTCAGCGCGAAGGCCGATGCGGCAAGGGTTCCGCCCGCGAGACCGATGAAGATCGCATTCTCCAGCCGGATCGTGTCGGCCAGAACGTTGAAGTCGGTAATCTCGTCCACATTGCCGGACCCAAGCGCTGTGTTGAAAACAAAGCTGTCAGACCCGCTGCCGCCCGTCAGCGTATCGTTGCCAGCGCCGCCGTTGATCTGGTTCGCGCCAGAATTGCCGATGATCGTATTGGCAAGCGCATTGCCAGTGCCGTTGATGTTGCCAGTCCCGGTCAGCGTCAGGTTCTCGACGAAGCGGACCCCCGCGCTGCTATCCAGGCTGAAGGTGACCGAGCTTTGCACCGTGTCGATGCCACCCGCGTCCGTGCTGCTGGTGGTGGTTGTCGTCTCGAACACCCGGTCGCCCGTGGATGAGACCAGATAGATGTCGTTGCCTGCCCCACCGACCATCGTATCGTTGCCTGCACTGCCGTTCAGGGTGTCGTTGCCCTCACCGCCGTTCAGCGTGTCGTTGCCCCCACCGCCGCGCAGCTGGTTGTTCCCGGCGTTGCCGGTCAGGATGTTGGCAAGGGAATTGCCAGTGCCGGTGATGTTGCCGGTGCCGGTCAGCGTCAGGTTCTCGACGAAGCGGACCCCGGCGCTGGTGTCCAGACTGAAACTGGTCGAGCTTTGCACCGTGTCGATGCCGCCCGCGTCCGTGGTGCTGGTGGTTGTCGTGGTCTCGAACACCCGGTCAAAGGTCGAGGAGACCATGTAGATGTCGTTGCCCGCCCCGCCCACCAGCGTATCGTCGCCAGCACTACCGTTGAGGGTATCGTTGCCTGCACCGCCGTTCAGCGTGTCATTGCCAAGCCCGCCGCTTAGCAGGTTGTTCCCGGCATTTCCGGTCAGGATGTTGGCCAGCGCATTGCCGGTGCCGCTGATGTTGCCGGTCCCGGTCAAGGTCAGACGTTCGACGAAGCGCACACCGGCACTGGTGTCCAGGCTGAAACTGACCGAGCTTTGCACAGTATCGATGCCACCCGCGTCATCTGTGCTGGTGGTCGTCGTGGTCTCGAACACCCGGTCAAATGTCGAGGAGACAATGTAGGTGTCATTGCCCGCCCCGCCGATCAACGTATCGCTGCCTGCACCGCCGTTCAGCACGTTGTTGGCGATGTTGCCGATCAGCGTGTCGTTCCCCGATCCGCCGTTCGCGTTCTCGATCAACGAACGCGCGTCGCCATTGTACTGCAGCGCGTTGAAGATATTGCCGCGGGCGTACTGCGTGTCGAATACATTCAGGTTCGCTAGTTGCGCATTGGAAAAAACCGAATGCCCGCCGGGGGTAAGGTCGATCAGCAGGTTGGTGGTGTAGTTCGACAAGTTGTAGGTGTCGATCCCACCGCCGTCCCAGATCGTGGCGAAGATCCGGTTTGCGCCGGGGTTGATCGCAACCGAACCATTGATGAAGGTTTGGCCGGTGGTCGGGCTCCAAGTGTAGGTTGTGTTGCCCGAGTTGGTCGTGAAATCGGCGCCATACATGTATTGCAGCGCGGCGATGTCATACATCATGAAGGTCTGAGGGGAGCCCCAGGTTTCATTGGTGGCATAGCTTGTCGTGCCACCAATCGAACTGCGGTAGGTCATCAACGAATATTCGTTCGAGTCGATCTCATACGGCAGCGGACCCGCTAAGCCAGATACGTGCCCATGCTTCAAACCCAGCGAATGGCCCATCTCGTGAAGCATCGTGCTCCAGCTGTAGTTACCTGCCGCCGACGGGTCGCGCGCGTCGGTCCCAAAGAAGGAATCGCCGCCCGTGCTCGACCCGCTGGGATAATACGCGTAGGCGGTGCCCGCATCTGACGAGTTTGCGACCCGGATCGTTCCCGAGCCCGAACCTGAGCCGGCGTAGTCGATCCTGATGTTGGTGAAGCCCTCGATCGCAAAGCCCGCCGCTGCGCTTACGCCAGCATCGGCATCAAGCGCGAATCGAAGCGCCGCCAGCATGTCCGCATTGATCCGCGAGAACCCTTCGAATTCTGCACTGGTACCGTTTCCGTTGAAATCCGAAAAATAGTCGGACTGATAATCGAGCCAACTGTCCGGATCGCTGTAACTGATCGTCGAAGTCCAGCGCACGCCGTAAAGAAGCGCGTCGATGCCTGCGTTGCCCGACAGCCCGACCGATGTGGTTGTCGCAAAGCTGCCATTCTCGTCGTAACCGCCAGAAGTGGTGTCTGGCGTCGACCCAATCGAGCAGCCAACGCAGCCGCAGCCGGGGGAGGTGGCGAAGGTTGCCTCGACAGTGACGGTGGGCGCAGCGACAGGTCCGAAGTCGGCTGCATTCATCCCCGTGCCATCGAAGCGTGCCGACACGTTCCCGCCCTCAAGGAAAGGCATCACGCCAAGCTCATGCAACGGAAGGCCTGATGAAGACTGGAACATGGACGAAAGTGTCGTGCTCCAACTCTTGCCCGCACCTCCTGCATTGTCCGAAGTCAGATTGTCACCGTCGCTCCTATCATCTGCCGTCAATGGGAGGGCGGTATTGGTTCCGGTAAAGGAGGAATGCTTTGACATGGCTCACCGTTAATTCCCAGCTTGCAGCCGGAGGGACTGTTGTTGTCTATCAGAAGGAGTTACCCGGTTCTTGCAGGGGCCTCGAGCAGGCTTTCATCAAACACAAAACGCTGGAAACACGCGAGCTGATGTTTGACATAATGCCTGTTCACTCTGCACTACTGCATGACGTGAGCTATGGTTATTTGTAGGGCGAAAGTTTGGCAAATGGAAAGTTAACGCGACCTGCGTTTTGTCACTTTACGGCTTTTCTGGCTGCCTTTTCTAGGGCTGCGCACCCTGCTGCTGGAAACGATACTGCAAGTCTGTTGCCTGCAGAACTGGCACGCGCGGAACGGCCCGTTTGCGGTATTGAGTCTGTCTGTCAATGAGGCCGCCCGGAACAAGCGTTGGTCACACGGTGCCCGGCCTGGCGACCATGCGTCTTGCCGAATGCCCCTACGACGGGCATGGTGTCAGCCACAGATGCCAAGGCGGGATGCCAGATGTCGGTCACGTTCGTCAACATGCGCCTGCTGGCCCTGTCTGCGGGCCTGGCATTGACTGCGGTGGCCGGATTTGCACCCATCGCCATGACAGAAACAGTCGAGGAAGACCCCGCGGTGGCGCAAAATCCAACCGACCAACCCGCAGTTTCGGCGCCATACCTTCTGACACCGGAAATGTCCGACCAGCTTGCCTTTGAGCAAGCCGTCGCCGCAGGCAGCAGTGCCGCGCTCATCATGTTCCTTGCGCGCAATCCCGATACGGCACAAGCGACTGAAGTCCGGCAGCTTCTGACCGCGCGCAGGACGCCGGATGACCTCGTCGTCATTGAAGCTGTGGCGGGTGGGGATGCAGAAGTGGTCAGCGCCTTTGACACAGCGCGACTTTCGGGGACTCGTGCCGGTTGGGATGCTTTCATGAAGCGTCACGCCGGGCACCCGCTGTCTGCACAGGTTCAGTACTTCATGCCCTGAACGCGGCACGTTGGATGGTAGGCATCGCATGGCCGCCGAGGGGCTTGCCGTGCGCGTGTGCGTCGCCTTCCGCGGTCACGGTCTCACTGCACCAGGCGCAGGACTGGCGGACCCATGTCATGCGCCAGTCAGAGTGGCAGTCCCATGCCACGCGAACTTGGCCCGTAAAACCGCCAGAAACCGGTTTCACGGGCCGACTTTCGCCGCATATGCATTTACAATTATTCGGCGATCCAACAATCCGACCCGACTGAAGGTTTGTTTTCACAAAATTGAAAACGGCACTCGCTAAGATACTCGCAGTAGCAGGTCCACTGAAATAACTGAAAACGCGTCAACAAGGCACACCAAACCCGCTTCAGTGGTCTCGGGTTCAGTGTCGTGTTTATTCCTTCCCTGCCTTCGGAGGAAGTTGTCTATTTGGATAGGGTTTGTGTCAGGTTGTGTGAACAGTCACCGCTGGTTGAGCTGATTTCGTCAGGGAGGGTGCTGCATGACACATTCTTGACAAAAACGGCATCAAAGACGAATCGACTTTGCAATAGAACACGTCTGGCAGTTCCGACCCCGTGAGCAATGCCGCATAGCCCTGTACCGCAAGGTCGCGCGGCATGCGCGTCGTCAACTTGGGGCAACATCATCTGGAAACGTGGTGCGGGCTGGCCCTCGTGCCCGCCTGTACCTAAAAGACATTCCCAGCGGTCGTGTACTGCAGGCCTTCCGCGCGGTAAGCAACGGTGGTCAGCCAGCGATGGCCGACCCGTCCACCAGATTTGTCCTTGTAGTTCCCATGTCTGGGATCAACGCCGGGCACACAGGGGTGTTCGAAATGGATCTGGCGGAAATCCTTCAGCAGTTCCGCGTATTCGGCGTATCTTCCGCCTGACACGCGCTCTGTGTTGTCCAGAAGGAGGACGGTCTTTTCTGAAACACCCGCCTCGATCACGGTTTTCAAGCAGGACACCCGGTCCCGCCCGTCGATCGAGATGATGTCATAGTCAGAGGGTTTGTAAGCCGCGTTGTAGGGTCTGGAGTGGGCGGCGATCCCAAGTCTGTCCGAATACCCGAACGCGTCGGAAGCGCCCTTCACGGAATTGACCCAAGCCTCGTCGTGATCAATCGCGATAACGTGACAGCCGCGCGACAGGAAGTACAACGTGGAATTGCCAAGGCCGAACTCAAAGACGCGAACTGGACCCGATTTCCTGCTGCGATCAAAGATCAGGCCATCAAGGAAGTCGACCGCACCATCCGTAATCCACGGCAGTACTCTAAGCATTCACGGATACTCTGACCATCCAACGTCTCCGAAGTAGTGCGAGGCTTGGGCGAACAGTCGCCTTGCAAAGGCCTGGATGCAAGCGCTTTCACTGCCGAGCGGCGGGTCACCCCGTAGAGCTGATCCGGAATCCTGTGACTCTACCCTTCACAGGTCTGCGGCAGGACCCATGGGCCGCGCCTCGGGATGCCGCCTACGGCGATGCGGCAGCCGTAGGCGCGTTCAAGAAGCTCGGGCTGCAAGACAGTTGACGGCGGACCGATAGCCGAAAGCTGGCCGTCGATCAGAAAGGCGATCCGGTCGGCGAACATCGCGGAAAGGTTCAGGTCGTGCATGACTGCGACCACCCCGCCCCCCGCATCCGAAAACCCGCGCGCAAGGCGCATCACCTGAAGCTGGTGGCCAAGGTCAAGGCTCGCGACCGGTTCGTCGAGCAAAAGCCAGCGCGGGCCCATCGGTCCGACCGGCCCCCAGACCTGCGCCAAGGCGCGGGCCAGTTGGCCGCGCTGGCGTTCGCCGCCGGACAGGTTGTGGAATGTCTGATCTTCGCGCCCGGCCAGACCCACGGCGTGCAGCGCCTGGGTCAGGACTTCTGGACGATCGGAGAAATCCCCGGCCTCCAACCCCATCGCCACGATCTCGGCAAGGGTGAAGGTGAAGGCGACCTCGGTGTCCTGCGGCAGGACCGCGCGGACCCGGGCAAGATCGGTCGGGCGGTATTGGGCAACGTCTCGGCCGTTCAGCCGCACCTGGCCCTGCGCCGGAACCTCGCCCAGCACCGCCTTCAGAAGCGTGCTTTTCCCAGCCCCGTTCGCGCCGCAGATCGCCAGCACCTCGCCCGCCCGGGCCTGAAGGCTGATGCCGTCCAGTACCGTACGGCGACCCAGTCGAACCTGCAGATCCTCAATCTCCAGCATCGCTAGCGCCCCCTCAGATGGGCGTTGTGCATCAGCATCCACAGAAACACCGGTGCGCCGATCAAGGCGGTGATGATCCCGATGGGAAGCTCTGCCGGGGCGACGATGCTGCGCGACACAAGGTCGGCCAGCACAAGCAGCGCTGCGCCCAGAAGGGCCGCGTTGGGCAGCAGGTGGCGGTGGTCAGGCCCCTGCGCCTGGCGAAGCAGATGCGGGACGACAAGGCCGATGAACCCGATACCCCCCGACACCGCGACGGACGCCCCTGCAGCGGCGGCCGTGGCGACAATCGCCCGCCGCTTCAGGCGCTGCACATCCGTGCCCATATGCGCCGCCTGCGCCTCGCCCAGCGCCAAGGCGTTCAGCCCGCGCGCCAACCGCAAGGCGAGGAGAAGGGCGACGCAGATCAGCGGGGCAGCCGCAGCAAACTTGGCCCAGGTCGCCCCGGCGAGGGAGCCCATGCCCCAGAACGTCAAGTCACGCAACTGACGGTCATCGGCGATGTAGGTCAGCACTCCGGTCGCCGCACCGGCCAGGGCCGAAAGCGCGATGCCGGCCAGCAGCATCGTTGGCACTTCGGTCCTTTTGCCGTTGGTGGCAACACGGTACAGCAGCAATGTCGTTGCCCAGCCGCCAAGCCCTGCGGCGGCAGGAACCAGCCAGGACCCGAACAGCGCCGCAAGCCCGGCGGGCAGAAGGCCGCCAAGGACTATCGCGAGCACCGCACCAAGCCCCGCGCCCGCGCTGACGCCGACGATTCCGGGGTCGGCCAAGGGGTTGCGGAACAGGCCCTGCAACAGGACACCCGACACGGCAAGCGCCGCGCCAACCGCCAGCCCCATTGCCAGCCGCGGAAGGCGGATGTCGTACAGGACGACGCGGTCACGGGGGGAAAGGCCCTCGCCAAGTACGCCCGCCGCAAGGTCGCCAAGGCCAAGGCCCGCCGCCCCGGTGGTCAGCGACAGGATCGCCGCGGCACCAACCAGCCCGGCAAGGCCAAGGGTCAAGCTTGCAGGATGGCGGCGCGGAATGGTCCGGCCTGAAGAAAGCGACAGCATCCTGTTAGCCGTTGCCGTAAAGTGCGGCATGCAGCGCCTGCGCGGCCTCGGGCGTGCGCGGGCCGAAGCCAAGCAGCAGCATCCCGTCCATCCGTATCACGCTGCCGGACTTGGCGGCGGGCATCTCGGCCAGCGCGGGTTGGGCCATGACATCGCTGTCGCCGATGGCAAGATCACCCTCGCGGTCCATCATCAGGATGGCATCCGGCCGGGCCGCCAGAACCGCCTCGTCCGTCATCGGCTTGTAGCCCTGAAAGCCGGTTGCGGCGTTGATCGCACCGGCAAGACGGATGATCCCCTCAGCCTCGGTCCCCGCGCCCGCAGCCATCACACGGCCACCTTGCAGCGACAGGATGAACAGCACCCGCTTTGGCTGGGCCACGCTTGCGGCGCGGGCTTCGGCGGCCTGTAGCCCCGCGCTGGTCTTTTCAGCCAGAGCCTTCCCTTCCTTTGGCAAACCAAGCGCCCCGGCAACCGCTTCGATCTTGGCGATGACGCCCTGCGGATCGGTCGCCTCGGGCACCAGCACGATGGGAATGCCCGCGGCCTTCAGCACATCCACCGTTTCGGGCGGTCCGGCATCGCCTTCGGCCACGATCAATCCGGGGTCTAACGCCAGCACATTCTCGGGCGAAAGCGCGCGGATATAGCCGACATCCGGCAAGGCCAGCACGCTTTCCGGCCAGTTCGAGGTGCTGTCACGCGCGATGAGGCGGTCGCTTGCGCCAAGGGCCACGGCGATCTCGGTGACCGAACCGCCCAGAGTGACAAGACGCAGCGCATCTTCGGCGCAGGCCGGGTGGGCGAGGGCAAGGGCAACACAGAAGGTGCGGATCATGCCGGCACCTCTTCGCGCAGCGGAAGGGCCCGGGTCAGGGCGATCCATGGCTCGGCGGGGGTGTCCTTGCGGTAGCCGAAGACTTGCAGGATCAACGCACCATCGGCGGCAAAGGCCTCGACGCTGAACACATCGCCCGTACGGGTGGGTTTCCAGACGCGGTAGACTTCGGCGATCCGGTCGGCGCGGAGATGCAGGTTAAAGCGTGGGTCCATCACGTTGATCCAAGGACCCATGGGGGTGATCCGCTCGATGGGCCCCCCGTGAATCTGTATGGACCCGGCGTTGCCGACGAAGATCATCACCGGAACCCGGCCTTCGGCGGCACGGGTCAGCGTCTGGGTGACGGCCTCCGGCTCCAGCCGTTCGACATAGGGCGCCCCGGCGACGCGGTAGGCGCCAAGCCGATTCATGCCGTGGTCCTTCACCATCCCAAGAAACTGGTGCGTATCGGTCTTCCGGTCCCAGTCCGCCCGCAAGCCCGCAGCACCCGAAGCATCGCCCAGCGCCGGATCGACCGGACGCCGGGGTCCAAGCGTCAGGCTTCTTGCCTGCTCGGCCAGCCGCATGTTGCCGATCAGATCGCCCCACAGCGCATGGTTGGACTGCGGTTTGAGGTGGACCTTGTGAACCGCGTCCCCCGCCGCATCGAAGACTTGCAGACTGCGTTTCGGGCCATCCTCGCCCAACTCCTCCACCGCGAAGGCATGGACCCAGTGCTTGCCAAAGACCCGCAGGTCGATCTCTGGCCCGAGCACCATCGCCGCGAAGGCGCCGGTGCGGTAGTCAAGGTAGCTGCCGATCCGCTCATGCACGCAATGGTCGTTCCGGGTCAGCGCCATGACCTCGCCCAGCCGCCCGACCCAAGGCAAAAGGCGGTCCGGGTCAGCCACAATCGCCGTGGCCCAGTGGCCGACATGGGCGGCGACCAGATCGGCCTCGGTTATGGCGTGCTGCGCCGCGAAATCGCGGGCGCGGGATTTGGAGTTTTCGGCGCGAAGGGCGCGGATCTGGTCGGGGCCGGGCTTGGCCATGGGCATCCATCCTTGTGGTTGAAAGGGGACGCGCATCTCTGGCGGGAAGCTGGGGCGCTATGATTTTCCGCCACAAAACGGGAGTGACGGATACTTGACAGTTCTACTCAGGATTCTCTAGAAGCCAAATCCAGACAGCGCAAGTCAGAATCTTCTGCCGCCAGCTTCGCCGATCCGGCAATGGCCAGCCCTTCCGCAGACCCAAGCCTTGAAGGGGCCACCATGTCGATCCGCCTGCCAGCACCACGCGCGTGCCTTCTTTCCTCTGTGACACTCCTTGCGCTTTGCGCGTCCCCCGCCGCCGCGCAAGATCAGGCCGAGGGGGTCTTCCAGATGCTGGGCCGGATCATCTTCGGTACCGGCACCGCGCGGGTGGCGATTGATACCCCGCAGGCGGTTACCGCGTTGGAGCAGGAGGACCTTGACCGCAAGCAGGCCGGCAGCATCGGCGACATCCTGAAAGGCGTTCCGGGGGCGCAGGCGGCTGGGGCCACCTCGCGCCCGATGGGTCAGGCGTTCAACATCCGGGGGATCGGCAACACGGAACAGACCGCCTCGGAAGAGCGGATCAAGGTGGTCGTCGACGGCGCGCCGAAGTTCTTCGAGGCTTATCGGCTGGGCAGCTTCTTCGCCGACCCGGAGCTTTTCAAGCGTGTCGAAATCCTGCGCGGCCCCGCCTCCAGTACGCTTTACGGATCGGGCACCATCGGCGGGGTTGTTGCCTTCACCACCAAGGATGCAAGCGACTTTCTGGCCGAGGGGGAAACAACGGCGCTGCGTTTCAAGGGGTCTTTCGCGACAAACGGCGAAGGCACCGGCATTGGCGTAATTTCCGCCCATCGCGCGGGCAACGCCGAGTTCCTTGCAGCGCTGAACGCATCCACCGACAACGCGATGGAGGATGGCAATGGCACCCGGCTGGAGGCGGGGGATGTCGAGACCACCTCGGCGCTGTTGAAGGGCAAGTGGGCATTGGGCAACGACGGCGATCAAGACCTGACCCTGTCCTTCGCCCGTACCGATGGCTTTCTGAACGATGGCCCGGTGGATCAGACCACCGGTACAGTGGGCTTTGGCACGCATGATCTGTCGGTCCTTGATGACACGCTGACCGCCACATGGCACCACGGCGTCGCCGCGAACGACCTTCTCGACCTGACGGTGCAGCTTTCCTACGGCAAGACTGACACCTCCAAGCGTGACTTTTCGCTGGCCTTTGCCTGCGCGCCCGGTCGCAGCGCGGTGCTGTGCGACAGCGACTACGGCTATGAGACGACAAGCCTGAAGATCGAAAACCTGGCCGACCTCTCGACCGGCCCATGGGAGAATTACCTGACCACCGGCCTCCAGCTTTCGCGCCAGGAACGGACCGCGACGTCGATCGTTGGCCCGCTGGGGTTCCACCCGGAAGGCACGGACGAAAGGCTTGGGCTTTACGCACAGGGCGAGTTCGTCTGGAACGACCGCCTGACCCTGATCCCCGGCCTGCGCGTGGATTTCGGCGACCGGACACCTTCCGCCGCCACGATTGCCGCCAGCGGCGCTTCGGTCGAAGACAGCGCCCTCTCGGCCAAGCTATCCGCCATGTACAAACTTTCTGACGCGGTCTCGGTTTTCGGCACGCTGGCCAGTACCGAACGGATGCCAACGCTGGACGAACTTTACTCGGCCGAGAACGGCCAGACCCCCAGCCTGAACCTTGAAAAGGAAGAGGCTCGGACGGTGGAGCTGGGGGCCACCTTCCAGCACGAGGGGCTTTTATCCAAGGGGGACAGCCTGCTTCTGAAGACCACGTTCTTCCACAATGACCTGACCAACCTCATTATCTCGAACACCGAAGCCGGTGCAGGCGCGCCCCGCTTTGCCAATGTCCGCAGCGCCAAGATCTGGGGGGGCGAACTTGAAGCCGCCTATGACGCGGATCGCTGGTTTGCGAGCATGGCCTACAGCAATGTCAAATCGCGTGACGGCGGAACCGGGCGCCAGCTGCAGGACACGCCCGCTGCGAACGTGGCGCTGACCTTGGGGGCCAAGCTGCCGGACCGGGGCCTGACGCTGGGCTGGAAGGCCTATTACTACGACGGCATCACCAACTACACGACGGGCACCGACACCGTGAATGTGATCGGCTCGTCCGACAGCTTCGACACGCATGACCTTTTCGTCACCTGGGCGCCATCCACTGGCGTGCTGGAGGGGTTTGCGGTCAACCTCACCGTCGAGAACGTGTTTGACGCCACCTACAAGCCCAGCCTGATGCGGGAAAATGCACCCGGTCTGAATGCGAAACTTTCGGTCAGCAAGAGCGTCACATGGTAAGGCTGGCTATCGTCGCCTTGTGGCTTTGCATGGCCGGACCGGCCCTAGCGCAGGCGGTCGACAGCCCGCCCGCCGTCAACAGCGAAGCACCGGATCTGGGTGCCCTGGCTGCCGAGACAGATGCCGTACCGCAGCTTCCCGGCCCGACGGCGGCACCTGTAGCCGTGCCATTGCCAGAGGCGACGGCCGATGCACCTGTCGAGACCGACCTTCTTGGCCTTGTCCTGAAATCACATTGGGTCGTGCAGGCGGTGATGGGGCTTCTGGCGCTGGCGGTGGCGGCGGTGCTGACTGTCTTTCTCTTCAAGACGGTCGAATTCTCGCTGGCGTTCGCGCGGCTGCGGCGGGCAGGCGCCGGGCTTGCGGCGGGTAGCGGGCTTCTTGCCCTGCCGGACGACTCCCCGCTTGCCGAAGCGGCCCGCGCCGCGCATGACGAGGTGGCCGCCCTGCCTCTGGCCCTGACTGCCGACCTGCGCGCCTCGGCGCGGGAACGGCTGGACCTTGCGCTGGACCGGATCGAGGCGCGCGCGGTCCAGCGCCTGCGATCGGGCACCGGGCTTCTTGCTTCGATCGGGGCTGTCGCGCCCTTCGTGGGGCTGTTCGGCACGGTCTTCGGGATCATGAACAGCTTTCTCGCCATCGCCGCCGCCAAGACCACCAGTCTTGTCGTCGTGGCCCCCGGCATCGCCGAGGCGCTGCTGGCCACTGGCATCGGCCTTGCGGCGGCGATCCCGGCGGTGCTGCTTTACAACCGCATCATGCGCCGCATCGCCACGTTCCGGCACCGCATGGCCGATGGCACCGCAGAACTTCTGCGCCGGTTCAGCCATGAGATGGACGCGCGGATGGCGCCCGCCCGGACAGGGGTGTGACGTATGGCGCTACGGCTGGACAATGACGACGAGTTGAGCGAGATAAACGTCACCCCGTTCATCGACGTGATCCTTGTCCTTCTGATCGTGTTCATGGTGGCGGCCCCTTTGTCCACTGTCGATGTCCCGGTGAACCTGCCTGGGTCCGCTGCCACCGCGACCGACCGGCCGGAAGATCCGGTGTGGCTGACGCTGACAGTCGAGCAGAGCCTGCTGCTGGACCAAAACCCCGTCGTAGCCGGATCGCTTGGTACGATGCTGGACGCCCGCACGGCAGGGGACCGCGATACGCCAATCTTCCTGCGGGCCGACCGCACAATCGACTATGGGGCGCTGATGGCCGTGCTTGATGCGTTGCGGGCGGCCGGATACCTGAAGGTCGCGCTGGTCGGATTGGATGGCGCGCCATGATCGCGCCGCGTGGCCGTCGGCTGGCTGGCTGGGCGCTGGCGGGTGCCGGGGCGGTTGCTCTGCTCGCCGGGGCTGCGGCGCTTGCCCTTGCGGCGGATCGGCCGCCACCCGTGCTGATCCTGGATCTCGGGCAGCTTCCACCCGCAGCCCCAAGCATCGCCGCCGTTGCCGAGGCGGCACCAACCGTGGTCAGCGCACCGCCGCTGCCAGAGGCTCCGGACGACGTGATTGAAAAGACCGCTCTGCCCGCACCGATTGCGCCACCCGAAGCGGCGGCGGCAACTGCCCTGTCCCTTCCCGCGCCTGATGTGGCGGTCTCGACCGACATCGCGCTGCCACCGCCCCCCGACGCGCCCGAGCCGGTACCAACAAGACCCCGCCCGCGGCCCGATAGGCTGGTGGACCGGGCTTTGGAGGAAGCGGAACCCGTCAAGAAGCAACCTATCCGAGACAAGGCACCGACGACGGCCAAGGCGAACGCCGCCGCCGCTGGGGCAGAGGCCGCAAGTCCGGCAACGAAGGCGAGGGCAGGGGGCACAATGTCCCCTGCGGCCTATGCGAAGGCGGTCCTGAAGAAGGTTCACGCCACGCGGAAAAAGCCCGGCGCGGGGCGAGGAACGGCGGTGATCGGCTTTACGCTTGCGCCGGACGGTGCCCTCGTCTCGGCGCGGGTGCTGCAAGGCTCGGGCAGCGAAAGCCTTGACCAGATCGCGCTTGACCACATCCGCCGCTCCGCCCCGTTCCCCCCCGCGCCTGACGGCGCTGGTCGCAGCTTTTCGTTCGAGTTTGTCGGGCGGTAAGGGCCCGGTCCAAGTTTCGGCAGTTGCGATCCTGCTGTCACGGTCCGGGCAAGTTCTGACCGTGGCATTTCGGCGCTACTTTACGCAGCCGCCGCAAAGGGACCCTATGCCGAAGACCCTTCCAAAGCACTATCGGGACAGAGCCTTGCCAAAGATGGCCGCCACGCGCGCCTGTGCTGCGCGGTAGTCAGCGAAGTCCTTGGCAAAGGCCTTGATCCCGAATTTCGTCGCCATGACCGTCGCGGCAAAATCAGCGGCGGTGGCATTCAACCCGTCCAGACTGAAGCGCCCGTCCGTCACGCCCTTGTCGATCCAGCGAGCGATGTGCCCGGTGATCCGGCTATGCGCCTCCACCACGGCGGCCTGCGAGAACGGTCCGTTTGCCGACAGGATCTCATCGGCGTGGGGGGAGTTCAGCATTGCCTCCACCGCATCCCCGTCGATCGCGTGGAACGCGGCCAGCAACACCTCGGACGCCGAGCCCGGTTCGGCAAGCACCCGCTCCACGGCCTTTTCTGACCGTTCGAAATGGATGCGGACCAGCGCGTTGAAGATATCTTCCTTGCCCGCATAGTGCAGATACAGCGCCGGTCGGGACATCCCTGCACTTGCCGCGATGTCGGCCATCGAGGTCCGCCGCAAACCATAGCGCGCAAAGCATTCAAAGGCCGCGCGCAGGATCGCGGCTTCCTTCACGTCGATCTCGGGGGCATCCTGCGCGGTCATCTCTGCACGATAGAGGAGCCCCTACGCCACGTCAAATCACCGATTGACACACTGACAAAATACGTCCAAAGTGTCAGGAAAGATGGAGCCAGTCATGTCCTTTACCCTTTCGATAAACGGCGACACGCGCCAGGTGGGTCTCCCCGGCGATGTGCCGCTGCTCTGGGCGCTGCGCGATGGTCTGGGCATGACCGGCACCAAGTTCGGCTGCGGTGTCGCGGCCTGCGGGGCCTGCACCGTGCTTATCGACGGGCAGGCGGTCCGGTCCTGTCAGGTCCCCCTTTCCGACGCGACGGGGGCGATCACGACCATCGAAGGCCTTGGCCAGCCCGAGGCTCTTGCCCCCCTCCAGCAGGCATGGGTCAAGCATCAGGTCGCGCAATGCGGTTACTGCCAATCAGGCCAGATCATGCAGGCGGCCGCCCTTCTGGCCGAGATCCCGGACCCCACCGATCAGGACATCGACGACGCCATGCAGGGCAATCTTTGCCGCTGCGGCACCTATCCCCGCATCCGCGCCGCCATCCATGAGGCTGCCCAAATGATGAAGGCTGGCTAAAATGGCATCCTGGAAAACCATCACCCGCCGCTCGTTCATCGTCTTTGGTGCCGCCATGGTCGGCGGGGCCGCCTTCGGGGCCTACAAGGTTACCGAAGTTCCGGCGAACCCGCTTGTGCCTGCCCCCGGATCAACCCCCTTGAACCCATGGGTCATCATCAACGCGGACGGCATCACCGTCATCGCCCCCCGGGCCGAGATGGGGCAGGGCATCTCGACCACCCTTGCCGCCCTTGTGGCGGAAGAGCTAGACGTTGACTGGTCGCAGGTCCGCGTCCTGCATGGCCCCCCAGCGCAAGCCTACTATAACGCAGGCTTTGCCGAACGCATGTCGAACGAGCCGGACTACAAGCTGTCTCTTGCCGACAATGCCCCGAATGTCCTTCTGGCGGCCTTGCCCAAGATCCTGTCGCTGCAGATGACCGGCGGCTCTACCGGCGCGATTGGCGGCTTCCACCAGATGCGGCTGGCCGGTGCTGGCGCGCGAGAAGCGATGAAAGCTGCCGCCGCCAAGCGCCTTGGTGTCTTGCCCGACACGCTGAAGACCGAAGGCGGCAAAGTCATTGGCGAAAAGACCTTCACCTACGCCGAACTGGCCGAGGAGGCCGCGTCACTGGTTCCCGCCGAGGTCCCGTTGCGCGACCCGTCGACCTGGCGCTTTGTCGGCAAGTCCATGCCCCGCCTGGACATGGTCGCCAAATCCACGGGGACCGAAACCTTCGGGATCGACATCACCCTGCCCGGCATGAAATTCGCCACCGTCCGCATGAACCCCAACCGCGGTGGCGCGATGACCAGCTTTGATCCCGCCACCGCTCTCGCTGTCCCGGGCGTTGACCGGGTGATCGACCTTGGCACCGGCATCGCCGTCGTCGCCAGCAACACCTGGACGGCGATGCAGGCCGCCCAACTTGTCGACGTCCAGTGGGGCGCGGCCGACTACCCCGCCGACACTGCCGCGATGATGGCGCGCATCGAAGCCGCCTTCGCAGCCGAACCCAATTCGCGCCTGCGCGATGATGGCGACGTCGAGGGTGAACTGGCCAAGGGCGACGTGATCGAGGCTGAATACCGCATCCCCTTCCTTGCCCATGCCTCGATGGAGCCATTGAACGCCACCGCATGGGTCAAGCCCGACGGCACGGTCGAGGTCTGGTGTGGCAATCAGGCCCCGATCATGACCCGTGACGCCATCGCCGCAGCGCTGCAGATCGACGCGGGCAAGGTCACGCTCCACACCCCCGTCATGGGCGGCGGCTTCGGTGGGCGCACTGACCCGGTCCCCGCCGTCCTTGCTGCGCGCGTCGCCGCGAACATGCCCGACACGCCGGTGAAACTGACCTACAGTCGTGAAGAGGACATGACGCAGGATTTCTACCGTCCCGCCGCCATCGCCCGGATGTCCGGGCGGCTGCAGGATGGCAAGGCAACCGCGCTTTGGGGCCGCGCTGCTGCCCCCTCGGCCGCGCAGAACGCCCTTGCGCGCCTTGTCGGCTTTGCGCCCCCCGGCCCGGATCGCGGCACGGTCGAGGGTGGCTTCGACCAACCCTACGGCCTGCCGAACTACCGCTACGACGGCCATCTGGCCGACCTGACCGTGCCCCTGGGCTTCTGGCGGTCAGTTGGCAACTCGATGAACGCGTTCTTTCTGGAAAGTTTCATCGACGAACTCGCCCATGCCGCCGGGGCCGATCCGCTGGCCTTTCGACTGGAGCTGATGAAGGACACCCACGCGCCCTCTGCCACGCTTCTGGAAACCGTCCGCGACATGTCGGGCTGGGACAGCCTGAAACGCCCGGGCTTCGGGCGAGGGGTGGCCTTCTGCTACTCCTTCGGCACCCCGGTCGCCCAGGTGCTGGAGGTGCAGGACACCTCCGCTGGCATCATGCTCACCCGCGCCTGGATCGCCTGCGACCCCGGCCTTGCGATGGACCCCGGCATTGTCGAAGCCCAGATGACCGGCGCGATGATTTATGGCCTTTCCGCCGCCGTGCAGGGCGCGATCACTTTCGCCGACCAGCAGGTGGTGGAGCAGAACTTCCCCGACTATGACGCCCTGCGGATGCACACGACCCCGGCATTCGAGGTCAGGATCCTGCAGAACAACGGCACCTTCGGCCACATCGGCGGCGCGGGGGAACCCGGCACACCGCCCGCAGCACCAGCCCTTGCGAACGCGCTTTACGACCTCACCGGAACCCGCGCGCGGACCTTGCCGCTGAACCAGCAGTTCAGTTTCGCGCTTTAGGCGGTCATTGTCGGCCCAGACCTGCCGCCGGGCCGCATCAATGCCGCATTGCACGCTCCTGACCACGGTCCGAGGCGGGTTGCCGTTCGCATGCCCGCGGCGGATCGGGCAATAAGGATCAATACAGCCTGCGCGGGCAGCTTCCGGCATAGCTTCAGCGCGGCCACGAAAGACAGCGTGACCGCGTCCTGTTGCTGTCAGACGAATGCGAACCAGTCTCCGTTACCCTAACCCCAGCCTTCAATCGGGCAGTGAGAAGGCCGCGCCAATCAACGAGAGCGGAGGCGCGGGTCTCTTTGTAGGTGGGGAACCGGATGTGGATCATCACCGCCAGACGGATGATTTCGGGGCTGATCTTGAAATGGCGGAAGAGGGAAAGTTTGGCTATGCGGAAAGGCAAGGTCTGGAACTTGACCCGCTCCCCAGTTTGTCCTCGTTTAGAAGTTAGTTCTGTTCAGGGTTTGGTCCTTTACTGACCGGTTGAGGAACTCCCGCGGGGTGAGGCCGTCGAGGCTCGTGTGCGGGCGGTGATGGTTGTAGTCGTCGCGCCATGCCGCGATCAAGTGGCGAGCATGGCGCAGGCTGGTGAACAGGTGCTCGTTCAGGCATTCATCCCGCAATCTGCCATTGAAGGACTCGACGAATCCTTTCTGCATGGGTTTGCCGGGCGCGATGTACTGCCATTCGACTTCCCGTCCTGCTGCCACGCCAGGATCGCGTTCGAGGTCAGTTCTGTGCCGTTGTCACTGACCACCATGCAGGGATAGCCTCGCAACTCGGCGATCCGGTCCAGTTCCCGCGCCACACGATGGCCCGAGATTGATGTGTCAACGACAGCACCCAGGCACTCCCGGCTGAAGTCGTCGATGATGCACAGGACCCGGAACCGCCGACCCCAGGCCAGGCTGTCGGATACGAAGTCGAGCGGCCAGCGATGGTCTGGTCCCTGCGGGATCGCCATGGGCGCGCGGGTCCCGAGTGCCCGCTTCCGCCCGCCACGCTTGCGCACCGTCAGCCGCTCTTCCCGATAGATGCGGTAGAGCTTCTACCAGTTCAATTCCCAGCCCTCCCGCTCGAGCAGGATGTGAAGGCGGCGGTAGCCAAATCGGCGACGTTCCGACGAGAGCTCGCGCAACCGGCTTCGTAGCCCGGCTTTCCGATCACGACGCCAAGCTCGACCTCCCAGTCCGTTTTGATCGAGCCCCGTGGGATCTGGATCGGATCATTCGGCCCGCAGACGGCAGAGGTCCACTTGCCGAAGATGATCGGCTCCGGCGGGATGGGCATTCCGGCTTCTTCTGCGTGATCCGCATAGTTCAGGCCGATGCAGATGAACTTCCCGATGTTGCCGACGCAGGCGCCCAGCCGCAGATCCTGTTGCGGTATGCCAGCGACGACCGGAAGGGACGCCACATCAAGGTTTCGTAACGCCTGCAGGCTTTCGGGAAGCAACGTTTCGCCGCAAATATCAGGAACAATGGCAGACAAGTCGCGGACTCGACCTTGGGCATCAAGAAGGCCCGGTTTCTCGGCGCCGGGTGCACCGTAGCGAAGCAGTTTCATCAGATTTTCCCATCAATGGAAATTGGGCGCGGGGGCAAGACCCCCGGATTTCATTGTACCTTCGATGCCTTCGGCGCAGCGATCCGCCAAGGATGAGCAAAGCGAACGCGCATCAGGCCGCCTGGCCAGACTTGATCCCGGAAATGGCCTGAATGAGGTTGTCTTCGGTCACTTCCTCAGAGGTGAATGTGCGCATGATCCGGCCCGAATACATGGCAACGATCCTGTCCGAGACGTGCAGTACCTCGGGCATTTCTGAGCTTATGACCATAACCGCATAGCCCTGCGCCGCAAGTTCGCGCAGCAGTTTGTGGATCTCTGACTTGCTGCCCACGTCGATGCCACGTGTGGGTTCGTCAACGATCAGGACCTTTGGGTGCATCGACAGCCATTTGCCGATGACGATCTTCTGTTGGTTGCCACCAGACAGATTGCCCGCGCGGGCCTTCCAGCTTGGTGTCCGAATATCCAGCCGGTCACGGTATTGATCGAAGATCGCGATTTCAGCACCTTCGGCGACAAACGGTCCGGCCTTCAGATCATCCACCTGCGGCAGGGTCATGTTATCGCGGCAATTCATGCCCAGTATAAGGCCCTGACCCTTGCGGTCTTCGGGCACCAGACTGATCCCGCGTGCGATGGCGTCAGTAGGCGAGTGGATACGGATCACCTCGCCATCCAGCAGGATTTGACCGGCAGAAGGGTCGCGCAGACCAAACAGCGTCTCGGCAATCTCGGTTCGACCAGCGCCGACAAGTCCGTAGAAGCCAACGACCTCGCCCCGGCGCACCTGGAAGCTGATATCCTGATAAAGCTTTCCACAGCTCAGGCCGCGTACTTCCAGCGCGACATCGCCCAGTTCGTGATGCACGGCGTTGCGGCTGAGGTCGAGTTTTCGGCCGATCATCATCTGGGTGACGGCTTCCTCATTCGTTTCGGCGGTGGCAAGCGTGCCCTGATACTGCCCGTCGCGCAGGATGGTGATGCGGTCGGTGATCCTGAAAATCTCTTCCATGCGGTGCGAGATGTAGATGATCCCGACGCCATCGGCCTTCAGATCGGCGATCACGTCGAACAGGACCACCTTTTCCGCGTCCGTCAGGGACGCGGTAGGTTCGTCGAAGATCACCGCCTTTGCATCCACCGTTAGGGCGCGGGCGATTTCCACCATCTGCTGGTTCGCAATCGAAAGATCGCCCACCCGAGTCTTGGCATCAAAACCGACATTCAGTTTTTTCAGAATTGCGTTGGTCTGTTCGTCCAGTCTGGCCCAGTCAACGCGGCCGAAACTCTTGCGGGGCAACTCTCCAAGATAGATGTTTTCGGCCACGCTAAGCTCTTCTGCCAGAGAGAGTTCCTGGTGGATGAAAACAATCCCCATGCCCTTGGCCTCCAGCGGGCCGGACATGGTAACCTTGCGATCGCCCATGAAGATGGTACCGCCGTCCGGTTGATAGATTCCGCCAAGCACCTTCATCAACGTGGACTTCCCGGCACCGTTCTCTCCCATCAGGGCGTGGACCTCTCCGGGCATGACCGAAAGCGAGACCCCATCAAGGGCGCGCACGCCGGGGAAACTTTTCACGATCGTATCAAGGCGCAAGACCGGTTCAGTCATACCTTCAACTCCTCTTTCCCCTTCGCGTTCAGCTGACGGTCCAGAATGAGAACGGCGATCAGGATCAGACCAATGACAAGGTTCACCGTCGAGGTATCCGCGCCGATATGGCCCAGCCCCTTGCGCAGCAGCTGGATCGCGATCACGCCGCCAAAGGTTCCGATCACGTTGCCGGCCCCGCCGGTGATCTTGGTACCGCCCAGCACGACGGCAGTGATCACCCACAATTCGTAAAGCCGACCGTCATTGGGATTCACGGAACCGCTTTCGGAATAGAACACTACCGCAGACAGCGCCGCCAGAAAGCCGATGATCGCGAAATTGACCATCATGTGCGGACCGACCCGGATCCCTGCGTTGACGGCCGCTTCGCGGTTGTCGCCAATGGCATAGGCGTTGCGACCATGCACCGTCTTGGCCATGACGAACCAGATTGCCAGCGTCACGACCAGAAGAACCCAGGATGCCGTGGCGAGGCCCAGGAATTCGGATTCGGCGATATCGACCAGCGTCCAGTTTAGATGGCTTGTCGGATTCTCGCCGTTGAACATGAAGACGATGCCGCGGAACCCAAGCATGGATCCCAAGGTGACAATGAAAGCATCAACGCCGGTTTTCCACACGATCAGCCCGTTGAGCGCGCCAAGCAAAGTGCCGACCAACAGCGACAAGAGCCACGCCACCGGGATCACCCAATCGCCGATACCCGCGAAGATGGGCCACGTCATGCTGTCCAACAGGATGAAGGCCGCGATGGCAAAGGTTGCGCCGACGGAAAGGTCGATGTTGCCGTTCACCATCACAAGCGTCATACCCATTGCAATGATGCCGATCGGGGCCGACTGCTTGAGCAGAAGCAGCATGTTTTCGCTATCCATGAACGCCTTGTCGGAAAGCGAAAGAAACTCTCCTGCGACGGAGAAGAAGATCAGCTCAAGGACGATGAAGCCCCAAATGGCGCCGCTCTTCAGTGCGTTTGACACTCTACCCGGTTGCAAAGCCACCCCTCCCTCAAGCCAATGGTGACCAAAGCTTGCCGCGCTTGGCCGCGATATCGAGCCAGACAGCAAGGATGATGATGACCCATGTCACCACGAACTGGACGTAGAATTGCATTCCCAGCAGCAGCAGTCCGTTCTGGATGAACCCAAGGATCAGCACGCCGACAACGGTCTTGAAGATTGTGCCGGACCCGCCCAACAGCGATGCACCGCCAAGGATGACAGCAGCCAGAACCCCAAGTTCCAGCCCTTGGCCGACAGTGTTCTGTGATCCTAGCGACCGGCTGGCCTGGATCAGACCGGCAGTCGCCACGCAAGCCGAGGAGATCAGGTAGCAGATGAACACCGTCCTCGCCCGGCGAATACCGGAAAAGGTTGCTGCGGTTCCGTTTCCACCGACCGCATAGACCTTGCGCCCGAATGGAGTCTTGGCGAGGACGATCCCGAGGATGGCCGCCAGCGCCACCAGAATCAGGATTGGCAACGGGATGCCAAATACTGCGCCCTGACCGAACACACTGAACCAAGTGGCTTCCTTGTCGGCAATATCCATGTTCTTGCCGCCCGAATAGGTCAGCGTCAGTCCGTGGATCGCTGAAAGCATCCCAAGTGTCACGATCAGAGAGTTAAGCCGCAGATACCCGACCAGAAAACCGATGAACGCCCCGAGGCATAGCGTCATGCCAAACATGGCGGGAATGGCGAGAAGGGGGCCAATCCGATCATGAAGGTCCAGCACCACGATAGTCGAGAAAGACATCATGGAGCCGACCGAAAGATCCAGATTGCCGCTGATGACGACGAACGTCACACCCAATGCCATGACCCCCAGAATGGCCGAGGATCGAACAACGCTGGAGACGTTTTCGACCGAAAGGAATTTCGGGTTGGCAAGGGTGAAGGCGATCATGAAGACCGCAAAGGCGATCAGGATGCCTTGTCTGGCCAGAACGCTGGCAATCTGCTGTTTGGTCACTGAAGCCATGATCCCCTCCCTAAGGTCGCTGGCGTATCCTGGCGTCTCCGCCGATGCTCCTCCCATACCCAGAAGGTCAGACCAAGGTCATGCCTCCGTCGATCATGACGATCTGGCCGGTCATGTAGTCGCTGTCCCGTGAGGCAAGGAATGTCGTCGTTCCCGTAATGTCTTGTGGCGTTGCGACACGGCCTTTCAGGATCTCGGCTGAAAACTCTTCCATCGCCTGACCTGGTCTTTGGGATGCCCCAATCGCGAGCAGGTCCTGATCGACCTGGTCCCACATTTCGGTAGCCACCACACCGGGCGCGAAGCCGGTGACCGTGATATCATGCTTGGCCAGATCGCGCGCACCCGATTGCGTCAAGGACACAACGGCAAACTTCGAAGCACAATAGGGCGCCACATTGTCAAATCCCTGACGACTGGCAATCGAGGCTGTGTTGATGATCTTGCCGCCCGTGCCCTGCGCGATCATCTGACGCGCGGCTTCCTGCATGCCGATCAGGCAGCCCAGACCGTTGACGCCCATGATGAAATTCCAGTTCGCCTCGGTCACGTCCATGAAGTTCATCGGCTTGTTCACGCCGGCGTTGTTGAACTTCACGTCCAGACGGCCGAAGGTTGCGACGGTATGGGCGATCATGGCGCGCACCTGTTCCCGGTCGGTGACATCGACCTGCACCGATGTCACGACATCGCCACGGCCAACCAGGCGGCGAAGGTTGGCCTCGGCCACTTCGGCCACTTTCGCGCCGTTTATGTCTGCAAAACAGACCTTTGCGCCTTCGTCCAGCAACGCCTCGCCAATGGCGCGCCCGATGCCTTGGGCTGCGCCTGTCACAATGCAGACGCGGTCAGAAACCCGTCCCATTCTCTACCCCATTCTGCGATTTGTTTGAAAAAAGGACATGCGGAGTGCAGCCGTGGCGCACCCCGCAGGATGGACGTGTTTTAGAACACCGGCTTGGTGTAATCGCCCATGTTGTCCTGGGTGATTTTCGGCGTGTCGAAGTAGTTCAGGAACGGCACTTCCTTGCCGCTGAGAACGTCAATTGCCGTTTTCAGTGCCGCTTCCGCATCGTCCACCGGCGACTGGTAGATCGAACCCCAGTATTCACCCGCGGCCATCGCCTCGTATCCAACGGCAAAGTTCGTGGCGCCGACGAAGATGATTCCTTCGCGTCCCGCCGCTTTGGCGGCGTTCAGCGCGCCCACGCCCATGTTGTCATCCCCCGCATAGACGCCGTCGATGTCATCATACTTGACGAGGAAGGCTTCCATGACCTGCTGCGACTTCTCGCGGTTCCAGTCGCCGGGTTGGGTATCGACCACGGTCACATTGGGGCAGACTTCGGGAAGACGGTCCTCGAAACCCTTGGCGCGCTCGATGGCGGTGGTGTAGCCGGGCTGGCCAGTGATGTGGACAACCTGGGCCTCGTTCTCGATGCCCATGGCGATGAACTTGTCGCACATGATTTCGGCCGCACGAGCGCCCTGGGTGATGTTGTCAGGCCCGGAAAACGACTTGACGAAATCAAAGCCTGCTTCCGCGATGTTCGAGTTGGTCACGATGACCGGAATACCAGCCCCATGCGCCTTGCGTACGGCGGGAATGACCGCCTCGCCGTTGGTCGGCCAGATGATGATGGCGTCGACATCTTGCTGGATCAGATCTTCGACCTGCGCGATCTGACGCGCCACATCGCCACCAGCGTCCAGAACGACGGCCTCGACGTCGGCATTGGCTTCTGCCGCGGCGATGAACGCTTTTTCATAGGTCGTCTGATAGCTGTCGACTCCGACATTGTTCTGCGTGATGCCGATCTTCATCGTCTCGGCTGAAGCGGTCCCTGCCAGTGTCAGAACGGCTGTGGATGCTGCGAGCAGGTTACGGATTTTCATTTGGGTCTCCTCCCGATTGATGGCGGTTCTCCTTGAATTCCAAGACGCCCCGCCTGGACGCCTAAGCATCACTCGGCTCACCGAACGATTGACCAGCAGTGTGGCGGTTTGACCTGCCTGGAAATGCAGAGAATACATCCAATATGGATAAATTTTCAACCATAATGGATATTTTCTCGATATGTTTCGAACATCAATCTGAACATCTTCGGGAGTGAGCCCAGTGAGCGAACCCGTTTCCTCCAATTCAGACAACGCAGCAGGGCCGAACACGCGCCATCCAATCAAAAGGCACGCCGCCACAATGAATGCCGTGGGACGACATAATCAAGGCAACCTCGTCTCGCCTCAGGCGCAGACCGATACGCTAGAGATTCTGTCCTTTCTGGATGAGTTCAGCGACGAGCTGGAAGACGCCTTGGACATTCTCGCACCCAATGCGCATCTCCGTATGGTGTTGCACCTTCTGCAGGGCAATTTCGCGGCCAAGACCGTGACACCGACCTCGCTGATCAGCGCAAGTCGGGTGCCCTATGCGACGGCAAACCGCCGCATGAAGGAGATGATCGACGATGGTCTGATCGAGATGCGGGCCAGAACCAGAACTGGCAAAAGCTTTTCGATGCATCCAAGCGAAAAGCTGCTTGCGCAATGGATGCAGCTTTCCGGACGTCTGCGCCGCCTTGCCGCGTCGCGGTTCGGCGGTCAGCCGGAAGCCCAGGACAGTCGAGACTACTACTTTGGCGGCAGCTACGCGGCTGCTCAGTCGATCCCGCCGCTGCGGGTACTTCCCGAGCCTCTGAAGGTGTCGGGTGGCATTCGTGTCCTTGTGCACGGCGATCCGACCTTCATGGTTATGGACAACCTCAAGCGGCAGTTCGAACAGGTCATCGGCTCGGACATCAGCCAGCGCGCCTTCTCGATTGATCGTCTGCGCGAAGAGGCATTGCGGAACGCCAAGCGCGATCGCAGCCGCTATGACATCATCGCGGTCGACCTGCCGTGGATTGGCGAGTTTGCCGAAAAGGGCATTCTGATGCCGCTTGAACAGGTCATGGATCTGTCGCGGCTTGATCCTTCCGATTTCCACACTGCGGGTTGGAAGGGCGGCCATTGGGGTGGTCGCGCATTCGGCGTACCAGCGCAAACGACGCCCGAACTTCTGTTCTACCGCCGCGACCTGTTTGCAGAGGCCGGGCTGGAACCGCCCACCACGACCGATGCGCTGCTTCACGCGGCAAGGACTCTGCATGACCCGCGCCGCGGACGCCATGGCATTGGCTGGAACGCCGCACGGGGAACCGCGCTTGGCCACACCGTGCTGATGACAATCGCGGATTTCGGCCAACCGATCCTGAACCTGCCCAGGATCGCGGGCGGCTTTGACACGGATCAACTGGCCGAAGGCGATTATCGCGCGACCATCGATACCGAAGCGGGTCTGCAGGCGGCCGAATTCCTGATGGAGCTGCTGAAGTATTCCCCGCCTGATATCCTGTCGATGTCCTGGTACGAACGGGTTCGTCCCTATGCCGCGGGGACGATCGCGATGGCATATGGCTATACGCTGCTGGCCCCGTACTTCGAGCTTGATGAAAGCTCGCCTGCCTACGGTCAGACCGGCTACCTGCCTCACCCTGCCGGTGCGGGCGGCAGCCCTGTCGCACCGGTCGGCGGCTATGTCATGGGCATACCGGCAAATCTGGCACCGGATCGGATACCTGCGGCCGTCGAGGCTTTGACCGTCTTCACGTCGCCCGAAGCGCAGAAGCTTTTCGTGCAGAACGGCAGCCGGACCAATCCGCGCTATTCGGTCAGTTCGGACCCGGACGTGCGCCGCACCTCATCGATCTTCGAGGCGGTGGATGGGATGGCCTGGCGCGATGAACTGCAGTTCTGGCCAAGGCCGCCCGTGCCCGAGATCTGCGACATCATCCAGATCTGCGGCGAGGAATTCCACGACATGCTGCGCGGCATCGCGACCCCGCGCGAAGCCTTGAGCCAGGCCCAGGACCGGGCCGATGCGCTGATCCGACAATCCAGGACAAACGAGATCTGAGGAGGAGAACACTATGGACCCCAACCGCCTGAAAGGTAAGAACATCCTGATCACCGGTGCCGCCCGTGGCATGGGTGCGGCCAATGCCGAAGCCTTTGCAGCGCAGGGTGCCAACGTGTGCCTTGGAGACCTTGATCTTGTCGAGGCCCAGAAAACAGCCGACCGGATCAACGCTGCTGGAAATGGCAAAGCCATCGCGGTCCGGATGGATGTCACCAAACGCGAAGACAATGCCGCCGCCGTGGCTGCCACGGTCAAGGCGTTCGGATCGATCAACGTCGGGGTCTTCAATGCCGGGCTGAACAAGCCCCGGTTCTTCATGGATATCGATGAAGACAACTGGGACAAGATCATGAACGTCAACACCAAGGCGATGTGGCTGGGCATGCAGGAAACCGCCCGCCAGATGATCGCCCAGGGCCCGATGGCGGATCATCCCTACAAGCTGATCAATGTGGGAAGCATCGCATCGCGCAAGCCGCTGGTTGATGTCACCGTCTATTGCACGTCGAAATACGGCTGTCTGGCGCTCACCCATTGTGGCGCGATCGGCCTGGCCGAGCACAACATAACCGTCAACGGCTACGCGCCCGGCGTGGTTGTCACCCCCCTGTGGGAGCAACTTGACAAGGACCTTGTCGACATCGGTTTCAAGCAGCGCGTTGGGCAGGCCTATGATGACATCGTCCGCGACGCGCTTCAAATCAAGCGCGTGTCCTATCCCAAGGACATCGTTGGCACGGCGTCCTTTCTTGCCAGTGACGACAGTGACTACATGACCGGCCAGATGGTCCACATCGACGGCGGCTGGTGCATCCAGTAACGCGCCGCCTTCCTCAAGCAATTCACCCATTTGACGGGAGCGTTTCGCGCCCCCGAAGGAGAACCCAATGTCTCGCGCCCTCATGCCCAATCTGCTGACGCCTCAGGATCTGGAACCCAATTGGGAATGGCGGGAACGCCTTCCGGCCTGGGGCCATACGACGGTGGATTTCGAACGCCGCATCGATCATGACCGTTTGCGCCGCTATCGTCTGGCGCGGACCCGGCAGGCCCTGCAGGCGTCCAACGCAGGCACTCTGCTGCTGTTTGATGTGAACAACATCCGCTATGTCTCGTCGACAAAGATCGGTGAATGGGAACGGGACAAGATGTGCCGGTTCTGCCTTCTGACCGGCGATGACAGCCCGTATGTCTGGGACTTCGGGTCGGCTGCGATGCATCACAAGCGGCATGCGGACTGGCTGGAACCCGATCACTGCCTTGCCGGCGTTGTCGGCATGCGCGGCACGATCCCCCCCGAATTCGGGCTGATGCAGAAATACGCCAAGCAGATCGCCGGCCTGATCCGCGATGCTGGAATGGCTGGGATGCCGGTCGGTGTAGACTACGCCGAAACGGCGATGTTCCACGCGCTGCGGGAAGAAGGCATCAATGTCGTCGACGGGCAGCAGATCATGCTGGCCGCGCGCGAGATCAAGAATTGGGACGAGATCCAGTTGTTGACCCAGGCGGCGGCCATGGTCGATGGCGTCTACCACATGATCTATGAAGAGCTGAAACCGGGCGTGCGCGAGAACGACATCGTCGCCCTGTCGAACAAGATGCTCTACGAAATGGGGTCAGATGACGTCGAGGCGATCAACGCCATATCTGGCGAACGCTGCAATCCGCATCCGCACAACTTCACTGACCGACTGATCCGGCCCGGCGATCAAGCGTTTTTCGACATCCTACAATCTTATCAGGGCTATCGAACCTGCTACTACCGCACGTTCAACGTAGGCCGCGCGACGCCGTCGCAGAACGATGCCTATGTGAAAGCGCGCGAATGGATCGACGCCTCGATTGCGATGATCAAGCCCGGTGTTACCACGGACAAGGTGGCGGCGGTTTGGCCGACTGCTGAAAGTCTTGGATTCGCGAACGAAGATCAGGCCTTCGGGCTTCAGTTCGGGCATGGTCTCGGCCTTGCCCTGCACGAACGCCCGATCATAAGCCGTGCAATCAGCATGGACCATCCGATGGAGATCAAGACCGGCATGGTCTTTGCATTGGAAACCTATTGCCCGGCGACGGACGGCTATTCCGCGGCCCGGATCGAGGAAGAGGTGGTTGTGACCGAAACCGGCTGCGAGGTGATCAGCCTCTTTCCGGCCGAGGAACTGCCCATCGCGAATCGGTACTGACGATGGGCAATCCGTTCGATCTGACGGGCCGCAAGGCCCTTGTCACCGGCGGCGCGACCGGCATTGGCGAGGGCATCGCCCTTACCCTTGCCCAAGCCGGGGCCGATGTGGTGCTGACCTATCGCAGCCATGAGCCCGACGACACGCTTGCGAAAATCGAGGCATTCGGGCGGAAGGGCGCCGCGGTGCAGGCCGACTTCGCAGGAATGGACGAAGCAGCGGCAGAGCGGGTGATTGGCTTTGCGGCAAAGGCGTTGGGGGGCCTCGACATCCTTGTCAACAACGCGGGCATCATCCACCGCGAGGCGTCGGTTGACATGCCTCTGGCCGACTGGCGGCGTGTGCTGGCGGTGAACCTCGACTCCGTCTGGCTGCTGTCACAGGCGGCTGGAAAGCGCATGGTCGCGCAAGGATCAGGCAAGATCGTCATCGTGACTTCGGTTCTGGGCACTCAAGGCGGCCTGCGCGTGCCCGCCTATGCTTCCAGCAAGCATGCCGTGATCGGCCTGACCCGCGCGCTATGCAACGAATGGGCACCCCACGGCGTGAACGTGAACGCCGTAGCTCCCGGCTATACAGCCACCGACAACACCCAGGCATTGCGGGACGATCAGGAACGATCGAAGGCCCTGCTTGAACGCATCCCAGCCGGACGCTTCGCTGAACCGCATGAGATTGCGGGTGCCGCCGTCTTCCTCGCCTCTGACGCAGCCGCCTATTGCCACGGCAGCGTCGTGACGGTGGATGGCGGCTGGCTTGCCCGCTGAAAGGACGCCATGGAACACCCACTTCACGGAAAAATTGCTCTTGTTACCGCTGCCGGCAATGGCATCGGTCGCGCTTCGGCCGAGGCACTGGCCCAACGAGGTGTCACTGTGATCGCCACTGACATTGACGGCGCGGCCGTCAGCGCCGTTGCCGCCGGGACCAACCGCATCGCGGCGCACAGGCTGGATGTGCTGGACGCAGCGGCCGTTGCGGCTTTGGTTAGCAACAGCCCGCCCATCGACATCCTCGTGAACTGCGCTGGCTGGGTTCATGACGGCTCGATCCTCGATTGCGATGATGCGGCATGGGACCGGTCCTTTGACCTCAACGCCAAGGCGATGTTCCGGCTGATCAAAGCAGTCCTGCCCTCGATGCTGGCGCGGAAGTCAGGCTCGATCATCAATATCGCTTCCGTCGTCTCCAGCCTGAAGGGCGCGCCGCGACGCTTTGCCTATGGCGCGTCGAAGGCGGCCATCATCGGTATGACCAAATCCATTGCAGCGGATTTCGTGAAGGACGGCATCCGCTGCAACGCCATCTGCCCCGGCACGGTCGAAAGCCCGTCGCTCAGGGAAAGACTGGCGGCCACGGGCGACTTCGACCAGGCGCTCGCCGATTTCAGGGCGCGCCAGCCGATGGGACGCCTTGGAACTCCCGAGGAAATCGCCGCGATGGTCTGCTATCTGGCGGGTGATCTGTCGGCGTTCACAACCGGGCAAACCTTCGCCATCGACGGCGGGTGGTCGATCTGATGCGCCTCGACCGTGCGGCCTCCATCGATGATCTGCGCGCAATGGCCAAGCGCCGGGTTCCCCGTTTCGCCTTTGATCTTGTCGATGGTGGTGCGGAATCCGAACGCAACCTGCGGCGCAATGTCGAAGCCTTCGAAGAGGTGGAACTGACACCGCGCTATATGGTCGATGTCTCGCAGATCGACACACGGGCCACGCTTTTCGGTCAAACCTACGACCAGCCTTTCGGAATGGCCCCAATCGGCATGCTGAACGCCTTCTGGCCCAATGCCGACCTGATGCTGGCCCGGATGTGCAAGCGCGAGAACGTTCCCTATGTGGCCAGCTCGGCGGCCTCGACGACCCTTGAACGTCTTGCAGAGGCAGCCGACGGGAACGGGTGGTTCCAGCTTTATGTCTCAAGTGACGAGGGCGTGACGGAAAGCCTGATCTTGCGCGCCGAAACGGCTGGCTACGACGTGTTGATGGTCACGGCGGATGTTCCGGCAGCAGGAAAGCGCGACCGCGACATTAGCAACCAACTGAGCGTGCCGTTCCGCTTTACCCCTGACGTCTTGCTTCAGCTTATCGCCAATCCGGCATGGTCTCTGGCAAGTCTCCGGCACGGAAAGCCCAACATTGCCAACTATGCTGATCTTCTGAAAGGCGCGACATCTTACGCCGATGTCCAACAGACCCTCATAACCCCCGGCTTTACATGGGATGACCTCGGCCGCCTGCGTGAGCGTTGGAAGGGCCGCCTGCTGGTAAAGGGGATCCTGCATCCCGATGATGCGCTTCGCTGTGCCGAAATCGGATGCGACGCGATTGTCGTTTCGAACCATGGCGGGCGTCAGGTGGCCTTCGGGCCGCCAACGATTGAAGCCTTGCCGCCGATCGCCGCAGCAGTCGGCGACCGAATGACGATCATGCTGGATAGCGGCATCCGACGCGGCGCTGACCTGATCCGTGCGAAAGCTCTTGGCGCCGATTTCGCCTTCGCGGGTCGGGCATTGGCGTATGGCGTCGGGGCCGGTGCAGCCCAAGGTGCCGACCGCGCGATTGCAATTCTCAAACTGGAGCTGGTCCGCGCTCTTGGGCAACTAGGGGCAACATCATTTGGGAACGTGGGACGATCTGACCTTGCTGCTCCGTCGCCGTACGACTGCACCCCTTCTTTCCCAAGGGCCATGGCAAACAGTGCGTCGATGATCGTCAGGTCCTGAGTGGCATTATATTCATCAATCGCAATGGCTTGCGACGGTACGATGCGCCCAAGGCATATGGCCCGGCGAAGCCCCTCTACAACCGAAGCGATGGGGCCGCCCTGCTGGACAGCTTGCCGAAGGCTGAATGGCTGCATGCCGACCAGGGTTTTGACGCTGACTGCCATCAGAGATGCGCTGAAAGACAAGGGAATAAAGCCCTGCATCCGCGGCCGGAAAAAGCGCGGTAAACCCATCACGCACGACAAGTGCCGCTAAGCGAGCAAACCAGTCACAAGGCTCGAGAGCCAGTTTTGAAGACCTTCCGCTGTAGGCCCTTCGGAAGGGAAAGAAGACACTGAACGCCTTGATCGCCGTTCAGCGCCTCGGGTTGCATATTGCTTGGGAGAACGGAGAGACGGGGTCCGAACGAGCATGGCGATGTCTTCGGCGGGTTCCATGCGTCGACATTCCTCGACAAGTCTTTTTGACGCGGGCTTGGTGCAGGACCCTGCTCCATCACTGTCGTGCCGACTTGGCCAACCTCGTCTGCGGGGCACTCTACTCCGGTTGCAGGGTCAGTGAACTGGCAAGGCTGAAAGTTGGCGATGTTGGCAAGCACATCTTTGGCTTGGACATCGCGCCGCGGAAATCCTAGCGCTGGCGTCACATTTACTTGCCGGAAGAAGGTATACCCTCTTTCTTCGTCTCTGTGAGGGAAGGCAACCGGATGAGCCTGTCTTTATTATGCAATCGCGCCGTGCTTGGGACAGCAATCACAAGCATTTGTTCCGAGCAGCGGTGCGCGCTTCAGGCCTTCCTGAAGGTTTTGTCTTCCACGGCTTGCGCCATACCTACGCGAGCCAACTTGTCCAAGCGGGCACGCCATTGGTGATCGAAGCGAGACAGCTTGGCCACTCAAATACAGACACGTTCAGCAGGACGTATGGGCATCTTTCGTGCGACACAAATGCAGCCGATCTGGCCAGAAGGTTTGCCGTACTTGAGCCCATGTCCAGTGTGGGTGCCACTGGCATGCAAAGTCTGCGACAGTCCTAGCAAGGCCGCATTGGCGCCGCAGACCAGCCCAGCTGCTGGCCAAAGTCCTACCACTATACCCTAAGCGGTGATCTGGTCGAGCGGCTTAGGTAGGCTCCCTGACATAGTGCGCGATTGACGTGTTCGGCCCGCTGCGGACGGTCAGAGATTGATCGAAGTTGCAACGCAGGATCCCAATAGCGGACGTTCGAACGCTGTGCAGAATTGGCTGAAGTAATGCGGCAAGCTATCCTCTTTGTCGTCAGCATTTTCACCACTTTCTCGATCCGTTCAACTGTGATTAACAGTCTTTGCTTGATTTCGAATGACCTGAGACCCGACTCTCCTCCGGCCTTTCGGAGAATCCGCAGGTTGATTTCTGGGGCTACGCCGCACGCATTTCCAGCCCCTTCTTTGCCATGAACTCGACCGGCGGGATGTTCCCGAGGCCGG